>Ga0164303_10000256_pt1 | contig 11424 bp, 6 predicted proteins | sample Whisoiple_207_MG_FD_109715 | JGI IMG/M metagenome (GOLD analysis project Ga0164303, IMG submission 109715) | Soil microbial communities amended with pyrogenic organic matter from upstate New York, USA - Whitman soil sample_207_MG | ecosystem: Environmental > Terrestrial > Soil > Agricultural...
CGATGGCGGAAATTCACCAAACCATCCGAGTACAACCATCGCCGCGGTGATCGGCACCACCTCGGCGACGGTCATCCAATCCAGCCCATCCATGAAGTTGACCAGGTTCACAAACCAAAGGCCCGCCAGCAACAGCAGACCGCGTTCGATCCAGAGCGGACAGGCCGGAACGATCCTGAGCTCGCCGGGCGCCGTAAGGAGGATCGTGCCGACCGCGACCGCCTGCATTATCAGTCGCGGCAGCACCGGGATGGATTTGACGTCGTCCGCAAATCCGACAATGGCCATGAACAGCGACGCCGCGATGACCGCGGCCACAATGTTCAAATTCACCGCATCTGCGCGAGCAACGAGAGCACAGGCGACGACCAGGGTGGCGCCGATCACCGCGATGCAGGCTCCCTGTGGGGTTGGAACGCGATGCGATGACCGCGCGTTCGGCTTTGCAAGAGCATGCCGTAGAAGCCAAGGCAGAAGCGCCCAGGTTGTGACGGCCGAAAGCATGGCCGCCGCAACGACAGCGAAACTCGACAGGAGCAACTGCGGAATGTTCATTCTATCCGGTGCGGCCGTTACTCGGGAATCTGGATCGGTGCCGAAACCTGCGCCGCCTTCTCAGCACTGAAAATCCACACCAGCCCGCCGAAAGCGCCGACCATGAAGGATACTGCACCAAACAGCAGCGAAATATTGATGCCTTCATTGGTCATCAGCCCGGCATATCCGAACGCCAGACCCATGGTGGCCTCGCGCACCCCCCAACCGGCAATCGAGATCGGCAACATGGTGATCAGCATGACAGGCGGAACAAGTTGAAAGATCTGACTGAATGCCACCGGTGCCGCGATCGATTGCACCACGCACCAGGCGATCACCACGGCCAGAACATGGACAAGCAGTGATAGTACCGCAATCTTCGGTCCACGCTTGCGGCTGAAAATCACCCTGTTTGCGATCACCGAGCAAGCGTGGAGATGGTGCGTCCCCCACCAGCGCTTTAGCCAGGGCCACGGCAACCTGCCGAGAACAAGAAATCCCACGCCGCCTGCGAGCGCAGCGAAATCGACCAACAACAGGGCCAACCGACCGTTGGGATCGGTGATAAGTCGATAGCTCCACGGCAGGCTCGCCACGATGATGATCGCAAGCGCGATCAGGCCGATGGCGCGGTCAACGAAAATCGAATAGGTCGCCGCCCGCCATCCGGCGCCGCCGCGCGCGACCAGCCAGAGTCGCACAGCATCGCCGCCAATCGAGGACGGCAGCGTTTGGTTGAAGAAGGTTCCGATCAGATTGAAGCGCATCGCCTGATTAATCGCCAGCGGCGCGCCGCACTCTGCACTGATCTCGCGCCATCGCAAAACTCCGACAAAAATCTGCAGAAATGTCGCGGCGATTGCCATGCCGATCCAGCCCAGGCTTCCAACATTGATGCGCGACACAAGTTCAGACAAGTTAACCTTGCGCAATGCGAAGTAAAGCAGCACCCCAGAGATCAATATTTTTGTCGTCGAAAGCAGGATCCGGCGCATTTCGTCCGCACTCGCCAGGTTTAAGAAGGCGTTAAATGGCGCAACTCGCGCCGAACTTCCCGCGCCTTGGTATGGTTTTAGAGCCGATCTGGCAATAGCCGCACAATGGGTATTGCGACAGGCGCGATACGGCGGGTAAAGAGGCTCCGGAGCGGCGGAGCCGCACCGATACTTTGGGGTTGTGATGTCGGATAACACAATATTGGTTACGGGTGCGGCGGGCTTTATCGGCTTTCACGTTGCCAGCCAGCTGATGGCCGAAGGCCGTGACGTTACCGGTCTGGACAATCTCAAGGGCCACTATGATCCGGCGTTGAAGCTGGCACGACTGGCGATCCTGCGCGCGAATTCGCGGTTCAGTTTCTTGCAGGCGGATGTCGCCGATCGTCCGTTAATGGCTTCGCTGTTCGCAAAACATCGCTTTGCGCTGGTGGTCCACCTCGCGGCTCAGGCCGGCGTGCGCCACTCGATCGATCATCCTCATGCTTACGTCGATTCTAATCTCGACGGCTTTGTCAATGTTCTGGAAGGCTGCCGGCACAACGACTGCCGTCACCTGATTTATGCGTCGTCATCATCGGTTTATGGCAACAACACCAAGCTGCCTTTTTCGGTCGATGACAAGAGCGATCATCCGATTAGTCTCTATGCCGCGACCAAAAAGGCCAACGAGTTGATGGCTCATTCCTATAGCCACCTCTACCGGCTGCCGGTCACCGGGCTGCGGTTTTTTACCATCTACGGGCCATGGGGTCGGCCCGATATGGCGGTTTTTCTGTTTGCCAAGGCGATCGTTGAAGGCAGGCCGATCCAGCTTTTTAACCATGGCAAAATGCGCCGCGACTTTACTTATATCGATGATGTTACCCGTGTAGTATCGCGTCTTCTCGATCGTATTCCCGCAGTTGATGGTCGCGCGGGGCATGCGCCGGCGCAGCTCTACAATGTCGGCAATCATCGTCCCGAAGAGCTTTTGCACCTGGTGGCGCTGTTAGAGAAGGAGTTGGGCCGCACGGCGCTAAAGAATATGTTGCCGATGCAGCCTGGAGACGTAACCGAAACCTTCGCCGATGTCGGGGATCTGACCCGCGACATTGGCTTTCAGCCCGAGACACCCATCGAGGATGGTATTCGCGGCTTTGTCGCATGGTATCGCGACTATTACAAAGTTTGAGGCACCGATGGACAGACGAATCATTCCCCTGATTATGTGCGGCGGCGCTGGAACGCGGCTGTGGCCGGCCTCGCGCGAGGTCCGCCCAAAGCAATTCTTGCCCTTGTTCGGAGCGCGTTCGACGTTTCAGGATACGATACGGCGGGTGTCGGATGCGACGCTGTTTGAACGCCCAATCGTCATCACCAACGCGGCGTACCGCTTCATGGTGCTCGAGCAGCTTGCCGAGATCGGGCGCGAGGCCGACGTCCTGTTGGAACCGATGCGGCGGGATTCCGGCCCGGCGATAGCGGCTGGCGCGGCTTTTGCCGAGCTCCGTGACAAGGATGCGGTCGTTCTGGCGCTCGCCGCCGATCACGTCGTTCGCGATGCCGGTGCCTTCGTCGACGCCTGCCGTCAGGGTCTCACGGCTGCGGAAGCGGGACGCATCGTGACCTTCGGCGTTCAGCCGGAGCGCGCGGCCACCGAATACGGTTATATCAGCCTCGGCGAGCAGGCTTCCGGAGAGGTCCGCGCGGTAATGAAGTTCGTCGAGAAGCCGGATCCGATAAGGGCCGCTGAATATGTCAAGGCCGGATATCTCTGGAACAGCGGCAACTTCATGTTTCGCGCCTCCGTTCTGCTCGATGAGTACCGCAATATGGATGCAGAGAGCGTGCAGGCCATCACTGATTCCGTGATCAAAGCAGGGCGTGATCTCGGATTTGTCACACTGGACCCGAGCGCATTCGGATCGGCGAAGGCGATCTCGATTGACTACGCGGTGATGGAAAAGACTTCGCGCGCCGCCGTAGTGCCGATGGCGTGCGGCTGGTCCGACGTTGGCTCCTGGTACGCGGTTTGGGAACTATCGGACAAGGATAGCCAAGGCAATGCCGCGCAAGGCGCCGCCGTGTTCGAGGATTCCCGAAACTGCAGCGTTTCGACTGACAAGGCGCTGGTTGCGCTGGAGGGGGTCGACGATCTGGTGGTCGTGGCGACGCAAGACGCCGTGCTGGTGTCACGCCAGAAGGATGCCGACGGCCTAAAGCGGCTGGTTACGAAATTGAAGACGATTGCGCCCCAGGTCACCGAGGAACATCTCAAAGCCCACAGGCCATGGGGTTCATATCAATCGATCGACATGGGCGAGCGGCATCAGGTCAAGCGCATTGTGGTGAAGCCGGGCGGCCGTCTCTCGCTGCAAAAACACCATCATCGCTCGGAGCACTGGATCGTGGTGCGTGGGGCGGCGCGGGTGACGGTCAACGAACTCGTTAAGATCGTGCACGAGAACGAATCGATCTATATCCCAATCGGGGCGACCCATCGGATGGAAAATCCCGGCAAGATTCCGCTGGAGCTGATTGAGGTTCAGACCGGAAGTTACCTGGGCGAGGACGATATCATCCGGATCGAAGATGACTATCAGCGCGGTTAGATTCAATGATGGATTTCCGCGGAAGAAAAATATGGTTGATCGCGATTCGCGCGGCCAGTGATAGCGATCGCAACGTCTGAGCCTGCCCGTACTTCGTTTCGTCAAGACGCTGGCTTGAGCTTGGAATATAAAAAATGCGATCCCACTCCGATGCTGAATATGTTATGATCCAACCATGAAAACTGATGACGTCGCTACGAGGTTCATTGCAGAACTTGGTCGGAAATACCTTTGGTGGGACCCAGTGAGCGATGAACCGCCTTCCGAAAACCGTATCATCGCGCAAACGATGAACTTCGGCACTTTTGACGACATTGTTATTTTGGAGCAAACGGTTGGTAAGAACCGTTTGGTCGAAGTCATGCTTCGGGCCGAACCGGGCTGGTTTAGCGATCGTTCCTGGGAGTTCTGGCGCGGCCGGTTATCCCTTGCGGCAGGAGGGGCGATACCGGAGGAGGCTCCTCGAAGGTCCCTTCATGCCGTTCCTGAGGGAAGCCGCGGTGTTGCAAGACACCCCTGATACGGGCCGAGGCAAATATTATCGAGACATTGCCGAGTTGATCTCTGCCGGATTGTCATTGTCGGTTGGTCTCAGCGCTTTCAGACAAATGTTTAACGGCGGGCCCGCACAAGTCTTGCGTGCGATCGGATATTTCAAGGACAGAGATCTAAATACTCTCAGCTAAGCCGATTTCTGGTGCGTGGGATGGGGTCGACGTGCCGCCGGATGGCCGCTTGATTAATTATTTATGCCGAAAAAAATATGCGGTCCCAACGAGCGACCAGCCAGTCGCGCCGCATAAAATCTTTCCGCGTGCCTACGCAGCGAAAGTACTGCGACTGGACGTCGATAGGCCAGTGGCGACGGTTGAGAAGCCAGCGGCGGCGACGCCGGCTGATGGAACACATGACACGCATCATAGTGGCAGTCAACAGGATCGACTTGCCTTAGCGCAGCCTGTGGCGACGCCGCCACTGTGAAAACCTCTTGCTTGTTGTAACCGCCGCTAACAGGGTCGTCAGGCATTGCGGCAATGATTCCGTCGTTTAACTGCACGATCATTTCGACCACCTTTTGTATCAAAAGCTCGAGCGAATAACGGATCATTGGATAAAAAGTGCCATAAAACCAGGCAAATCACTTTTGTCGACCGCATCAAGCCGAGCTGTATTGCGCGAGGAGAAGGACGTCGATATCCTACTTAAATTAAGCTAAGAGCGGGTTGGATAGGGTGGCATGGCGTTGCCGAGGAGAGCGCGTTCCATTTTAGGTTTTCCCTGTTTTTTCCCTGTTAGCAGGGAATTTGGCAGCACAATTGGGCTTTAGATGCGGAAGCTTTAATACACGCTTCGACTGTAGGATTTTAATCCCATAGGCTGAGCGGCGAACTGAATTGGTTCAACAGTCGATACCAAAATAGGATCTTGGGTGGACGCGATTCATTTCCGCGGGCTCGGTTAGTTTGCTCGGGACGAGCGTTGAATGTGGCGAGGAGTACATCAAGCAATGCATTGGCGATCCGCTGCCCGGTGTAATTCTTTGAATCAAATCGTGTCCGGACACTGCTGATGGTATTCGCCACATGTGTGGCGACATGCTAGGAGAGCCACCAGGGATAGTCGTGGGGTGCAGGGATGACGGGGGTCGATCGCATGAATTCCAAAGCGGCCGCATCGGGCGTGAAAGCCGAGGCGGACTGTGCGCTTCGCATCGGCGTTATCGGCGCGGGGGTGATGGGCAGCAATCATGCCCGCGTGCTGACCGGCTTGCCCAACATCACGCTGGTCGGAGTCGTCGATCCCCTGCCAGCGCATCGGACCCGTGCGACGGAGCTGACCAGCTGCCGCACCTTCGCACGCCTCGACGAGTTGCTCGCGGAGGATGTCGACGCCGTTACCGTCGCTGCGCCGACGCACCTTCATCACGAGATCGCGCTGGCCTGCATTGCGCGTGGCATTCACATCCTAGTCGAAAAGCCGATCGCCTCCTCGGTCGAGGAGGGGCGGGACATTGTCGCCGCCGCGCGCCGCGCCGGCGTGACCTTGATGGTGGGGCATGTCGAACGCTTCAACCCGGCGGTGGCCGCCATCAAGCAGGCGATATCGGGCGAAGACATTCTTTCGATCGCGATCACCCGGGTGGGACCGTTTCCGCCGCGGATGTCGAACGTCGGCGTGGTCATCGATCTCGCCGTGCATGACATCGATCTTATCCGCTGGTTCACTGAGTCTGACATCGTCGAGGTGCAGCCGCAGCTCTCCAGCGCCGTCGCCGAGCGTGAGGATATCGCGCTGTTGCAGTTCCGCACCGCCTCCGGCGTGCTTGCGCACATCAACACCAACTGGCTGACACCCTTCAAGGCGCGCAGCGTCACCGTCGCCACTCGCGGCAAGTACATCATGGGCGATCTTCTGACCCGCCAGGTGACCGAATGCTTCGGCTTCAAGCCGGACGGCAGCTACTCGATGCGCCACCTGCCGGTCGGCCATGACGAGCCGTTGCGCGCCGAATTGATTGCATTCCTGGATGCGGTGCGCACCGGCGGCGTACCTGCGGTGACCGGCGATGAAGGTGTGGCCAGCCTTGAAATCGCCACCCGTTGCCTGGAAAGCCCTGCGAGGCCCGCCGCAGCCTCCGCCTCGCGCAAGGGGCCGCGCCGCGTCGTCGGCTAGTCGCGCTCCGATGTCCTGTTCTCAACGCTTGCAAGGCTCCATGAACCAGCACCTGCGTCCACAACTCCTGCCGTTGATCGACATCGCCGCGCAGCGCCGTCGGCTCGGCAATTCCATCGACGAGGCGGTCGCGCGCGTGCTCGCCCATTGCCAGTTCATCAACGGTCCGGAAGTAGCGCAGCTCGAGGCCGAGCTCGCCGCTTTCAGCGGCGCCAGGCATGTCGTGACCTGCGCCAGCGGCACCGATGCGCTGCTGATGGTGCTGATGGCCACGGGCGTCGGCCGCGGCGATGCCGTGCTCTGTCCCTCGTTTACGTTTTGTGCGACCGGCGAGGCGGTGGCGCTGACCGGTGCGACGCCGGTGTTCGTCGACGTCAATGAAGCGACCTTCAACATGGACGCCAGTTCGCTCAAGCGCGGCATCGCGACCGCGACCCGGCTCGGCCTCAAGCCCAAGGCGGTGATCCCGGTCGACCTGTTCGGACAAAGCGCCGACCACGACGCCATCGCCGCGATTGCGGAAGCCGAAGGCATTTTCGTGCTGGATGACGCCGCGCAGGCGTTCGGCGCAAGCTACAAGGGCCGCCGTCTCGGCAGCTTCGGCCTTGCGACCGCGACCAGCTTTTTCCCGGCAAAGCCGCTCGGCTGCTTTGGCGACGGCGGAGCGATCTTCACCGACGACACCGAACTGGCCGCGACACTGCGCAGCATCCGCGTTCACGGCCAGGGTTTCGACAAATACGACAATGTTCGTCTCGGCCTGACCGGACGGCTCGATACCGTGCAGGCCGCGATCCTGATCGAGAAATTGAAAATCTTCGAAGACGAGATCGAAGCGCGCAACGAGGTCGCGGAACGCTATGCGCGCGGTCTCGGCAATGTCGTGAGCGTCCCGCGCCTCGCCAGTGGCTGCACCTCGGTCTGGGCGCAATACACGATCCGGCTGCCCAAGGGCTGCGATCGCGACGGTTTCGCCGCCGCGCTCACGGCGCAAGGCATTCCAACCGCGATCTATTATCCGAAATCGATGCATCAGCAGACGGCGTACCGGGATTTCCCGGTCGCCGACGGCGGTCTGCCGGCCAGCGAAAGCCTGTCCCGCGACGTCATCAGTCTGTCGATGCATGCCTATCTCGACGAGCCGACGCAGGCGCGAATCATCAAGGCTGTGCACGGCGCGATCGGCGCATGATTTCCGAAAGGTGGCCGCCGGTTTTCGGAAAAAGATCATGCGCAAACAGATATTCTGCCTGATTTCGCCGTTTTGAAGCGCCGCCGCATGCTGTAGAAGCCGCTAATGCTCGGTCGTATCTTCACCGTCGGCGGCTACACGCTCCTCTCCCGGCTGACCGGGTTTGCGCGCGACATCATGCTTGCGGCGATCCTCGGCGCCGGTCCGATGGCGGATGCGTTTTTCGTGGCGCTGCGCCTGCCCAATCACTTTCGGGCGATTTTCGCGGAGGGCGCCTTCAATGCGGCGTTCGTGCCGGCCTACGCGCATCTCCACGGCCAGAGCCAAGCGTCCGCAAAACTGTTCGCCGACCGCATCTTCACCTTGCTGTTCTCTGCCCAACTCGTGCTGCTGGTGCTCGCCTGGCTGTTCATGCCGCAGGTGATCGCCATTCTTGCCCCGGGATTTTCCGATGATCCGGTCCGCGGCAAGCTTGCGATCGAGCTGACGCGGATCACCTTTCCCTATCTGCTCCTGATCACGCTGGTGACGCTGTACGGCGGGATGCTCAACGTGATGCATCGATTCGCCACCGCGGCGGCGGCGCCGATTTTTCTCAACCTGTCGATGATGGCAACCCTGGCGCTGGCGGCGTTCTTTCCAAGCGCCGGACATGCGGCGGCGTGGGGCGTGCTGATCGCCGGCATCCTCGAATTTCTTCTGCTGGCCGGCGATGCCGCGCGCAGCGGCATCCTGCCGAAGTTCGCGCCGCTGAAACTCGATGACGATGTCCGCGCGTTTTTTCGCGCGCTCGGCCCGGCCACCGTGGGTTCGATGGGGACCCAGGTCGCATTGTTTGCGGACACCATCATCGCGACATTCCTGCCTGCGGGAGCGCTTTCGGCGCTGTATTATGCCGACCGGCTCAATCAGCTGCCGATCGGCGTGATCGGGATTGCGATCGGCACCGTCCTGCTGCCGGAAATGTCGCGGCGGTTGACATCGGGCGATCATGCCGGGGCGATGGCGTCGCAGCGGCGGGCATTCGACTTCACGCTGTTGTTTTCGGTGCCGTTCGTTGCCGCGTTCCTGACCATACCTGACGTCATCATGCGGGCGATGTTCGCGCGCGGCGCGTTCTCCAAGGCCGATGCCGCGGCCGCAGGTGCCACGCTGGCGGCCTACGCCATCGGCCTCGTTCCGTTCGTGCTCATCCGCAGCGCGGTCGCGACCTTTTATGCCCGCAAGGATACGGCAACGCCGGTGAAGGCGGCATTGACCGGCGTCGCCGTCAATGTCGCCTTGAAAATCGCGCTGGTGGGGGCGCTGGCCCAGGTCGGCCTTGCGCTCGCGACGGCGGTCGGCGCCTGGATCAATTTGCTGCTGGTGCTCGCCTTCGCAGTGCGGGCCGGGTATCTCGAACCCGATCGCGCGCTGATGCGCTCGTTCGCCAGGTTTGTCGTATCGGGCATCATTCTTGCCGCTGCGTTGTGGTTTACCGCGCGGTTCGCGACGGTGCATTTTGCGCAAATGACAACGTTTCGCGATGAGACCGCGCTGCTGTTGCTCGCGGCGGTCGGCGCTTTTGTCTATGGTTTTTCCGTCCTGTTGCTGTTCGGCAGGGGGTGGCTTTTCTCGCTGGTGCGCGGCTAAAGCCGTTTGCGCTTGCCCGCGATCCACTGCAATATGGCGCAGGATTTCCCACCTGCAATCGGAGATACGATGGCTCCCATCAAATTTGGCGTTGGTCAAAGTGTCCTTCGCAAGGAAGACGATGCGCTGATTCGCGGCAAGGGCCGCTACACTGATGACCACGCGCCGCAGGCGAGCCTGCACGCGCTGGTGCTGCGCTCGCCTCATGCGCATGCGAAATTCACCGTCGATGCCGGCCGCGCCCGCGGCCTGCCCGGGGTGGCTGCGATCCTGACGGCGGAGGACGTCAAGGATCTCGGCAACCTGCCGTGCCTGTTCAATCTGGAAGTGGATCCGTTCACCGGTCCGCCCTATCCGATCCTGGCGAATGGCGAGGCGCGGCATGTCGGCGATGCGGTTGCCTTCGTGGTCGCGGAGACGATCGATCAGGCCCGCGATGCGACAGAGGCGATCGAGGTCAAGTGGACGCCGCTGCCGGCCACGATCGGCGTGGTCAATGCGGTCAAGCAAGGTGCGCCGCAGGTCTGGCCCGGCCATCCCGGCAACGTGCTGTTCGACGTCTCGATCGGCGACAAGAAGACCACCGAGGCGGCGTTCGCCAATGCCCATGCGGTCGCCGAAATCTCGATCGTCAATCCGCGCGTCGTCACCAACTTCATGGAAACCCGCGCCGTGGTCTGCGAATACGACGCCAGGCGCGACCATCTGACGCTGACGGTCGGCAGCCAGGGCAGCCACCGCTTGCGCGAGATCATTGGCGGAATGGTCCTCAAGATGCCGCTCGAAAAGATGCGGGTGATCTGCCCTGATGTCGGTGGCGGTTTCGGCACCAAGCTGTTTCCCTATCGCGAATATGCGCTGGTGGCGGTCGCCGCGCGCAAGCTGCGCAAGACCGTGAAATGGACCGCGGATCGCGCCGATCACTTCATGGGGGATGCGCAGGGCCGCGACAACGTCACCACGGCGCGGATGGCGCTGGCCGAAGACGGCAAGTTCCTGGGGATGGATGTCGACCTGATGGGCGACATGGGCGCCTATCTGTCGACCTTCGGGCCCTACATTCCCCACGGCGGGGCCGGAATGCTGCCCGGCCTTTACGATATCCAGGCCTTCCATTGCCGCGTCCGCACCATCTTCACCAACACCGTGCCGGTGGATGCCTATCGCGGCGCCGGGCGGCCGGAGGCGGCCTACGTGGTTGAGCGGCTGGTCGATGCCGCGGCGCGCAAGCTCGGGATGACGCCGGATGCGATCCGGCGCAAGAATTTCATCTCGCCCCGCGCGATGCCTTACAAGACCGCGACCGGGAAAATCTACGATTCCGGCGACTTCACCGCGCATATGAAGCGCGCGATGGAAATCGCCAACTGGAAGGAGTTTCCCAGGCGCGCCAAGGCCGCGAAGAAGCAGGGCCTGGTGCGCGGTATCGGGCTTTCGACCTATGTCGAGGTCTGCGGCACGATGGGCGAGGAGACCGCCAATGTGCGGCTCGATCCCAATGGGGATGTCACCGTGCTGATCGGCACCCAGTCGACCGGGCAGGGCCATCAGACCGCTTACGCGCAGCTGATCGCCGACCAGTTCGGCATTCCGCCCGAGCGGGTTCACGTCGTGCAGGGCGATACCGACCAGATCCCGACCGGGCTTGGCACCGGCGGCTCGTCGTCGATCCCGAGCGGCGGCGTCTGCGTCGAGCGCGCCACCCGCGACCTCGGCAACAAGTTAAAGGAGATCGCTGCCCAAGCGCTTGTAGCCGGTATCGGCGACCCCGAGATCAGCAACGGCACCGTGCGCGTCGCCG
>Ga0164303_10000259_pt1 | contig 11413 bp, 10 predicted proteins | sample Whisoiple_207_MG_FD_109715 | JGI IMG/M metagenome (GOLD analysis project Ga0164303, IMG submission 109715) | Soil microbial communities amended with pyrogenic organic matter from upstate New York, USA - Whitman soil sample_207_MG | ecosystem: Environmental > Terrestrial > Soil > Agricultural...
ATCTGGACCTTCTTCAGAAGCAGCCCACGCTCATAAAACCCCAATCCGGACATTGTTCCCGACATATAACCTCCCCCATGGTCATTAGATGGGCTTGGATCGGATGAGCCATTGAGCAAGAATGAAGCCGAGAGCGGCTACGAGAGCAGCACGCGGTGTTGGGAGGTTTACAGCTAATGGCTGGAAAAGTACGGGCCACCAAGCGTCATGCTGAAATCCGTTATGTTTTGGCACGTTCCAACCGACCCCCAGTTAAGCGGGTTTGAGGGTCGGGACAGTAAAACGACGGTGCGTGGAGCGGGTAGCGAAGGATACGTATTGCCGCATCCTGCACAGCCAAGCCTCTGAACACTCGGGAGGGAAACCGCCGGAAAAAGGAAACCCACCCACGTGAACTGGAGACAGGGAGGACCTTAGGATCAATTCGCTTCGCTCTAGACCCTGAAGGCAGCAGCGTTAACCTCGCGTATTCTTCTGTGGCACCACGTGCTTTTCCTGCATGTTCTCCTATTAGGCAGAGAGATAGGACCAAGCCAAGACACGGCAGAATAGGGCAGCCACATGACAAATACATGACAGTGAGTGGGTAGGGGGTCAGGAGGTGACTCCGACCCCTTCCGCAGAAGCCGTGGCTGAGGAGGTATCTGAATCACGCAACGTCTCTACGTGAACCGGGTTGCAGACCGGTCACTTTTTTAGTTCGGCGGCAAAAACAGGTAGGAGACCGGTATCAAGGGAGCAAGGTGAGGCTCTGATGAGCCTTTTTCGTTTTCACCTTCGAAATGGCCTTGAGGATGACCACATCGAGTATGTCACCGCTTGCTGCGCTCTTGAAGAGTACGGCTTGTGCACCGTTTTTGAGAGCGAGTTCTAACAAGAATGTATTGGTTAGTCCTGTCAACACGATGACTGCGATCTCGGGATGAAAAACACGCGCAACGAGATTTGTCAAAATCTCAAACCCAGAGATGTCCGGCAAGTCAATTTCTAGAACGACACAATCGATAGGTTGTTTCCTGCAGAGGTCCAGACCAGCCCGACCGGTTTCTGCTTGGACTACATCGAAATCTGGGGAGGATAACTTGAGGCGATGAGCGTAATACTCACGGTCTTTGTGATCTCCGTCAATGAGAAGAATGGAAATTTGAACGTCACGCAGCATCGGTCCCGCGCATACCTAGGTGCAGGTTCATTTCCGTACAAGAGGTTCTCGACCTCTGAGACATTCAGAATAGGAATGAAGGTACGTGTTTATCCGAACGAAGGGTAATTCACCACTATCAGATACCCCAAGTGGCGAAAGTTACGAGAGAAGTCAACCTCGTGTTAACTAATTAAACTTTGCGTTACGGGGGATTGCGCCAATAGCCTAGTTGTGTTTAGCACGGTGCACTGTAAGTAGCAATCGGAACCGAAAGTGAGTCTCGCCGCCATATTCACCTCAGCCTTGGCGTTCAACGCTCGGTGATACAAGTGGTTTTTTGATTAGCATTGGATTACGTGACCATGTTCAGCATACTCCACATGTATTGACGGACTCGCGTATAGTCCTTCTTGTCCATTTCAGGAAATCGGACCCCAAAATATTCTCCTGCCACCCAGCCAATCCTCGCGTCCAAAGATATGGGCAGTTTTTGGCCAGGGAGATACACTTTTAGGCGGGTCTTGCTCCCTACAGGCGGCATGATGGTCCCGCGGATCCCGCAGCCAATCTTACACAAATCCCGGGCTACACCATCGACGGCGTACGTGGAGCCACCCACTTGATAGGTGTAGGTCACTCGGCAGTGCATAGGCTTCCGTTCGGCCACTCTTAGGTTCTTGAACTGTGGCATCGTTCTCTGCGAATGCGTTTTTGAATCCGCTGCACGTGCATGCATTTAGGCCCCTCCTTCGGAGACTAGCTCTTCAAAACCTATTATGAAGCCTATCACTGGCTATTAGCGGGCTCGTTCCCCGAAAGAGGGGTTTCGAACTCCCCCATCGGAGGTAAAAAGACGTCTGCCGCACTTTTCCTAAGACCCCGTTCGCCGAAAAACCACGGCATGAGATTTGAGACGAACGTCATTATCGTTGGTGTTAGTGCCTCCACTTGATCTAGAACCCGTATATTTCTTTGAAAGGGACACGAGTAGTCGCGCCCAATCGAGCCGCACCGCACTTCGAGGGAGGTAAGCAATGGTCTATACAGTAGATAATCCTCGGTATCATGTGTTGAAAGTGCGCGGAATGCTTAACGCCGTGATGCGGCATTGCAGAGAGGACATCGAAAAGGGAAGTGTAATGTCAAAACAGCAGGTCAGCTTCGTCGGCCAGCCCCTTCCGCAAATCAAATCGCGTCTGTCGACTTAATTGAAGCGACGGCCTCCTGAATGGCCATGTCCAGGTCCTTGCCGGAGATAGCTTGTTTGCGCAGGCACGCCTGAGCGCCATCATACTTCGCTATCTCGAACAGATTTGGATGGCGCAGACGAGTAAGGATAATGACGGCGATCTTTGGGCGCGTTCAATCAGGAATGAGGTCAAGAAGGGCATGGAAACCCGAGACCGGCATGTCGAGGTCTAACAATACACAGTCAACCAAAATGAAAGTCGGGATAGCGAGTCGTCAAAATAGGGGGTATATGCGACGTAGGTGAGCTGAAATGCGCTTAATTTCTGCCTAACCAGGCTTCAAACTCGCGGTTGCACTCGTGACCATTTTTGTAACCGGACTAGGATCTAGGTTTAAAAACGATTAGAAGCCGGAATGTTTTAGAATGTGGAAGAATGAAAGATGATACCTTAACAGAACTTTAACCGTATCCGAACGTGACGCCATCTAGTGTTCACTCCACCGTTATGGTAAGAGCAGCCTATGCAGAGATGCCGGCGCTGTGGTGGGGTCCTGCTTCAGGATGTTCTGGAGGAAGTGGGAGTCCCATTGCACGCACTGCATTGCATTGTCTGCGGAGAATGGGTCGATCCGCTAATCCTCCATCACCGAACGCTTGCCGTCCTTCCTGAACCAAGTCGAGCACGCACAACCATCTTCGATGCGGCCGCAACTGGAAGATTCTTGGGACGGCGCCGAGCGCCGTGATTCTTATATTGTCCAAAACCTATTTTCGCCTTTCCCATTTTGTTTCTGCTCTTCAATCAGCATTGCTTTGAGAAAGCACTTCTTGATTACCCCTCCCGACTCTCCTCTTCGGTTTCGGCATCTGAACTTCACGATCCACTATCAAGGCCGTTTCAGAAAGGAGTCCCATGAGTCTCGAACGTTTCTGTGAAGGATGTGGGAAGCAGCATGGCAGCGCCGTGTGGCATTACCGAAACAGAGTTGACTCAACCGCTCACGAGTGGTTGTGCAGTCTTCAATTTCTTCGCCTTCCACCACAAACCATGTGGTCATGGCACACGTTTCTGTATTGGAATAAGTGAATGTTGAGCGGACAAGGCTTCGTCTGCGGAAGGGAAGGCAAGTAAAATGGGCTCGCTCGGATGGATTCGAAACCCGTCGTCCACCCCAGAACCTTTCCTCGTGAACGTAGGTAGAAGTTAGAAAGACGATTCAATCTCATTGCGGCATCCTTCGCCTTTGCCTGGTCATCTCTTTATCTCTACAATCAGATGTTCCAAAGCACATTCACAAAATGGAGGTGTTATGCAATCCATATGTCTTCGAGCATTCTGCGCATTTCTGCTTGCCTACTGCGTGGTTTCACTTCCTCTTGGCAAGTGGGGTCACATCCATGCCGCTGAGCAAGCCGATTTGCTCGACCTCAACACTGCCACGTCTGATCAGCTGAAAGCGCTGCCAGGAATTGGCGACGCGTATGCAGAAAAAATTATCAAGGGTCGGCCGTATACGAGCAAGGATGAGTTGGTGAAGAAGCAGATTCTTCCACGAGCGACTTACGAACAAATCAAATACAAGATCATCGCGAAGCAGAAGTGACGGGCAAACCGAGCACTCACATCAAGGGCTGGAATCACGAGCGGGGATGTAAGGCGGGACAGGTCCGTAGGGCGCCATGTCAACTATTTCGGGAGGTCATTCTCACATTCCATTCACGCGCCAATTTTTGCGCTTCTGCAACTTGACTCGGACTCATTTCATCGGCAAGCCGATCGCGCCATTTTTTACCGTCGTCGTACCCATGTGCGGTCGCCAGGTTGTACCACATATGCGCTCGCACGAGATCATGAGGCACCCCGTGGGCTGTATGATAAAGACGACCAAGCACGAACATCGCCCGGCCGTGACCCTGATCAGCCGCGAGACCACACCAGCGTAAGGACTCTTGGTAATCCTGGGGCACGCCGTGCCCTTGCTCAGACAATTCGCAGAGCTTGTATTGTCCGTCCCGATATCCCTGCATGGCAGCGAGTCGATACCAATAAGCGGCTTCCGTATAGCTCTGCGGTACTCCCATTCCTTTTTCGTATCGCAGGCCGAGATTGTATTGATCCTCGGCAGTTCCTCTCTCGGCGTTTGCGAGAAGAGTTTCCGTCTCGATTGCTCGATCAGTGAGTACATCGGTTGGCGCTGGCTTTCGATCGATGCATGCAGTGGAGAGCGTGGACAGGACCATCACCATGAAGAAGAGCGGAAAGCGCGTAGTCATGCTTTCACCTTGTAGTGGACCGGGCACGCTTCCGCCTCTGGGCATTCCCCTAGTTTTTGGGCTGAAGCGAAAGAGATGTACGATGCGGTGGAGTGAGGAGAACTGTAAACTCAAGAGAAATACTTGAAATAATCCAGCGTCGAGCTAATCGTTTGATTTCTTGAAGTGGTTTTGGGCTTCGACAGCGGTTTCTCTTAGTCCAGCTTGGGGGCTGGACTGGGCATGGCGGAGGACTCGCTGTCCACCGGTGACTCGGCGGGTCGGAGGATGGGAGCACGCCGTTGAAGCTTTTCAAGCGTTTCCTGCTTCAACTTGGTGGGCTCTTCGATGCGGTTCTCGCGCTGAAGCGCATTGAGTTCGGCAGCTTTCCGTGCGTTCAGCTCCACCATGTCCACCTCATCTCTCACAAGAGAGGGCGTTATGAACACGAGCAAGTTGAGTTTTTCTTGTTGCCGGCTCTGGGTCCGGAACAGCCATCCCAGCAAAGGAATATCTCCCAAAAATGGAATCTTACTTTCACTAATCGATAAATTGTCTCGCACGAGGCCACCTACGACGAGGGTCTGGCCATCCCTGGCAATAGTGGTCGTTTCCATCGAACGCTTGGTCGTTGTTGGTCCGACTGGAACGCTGGATGTGCCTACTCCGATCGTTTGTGCGACCGCCTCTTCAATGGCCGTGATCTCTTGCTTGATTTCGAGGCGAATCAGATCGTTCTCGAGGACCTGCGGAGTCAACTCCAGGGTGACGCCGACGTCTTTCCGTTCGATGGTGACGAGCGTACCGCCCGTGATACCTTGCGCCTGGCCGGTCGGAAACGGCCGGTTTTCTCCCACCACAATCTTCGCCTTCTGATTGTCGGCTGCCAACACATGCGGTGTGGACAAGACGTTCGTGTCGGTCAAGTTCAGAAGGAGATGCAAAAACGCACGGATATTGATGGTGTTGAGCAACGGAATCGTTCCGCCGCTCGAGGCACCCGCGGCGATGCCGAGGATGGTCTGTGCCACAGTGGAAATGTCTTCCGGTGCACGGTTAAAGCCGTAAATTCCTTGGGCGTCTCCGTTTTTTGCCGCCCCAAGCACTTGAACAGGATCCGTTCCAATTTGCCTGAGTCTGTCGACTTGGACTTCCAAAATCACCGCCTCGACGAAGACTTGCTTCCGTCGGCTATCGAGATCCCTGATGACCGTGGCCAGCCTGCTATAGGCCAGCTTAGTCGAGCTGATGATGATGGAATTGGTCGCCTTATCGGCGAACACTTGAACCGGTGCTTCGAACTCCGTGAGCGGTCTGATCGGGGGGCGGACGCCTGGGGTTACCTGTGACACGGTCTGCGATCTGGCGACCAAGTTCGTCAAGACCGCCGCCAAGTCGGTGGCGTTGGCATGTTTCAATTTATAGACGAACACGCCGCGCTCGGGCGGAAGCTCACCCATCGGGACGATCTGATACACAGGACCCCTGGGGACGACCGCCAGCCGACTGACTTCAAGGGCAGAGACGAAAAGATGGTACGCCTGATCAGGTGTCACCTTGGTTGGAGAAAATACCGAGATCTTCCCGCCCGCCTTTTTGACGGTATCGTCCAACACGAAATTCTTGCCCGTCAGCTCGCTGATAAACCGAACGAAAACGGAAAGATCGACCTCGTTGAAATCTAAAGCGACCCGCCCGCTGCCATTCGGTTGGGAAAACGCGGGAGAATGGAGCAGCATTCCCGCGACCGCGGCGATCAGACAAGTCCGAAGAACCCAGCGGCGGCAACTAGGAAAAATCCTGGGAAGGACCCGCTGGAGGCCCGGTGGATGGAGCCAAATCATGGGGGAGACGGTACCACATGCCTACGCAGCGACACAACCAAGCGGGGTGCTGCGCGGCGATGGTGCCGCGCGTTTGCCCATTCTCGGTAATGTTGTGCAATTTTGATGTTGCGTCCCAAATGCTGAAATTCCGGCTCGCTCTAACTGATGAGAAACAAAGAGAAAGAACAGAAACAACATGGGCCAGGATGGCATCAGGATTGCACATGTGGTCGCAGTCTCCCCCACACCACATACTTGCGTCGGTTGGCGCCGAAGACAGAACAGGGCTGAAACCAGCCATTAGAGCCGGTTTGTGCCCATTGATCTGGTAAGGTTAGAACGTGCGAACGGACAAGCGCTCTTCTCAAAAACCGGACAAGAAAATGCCCTCGCGGGTGCATAAGCGAGGTATCGTCGGATACAGCAAGAAAAGCGCGCTGCTCGAAGAAGCGATCACTCACATGAACACCGTCAAGTACGGCCGGTCGTCTGCTGTGCTGAAGGAACTGCTCGCTCTCGATCCGCAGAATATCGAAGCCCGCCATTTGTTCGCGACTCTCCACCTCCGGCTCGGCAGTCTCGTCACTGCGAGGCAAGCCTTTGAATCGCTCGCTAATGAGGCGATTGGCCGACAAGATTATTGGCTCGCCGAATCTCTGTTGCGCGAGTACTTGGCCGCCGGTCCCCGTTGCGTTCCCTTTCTCGAACAGCTGGCCCACGTGCATCAAGAAAAAGGCGATGAAATGGCTGCGGTCGCTGAGCTGGGCAAGGCCATTGAAATCTTGCGTGACGATCCGGACGCAGACAATCCACAGAAGGCTGCGCAACTGTACGCAAAAATCAGAGAACTGGCTCCAGCAAGCTCCGTGGCCTTTCAGCTGGCCCCACTGTTCGACGTGCAGACCGGTGAGTTTCTCGGCGGTCCTTCCACTTCATCGGCTACGATCCCTGATAGTGATGCCGGTTTCCATGAGCCAGTCCTATCGCCCGACACTGATTCATCCTCTGCCGTCGCTGAGCACCCGCTGCCGGATGTCATGCCCTGGGAGGCGACCGACGAGTCGGACGCGGCGTCTCAGGCGGAAGAAGAGCTATCGGCGGTACCTCAAGCCGTCGACATTGTCGAACCTCTTCCACCATCTGAGGCTGAGGCAGAGGAGCTTCAACCAGCGACGGAGATTCCCCTAGATCAGACGGCTGGACCTGAATCGGCCTCGGAGGAAGCATCCTTCGCCTACATCGCGACGGAGGTGGTGTCCTCAGAGCCTTCTTCTGATAGCTCGCTTTCCGGGATGACACTGAGTGAAAACCCGTCAGACACGCCTTCCGGCATTCCCTCCCCCATGCCGTGGGAACAAATGGCCGACGCATCGGTACAGATTGTTGAGCCCGAAATCGCTCCCGCGACGGAAGAGATACCTCTCGCACCAGAGCCGTCTTCTGCCCTCGAATCACTTCTGGCTTCACTACGAACAGAGGGCGAGGTCGTTGCCCCAGCGCCTGCCACTGAAGAAGTTCTACCGATCACTCTCACGGAGAGCGCACAGTCGGGCGAGCCCACGCCTTCAGAGACTGGCCCTACGGCATCCGCTCTGCTGTCGGCACCTATGCCCTGGGAACAGATATCCGATCCGGCGATTCAGATATCGGTCACGGAGGCTGTACCTCCGCCTCAAGAATTCGAATCCAATGTGTCGGCCGCGGTGCCCGACATCTTAGGCTCACTGGCTGCCTCCGACGCGGCTTCAGCGCCGCAGCCGGCTGCAGAAGAGACTGAGGCTCCAGCGGTGGAGCCCGTTCACTCGACGGAGCCTTTGGCTGCCAGCGCAGACGAGATCCCGTCGGCCACATCGTTCTCGTGGAATTCCGTCTTTGACAAGGCCTGGAAATTCACAGCCGGCCCCATGGCGCCCAGTCCGACTGTTCCGTCGGAAACCGCACTCAAGACGACCGATGAGCCGCAGGCGGTGGAAACCCAGGCTGAGGAGAGCTCGGTCGTAGAACCACCCACCGTCGCGTTCCCCTCCGGTCAAGAGGACCTCGTCGCTCCGGTCCCACCAGAAGCGTCTATTTCCTGCTTAACGAGTGAGCAGGTCCCACAGGAAGTTATTTCCGCCGCTCCGGTCGAGTCTCCACCCCCCCTTGCCGAGCCATCTCCACCACAAGAGACCCCCGCTCATTGGAACACCGGTGAAGTGGCGGTTCAGGTTCACCGGCCCTCCAAGAAGAGGAAGCGCTGGGATAAAGAGCCGGAAGAAGCCGAACATGCGGCCGTCCCTCCATCAACCATCGAGACACCGTCGGCGACAACCCAGGAAGCTAGCCGAGAGTGGAAAACGACTACAGAAGAGACCGTTCCCGCCGTAGCCGTAGAAGAGGTGGTCCGCCCTCCGGCGGACCCGCGCCCTGATTGGATGCAGGCCACTGAGTCGATAACCTTCGCCCGCTCGGAGCCCTCGCCAACCCAGGCGAGATGGAGCGATGCAGACACGGCGGCTCCGTCCGTAGGCGAATCGGCAAGTGCTGCGGCAGCCTCAGCCGTCGACATTCTGTTTTCTCCGAGCCCCACAGCCGATGAAGTCCATCCACACGGTTCTCTATCCTGGTCGAAGCCGCACCCCCGCCTCATGGCTCGCCTCCACCGAGTCCGGATCGGCATTTCCTCCTTTATCGGCTCGTGCTTTTCAACCACTCGTTCACTCACCTTTCTCGCCCTCATGATCACGATTGCCACCGTCGTGGTGGCTGCGTTCGGCGTGGGAGCGGTCGGCGTGATGTGGGTGGTGATGGAGGAACCCCCGAGTTCGCTCTATCAGACCTTGACCATCTCGCCTCCGCGTGTGATCACGGATGCGAAGAAGAATGGCTATCTCTTTCTGCTGGGCTTCGATGCTCCCGACGGCCAAGATCCGGTTCATGCCGGATATGAATGGAGGGCGGACCCACAGCGTGATCGGGTCACAGCCCAGGTGTGTATTGGCGACGAAATCAAAACTCCCGGCGTCACCGGCGGAGCGTCTGATCACGTCGTTAAGGGATGGATCCGGAACGGGGACCTCTTGTCGAACCTCAAGGGCCAAGGCGCGACCCTCAGATCACTGACGTCGCGTGAGTCGACCGCCCTGGCTCGGTATCAGCAATGGCTCTCGATGCCTTTCGACGATTGGGGCTTCGGACAGTTGCTCGTGCCGAACTGCACCCGTGTGCTGCTAGCGCACCGTCTCTTCCTGTTGGACGGGTTCAATCAGGACCTACCCACGGGTCTCGACCGACTGGAAGCCGACTTCCAGGCGTGGCGCGTGGCCCTCGCACAGTCCAAAACGCTGACGATGAAGATGCTGGCCGTGACGGCCGTGCAAGACGACGCCTCGGTAGCTGCCGGACTGCTGAGCCGCGTGGATCTCGACGGAGGATCCCTTGCCAAATTGAGCAAAATGGTCCGTCCTCTCGATCAGGTTGAACTATCCATACGTTGGCCGATGCAAAGTCAGTTTGTCTGGGCGACAAAAGCGGTTTCGTCTGAGCTCAGAGACGACGAAGCGGCAGATCGCCCCTGGCATGTCTCATTCACGGCAGCGATGCGCCTGCCGGTTCAACGCCGTGCCAACGCCTATGCGGAATATTACGAAGCGGCCAACAAGACGGTTGCCGGCGGCCGATATACGAATTTGCCCAAGCTTTCGACATTCGTCCAAACGCCGCCGTCTGGGTTGATGGATTATTTGAACAACCCTGTCGAGCACATCGTGGGCATTGAGCCGCTGCCGTCGTGGGATCCCTTCGTGATGCGGATGGTCGAGACCGATGCGCAACTTCGCTTGGTAGGGCTGCAGGCCTGGCTCAGGCGCGGACCTCAAGATAGCGACGTCCTCATGCGGTTGGCGAAAGCCGGTCAAGCCTACTATGATCCCTTTACAGGCCTTCCGATGCTGGTCAACCAGCGCAAAGGGGTAATCTACAGCGTCGGGCGGGATGGGAAGGACCAGGAAGGCGATGATGTTCGCGACGTGACAGCGATAATCCCTCTCTCATCTTCCGAATCCCGCCGTAGTGCCTCACTGCGCTAGACCCTTAGTCCTGTATATTCCGACGGCTCTCCCCGAGCTGTGACCCGCACAGGCCCTGTCGCCGGTCGCTTGACAGTGGCGAGGCTATTCCAGACAATCCCACTAGCGCCGTACCTGTCTGGAGCACCGGCCATGAATCGTGATTGGACATCTCGGTTTCGTCGTGGAGTCCGATCTACGGGACCGATCCCCACCCAGATTGTATCGAACGAGGAATTCCTGCCCTGGCCTCGCACCGCGGAGCAGTCGTTGGTGGAGGAGGCCCTCCTCAAAGCGAGCGGGGAGGCGTCGATGCGACTCGGCATGAGCCGTAGGCAGTTTCTCAAGACGTCCGGTGGCATGGCCGCGGCGCTCATGGCGATGAATTCGGTGTTCGGCAGCCTATTTGACGTCCTGCAGACGGAACTGTTTGAACCGGCCGCCTTTGCCGAGCGACAGGGAGACCCCTTGTTCATTTTCGACGTGCAAACACATTATGTCAGCGCCGGGTATGATCCGGCGGATGCCGAAGGCCGCCGTCGGGGAGCGGTCACGAAGGAGGCGTTATTGGGATTGCGCCGCCGCGCGCGGGAGACTGGACTCAATCCCCGGCTCTCGGCCGACCGCGGGACGCTCGATGATCTCTCGTGGCAGAACTTCATCAAAGAAGTGTTTTTCGACAGTGAAACGTCTATCGGCCTCATTAGTACGCCGCCTGGACCGTATCCCCAGGAAGCGGTCATGCCTCCGAAGGAGATGGCCCACATCAGAGACGAGGTCAACCGGCTGGCAGGATCCCAACGCATGCTGGCCCACGGGCTCGCGACGCCCCAATTGGGGGTTGCGGATCTGGATTTCATGGCCATGCAGGCCGAGCAACTGAAGATCGATGCCTGGAAATGTTATACAGGATCGTGCCCGAAGGGCTTTGACCATGGCTGGTGGATGGATG
>Ga0164303_10000268_pt1 | contig 11219 bp, 9 predicted proteins | sample Whisoiple_207_MG_FD_109715 | JGI IMG/M metagenome (GOLD analysis project Ga0164303, IMG submission 109715) | Soil microbial communities amended with pyrogenic organic matter from upstate New York, USA - Whitman soil sample_207_MG | ecosystem: Environmental > Terrestrial > Soil > Agricultural...
GGGGAGTCAGCCACGGTTGGTTCCGGCCTCGGCGAACGCGATCTTCTAAAAAGCGTGGGCCTCAAACAACCGGTCGATGTCGCCGCGCCAGGCCTCGACATATTCGACCACCAGTCGATCCGCCGGCGAGCGCCCTTCCGCTGCGATTGGTGCGAGCCACGCAAGATGCTCGCGCTCGTCGTTGCCCTTGCGGTCGAGCGCGGCGCGCCGTTTCAACCCCATCTCGGCCATCACGACGGCGGCGCGGGCGATATCGTTGGCTGTGCCACCCCTGAACGGCGTCGAGAGTCCAAGGCGCGGAACCTGGTCGCGCAAACTCTGTATCTCGCCGACCGTCCAGCCGGAGACAAGCTCGGCAGCCTCGGCAAGGGCATCAGGCTCGTAGAGCAGCCCCGTCCAGAAGGCCGGAAGCGCCACGAGAGCGTCCATAGTGGAACCGGCATCCGCCCCACGCATCTCGAGGAACCGCTTGAGGCGCACATCGGGGAAGAGCGTCGTTAGGTGGTCGGCCCAATCGTCGAAAGTCGGAGATTCGCCCGGGAGCTGTTCGAGCCGCCCCACCAGGAAGCTCCTGAACGAGGCCCCAGCCGCGTCGATATAGCGACCCTTGCGGTAGACGAAATACATGGGAACATCGAGCGCGTAGTCGACATAGCGCTCAAAGCCCATGCCGGGCTCGAACACGAAGGGAAGGATGCCGGTACGGTCGGGGTCGGTGTCGCGCCAAATCTCCGCGCGATAGGATTTGAAGCCGTTCGGCTTGCCGACCGTAAAGGGTGAATTGGCGAAGAGCGCCGTGGCGATCGGCTGAAGCGCGAGCCCCACGCGCATCTTCGTCACCATGTCGGCTTCGTCGGCGAAGTCGAGATTGACCTGCACCGTCGCCGTGCGGAACATCATGTCGAGCCCGAGCTTGCCCTTCGTCGGCATGTAGCGCTGCATGATGCCGTAGCGCGCCTTGGGCATGACCGGGGTTTCGGCCAGCGTCCATTTGGGCGAGAAGCCGAGCCCGAGAAACCCGATGCCGAGCTCGGCGCCGATTTCCTTCACCTCGATCAGGTGCTGGCGTAGCTCTTCATGGGTCTCGTGTAGTGTGGCGAGCGACGCGCCGGAGAGCTCCAATTGGCCGCCAGGCTCGAGGCTGATGATGCTGCCCTTGGGGCAGTTGGCGCGCCGGAGCGCGATGATGTTGCCCTGCTCGAAAACGCCGTCCCAGCCGAACTGGTCCTTCATCCTCTGCAGCAGCGCGGCGATGCCTCGCTCGCCAGCATACGGAACCGGCGTGTTGCCGTGCCGATAAAAGCCGAACTTCTCGTGCTCGGTGCCGATGCGCCAGTCGGCCATCGGCTTCGATCCCGCTTCGAGATAGGCGACGAGCTCGTCCCGCGAATCGATGGTCGGGCCTTGCGGTCCAGCTACGCGTGTCGACATGGGAGAAGGCGCTCGATTTCAGGACTTGGGTTTGAGGGGTGAACGCGCCGCTCCTAGCACGTTTGCGCATCCGCGAACATGGCAGGGTGTTAGGAACGCCAATCACCAATCGTTGCATTGACGAGGGCAAAGGCGGCAACCGCCGCGGTGTCGGCCCGCATCAGTCGGGGCCCGAGCGAGATCGGCAGGACAAAGGACTGCTTGAGTAGCAGCGCCCTCTCCTCCTCGGCAAATCCGCCCTCGGGCCCAACCAGCACGGCAAGGGGGCGCGGACATTCGCCGGAAAGCGCCACAAGCGGCGAGGCATGAGGCGCAGCTTCATCGGCAAAGACAAGAAGCCGGCCGGTGTCCCAAGTTTCGAGAACCGCAGAGAGAGTCTCCCGCTCGGCCACTTCCGGTACCCACAGGATCCCGCATTGCTCGGCGGCCTCGATCGCATTGGCGGCGAGCCGTCCCCTATTGACGCGCTCGGCCACGGTGCGGCGGGTGATCACCGGCTTGAGCAAGGACGCGCCCATCTCGGTCGCCTTTTGCGCCATATAATCGAGGCGGGCGCGCTTCAGCGGCGCGAAGAGATAATGCAGGTCCGGTCCCTGAATTTGCGGGCGCGTCTGTTCGTCAAGAGCGACGTTTGCACGTTTTTTGGTCGCCGCGCTCAACCTCCCTCGCCACTCGCCATCCTCGCCGTTGAACAGGAGGACATCGTCCCCGGTCTTGCATCGGAGTACGTTGATGAGGTAGTGCGCCTGTGGGGGGTCAAGCCCGATGTCTCTGTCGTGGCCGAGCCGGGACCTAACGAAGAGCCGCTGAGGCTTGGCGGGCATCGGTGCTTTCGTCCCTCATCGAGGTGAGCGCAACAGGGTGACGAGGTCGGAAGACATGCCACGTCCTGTGGCCGAAGGCAAAACTGGCGCGGTTGCCGATGCAAGCGCGACGAACGTCGTCGATCGCTTCGCGCCGGCGGCGCTTGCGCCCTATTTGCGGCTTGCCAGGGTCGACCGGCCCACGGGCTTCTGGCTGCTCGCAATTCCCTGTTTCTGGTCGGTGGCGCTCGCCTCGCGCAGCATCGGCGCCGACTACCCAGACCCCTGGCTGCTTTTGCTGTTCGCCATCGGCGCCATCGTGATGCGCGCCGCCGGCTGCACCTATAACGACATCGTCGACAAGGACATCGACGCGCAAGTGGCGCGCACTCAAGGCCGTCCGCTGCCGAGCGGCCAGATCACGCTGCAGGCGGCCACCATCTTCATGCTCCTGCTCTGCCTCGTTGGCCTCGCGGTGCTGCTGTCCTTCAACAGTTTCACCATCCTGGTCGGGCTCGCTGTTATCCCCATCGCGGCGCTCTATCCTCTGATGAAGCGCTACAGCTACTGGCCGCAGGCTATGCTCGGGCTTGCCTTCAACTGGGGCGCGCTGCTCGGTTATGCCGCGGTGCTTGGGCGTCCGGAATGGGCCGCGGCAGTTCTCTATGGCGGAGCCGTCGCCTGGACCATCGGCTACGACACAATCTACGCCCATCAGGATCGCGAGGACGACGCGCTGCTCGGGCTGAAATCGACCGCACTCAAATTCGGGCGGGCGACCAAGGCATGGCTTGCCGGTTTCTATGCGCTTGCCTGGCTCGGAATCACGGCTGCCGGGCTGCTCGCGGGTGCCGAGATCGTGTTCCTGCTTGGCATGGGGGCTGCGGGTGCCCATCTCTTCTGGCAAGTGGCCACGCTCGACATCGACGATCCGGAAAATTGCCTGAGGCGTTTCCGCGCGAATCGCGATTTCGGATTGATCGTGTTCGCGGCCATTGTTTTCGACCTCGTTCTCGCTTCGCGATACTAGGCCAGAAAATACATCAGGGCCCCAGAGCATACGCTCTGGGGCCCTGATGACGCCTTGCTGTTAGCTTCCTTGAGGATGACCTTGGAGAGCCTTTATTGCCACGATCCTGCCATAAAAGTTATCCGAACCGCTTAATAGACGTCGTTAATGCCCGGTATCCGGCACTTCCCGCCGACATGGTTTAGAGAGTCTTTGCGAGACGCATGATGACTGCGCTTTCCCAGACAAACTCCCCTCCTCCTCATTCGCTCGGGGAGGACTTCAGTCTGTTGAAGGACGCGGTACAGGCGGCGGGCGAGCTCGCCTATAGCTATTTCCGTCGTGAGCTTGCGGTGCAGACGAAGCACGACGGCACCGAGGTGAGCGAGGCCGATCTTGCCGTCGACGCAGCACTGAAGGGCACGCTGCTCGGGGGCAGGCCGAATTACGGATGGCTGTCGGAAGAGACTGAGGACGACCCGAGCCGGCTCGAGCAGCGCTTCGTGTGGATGGTCGATCCCATCGACGGGACCAACGCCTTTCTCCGCCATATCCCGGAATGGACCATATCGGTGGCGTTGGTGCAGGAGGGGAAGCCGATCCTCGGCGCGGTATATAACCCGGCGACCGGCGAGTTCTTCCACGCCATTCGTGGGCACGGCGCCTTCCTCAACAACAAGCCGATCAAAGTGACCGGCAGAGAGACGCTCGAAGGCGCGCTGTTCATCGCGAGCGGCGGCCTGTTCAAGAAGCGCATCTGGAAGGAGCCATGGCCAGGCGTCGAGTCGCGCTGGGTCAACTCAGTCGCCTACCGGCTGTCGCTGGTCGCCGCCGGGGGCGCCGACGCGACCGTATCGCTCTCCGCCAAATGCGAATGGGATCTGGCCGCCGGTGTGCTGCTGGTCGAGGAGGCTGGCGGCGTGGTCACCGACCATCACGGCCATCCCTTCCGCTTCAATCTGCCGATCCCCCGTTTTCCGAGCCTGGTCGCAGCCCCGCCAGAGCTTTACGCCAAGCTCATCGAGCGCACGAGCCGCGTAGACCTCTGAGGCGCTTTCGGCTAAGCGGGGTAAGGGAACAATCGGAAACGGAATCATGGCGGCACAGGACGGGGCAAAGACAAGCGCGCGGCAACTCTTGCATCTCGTATTCGGCGGCGAGCTCACGACGCTCGAAAAAATCGAGTTCTCCGATCTCAAGGCGCTCGATATCGTCGGCATCTATCCGAACTATGCGGAGGCCTACGCGGCGTGGCGCGACGCGGCGCAGCGGAGCGTCGACGATGCCCATATGCGTTATTTCATCGTGCATCTACACCGGCTGCTCGATCCTGAGACGGAAAGTGAACCTGCGGCCAAGGGTTAGGCGCCGTTTGGCGTTAGGTTTTTCGCCTTAGAACCAGCTTGCTTGGCATGCTAGAAAGACCCCGCCGGACGCGTGGCCGCCAACCTGGACCGGCGGAATCGGGGAAGCGCTTGAAAGATCAACTGTTCAGCGACGCGAGAATGGTCACGCGGAGTGCTGACGAGCTCCAGACCCACCACTACACGACGGGCGAGATCGTCATGCGCATCTGGCGGGAGCATTTGCGCCCGCGCCTTGGCCTGTTGCTGCTAGCGAGCGTCGCCATGATCCTCACCGCGGCGACCACCGGCGCCATTCCCTTCCTCATCCGGATCACCGCCGACGACGTGTTCGTCGCCAAGAATCAGCAGATGATCTACTGGGTTACCGCCGGCATCGTGGTGGTGACCATCGTCAAGGCGATTTCCGAATATGTGGCCGACGTCACGGTCGCCTATCTCGGCCACCGCTTCATCGCCGATCTCCGCATCGACATGTTCGCCAAGCTCGCCGGCGCCGATCTCTCCTTTATCCAAACCGTGCATTCCGGGCGCCTGCTCTCGGGCTTTCTCAACGACGCCAATCTGCTGCGGCAGACGGCGAGCCGCTCGATCGTCACGCTCGGCGAGAACTATCTCAAGGTGATCATCCTCGTTGCCACCATGTTCTACATGGATGCGCGGTTTGCCCTGATGATCCTGGTGTTCATGCCCATCGCCTGGTTCCTGCTCGGGCGCCAGCGCCGCAAGATGCGGAAATCGACCACCAAGTCGCTGCAGGAGACTGGCGATCTCTCGGCGCTGATCACCCAGACTTTGCGCGGCATGCGCGTGGTGCGCGCCTACCGGCAGGAGCACCGGGAAGAAGCCCGCGCTGCGTACACCATCAACCGGGCGCTCGAATTCACCATGCGCGGCACGCGCGCCCGCGCCATGTCGAGCCCCTCGGTCGAGCTCCTCACCGGCTTCGGCTTTGCGCTTGCCATCTATTTCGCCGGGACCAAGGGGATCAGGGGCGACCTCACGCTTGGTCAGTTCATGGGCTTCATGACCTCGGCGCTCCTGCTTTACCCGCCGCTGAAAAGCGCCGCCACGCTGCAAACCAGTCTGCAGGAAGGAGTGGCGGCGGCAAACCGCGTGTTCGGCATCGTCGACCGCGAGACGCGTCTGGTCGAGGCCCCCGATGCGCAGCCGCTGAAGCTGAAACGCGGCCAGGTCGAGTTCGACAACGTCTCCTTCGCCTATGAACCCAACACCCTCGTGCTCAAGGGTGTCAGCCTCATCGTTCCATCCGGGCGCACTGTGGCGCTGGTCGGTCCCTCCGGCTCAGGTAAGAGCACGCTCGTCAATCTCACTTTGCGCTTCTTCGATCCCGAGCGCGGCAAGGTCGTGATCGACGGGCAGGACATCGCCCAGGTAACGGTCGCGAGCTTGCGCGACGCGATCGGCCTCGTAACGCAGGACCCTGTGTTGTTCGACGACACCATCCGCGCCAATATCGCCTACGGCACCAAGCCCGATGTCGAGGCCGAGGTGATCGCTGCTGGCAAGGCCGCTGCGGCGCATGATTTCATCATGGCGCTCCCCAACGGCTACGACACGCGCGTAGGTGAGGCTGGCTCACTGCTCTCTGGCGGCGAGCGCCAGCGCATCGCCATTGCCCGCGCCATCTACAAGGATGCGCCGATCCTGCTGCTCGACGAGCCCACGAGCTCTCTCGACAGCGAGGCAGAGGCCAAGGTGCAGACTGCGCTCGAAGGGCTGATGCGCGGACGCACCGTGTTGATGATCGCCCATCGCCTCTCCACGGTGAAGAAGGCGGACCTTATCTGCGTGCTCGACCAGGGGCGCATCGTCGAGATCGGCCGCCACGACGAGCTCGTCGCCAAGGGCGGCCTCTACACTCGCCTGCACAAGACTCAGTTCGGCATCGCCGGTGGTCACGAGCCGAAAGGTGAGAACGGCAATGCCGCTGATGTTGACAGCGATGGTGCAGGCTCGGACGACGCCGGCACCGCTCCCGTTGCCGTGGTCGGAAGCTAGGCTCGCGCGCTAGAGAGCATGAAGCGGCTGCTCTCATATCCGCCTGTAATCGCTCTCGGCGGCGCCTTTGCCGCAGGCTACATCCGCCTCGTCTATGACACGAGCAAGGTGCGGCGGGATCCGCTCGACACCGACGCTAAGCTCTTCTCCCAGCACCCGCAGATTTTCGCCATGTGGCACGGGCAGGCCGTGATGGTGCCCAAGATCAAGCCGAAGCGACAAGCCGATATTGCCATCATCGTCGCGCGTCACCGCGACGGCGAGATTCTCGTAAAGGCGCTTCAGCGCTTTGGTATGCGGGTGATCAGAGGCGCAGGCGTAGGCGCGAGGCGCCGCGAGCGTGGAGGTGCCTACGCGCTCCGGGCGGCATTGCGCGCATTGAAGGAGGGCGCGACCTTTGCCATGACGGCTGATTTTCCGCCGGGCCCCGCGCGGAAGGCGGGCGAAGGCATCGTCATTCTGGCCATGCTCTCCGGGCGCCCGATTGTACCTTGCGCCATGGCGACGAGCCGGTTTATCGCGCTTAAGACGTGGAGCACCTTCACCATCAACCTACCGTTCTCCAAGCTTGGCATCGTGGTCGGCGATCCGATATGGGTGGCTCCTGACGCCGATGCGGCCGTGCTCGAGGCGGCACGTGTCGCGGTCGAACGCGGCCTCAATCAAGTGACCGCGCGCGCCTATGACCTCGCTGGGGCCATCGATCCTTTGTCACCAGTCGCTCAAGTCCCCAAGCCCGCCTTCTCCATCCGGGCCTATCGCGCGCTGACCCGCTATGCGGCGCCGTTTGCCCCGCTGATGCTCGCCTGGCGAACGCACATCGGCAAAGAGGAGCCGGCACGACGGCCGGAACGTTATGGAGAGGCCAGCCTGCCGCGCCCCTCCGGCTTCCTTGTCTGGTTTCATGCCGCAAGCGTCGGGGAAGCCAATGCGGTGCTGCCGGTGATCGAAATGATCGCCGCAGAGCATCCAGGGGTCAGCACGCTGCTCACCACCGGCACGGTCACTTCCGCGAATCTTTCGCGCAAGCGACTGCCGAAGGGCGCGGTGCATCAATATGTGCCCCTCGACAATCAGGACTATGTGCGGCGGTTCCTGGAGCATTGGCGGCCGGACCTCGCGATCTTCGTCGAATCGGAGATCTGGCCGAACCTCGTGCTCGAGACCAACGCGCTAAACATTCCGCTCGTGCTGGTCAACGGCCGCATGTCGTTTCGCTCTTTCCGCCGCTGGCGCAACCGCCCCGGCTTGAGCCGTCCGCTGTTCTCCGCCTTCAACCTGGTGCTCGCACAGAACGAGCGCATGGCCCAACGTTTCACGGCGCTCGGCACGCCACGCTCCGTCCCTGTCGGCAATCTCAAGGCGGATGCTCCCCCGCCGCCGGTGGACTTGGCCGGGCACAAGACGCTCTCCGCCGCGCTTGCCGGACGTACGGTATGGCTTGCCGCGAGCACGCATCCGGGAGAGGACGACATCGCCGCCGTCGCTCATCTCGCCATGAAGGGGGGGCGGTCCGACCTCCTCACCATCATCGTGCCGCGCCATCCGGATCGAGGCCCATTCATCGCGAGGCTGCTTGCCACAGCGAACCTCAAAGTCGCGCTTCGCTCCGAAGGCAAGCTGCCGGACTCGAGCACCGACATCTACATCGCCGACACCATCGGCGAGCTCGGTCTCTTTTATAGTCTTGTGCCGGTGGCCTTTATCGGCGGCTCACTCGTGCCCCATGGCGGCCAGAACCCGGTGGAAGCCATCAAGCTCGGCGCCGCCATCATCACCGGACCGCATTGGCGGAACTTCGCCGACGCCTATGAGGAGCTGTTTCGGTCAGGCGGTGCGGTGCAAGTGAGCGATGCGCATGGCCTCGCCACCGCGGCCCTGCTTCTGCTCGAGGATGCGCAGGCACGGGGGCGGATGATGGCCCGCGCCGAGGGTGCGATTGCGAGCATGGGCGGCGCGCTCCCCCGCACCATCGCCGAGCTTGAACAATTCATGCCGCCAAAGGCCACGCTGCAACATGCCTCTTAGGGCGCCCTTCTGGTGGTATCGGAGGCCCGGCGCGATCGCCTCGGCACTTTCGCCGCTCGGCACGCTCTATGGGCGTATGGCTGAGCGGAAAGCCTCACAGGTCGAGCCATACCGTTCAAGGCTTCCGGTGATCTGCATCGGCAATTTCACGGTTGGCGGCGGCGGCAAGACGCCGACGGCGATTGCCGTAACCGAAGTGCTGAAGGGCGCCGGCGAGCGCCCCTGCTTCCTCACCAGAGGCTATGGCGGCAAGGCGCAAGGCCCCGTACTCGTCGCCAAGGGTCAGAGCGCGGCAGAAATCGGCGACGAGACGCTGTTGCTTGAGGCTCATGCGCCGACCGTGGTCTCGGCGGATCGTGCGGCAGGCGCCAACCTGATCGAGGGTACCGATGCGACCGTCATCATCACGGATGACGGCTTCCAGAACCCCCGGCTCGTCAAGGATTTCAGTCTGATCGTGGTGGACAGCACCGTTGGGCTCGGTAACGGGCTGGTGATGCCGGCAGGGCCTTTGCGCGCGCCGCTCGACCAGCAAATGCCACGCGCGGACGCCCTGATCCTCATCGGCGAGAGCGGCAAGGGCGCGCCGCTCGCCAAACGCTTCGAGGCGGCGAACAAGCCGGTGTTGAAGGCGCGCTTGGCGCTGCGCGGCGATGCGCGCTGGCTCGGCGTGCTGCCGGTGATCGGCTTTGCCGGCATCGCCAATCCCAAAAAATTCTACGACACGCTGTCGCAGAACGGCGCGCGCCTCACCGGCACGCGATCGTTCCCGGACCATCATCCCTACACCGAGCGGCAAGCCGGGCGGCTGGTCAAATGGGCGCGGGAATGGAATGCCATGCTGGTCACCACCGAGAAGGACTGGGTGCGCCTGCCGGAGGACGACGGCACGGCGCTGAGCGAGCTCAGGTTCCGCTCGCGTCCGCTGCTCGTCGCCATCGAATTCGGTGACGACAACAGGCTGAAGCGGCTCCTGGTCGAGGCAATCGAGAAGCGAAAGCAGAACTAACCAGAAGATTCGTCATGCCGGGCCTTGTGCCAGGCATCCACGTTTTCAGCTTAGTAACATGCAAAGACGTGGATGGCCGGGGCATGCAGCCTTAGGCAGGAGTGGGGTGGGTTTCGCGATAGCGCTTCAGCGAGGCAGCAGCGTCGACATAGGCCTCTTGCAGCTCGACGCTCCAATAGCGCAAATCTTCGAGCGGAATGGTGCGCCCGGTGACGGCGCAGCGCACGAAGTCACCAGGCGTTACCACCTGCACCTCGCCGTTGAGATATCTGAGCTTGGCTTCGCCTTTGAAGCCAATGTTGCGTTCGAAACGGTTCATCACGGCTGGCTTGCCCGCATCATATCGAAAGTCATTTCAGTCACCATAGCGTTGGCTTGCGGCGGTGGCCAGCCCGCTTACAGCAATGTGCCCTGCTTTTCGTCGCGCTTGCGTGCACGCTTCGGACCAGTTGCTGCCTTGCGGTTGCCACCATCGGCCGTTGCAGGGACATGGCCATCGGCGAACTCTATGTCTAGACGCTCGCCGGCGCTCACCTCGGCGGCGTGCCGGAGCATGCGGCCTTCAGCGTCGCGCACCAGGGCAAAGCCGCGCGCGAGCACGTTGTGATGGCCGAGCGAGTTGCAGAGCTGGGTGCGCGCATCGAGGCGCTGGCGTGATCGCGCCACCAAAGCGGAAAGAGCGCGCCGCCCTGAGCGGTCGAGGCCGGTGAGCTGACCGCGGCCTCTGTGCGACGCGTTGCGTACAAGATGCGGCCTGAGCCGCGTTGCGGCGCGTGCCAAGGCGACGCGATGGGCATGGGCATTGGCGCGAAGTGCGCGGCCGAGCCTGGCGCTCGCACCATCGAAGCGCTGGCGGGGCAGCGCCAGGATCTCGCTTCGCCGCGGCAGGCCGCGGGCAAGCGCCAGCAGGAAGTTGCGCTGCGCCTCCACCAGCCGCCTGAGAGAGCCCGCCACGCGGAGCCCGAAGCTCGTCACCTGGATATGCAGGTCGGCGCGCACCGGCACGGCGCGCTCTGCCGCCGCAGTGGGCGTCGGCGCGCGGAAGTCGGCGACGAGGTCGATGATGGTCCAGTCGGTCTCGTGGCCGACCGCAGAGATCAGCGGGATGGTGTTCGCCGCCACGGCGCGGGCAACGATCTCCTCGTTGAAGCCCCAGAGGTCCTCGAGGCTGCCGCCGCCGCGCGCCACGATGATCAGGTCAGGGCGCGGCATGGCGGCGCCGACGATCAGCCCGTTGAAGCCGTGGATGGCGGCCGCCACCTCGATGGCGCAGGTCTCGCCCTGCACCCTGACCGGCCAGACCAGGACGTGGCAGGGGAAGCGGTCGGCAAGCCGATGCAGGATGTCGCTGATCACCGCGCCGGTCGGCGAGGTGATCACCCCGACGATGCGCGGGAGATAAGGGAGCGGCAGCTTGCGATGCGCGTCGAACAGGCCCTCGGCGGCGAGCTGGCGCTTTCGCTGCTCAAGCAGCGCCATCAGTGCGCCGATGCCGGCAGGCTCGAGATCGTCGATGACGATCTGGTATTTCGACTTGTCCGGATAGGTGGTGA
>Ga0164303_10000269_pt1 | contig 11216 bp, 10 predicted proteins | sample Whisoiple_207_MG_FD_109715 | JGI IMG/M metagenome (GOLD analysis project Ga0164303, IMG submission 109715) | Soil microbial communities amended with pyrogenic organic matter from upstate New York, USA - Whitman soil sample_207_MG | ecosystem: Environmental > Terrestrial > Soil > Agricultural...
CAAAGATCCGGAAACGATTTAGCATACTTGATGCACTCGTCATAAACTTTGCCGGTAGCGGGAAAGGCCATCTGGCAGTGCATCGCCAAGGTCAGCATCTTCGGTTCATCGGCGGACTCCTCGTAAAGAATATCGAATTCGTCCTTAAAGGAATTGAACACGTCCCGTGCAGTAATCCCACGGCGGTACATCCCCGTATCGTTGAGCCCGCTGACAGCGTTCTTATAAGGAACAACAATCATGGTTTTGCCGTTGATGCTCACAGGATAGGGATTGTCGTCATTGACCGCATCGCCATGCCAGGTAAAGCCTTCATCGGCAAGAATTCCCAACGTCCGTTCCGTGTGCCGCATGCCGGAGGTGAGCCAACCGGTGGGTCGCACGCCGAGAAAGTCTTGGAACATGCTCGCACAGGTGCGGATCTCTTCCCGTTCCTGCTCCTCGGTGAGCTGGGTCAATTGAATGTCTTCGGCATAGGAATGGCCGACGATTTCATGACCGCGATCGTGCACTGCCTTAACGGCTTCAGGATATCTCAGGATGCAGAGCGCGTTGGTGTTGAACGATGCCTTAACACCGTACTTGTCCAAGATCCGAAGAATGCGCCACACGCCGGTTCGTCCGCCGTAGTCGTTTTCACTAGCGGTACGGCAATCATACTGCGAGATGACGTCATCTTCCTTGATCGGATTCGAGCCACCGACGTGATGGGTGCGTCTGTGTTTGGCGTTGGGAATCTCCGTCCAGTCATCCAGGTTCCCTGCCAGCGCAATCGCCATGCTCGCATGATTGGGCCATTTGATCTGGATTTTCCGAGCCTTTGAATAGAGATCGTAAAAAGTATCGTGCTGCGGCATCATAGCGCGCGAATCCTCCTCATTGACTGCCGGTCTCGTTAGCGATTCGATATCCGAAAGAGCGAAAGCGTGTCACAAGCATACCGACTCAGAATGGTGCGTGTTTAATAGTTCACCTTTACTAAAAACAATCCCTGAGGAGGAGCCGTTGCGCCTGCCTTCGTCCGGTCGCGTGCTTCGAGCAATTCTTTGACTGATTCAGCGCTTCGCACTCCGCGTCCCACCTCAACCATCGTCCCAATGATGTTTCGGACCATGTGACGCAGAAATGCCGTCGCCTCGATGGTGTAGATCAACAAATCGCCGCGCCGTTCCAATGAATTCTGATAAACTCGCCTGATGGGATGCACCGCGTCGCAACCTGCGGCGCGAAAAGACGAAAAGTCATGTTCGCCGCTGAGACAGCCAATCGCTTCCCGCATGGCTTCAAGGTCCAACGGCTCGTGCATGTGCCAGGCGCGATTTAGATGAAAAGGGGAAGGCGTTGAGCGGTTTAGGACGTAATATTTATAGACTCTGCTCCGGCCGCCGCGGCGTGCATCGAATGCATCCGGCACGATCTCAGCTTCCTTGATCGTGATGTCGCGCGGTGTAAGGGCATTCAAGCCGCGCAATAAACGATGGCGGTCAAACTCGCCATCGCAAAAGAAGTTCGCCACCTGACCCAGCGCATGAACACCGGCGTCGGTGCGACCCGAGCCGATGACGCGCGTGGGACTTCTCAGGAAAGTCGAGACCGCCTCTTCCAAAACCGATTGAATCGAGCGCCCATTAGGCTGGGTCTGCCAGCCGCAGTAATTCGTGCCGTCGTATTCAACCGTGAGCTTGATATTCACGACAGACTAGTTTCAGGTTTCGGGATGCGGAGGCGTGGAGTTCACAGAGACGTTTAAATCTCAACACGAAGTGATTCATGGGCCTTACATTCGCCGACAAAATAAAAACGCCCCGGGGAAAGATTCCTCGCCTGCTCGCAATAACAATATGTCATGCCTCGCGAGCTTGACGTCCTTCATGGTGCAGTTTTTATATGTAGTCGCGAATCAATATCTCGGCGATCTGCACTGCGTTCAGCGCTGCGCCTTTCCGCAGGTTGTCCGATACCACCCAAAGATTGAGACCGTTGGGAACCGATGAATCCTCGCGAATTCTCCCCACATAAATGGCATCTTTCCCGACCGCATCGATTGCCATCGGATAAATATTCTCCTCCGGTACGTCAGCCAAAATCACGCCCGGAGACTCCCGCAGAATTCGTTTCGTCTCCGCCGCGGAAAGCTTGACGACGGTTTCGACGTTCACCGATTCCGAGTGACTGCAGAATACCGGTACCCGTACCGTGGTTGCTGTGATCGGCAAATTTGGCTCGCTCAGAATCTTGCGCGTCTCGTTGATCATTTTCATCTCTTCTTTGGTATAACCGTTGTCCAGAAAAGCATCGATATGCGGGATACAGTTGAAAGCGATCTGATGCGGAAACTTTTCCTTCTCAATCTCCTTGCCATTGAACAGAGCCGCTACCTGGTGGCTCAATTCCTCCATGGCCTTGCGCCCGGCGCCGGAAACAGACTGATAAGTGGAGACCACGACTCGTTTGATCCGCGCCGCATCATGAATCGGCTTGAGCACGACGACCATCTGAATGGTCGAGCAGTTTGGGTTGGCAATGATTCCGCGGTTTTTGTAATGCGCAATTTCGTTCGCGTTCACCTCTGGCACAACCAGTGGAACGTCAGGCTCCATGCGAAAAAACCCCGTGTTATCCACGACCACGGCGCCAGCGGCGACCGCGATGGGCGCGAACTTGGCGCTGACGCTGCCTCCCGCGGAAAAAAGCCCGATATCGATCCCATCAAACGAATCCTCATTTAAAACTTCAACCCGGATCTGCCTGCCGTTAACCGGAAGAAACTGGCCCGCCGATCTTTCCGAGGCCAGCAGCCTCAATTCACCGACAGGAAACTCGCGCTCTTCCAAAACTTCACGCATCTGCTCGCCTACGGCGCCAGTGGCGCCCACCACCGCGACGTTGTATTTATCCTTTTTCATGAAATTATCCAGCAGCGCTCCGCATGGAACAGCATCAAGAGTCTCGATCTCCTATACTCGATCGTCGATCTTTTCCCTAACCAAGCGCCCCATCTCACGGCAGCCGACTAACTTACAGCCGGGCTCATGAATATCTGCGGTCCGCCAGCCTTGATTCAACACTTCCTCGACTGCTTTCTCGATCCGATCGGCGGCATCGGCTTGGTCGAAGGAATGCCGCAACATCAGCGCCACGCTTAAAATAGTCGCCAAGGGATTGGCCTTATCCTGACCCATGATATCCGGCGCTGTACCATGCACTGGCTCGTACATGCCCACCTTACCGCCCAGGCTCGCGGACGGGAGCATGCCGATCGACCCGGTCAGCATCGCCGCCTCATCGCTCAAAATATCACCGAACATGTTCGTGGTGACGACGACATCGAACTGCTTGGGATTCCTGATCAACTGCATGGCGCAGTTGTCGACCAGCATGTGTTCCAGTTGCACACCGGCATAACCCTCATCCTTGTGAATTCGCGTCACTACTTTACGCCAGAGTTCCGTGACCTCGAGCACATTTGCTTTATCGACAGATGTCACTTTCTTACGCCGCTTGAGCGCCGCTTGAAAAGCGACGTGCGCGATCCGTTCGATCTCCGGCGTCGTGTAAACTTCCGTATTAACGCCGCGCTCGGTTCCGTCGGCTAATTTCGTCACACCTTTCGGCTGACCAAAGTAAATTCCTCCCGTCAACTCGCGCACCACTAAGAGATCGGTCCCTTCGACCACTTCACGCTTCAACGTCGAGGCCGACGCGAGCGCTGAAAACAATTTTATTGGGCGCAGGTTGGCGAATAATCCGAGCTCCTGGCGCAAGCCCAACAAAGCTCTCTCGGGTCGAATCGAGTAGTCGAGCCCATCCCACTTTGGACCGCCCATCGCCCCGAGCAAAACTGCGTCGCTTTGCTTGGCGAGATTGAGAACCGAATCGCTCAGCGGTTTACCGTGCGCATCGATAGATGCACCGCCCACGATTCCTTCCTCCAGTTCCACGGAGAATCCGTAAAGATGAGCGACCTGTCTGAGGACCTGAGTCCCCTCGCCCATCACCTCGGGCCCGATACCATCGCCGGGCAAAACCGCAATCTTGTAAGTCATGGTCCTTGTCTCTCCACTTCTTGATGGTAATGTTTGCGGCCTGCGAGTTTGTTCAGCGCGTTGATGTAAGCCAACGCACTCGCCATGATGATGTCGGTGTGCGATCCCTGACCCGATACTCGAATGCCGTCATCCTCGAGAATGCAGGACACTTCGCCCAGGGCGTCGGTCCCACCGGTGATGGCGTTCACTGAATAGCGCACCAGCTGCGATTGCGATCCGGTAATTTTGGTGATGACCTTGTAACACGCATCGACCACGCCGTCGCCCGACCCATGGTCGGTGACCTCGCCGCCATCGACGCGCATCCTCACGGTAGCAGAGGGGATGCCGTCCGAGCTCGAATTCACGTTCATGTAAAGCAGCTCGAATTTGTCGGGCCGGCCCGGCACGCGCAGAATCTCCTCCGCCACAATTGCCTCGATATCCTCGTCATAAATGTTTTTCTTCTTGTCCGCGAGCTGCTTGAAACGCACGAACGCTCGGTTCATGTCTTCATTGCTCAAATTAAAGCCCAGGTACTTGAGCCGTTCATCGAACGCGTGGCGGCCGGAGTGCTTGCCCATCACCAAGCGATTGCCGGGAATCCCAATAGACTCGGGCGTCATAATTTCATAGGTCTGTTTGTGCTTGAGCACGCCGTCCTGATGGATGCCCGCCTCGTGCGCAAAGGCATTATCGCCCACCACCGGCTTATTGATCGGAATCGGAATACCCGTCACCTGGGAAACCAAGCGCGAACTGGGATAGAGCTGCTCGCTAATAATGTTCGTATCGAGATCGAGATAATTTTTTCGCGTGCGTAGCGCCATCACAACTTCTTCCAATGAAGTATTGCCGGCGCGCTCGCCGATGCCGTTGATGGTGCATTCGATTTGCCGCGCGCCGTTATGGACGGCGGCGAGGGAATTAGCCACAGCGAGGCCAAGATCATTGTGACAATGGGCGCTCCAAATGACCCGATCGCCGCCGGCGGTGCGCTCGATCAAATTCGCGATCAAACTGCCGAACTCCGAAGGAATGGCGTAACCGGTGGTATCCGGAACATTAATCACTCTGGCGCCGGCGCGAATGACTTCTCGAAAGATCTGAATCAAGAACTCCGGATTACTGCGCGACGCGTCTTCAGCCGAGAACTCGACATAATCGGTGTATTGCTTGGCCTTGGCCACCGCTTTCACAGCCGCTTCGAGCACCTGCTCACGGTTCATTCTCAGCTTGTGTTTCAAATGAATATCGGAAGTGGCAATGAACGTGTGAATTCCGGGGTTTTTCGCTTGCTCCACCGCTTTCAACGCGCGCTCGATATCTCCGTCCTGCGCGCGCGCCAAACTGACCACACGTGGCCGGCTCAATTCCCTGGAAACTTTCCGGACCGACTCGAAATCGCCGTCCGAAGATGCGGCAAACCCGGCTTCAATGACATCGACACCAAGCTTTTCCAACTGCCGAGCGATTATGACTTTTTGTTCCGCCGTCATACTCGCGCCCGGCGACTGCTCGCCATCGCGCAAGGTCGTATCGAAAATCTGTACTACGTTTTGGTTCTCAATATTTGCCATTTTGTTATCCTCGAGGGTTGATCCGCTGGCTCGCCTAGAAACAAAAACTCCCGCGGCGGAGCCAACGGGAGTACTTCATTCTTACAGACAGAGCCGGAATTTTACGGCATGGGTCGTGCCGCCTCCCGTCTCCTCTCCCGTCGGCGCTTAGAAGTGCCTAAGCACCATAACAAAGGACCAGATAACGTGTACAGTAAGACGATCATAAAGAACATAACGTGCCGTTCAGCAATAATCAGTGTAATCAAAATGAATCCGGAAACCAACATCCACACGGGATGGCGCCTTTTGAGATCGGTATTTTTGAGACTGAAATAGGGGACGTTGCTCACCATCAAGGCGGCAAGTCCATAGATAACAAGTAAGAGGGTCAAGTGCCGGCTCGGTGACCCTTCTCCACCCAAGTAATAATACAGCACCACCGTTGACGTGATCATTTGCGCGGCTGCGGGAATCGGCAGCCCGACAAAGTGGCCCTTCGAAACACCGACTGCCTGAACGTTGAAACGAGACAGCCTGAGCGCTCCGCAAACGACGTAGGTACATGCCGCAAGCCAACCCCATGTTTCCCACGGCACCAGTGCCCAGAGATAGACCAGAACCGCCGGAGCGACGCCGAACGAAACGACATCAGCAAGAGAATCGAACTCGACGCCAAACTGACTGGTGGTTCGCGTCAGGCGTGCCGCATAGCCATCGATGCCGTCGAAAACATTCGCCAACAGGATCAACAACGCGGCATTGACATAGTCACCGCGAAATGTCGCAATGATCGAGAAAAAACCACACATCAGATTGCCGGCCGTGAACAAGCTCGGAATCAAGTAAACGCCCCGTCGGAGCTTGTCCTTGGGCATCCGCTGTCGTAACGGCAAGCGCTGCTGACGGGTGCGGCGTCGGAGCAGACGAACTTTGCCGCTGTCCGGCACTGGATTCGGCTCTTGAGAATTGATCGCGGTCATACAAACCTCGCCAAGATCGTCTCTCCTCCCTTGACGCACTGTCCTTCGGCCACTTCGATTTTGCAGTCGCCAGGCAGATAAGTGTCTGTTCGTGAGCCGAACATTATGAGCCCAAAGCGCTCGCCGCGCTGAACCTGCTGGCCTGCATAAACCCGCGATACGATTCGCCGGGCCACAACGCCGGCCACTTGTGCGACCTGTAGCCGTCTGCCTCGGTCATCAGCGAGTTTGACGGTATTTTGCTCGTTTCGACTCGAGGCTTCGTCTTTATAGGCGGCCATGAATTTCCCGCGTTGATAGGTGACTTCCTCAACCTTTCCCGTCACCGGAATGCGGTTGATGTGCACGTCTAGCGGCGAAAGAAAAATACTTATTCGTGTAGTCGTAGTGGCGGAGTTGGAGTCTGGTTTAAGACTTACAACGCTCACAACTCTGCCATCAGCGGGAGAGACAATCAGTCCCTCGCCAGCGGGAATAATCCGGTCTGGATCGCGAAAAAACGCCGTGACCCCAAGCGTTACGACCAACAAAACGACGCCGGCTGGGTTGCCACCGAGCACAAAAGCCAAAACCGTTAGCGCCGCCGCCGCCAAAATAAGCGGATAACCTTCCCGTGCGATTTTCATCCCGATTCACAATTACTCAATCAGAGCGAACGCAATGATCAATTTCGAGTTTTGTCCACCAATCGATTCTGCGCCAACCAGGGCATCATCGCACGCAAGTTTTCGCCGATCTTCTCCAGAGGATGATTGGCCGCCTCTTTACGCAATTCGGTAAAATGTGGAATACCGCATTTATACTCATCGATCCATTCATCGGCAAATTTGCCGGACTGAATGTCCTGGAGAATCTTTTGCATCGCTTGGCGTACCTCGGGTCCGATAACCCTTTTCCCCCGGGTTAAGTCACCATACTCTGCTGTGTTGCTGATCGAATAACGCATGTTGGTCAAACCGCCCTCATAGATCAAATCCACGATCAGCTTCACTTCGTGAACGCATTCGAAATAGGCCATTTCCGGCGGGTAACCCGCGTTGACTAGAGTCTCATAACCAGCCTGAATCAGCGCGCAAAGCCCGCCACATAAAACTGATTGTTCGCCGAACAGATCGGTTTCGGTTTCGTCTTTGAACGTCGTTTCAATTACCGCGGCTCTGGCACCGCCAATCGCGCTCGCGTAAGCCAAGCCAACCTGTTTTGTATCCCCGGTCGGGTCCTGTTGTACTGCCAACAAACAGGGGACGCCCCGGCCTTTTTGATATTCACTGCGCACCAAGTGTCCGGGACCTTTAGGAGCAACCATGAAGACGTTGACATCGGGCGGTGGCACGATCCTTCTGAAGTGAATGTTAAAACCGTGCCCAAACGCGACATAATTGCCTTTCTTGAGTCCCGGTTTAATTTCCTTTTCGTATGCTTCGCCTTGTAATTCGTCAGGCAACAGAATCATCACAATATTAGCGGCCGCAGCAGCTTCAGCCGTTTCCAGTACTTTCAGGCCGGCATTTTCGGCCTTCGGCCATGAGCTACTGCCCCGTCGAAGGCCCACAACAACTTCAACGCCAGAGTCACGGAGATTGTTCGCATGGGCATGACCCTGACTGCCGTATCCAAGCACTGCGATCTTTTTCCCTCTGAGAACGCTGAGATCGGCGTCTCGATCGTAATAGACTTGCATGTGCTAGTTCTCCTATTGTGAAGCTTCTAATATGCCGAGCGAGCAGTGGCAAGTCAAACCAATCGCTCGCAAGTCGAGTACTTACAAAAATGTAAGCGAGAGCGCTACGTGAAGCTTTTACACGTGTTCATCTTCAGCTTATCAAGACAACTCAGTGACTGAATCAGCATTCGCCGGGCCCGCGCAGTTCCGCTTAGCTAAAAACTTTTAGCGCGAAGCGGCTCCAGGCAACTACGGCGGGCACACCTCAATAGTCTGCGCGGAATTTTAGCTTTTCAACAAAGCGGGCTCACGCCGTGGTGAGGCAGTCCGCGTAGTTTCGCGGGAGATCGCAATGCGACCGGTACGGACCAAATCTTTGATGCCAAGGGGCTTGAGCATGTTAATCATAGCTTCGACTTTGTCGACATCGCCGGTAATTTCGATGGTGTACGTGTTGGCTGACGAATCGACGATCTTGGCGCGAAAAATCTCGGCTAATCGAATCGCTTCGTCCCGATGCTCGGGTTTCGTATGAACTTTGATCAGCGCGGTTTCGCGATCGAGAAAATGGGTTTCTGTCAGATCGACGACTTTCAGCACCTCAACCACTTTATTGAGCTGCTTCATAATTTGTTCGATGATCCGATCATCGCCGACGGTGACGATCGTGATCATCGAGGTGGTCGGGTCTAACGTTGGAGCGACGGATAAGCTTTCGATATTGTAGCCGCGGGCGCTAAATAGCCCCGCAACTCGGGCGAGGACGCCGAATTTGTTCTCCACAAGAACCGATATAATATGTTCCATTCGTGAAAATCATCAGGCAGGAAGTACGCCCTCCCCCTCATCAACCTTTCTCTTATGTGCTCCACCTTTTTTCGCCACCTTGAGCTCGGGAGGATCCTCAAGCATCATCTGGTGCTGCGCGCCGCCCGCGGGAATCATCGGGTAGCAGTTTTCATAAGGATCGGTATGGATATCCATGAGGACCGGTCCTTTCTGTTTGAGCCCCTCCTTCAAAACCGGTTCCACCTCAGCGGGCTTGACGGCGCGCAATCCAGGAATACCATAGGCGTCTGCCAGCTTCACGAAATCCGGTAGCGTGCCGAGGATACTCGCGGAATAGCGACCTTCATAGAAAAGGTCCTGCCATTGGCGCACCATGCCGTGAACTCCGTTGTTGAGCAAAACAATTTTCACAGGCAGCTTGCGCTCAGCCGCGACTACCAACTCCTGCAAGTTCATCTGAAAACTGCCTTCGCTGGTAATACAGACGACTTGCCGATCGGGAAATGCGACCTGGGCGCCAATGGCTGCCGGAAACCCGAAGCCCATCGTGCCGAGTCCACCCGAGGTCAACCAAGTCCGTGGCCGGCTGCCTTTGAAATATTGCGCCGCAAACATCTGGTGTTGACCGACATCCGTGGCGACGATCGCTTCGTGCTTCGTCAGGTTGTAGAGCTTTTCAACGACGAACTGCGGTTTGATGACCTTATCGTCCTGCTTGTAAGCGAGAGGATGAGCTCGCTTCCACTCCTCGATCTGCTGAATCCATGGCTTTCGTTGCGCGGCAATTTGCGCAGAATTACCGTCAAGCGATCGCAAAATCACGTTTAGCTGGCGCAAAACGGTCTTGACATCGCCGACGATGGGAATGTGCGCATGAAAGGTTTTCTTGATCGAAGTCGGATCGATATCGATATGAATGACGCGCGCCTCCGGACAGAACTCAGAAAGCTTGCCGGTCACGCGATCGTCAAAGCGCGCACCGACCGCGATCAGGAGATCGGCGTAATGCATCGCCATGTTCGTCCAATAGCCGCCGTGCATCCCGAGCATGCCAAGCGACAAGGGATGATTACCCGGGAAACTACCGAGACCCATTAATGTCATCGTCACCGGAATCTGGGTAATTTCCGCGAGTTCAAAAATCTCTTGAGCGGCGTCGGAAAAAACCGCCCCGCCGCCCACATAAATGATCGGTTTCTTCGCTTTCAGTATTTCTTCGGCAGCTTGCCTGATCTGGTTCTTGTTACCACCGACCGTCGGATTGTAGCCGCGCAGATTGACTTTTTCCGGGTATTTAAATTCCGCCTTCGAGGTGCTGACGTCCTTCGGAATGTCCACTAACACCGGTCCCGGCCTGCCGCTGGTCGCGATGTAGAAAGCCTCTTTGATCGTTTGCGCCAATTCGTTGACGTCTTTCACGAGCACATTGTGTTTAGTACACGGCCGGCTAATGCCGACATTGTCCGCCTCCTGAAACGCATCATTGCCGATAAGATCCGTTGAAACCTGACCTGTAAACGCGACCAGTGGAACGGAATCCATATATGCGTCGGCGAGTCCGGTCACGATGTTCGTCATACCGGGACCGGACGTCACCAAAACGACGCCGGCTCTGCCGGTTGCCTTGGCATAACCTTCCGCCATATGAGCCGCACCTTGTTCGTGACGGGTCAATACAAGATCGAGATCCTTTTGCTGGCAGAGAACGTCGAAAATTTTTAGCACGACTCCGCCCGGGAGACCAAAGATTGTTTTGACCCCTTCACGTCTAAGCGACTCGCAAAATATTTCCGCTCCGGTCAATTTCATCGACGAACAACTCCCTAATGATCGGCGCCGGCATGACGATGTTTCTCAAGAATTTCCATCATGCGGTCCTTGCCGACCAGTTTCAGTTTTTGAATTTTTTTCATTTCTACTTCTTCTTCCGGCGTCAGGTGATGCTTATGCTGGTATTCAGCGAGTTTTTTCTCGAGTTCCCGATGTTCGTCGTAGAATTTTTTTAGCTCTGGATCTTTATCCAGCAGGGAGACAATCGCGTGTTCCTCTTTTAGTTCCATACCGCAGCCTCCTTTTTTAGTATGAAAAAATTTTTCGCGGGACTCAATTTAACTTACGCTAATATCTTTGTCAACGAACTTTCCTCCTAATTTTTCAATAGGTTAGGCCAGTTTTCTCATTTCCGCCTCAGGGC
>Ga0164303_10000273_pt1 | contig 11193 bp, 11 predicted proteins | sample Whisoiple_207_MG_FD_109715 | JGI IMG/M metagenome (GOLD analysis project Ga0164303, IMG submission 109715) | Soil microbial communities amended with pyrogenic organic matter from upstate New York, USA - Whitman soil sample_207_MG | ecosystem: Environmental > Terrestrial > Soil > Agricultural...
CGGGGCCGATCTTCTGGCCGCGCTTCTTCATGTCGAAATTGTCGAAATACCTGAAATTGCCCGTGGTCACGCTGACTGCGCCGACGCTGAGCCGCGTCTTCAGGTCGTTGATGCGGTCGAAATCGACCAGCCGCTCCAGCGTTCTTCGAAGCGGCGCGGTGTCGTAATAGCTTTCTGATTCCGGGCTGCCCTGCGGCCACAGCGGGGCCGGGGGAAAACGCGGCGTGAAAAAGCCGGGGACGCCGAAGGTGGCGATCAAGGCGGCGCTGGTCTCGTTGAACAGCGATCGCCCACGGTCGCTCTTGGTGACCGGATTCCAGGGCACCGGCGCGGAAACCATTTCCCAGAATTCCTTGAGACGCGCGACCCGCGTTTCCCGCGAATTGCCGGCGATGATCGCGGCGTTGATGGCGCCGATCGAGATGCCGGCAATCCATTCCGGCTCGAAATCAAAATGGCACAGCGCCTGATAGGCGCCAGCCTGGTAGGAGCCCAGCGCGCCACCGCCTTGCAGAACAAGCACGCGACGCGCCGCCGCGGGCGTCCTTGCGGACGCTGGATTGGAGTGATCCGTCATGACCGCCGATCCGATGTCATATGACCGATATAAAAAACCACTGCAGTTTGTCGTCCATAACAAAAACGACCGGAGGGTGGCGTCAGTTCGCGATGCCGTCAATCGGCGAGGCAAAGGACACAGATCACGCCCCGGTTATCCGGTCTCGGATGATGCAAGAATGAGGGTCCAGAACACCTTGTATTTGGTGTTTGGAGCATAGCTCGCGGCGATGCCTAATTTTGTGACACCATTTTTCAGCATATTTGCCCGGTGCGGCGGCGAGTCGCGCCAGCCGGAAAACGCTTCTGCCAGAGTGTGATATCCGGCGGACACATTTTCCACCGCCAGCGTCGCCGGATATCCTGACGCATTCAGGCGTCGTGCCAGCGGCGCCTTGACGTCGTGGTCGAGCGTATTCTGGCTTGCCATCGCCTGCGACTGCGATTCCGCAAGCTTCATGAGCTGCGGATCGACCGCAACGCCGCCAAGACCGTTGTTCTGCCGGTAGAGCGATATCATCGAGGCCGCGGCCTGGGGGTCGAGCCTGGCACCGCCATCGGCCATGCTGACATACATGCTGGGCTGGTCGATGGTGGAAACATCCCCCGCACAGCCGCCCAGCGCCAGAAGCCCGATAATCGCGATCGCCCCACGCATGGTCCGAAGTTCCCCCCAAAAATGCATTGTGGTTGTTGCATACCAACCGTGGCTGAATGGTGAACGGCGGTCCAATTTCGAACGTCATTCCGGGGCGCGAGCGAGGCGAGCGCGCCAATCATCTCAAGATTCCGGGTTCGAGGCGCCGCCTCGCCCCGGAATGACGATCAAGGCTAGTCCTGCGCGGCGAAAATGCGGTAGCGCCGGGGCTGCAATCCGATGACATCGCCGATCTGGAGTTCCCGGTCACGGGGCGCGTCGATCTCGATCACGGTCTCACCGCCGGTCGCCGACAACGCGACTTCGGCGCGCTGGATCGGGCCGAAGCTTCGGACATGCCGTACCGCGCCGTCGAGCGCACCGCTGCCCGCCGGCCCGACCTGCATGTCGTGGCGGCGGACGAACAGTTTCGATGCGCCGGAGCCAACGCCGTCCGGGGCGATATTCAGCGACTTGCCGCCGAGCCGCACGCAGCCGTCGCAAACCTCCACCGGCAGCACGATCGATTCACCGATGAAGCCGTGCACGAACGCCGTGGCCGGATTGTCATAGACCTCGCCGGGCGTGCCGATCTGCTCGATGCGGCCCTTGTCCATCACCACCACCCGGTTGGCGACTTCGAGCGCCTCTTCCTGATCGTGGGTGACGAAGATCGAGGTCACGTGGATTTCGGAATGCAATGACCGCAGCCATTGCCGCAGTTCCTTGCGCACCTTGGCGTCGAGCGCGCCGAACGGCTCATCCAGCAGCAGGATGCGCGGCTCGATCGCCAGCGCCCTCGCCAGCGCAATGCGCTGGCGCTGACCGCCCGACAATTGGCTCGGGTAGCGGTTGGAGAGCCAGTCGAGCTGCACCAGATCCAGCAGTTCCTTGACGCGCGCCCGAATGCCGGCCTCGTCCTTGCGAACCGCGCGCGGCTGCACCCGCAGGCCGAACGCGACGTTCTCGAACACCGTCATGTGGCGAAACAGCGCATAGTGCTGGAACACGAACCCGACATGGCGCTCGCTGGCCCCGCGCGCGAGCGCATTCTCGCCGTCGAACGAAACCTCGCCGGTATCGGGCCAATCCAGCCCGGCGATGATCCGCAGCAGCGTGGTCTTGCCCGAACCCGACGGCCCGAGCAGCGCCAGCAACTCGCCATTGGCGACCTTCAGGTCGACGCCGTCGAGCGCGGCAAACGCGCCGAACCTCTTGACGATATTCTTGACTTCAATCGCCACGCGGGTGCTGCCCTTCGTCCAGATGCCGTTCCAGGATGGTCTTCGCCACCAGCGTGATCAGCGCCAGCATGGCCAGCAAGGAGGCGATCGCGAACGACGATACGAATTGATATTCATTGTAGAGGATTTCAACCAATAGCGGCATGGTGTTGGTCTCGCCGCGAATATGTCCCGAGACCACCGATACCGCGCCGAATTCGCCCATTGCTCGCGCGTTGCACAGCAATACGCCGTACAGCACGCCCCATTTGATATTCGGCAGCGTGACGCGGAAGAACGTCTGCAAGCCCGAGGCGCCGAGCGAGATCGCCGCCTCCTCCTCCAGCGTACCCTGTTCCTGCATCAGCGGAATCAGCGCGCGCGCCACAAACGGGAAGGTCACGAAAATAGTCGCCAGCGCGATGCCGGGAACCGCAAACAGCACATGGATGTTATGGGCCTGCAGCCAGGGTCCCCAATAGCCCTGCGCGCCGAACAGCAGCACGAAGACCAGGCCGGAGATTACTGGGCTGACCGAGAACGGCAAATCGATCAGCGAGATCAGGAAGGTCTTGCCGCGAAAGTCGAATTTTGCGATTGCCCAGGCCGCGACCACGCCGAACACCAGATTGAGACTGACGGAAATCGCCGCGACCAGCAGCGTCAGCCTGATCGCCGACAAGGCTTCCGAATCGGAAAGCGCCGCGAAATAGGCGCCGATCCCTTTGGAAAAGGCCTGCGCAAACACCACAACCAGCGGCAGCACGACAAAGATGGTGAGGAAGATCACCGCAATCGCGATGATGACAATGCGAATAGGCCGGGGCTCGGTGCGCAGATCGTCCTGGGCCGAACGAAGGGGATACTGAAGTTCGCTCATCTGCATCGATCCCTAATGCGCTGGGATTCGGGTTTGCGCCCAGCGCTGGATCCGGTTGACCGCAAATATGATCAAAAATGACGCCACCAGCATGACCACGGCGATTGCGGTGGCATCCGCATAGCGAAATTCCGACAAGCGGATCACGATCAACAGCGGGGCGATCTCGGACACATTCGGCAAATTGCCGGCGATGAAGATGACCGAACCGTACTCGCCGACGGCGCGCGCGAAGGCCAGCGCAAATCCCGTCAGCAGCGCCGGGATCATGCTCGGCAGGATCACCTTGGAAACGGTGTGCCAACGGTTGGCGCCGAGGCTGGCGGCGGCCTCCTCGATCTCGGCGTCGAGATCGAACAGCACCGGCTGGACCGTCCGCACCACGAACGGAATACCGATGAAAATCATCGCGACGACAATTCCAACCGGGGTAAAGGCGACCTTGATGCCGAGCGCGGCAAGCGGCGCCCCGAGCCAGCCTTTTTGCGCGAACAGCGAGGTTAGTGCGACGCCGGCGACCGCGGTGGGCAGCGCGAAGGGGATGTCGACGATGGCGTCGAAGATGCGGCGGCCCGGAAAGCGGTACCGCACCAGCGCCCAGACAATGACCATCCCCATCACCAGATTGACGGCGGCGGCGCCAAGAGCGAGGCCGAACGAAATTCTCAGCGCATGGAGCGTGCGCCGGCTTGCGAGGATGCCCCAGAATTGATCGAGGCTCAGTTCCGATGCCTTCAGAAACAGGCCTGCAAGCGGAATCAGGATGATGACGGAGAGCCATGTCAGCGTCAGTCCCATGGTGAGACCGAAGCCCGGCAATGTACTGCGTCGTCCCGCCTCCCCGCCCACAATAGCCCCTGTTGCCTTCGGCCAGATCAGTTCTTGTAAATCTGGTCGAAAATGCCGCCTTCGGCAAAGTGTTCCTTCTGCGCCTTGGCCCACCCGCCAAAAACGTCATCGATGGTGAACAGTTCGACTTTCGCGAATGATTTCTCGTATTCCTTGGCGATTTCCGAATCGCGCGGACGATAGGAATTCCGTGCGGCAATTTCCTGACCTTCCCTGGAATACCAGTATTTCAGGTAAGCCTCGGCGACCGCCCGGGTGCCTTTCTTGTCGGCAACGGCGTCGACCACGGACAGCGGGGGTTCGGCCAGGATCGACAGCGGCGGCGACACGATCTCGAACTTGTCCTTGCCGAATTCTCGCTGCGCCAGGAACGCCTCGTTCTCCCAGGCCAGCAGCACGTCGCCGACGCCGCGCTCCACGAAGGTGACGGTCGAGCCGCGCGCGCCGGTATCCAGCACCGGCACGTTCTTGTAGAGCTCGTGGACGAATTGCTTCGCCTTGTCGGCGGAACCGAATTTCTTCAGCGCGTAGCCCCAGGCGGCAAGATAATTCCAGCGCGCGCCGCCGGAGGTTTTCGGATTCGGTGTGATGACGCTGACGTCGGATTTGACCAGATCGTCCCAATCCTTGATGCCCTTGGGATTCCCCTTGCGCACCAGAAACACGATGGTCGAGGTGTAGGGCGAGGCATTCAGCGGCAGGCGCTTCTGCCAGTCCGCCGGGATCAAGCCCTTGGCCGCGACGGCGTCGATATCATAGGCCAGCGCAAGGGTGACGACATCGGCCTGCAACCCGTCGATCACGGCGCGCGCCTGCGAGCCGGAGCCGCCATGCGACTGCTTGACCTCGACGCTCTTGCCGGTCTCCTTTTGATAGGCCGCCACAAACGCCTTGTTGAAATCCACATAGAGTTCGCGGGTCGGATCGTAGGATACATTGAGCAGCGTGACATCGGCGGCAAATGCAGAACTTGCAAACAGCAGTCCCGCAACGGCGGGCAGAATGCGGCGGACCATTTCCATCTCCATTCGGCCTGATGGCAGCATCGTCACCGGCCCGAACATATAACTCGGGAGCAGGCTGTTCGAAGTCAACGAAACCGCATTTCATTGTTCGCTGCGTTGCAGCGTCATTATCCTACGAAGTCTTGACCGTATGGATGCCGCATTCTGTCTTGGGTCTGCCGCGCCACCGACCTGCGCGTGCATCTTCATCTGGCGATGTCCGGCTGGTGCAGGGCATGCAGCCGACCGACAGAAAACCCGATGCCTTGAGTGGATGCGGCGGCAGTTTTGCGGCTGCGTAGATCGCCTCGATCTCTTCGCGGGCGACATTTGCGAATGGATTGAATTTCAGCCTGATGCCGTCCTGCTCGACGACGGGAATGGCGGCTCGAAGCCCGCCCTGAAAACGCTTGCGCCCGTTGATCCAGGCGCTGAACGGCGCCAATGCGCGCGCCAGCGGCTCAACCTTGCGGATCCGGCAGCATGCGTCGGGATCGGAGAACCACAATTCACGATCGGGATCCTCGCGAGACAGCGTCTCTTCCAGAGGCTTGATCGAGCGGACATCGCGCAGGCCAAGCGCCGCGACCAGGGTATCGCGATAGGCCAGCGTCTCCTCGAACAGCCATCCGGTATCGAGAAAGATCACGGGGATGGCCGGATCGACATCGGCCATCACCTTGAGCAGCGCCGCCGATTCGGTGCCGAACGAGGAGACCAAAGCGAGACGGTCGCGGCCGACGGCCTGCAAGGCGGCAGCGATTACCGCCGCCGGCGATTGATCGCGAAGCGCCTGATCGAGTTCCTCGGCCGACGGCAAATCCGGCTGATCTGCCATGCGTTCCGGTCGCGCCTGATGGGCAAGAGCATTCATTGGCTGGCACTTTCCGAATGCCGCAGTTGCATCCGCCGATGCAGCGCGGTGAGGCGGCCATCGCCGGTCGGCTGGTAGAATACCGAATAACGCTTCACCGTGGCGGCAAACGCTTCCGCGTCGCTTTGCTTTTTCACTTCGAACGCATCGAAGCCGGCGCGCAGCATGAACACGAACTGATCGCGCAGCACCTGGCCGGTGGCGCGCAATTCGCCCTTGAAACCGTGACGCTCCCGCAGTAGCCGCGCCTGGCTGTAAGCGCGCCCGTCGCGGAAGGTCGGAAACATCAAGGCGATCACCGCAAGCCGGTCGAGATAAGGGACAAGGTCATCGACATCGCGATTGTTCGGCCAGATCACACCGGTGCGCGCGACACGCCGCGAAAGACCTTCCGGGTCCTCGAGAAACCGCGCAGCCGAGATCAGGATCGCGCCATCGACCGGAATCTCGGCGTCATCGGCCACATGGGCCAACGTATCGCTGGTGATCTTGCCGCCTTTAACGAGTGGCATAGACCCGCTCCCTGAACGGTTCGACGCCAAGCCGCTTGACGGCGTCGATGAAAAGCTCGTCGGGACGTTCGCGCAGCGCGAGATAGGCCTCGACAATATCCTCGACCACGTCGGCGACTTCGCCATAAGGGACGGCCGGCCCGATCAATGTGCCGACCGCGGCTTGTTCGTCGGCACGGCCCCCGATCGTGATCTGGTAGAATTCCTCGCCGTTCTTCTCGACGCCGAGAATACCGATATGCCCGACGTGATGATGGCCGCAGGCATTGATGCAGCCGGAAATGTTGACGTGCAGCCGCCCGATCATGTTGGCGGTCTCGTGGTTGGCAAAGCGCCGCGTCAATTCCTGCGCGATCGGGATTGAACGGGCATTGGCCAGCGAGCAATAGTCCAACCCCGGGCAGGCGATGATGTCGGACACCAGATTGACGTTCGGCGTGGCGACGCCGATCTTGTCGAGCGCTTTCCACAGCACCGGCAGGTCGCGCCTGGCGACATGGGGCAGTGCAAGATTTTGTTCATGGCCGACGCGGATTTCGCCGAAGGAGTACTTTTCGGCGAGATCGGCGATGGCGTCCATCTGGTCGGCGGTGGCGTCGCCCGGCGGTCCACCCACCGGCTTCAGCGACAGCGTCACGATGGCGTAGCCCGGCACCTTGTGCGGGAACACCGAATTCTTCCGCCATGCCTCGAACTGCGGATCATGCGCCGCCTTCTTGAGCTCCTCCGGCATATGCGGCAGCTTTTCGTAGGCCGGATAGCTGAAACGCGAGCGGATGTCCTCGATCACGGCATCATCGATCGCCAGCGCGCTGTCGCGCATCTGCAGCCACTCTTCCTCGACTTCCTGGGCGAATTTCTCGATGCCGAGCTCGTGCACCAGGATCTTGATGCGCGCCTTGTAGATGTTGTCGCGGCGGCCGTACTGGTTGTAGACGCGCAGGATCGCCTCGACGTAGCTGAGAAGATCATGGCCGTGAACGAACGGCTTGATGGTCTTGCCGATGAAGGGGGTGCGGCCGAGCCCGCCGCCGACCAGCACCTCGAATACGGTCTCGCCAGCTTCGTTCTCGTGAAGCCGCAGGCCGATGTCGTGCACCTTGATCGCCGCGCGATCGTGATCCGACGCGGTGATGGCGAATTTGAACTTGCGCGGCAGGAAGGAGAATTCCGGATGCAGCGTCGTGTACTGCCGCAACAGCTCGGACCAGATACGCGGATCCTCGACCTCGCCGGGCGCCACCCCGGCCCATTGATCCGACGTGACGTTGCGCGTGTTGTTGCCTGAGGTCTGCATGGCGTGGATGCCTACCTCGGCGAGATCGGCCAACGCGTCCGGCAATTCGGCGAGCTTGATCCAGTTGAACTGGATGTTCTGCCGCGTGGTGAAGTGGCCGTAGCCGCGATCATAGCGCCGCGCGACATGCGCCAGCGCATGCAATTGCTTTGTCGACAGCGTTCCGTAGGGGATCGCCACCCGGAACATATAGGCGTGCAGTTGCAGATAGACGCCGTTCTGCAGCCGCAACATCTTGAATTCGTCCTCGGTAAGCTCGCCGGACAGCCGCCGCTTCACCTGATCGCGAAATTCGGTGACACGTTCGTTGATGATCGTGCGATCGAGCTCGTCATATGCATACATCAGAGCTGGCCTTATGCCGGAACCGGAAGATCGATGGTGACGCCCTGGAGCCGGATATGTTCACGGAGATTACCGGGCTTTATAGCGCCCGTGTCCTTGACCTCCACGGGCGCGATGTAGGCGCCGATCGCGCCGACATCGTCGGCGACCGATTCGGTCAGCAGCGCCCGCGCCTCATCGGAGGTGCGCACGATCGCGGCGTCCGACAGCTCCGCCGACCATCCCTGCCGAGCGGTGCGGTAGATCACGATACCGTCCCAGGTGCGGTTGGCGGTCACCACTGACGGGCCCGTGATTCTGATTTTCTTTTGTTCAAGCGGAGAGGTCATTCGGCAGCTTCCAGCAGTTGGGTGATCACATGATTGAGGTTTGGATGACGCCATGGCGCGGAGTGCGCGACCACGTCGCCGATAATGAGAATGGCGGGACCGCCGTCGATCTGTTCGACCAGCGTAGGCAATTGATCGAGCGTTCCGACCACGGCTTGCGCGTCGGTGCGCGTCACCCGCGCGAACACGCCGACCGGGGTTTGCGGCGAGCGTCCCGCGGCGAGCAGCCCGGCGCGAACCGATGGCGCGGCCGTCGTTCCCATATAGACGACGACCGTCATCTTCTCGTCGGTCAAGGTGGACCAGTCGACGGTTTGAGCGTCCCTGGCCTTGTGGGCGGTGAGGAAGGTGATGCGCAGCGCCTCGTGGCGGAAGGTCAGCGGCACTTCGAATTGCGCGGCGGCGCCAAGGCCCGCGGTAATTCCCGGCACCACCGAATAGGTAACACCGGCCTCGCGCAATACTTCGACTTCCTCGCCGCCGCGGCCGAACACGAAGGGATCGCCGCCCTTGAGGCGCACAACGCGCTGCCCCGAATTTGCGGCGTCAATCATCAGCCTGTTGATCGCGTCCTGGCCGATGCCCGGCTTTCCAACGCGGCGCCCGACCGGCACGCGCGAGGCATCGCGACGGGCGCGATCAAGAATTTCCGGTGATACCAGTTCGTCGTAGAAGATGACGTCGGCATCCTGCAGCGCGCGCAGCGCCTTGACGGTCAACAAATCCGGATCGCCCGGACCGGCGCCAACCAGCGTCACGCTGCCCTCGGCGCGGCCTGAGGCTGACCCGCCCGCAAAGGCGGTGGGATCGGAGATATCTTTTAACGCTGCTTCGGCTTCGTCCTGGCGCCCGGCGAGAACCAGCGCGCCGATCGGGCCGTCAACCACGCGCTCCCAGAAGCGGCGGCGCAGCGGGAATTCAGGAATGCGATTGTGGATCAGCTTGCGCCAGCGCCCGATAAAGCCGGCGAGATCACCGATGCGAGCCGGCAGCACCGCCTCGATGCGCTCGCGCAAGCGGCGCGCCACCACCGGCGAAGCTCCGCCGGTGCCGATGGCGACGACCACGTCACCGCGGTCGACGATGGCTGGAAAAATGAAAGTCGAATGCGCAAGATCGTCCATCACATTCACGGGAATACCGACGGCCTTTGCCCGCGCCGACATAACAGGCCCGATGTCGCCGGCGCCCGCACATAGAATTGCAATCACTCCAGTGAGATCGGCAGCCAATGGATCGCTTTCGGCAAGCTCAATCCGCGCTGCGCCGGCGGAGTCGAGGCCACTCACATCATGATTGCCATCGGTCGCGTACCAGCGAATGCGCGCGCCCGCCGCTGCCAGCAGGCGCAGTTTCGCCCGCGCCAGTTCGCCGGCTCCAATGAGCAGCACGGGACCGGCTTGCAGATCGAGAAATACCGGCAGGAATCTCATGCGGCACTCGCTTCCCCAACTTGTGGGGTTGACTGGAATTATTTTCTATATATGTCTCATTCAATGCCCGCAAAGAGAAAATTATTTCTTCTCTATTGCACTGCAACTATAGAAGTTTCGCCTCCAAAGGCAAAGGTCCAAGAGATGCATCTTCTCGACAAGGATTTCGCCACGGACCAGTTGCGTTGGACCGATCCGGCCGACGGATCTCCGGTCCGGCAAATCTCGACCGCCGCGCGCTCCCATCAGCCCGCCATGGATCACCTCGACGCGCTCGAGGCGCAGAGCATCTACATTTTCAGGGAAGCATTCGCGCGCCTGAAGAAGCTCGCGCTGTTGTGGTCGCTCGGCAAGGATTCCAACGTGATGATCTGGCTGGCGCGCAAGGCGTTCTTTGGCCGCGTGCCGTTCCCTGCATTGCACGTCGATACCGGAAAGAAATTTCCGGAGATGTATGCGTTTCGCGATCGCTACGGCAAGGAATGGGAGCTCGATCTCAGAATTGAGCCCTGCCCGCCGCTGGAGACCATCGATCCGACCTTGCCGCCGGCCGCGCGATCCGCCGCACGCAAGACCGATGGACTAAAACTCGCGCTCGCCAAATATGGTTTTGACGGATTGATCGCCGGCATCCGCCGCGACGAAGAAGCCACCCGCGCCAAGGAACGGGTGTTCTCGCCGCGCGGCACCGAAGGCGGATGGGACGTGCGCGACCAGCCGCCGGAATTCTGGGACCAGTTCAACGCCTCGCCGCCGCCGGGCGCACATTTGCGCATTCACCCGATCCTGCATTGGACCGAAGCCGACATCTGGGCCTACACCAAGCGCGAAAACATCCCGATCATCCCGCTTTATCTCGCCCAGGGCGGCAAGCGCTATCGCTCGCTGGGCGATGCCGACATCACCCATCCCGTGGCCTCGACCGCGTCCAGCATCGAGGAAATCCTGACCGAGCTCGACGGCACCAAGGTGCCGGAACGCGCCGGGCGCGCGCTCGATCACGAGACCGAAGACGCCTTCGAGCGGCTTCGCGTCGCCGGCTATCTCTGACCTCCAAAGGCTGCGAGCGTTGCGATGAACATGATCCTTCAAAAATCAGCGATCTCGGCGATGCCCAACGGCACCACCCGTCCGCAGGTCCGCATCGTCATCGTCGGCCATGTCGATCACGGCAAGTCGACGCTGGTCGGCCGCCTGCTGCACGAGACCGGCAGCCTGCCCGACGGCAAGCTGGAAATGCTGAAAGCGGTCA
>Ga0164303_10000274_pt1 | contig 11190 bp, 15 predicted proteins | sample Whisoiple_207_MG_FD_109715 | JGI IMG/M metagenome (GOLD analysis project Ga0164303, IMG submission 109715) | Soil microbial communities amended with pyrogenic organic matter from upstate New York, USA - Whitman soil sample_207_MG | ecosystem: Environmental > Terrestrial > Soil > Agricultural...
TAGACGATATCACTGGATTTCTGAAAAAGCGGCAAGTTCATTTGTTTCTGAACCTCACTCTGGTTTAATATGTAATAAAGCCCATCAAAGGGTACTTGATATGACAGCTTCTGAGTCTATAGAAACGCAAAAAACATCATTGGATTTTATACGAGGGAATCCACAAAATCTAATCTCTTCGATTAAGAAATTAAATTTAGGCAGAAACCCAACATTAGACGATTGGATATCAAGTAACAAAGAAGGCAAGTAAAATTAAATTAACAGATAGTTTTGAAATGCCAAGACATCTTAACTGGAAGATTATCAACAAAGCCTATGATATTCAACCAAAAAATTACGAAGAATTCGTTTCTATCGAAGGAGTCGGCCCGTCTTTAGTAAGGGCACTATCACTCGTATCTCAACTAATTTACGGGACTAGCGCCTCTTGGAAAGATCCAGTGCGATATAGTTTTGCTCATGGAGGTAAAGATGGAGTTCCATATCCGGTGGACAGAAATACATTTGACAGGTCAATCCGGTTTTTAAGAGATGCCATTGAAAGAGGAGAAATCTCTCGAGAAGAAAAAGTAACTGCTCTGAAGAAATTATCTACAAATCTACGAATAATACTACCATCATATGTTGAATGAATTTAGAATATTCATAGCGTGAGTAGTGCCAGGCAACTTTTTAAATAATAGCATTCAATATTTAAGTCCGAAAACCTTATGCAATACATCAATTGAATTTTTATAATGAAATTATAAAAATAAGCAAGATAGTTTTACTTTGGTCAAGAGCGATAAGAATAAAGTTTTTGCTTGCGTCGGTTATCGCTGTAACTAACGGAATTGTCATTAGTTATTGGAAGACTGGTTATATTGACATTGGCTACGCGGTGCTAACATATATTGGAATAATGTGTTTGCACATCAGCGTTGACCTGTTAAATGATTATTCAGATTTTAAGAGGGGAATTGATACAAATACAAAGAGAACAAAATTTAGTGGTGGAACAGGAGTCATTCCCGAAAATCTCATAAGTTCCAGGCTAATTTATTGCGTTGGGATTATATTTCTGATATTAGGGGGTTTGATAGGATTATATTTTGTTACTATTAAAGGTATTATTATATTAGTTTTATTAATCTTTGCAATTATTTCTATTTATTTTTATTCTACAAACATAGTAAATGCTGGGCTAGGAGAGCTTTTTGTGGCTATTAAGGGTTGCATGATTGTCTTGGGATCATATTATATTCAAAGCGATTCTATTGAACTAACCTCTGTCTATGTTGGAATAATTATTGGACTTCTTTCATCCGTGGTACTCCTAGTTACTTCGTTCCCTGATTATGACGCAGATAAAAAAAGTGGAAGACGAACTTTGGTTATAGTCATTGGCAAAGAAAATTCAATTAAACTTCTAATTATTATAATCGGAGTAACCTATGCAATGATCATTGGCGGGTCTATTTTTAACGTCTTACCCATTTTTTCAATTATTGGGATTTCGTCCGCACCATTCGCAGTTAAGGCAGTCCGCAAGTTGAGGAGATTTCATGATACCGGCGAGTTAGTTTCAAGTATGGCCAATTCAATCATCTATTCGAGAGTCTGTGGAATACTATTAGCAGTAAGCTTCATAGTCTAATGGTGTACTTTAATGAAATTATGTTGTTTGGTTAATCGTTACCCGAATCGGATATCCATTAATATTTTGCGTGGTTGTTGTGACATATGAATGTACTAAATGAATCCATCATTAAAGCAAGACTTTCAAAATTACTTAAGACTAGAAAAATGGGGAAATCTATTTATGTTTTTAATGAATTGGATTCAACTCAGGACTATGCTAACTCATTACCAAAGAATGAATCATTTCATGGAACAATAGTAATAGCTAGGAAGCAAAATATTGGTAAAGGTAGGATGGGTAGGAACTGGATTTCACCTGAGGGTGGCCTATGGATGTCCATAATTTTAATTCCTGATTTTAGCGTAGACAACATCATTTTTACGCAGTTTATAGGTGCACTAGCAGTAGCGGATGCAATATTTGAAAATACAAAAATTTGCTGTAAACTAATGTGGCCCAATGACGTGTTAATAAATGAAAAAAAAGTATGTGGAATATTGATAGATGTTCACGTTGAAAATGAAACTAAAAAAATAGTGATGGGAATAGGATTGAATGCAAATATTGCGAGTTCTTTGATCAATGATTATCTAACCTCACACGACTTAAAAGCTACTACCCTCAAAGAGGAATATGGTAATGAAGTAGATTTATTATTTTTAGTAAAATCAATCCTGGAAAGAATTGAATATTATTATGATAATTTTATCAGTTGTGGAAATACTTCAGAGATTATAGACAGATGGAAGGAAAAATCTGATATGTTAGGAAAAAAAGCAACAGTTCACGACGGAAATCAGATGATTGTAGGCCATATTTTTGATATCGACCAAACTGGAGCTTTGTTGATGAAATTAAGTGACACTTCGATAAAGAAAATAACCTATTACGATAACGTCACATTACATTGAAGGTTGTTCGAAAAACTGATGACTTATTTGAGATTACGTGATATGCTAATTTCCCTCTTTTAACGTCATTTCATTTTCCGATCCTTCACCCTCTATAAATTTATCACAACTGCAAGCATCCAATTCTGTAATGTGATAGACGCATCTTCCGTTGCGATGTGTATCCACCCAGTGCCAGCTTACATGGTGACCACATACACAATTTTTCATTCTTTCAGAATCTTAAATGAGTTTCTTATCCAACTTGGTCAGCTTTGTTAGTCCTTTTGGGCTATTATTATCACTCAATTAAGACGTTGGATGCAGACAGTATTGATGAAGAACACCTAAGCATTATTCAAGTAGGAATTAATATTCTATTACTAATTAGTCATCAATCGATTTATTTAACTAAAAAATGTATAATGGACTCAACTAAAATAATCATTATCGGAGCGTATACTACACTAGTCCAAGTGGTATACACTAGTCGCGCTTAAGTTCCATATTTGATTTACAAATTTTCTGAAAGACTCCCAAATAGAATTATAAAAATTAGTTAAGAATGTTATTATTGACTCAATCTGTCCTCTTATTAGGCTGGATCTTTTTTATTATTTGTTGCACTTAGGCTTGAAGATGTATGACATATTATATAACTATAACAATCGTTATTTTGCACTTTGTCAATCATGTAACTGGGCAGCAACTATTTTTGCTAGGATAGAAAATTATGAATGTCCCTATTGCCCAGGCAAGAATGTTGAATTGATTCCCTTAAATTTGGATGAAAAGTATGAATACAGTTTAGAATCAGATAAGGGACTTGAAATTAAATTTTCAAAATTTTAACTCATAATTTATTGAGCCGCTTTTTATGAAGTCAAAACCCAGCAACTGGTGGGGCTTGGTTGTTTCTTGTTCATTCAACGGACTTGCCATAAATCCCATAAGTTGCTATATTAATTATCTGTTATAAATATAAGGATCGCAATTCTAAATGGGTTATAAGGCATGATTACCTGAATCGGTTCCTAATGACAGTAATATACATTAATATTCATTCATTTTCTACGGTACCATGGTGGACTCATTGTTAATTGCTATGGTAACGTTAGTATGTGGAATGATCTTGTCACACATCCTGGCCGCTTCACCTGTAGTATTTAGATATTCTGTCTTGAAAAATTACATACATTCTTCTCTGCTTTCAAATCTGGCATGCCAAGCATCCACCGAATGTGAGACTGTTAACGCAGATATTAGTCAAGGTGTTCCTATCATGAGAAAGGTAAGAAGAATTGTTAAATTAAAGTGCGTCACTTTCAAAGGAATATTTAACATGTGTAAATTAACCTTTTTCGAATACAAGATGATAATTTTTTGGAAATTTTCCTTACCAGCTGAGTATTCGATAGTAAAGTAACGTTGAGAGAATTCCGCTTATTGCAAGGGCAGCGCAACCTCCTATTATTAAAAACAATGTTCCCTTTCTCATCAGGAGATGGAATTAAAAGTTGCTAATAAATACCCTTCTAATTTCAGATTTGATTTAGAATTAATCAATAAAACTAAAAATAAAAAATAAAGGGTTCAAGTCCATTATTGCGTATTTCCCTCTAGTCTAAGGGAACCTCTCTGCAATCAGCGACGGATTGTTCAATGTATCATTTCTTAGCGCGCAGTTTGATTTCTTATTAGGTCTTCAGCATGCATTTTTAATAGATCAGACACAATTTCTACACCAAGAGTATACTTTAGAGTTTCACGTTCGTCCATTGTTTGTATCTTGTCGGCTATGGCTGCAAGCAGTGGGTGATTTGACCTTATCTCATCTCTTATCTGTTGTGCGCTTTCATGCTCTGGCACTACATGTAGTATAGCGGTTTTCTGCACCGGTACCACTGACATGTTAGCTCCCGCTGTCAAATTGGCTCCGCCCTGCGCGAATGCTGTCATGGATGTGAAAGAGAATACTGCTAACAAGAACATCGCTGTTGCTGTAATTATTGTGGTATATCTTTTCCTTAGTGAAATAGAAGAGATACAAGTTTAAAGACTTTATCTAGATTTTAAAAAGATCACTATAGATCACAATTTTTAATGTAGTATACTCTTTTATCTTCCATTGAATGACATGAATTACTATCCTTTTTTCCGCTCGGGGAGGACTCGAATGACAGTCGCCTAAACATGAGCCTCTCCAAGCAAGTCTAACTATTTGATGATTTGTTGAACATAAAGTGATCAGCATCACAAGCAACCAAATTTCATCAATATGGGCCTTGATAGTTTGCTGTAAAAATAACGAGTAAGATTTCAGTGAATCAGGACTAAAATCTTTGAAATCATAGTCAGGATCACTAAAGATAGGTTTGATGTCTTGCTATTGATTGCTCAAAAGTCGCGATAAACCTTAAATGAATACAAATCTTCTGATCTTCGTGTTTGATGGCAAAAATTGGCTTAAGGAAACAATAGTATTGATTGCGTTGATGACAATTGTATCGGTGCTCGTTAGCATGTTCATTCCCTTTCCTCTCTCTTATCCTATTACGATTGTAGTAATTATCTTAATTGTTTGGTTTATTCGTAGAAGAACTAGCCATGTGGCCTATTCCTCTAAGGGCTAGGCAAATTACTTCTAAAGAGATCATTGAATTTCCACATACGGGTGGGAATACCCGAATTGTCAAATTGTATTCTACCCCTACTAATATCGATACTTAACTAGGAATTAATTCTGTACAAAACTGTAGAACCATCAATAAACGATCCTCACGAAGATTTTGGGGTATTAAATATACTCCAGAATTTCACAAGTATCAATTATATCTGGAGCTGCGTGCTCTATTCAATAATAGTTCAGTTTTCTCGGATGTTATATATTAGTTCAGGATTGGCCTCTTAACTGTCCCGTCAACGAGATAATATCTACGATATTCCAACGTTCTGTTACTTTTTCATCACGAAAAGAAAATATTGTCATACCATTGACTTTGAATTGTTTATCGGTTGCCTGGATGTCCAGAAATTCGCCTTTGTGTGTGCCAGTTAGGTAGTATCTGCCTGCAACTTTATTTCCTTCAATAATGAGGTCTTCAAAGATAATTCTTATGTCAGGGAACGCACGCCAAAGTGAGTAAATGAATTCCTTAAACCCTTCCTTGTTGGTCGGTAGATTCGGAGGAAAACCATGAATTATTAAAGAATCATCATAAAATTCAAAATATGATAATTCCCTTGTCTGAGGATCATTAAACGTGTCTGCCAATCGTCTTACTACTTCTTCCAAGGGCTTGCCTTCGGACATTCTGGTAACATGGATGGCTAGATTAATAAATTTTATTTATCACAACCTTTAGATGAAATCATTCAAACATATTGATCATGTATAAGAAATAATACGACCTAAATTGGATATATAAAATAGATGGCTATTTTAGAATCCAGTCTCCGCCATATCGGTACTCTCAACTTTGTAAGGGGCTATTGAGATCTGTAAAAATCAAGTTGCTTCCTGAGTGTGGTCGAAAATAAAAAAAAGTGGGAGGAGCATCTCACGATTCAACTTTGTCTCCTATCTATCTGCATTACGTGCTAGCTTTTGGCAGCACCAATATCTGGCCCACCATGTTTGGCAAATGCACGTGGCAAATGTATGTTATGGAGCCTGGTTTGTCCGCTACAAATGATACAGTGTGTATTTGTCCTCTCATGAGTTGGAAGGTATCTACTCCCTCAACGGTAACCATATGATGTGCTCCTTGTACTCCTATGAAGTGTAGAGTAACTTTATCTCCTTGGTTGACAACTATTTGGTCCGGAGAGAATGTGAACGATCTGAAGTCCCAAGCTCCAACCGTATTCGGTTCAGTTATTCTGAAACCTCCTCCCATAGGGATAGTTGAATTTACCGGAGGCTGTTCAGCTGGGTGCAGTGGAGTATTCTGAGGACATGTGTCACATTTCACACCGGGATGTACGTTTGTGTTTCCATCAATGTGAACTGTATCTATCCAGAATTCCTTGTTTGTTGATTGATTTGGAGTGACCGTCTTAAAGGCCGTCGTTTCATTTGTCGCAGAGTTATTTTCTGCAAATGTCTTCTGTAGAGTTTGGCTGCTAATTCCTGTGACTACAGAGCTTGCTGATATTGCAGCCATGATGGCTACTGCTATCAGCCATGTTTGTCTTGATTTGGGTTTTTTGTGATTCATTTTCGTACTGTCTACTTATTTTGCTTTTTAATATAAAGGGCCAGACAAATCTGAATCTCGGATATCAGATTTGGATATTGTAGATCCATTTTTAAGGTTCAGTGCATATCTTACATAAATTCAATTGAAAAGGAATAAGGTAACTGGAAGTTGATACAAATCACATATCATTTTATTGATGCGATCTTTTATTTTGCGGCCTTCGCAGTTCCAATTTACTTTATTGCGAAGTCAAGACATCAAAAGATTGGAAGCGATCTTCTTTTAAAATTGATGATTCTGTTAGCTAGTTTTATGGTAATTCAATTCATCTATCATGTGGCCGGTATGTTTGATTTAATGATACTCTCTAAAGGAATTCATGAACCATTGTCCGCAATGGCCATGGCAATGTTTGCAATATACTATTTCTTTTCAATAAAAAAGATCAAAATGGGAGAAAAAGAGGAGAGGGCTAGTGAATAATTTGATAATAGATTTTAGTGCCGAAACCATTCCATATATGTCTATTATAACAGCGTTCCTTTTTATAATATCATTGATTTTCTTTGGATGGTCATCAGTTAAATCCCGGAGCATAAGAAACTTTCAATTTTTAATCTCACTTTTCATAGGACTATACATAATAGGTGAACTATTTGAAATCAAAGAAATCAGCACATTTTTGAATTTGCCAAACGGATTAGGATCACAGATACATGCTTGTGCAACAATTTTTGTCACCATTGTCATATGGATGCGATTATATAATTCTCAAAAAAGTGTCAAAAGTCTAGAGCCCACGCCGCCAGAAAGCATCTAGCGTAGAAATGTATCCTTATTCTATTGATTAAAATTATTCGAAAGATAAAAAATTTTTCATTACTTTTTTTAGAGCATTAACATTTTCTTCCGCTTCCACAGAAACGGTACCGTCTTCTTCATATTTGACTGCAATTGAACGAAGTGTAGAGCGTACCAGGCTGGATTTTTTACCATCCGGTGTAATTTCAAATCTGTCCACCACAAGCAGCGATTGGTTTAGTAACCATTTGGTCTTTCTGTATGCAGTAGTATATGCAATATTTCGCTCAATCATGATGGACCTTAAGGATTTTGATTCATCGGTAACCGAATTCATTATCTTCATCATATCCTCATCAGCCAGAGCGATGGTTATTGCTTTTTTTATCTTTTGATTCGAAATAATCATTATTTTCTCGAGTTTAGTATAATTCCGTGCTGATCTAATTATTCATTATGGATTGTAGTCTATCTGGCTTGCCCTACTAATGAATTGTACTACAATATTACAAAGATAGCGGTTGTATGGGTAATGGACACTTATTTATTGCCTCCCGCAAAGTTCTTGATCGAAAAGGTCATTACTGCCAAGGTAATTTTTTATGCATCAAGACAGCTCTCTAGGAAATAACCGTTGTGAATTATAATAGGAAAGTCCTTGGACATCGGAAGAATCTATTTTCTTAATGCATGTTTTAATTGTACTATCTATGACCATTTAATTTAATTTTATTTTACAAACTTGAACGTCTTTATCATTTGTTCAAATTGTGGCAAATATTTCTGAAAATCTTTTGTGTTAGCAATGTATTCTAAATAATATGGAACTTTGTCATGTAAAACTAAATATGCCACGTAATTTAGATTCTTGAGTTTGTTTAGTCCATTACCATCAATCCTGATTGCCTTTTCATTACCAACTATAGTATTTTGCTGTGATGTCAAATTTATTCCAGGTATTATGGAATTAATTCTATACTTCGCATAATCATCTAATGTGGAATTTTTGTTTGGATAATCTGTATCCAGCCTTAAAGTTGAATATGCTCCGCCATTAAACATTTTACCATACGGCGTATCGTTGTTCTCGTTCACAACAAGGGCCTTGGCAAAATCTGCAGGTGCTAACGCTACAAGATTAACAGATCCATTACCATGCGATTCCCCCATTGACATTCCCATCTTTGAATGTTCAGCATATGTCCAGTTATTAGGGATAATTATTGAAAAATAGGTATTGTTTACATTTGTTATAGCATTGACGTTTAAATTAAATTGAGGTGATGATACTATTATACTCATGAAGATAATTAATATGCCTGTCAAAATCAAAGATAGTCTCATTTCATATAAGGTTATTTTTGGTCACTTATAAAGTCATGTCTAATAAGTTGAGATCGGAAATGACTAACTTTCATATGTTACCAAACTATAGAAAAACTGTGTGAAAATCTTCGTTAAGGGAATCAAGTAGCTTCATATCTCTCTCATCAATATGGAAGTCAAATACCTTGCTATTCTCTTTGATTCTGTTTTCATGTGTAGATTTCGGAATTACAACAAGATTATGCTGTAAGCTCCACCGGATTAAAATCTGAGCAGATGTTTTGCTATATTTCTCTTCTAAGGCTATTAAGGATGGATGATTGAGCTTATTTCCTCTAGTTAATGGACTATAAGCTTCGAGCTGAATACTGTTATCATTACAGAATTGTAAAAGCTGCTCTTGAAATAGAAATGGATGAAATTCAACTTGATTAACTGATGGCGCAACATCAAAATTTTCTAGTATTTCTTGCAACTGGAAAACGTCATAATTACTTACCCCGATAGCCCTCGCTTTCCCAGATCTCAGTAGTTGGATCATAGCCTTCCAAGTGTCTTTGCCCATTCCTTCGACGGGCCAATGGATCAAGTACAGATCAATATATGGCAGTCCTAGACGTCTTAGACTTCTTTCACATGCCCTAAGGGTAGTGTCATATCCTTGATCCGTATTCCAGACCTTTGTGGTAATGAAGATCTCCTCCCTTGGTATCTCGCATTCTTGAACTACCTTACCTACATCTCCCTCATTCCCGTAAAGCGAAGCTGTATCGATATGTCTATAGCCGACATTCAATGCATATCTAACTGACCGCAATGTTTTTTCTCCAATTGGCGACTGGTAAACCCCTAGGCCCAGACGGGGCATCTCTACTCCATTGTTCAATATTGCTCGAGAATGTAAGCTCAATTGCACAAAGGAAGGAGTGAACAGAAACTCACTTAATTCTATCGGTAGGCCTACTTTATTATTGAGAGTTTAATCATACCCACTAATCATGCCAAAGAAACAGGATTGACGTGAAACCATCATCCATAAGGCTTTAAGTTTATTATAATTTGCTGGTTACACGATAGTTGTACAACTTATGGAAATATTTCACCCTTCACTCTTCCTTGCGATGTTTCCATATCTATTTCTAGGGAGCTTTCCAGTACTCGGATTGATATTGATTACGAAATGGATAGCCAATGACACAAAGAAAAATAGGACAAGATCTACAAGTCCAGAGGTATGTGACGTGCCCACAATTGTTCATTCTGAAATACCAACAGATGATATTGAGAGGCCAAAAAAAATTCTATAGTAAGGTGTTTGGTAGTTATCCATGTCCTTCAATATGTTGAAACCTCGATGATTGTCAAAAATTTGGTTCAATCTAAATATCTGTTTCCAATGATGACTTCTATGAAATCATCGTAAAAATTTAATACTTAATTAAAAACCTGTTGTTAATTAGTTACCCTGAAAAGATTAATGTCCCATCATGCGAGATGGGGTTATTTTTAACTTAATTGTACTCTTGACTCTCTCATCGGGGTTTGTAGAAGTTCACCGATTTCGTTGTGCATCTTTAATAGATTCAGTCCTTTCTCTGTCGTTTTGTATGTCTGTGATCCTTCCAAATATTCCACTAAGTTATTTTCAATAAGTAAAGCGAGATATTCTCTTAATTGTTCATAGCTAAGAAATGCCTTGTACATGATTTTTGTTTTTGTTGCACTACCGTTTGCCGCTTCTAGAATCATTGACACTATTTCTGTTCTACTTCTGTATTTCATAATAAAGAAGGGATAAATTTAGTATTTTAGCATATTGGTACAATCATTTAGAACAAGATGAAATTTCACATATCTGACTGAAAATGATCGATCAATCATTTTATCATATCACAAATACCTAATTCCAATCAAGTAAACCCAATAAAGATATCGAGCTATTGTGAAATAAATGAATCTAAAATATATTTTTTCCTTTGAGATTTATTTTGTCATTACGACATACACTTTAGTGGGATTTGCTTCAGTTCCAATTCCGGAGGTTATGACTTGATCCATTTTAAATCCATATTGATTTTTAAGCAAGTCTCTTGCCTGCCAAAGGTCTGAGTTAAAGTTGCCGGCTTCTATCAAATATCCCCCTAAGATGATTTTTTTTGGACTTTCATAGAGCACATGAACCAAGGTGGCGTTATGATAGAAACCGTCGGCACCTTTGAAATTAATATAAAATTTATGTTCAAGTAAATTGGTTAAACCGAGATCCGCTGCCTGTGCATTAACACTTTGAATTGCTAAGACAACTATCATGCTAAAAAACCCGAATATTACAAATATTGCAATTAAA
>Ga0164303_10000282_pt1 | contig 11118 bp, 9 predicted proteins | sample Whisoiple_207_MG_FD_109715 | JGI IMG/M metagenome (GOLD analysis project Ga0164303, IMG submission 109715) | Soil microbial communities amended with pyrogenic organic matter from upstate New York, USA - Whitman soil sample_207_MG | ecosystem: Environmental > Terrestrial > Soil > Agricultural...
CAGGCCTTCGGCCTCGAGTGCAAGGTCTACATGGTCAACATCTCCTACCAGCAGAAGCCCTACCGGCGGGTGATGATGGAGACATGGGGCGCGCAGGTGGTCGCCAGCCCGTCGCCCGACACCAACGCCGGGCGCAGCATCCGCGAGCGCGATCCCGATTCGCTGGGCAGCCTCGGCATCGCCATCTCGGAGGCGGTCGAGGACGCGGCCACCCGCGAGGACACAAGCTACTCCCTGGGCTCGGTGTTGAACCACGTGCTGCTGCACCAGACCGTGATCGGCCAGGAGGCGCAGCGGCAGCTGGCGCTGGCCGGCGAGACCGGCGTCGATGTGGTGGTGGGTTGCGTCGGCGGGGGGTCCAACTTCGGTGGCCTCGCGCTGCCGTTCGTGGCCGACAAGATCGCGGGTGCCGACATCGAGATCATCGCCACCGAGCCCGCCGCCTGCCCCACGCTGACGCGCGGCCCGTTCGCCTACGACTTCGGCGACACCGCCCAGCTGACGCCGCTGGTGCCGATGCACACGCTGGGCCACGACTTCGTCCCGCCCGGCATCCACGCCGGCGGGCTGCGCTACCACGGCGTGGCGCCGATCGTCTCGCAGCTGCTGCTGGACGACCTGATCCGGGCCGAGGCATACACCCAGAACGACTGCTTCGCCGCCGCCCTGCGGTTCGCTCGTAGCGAGGGCATCATCCCGGCGCCGGAGAGCTCACACGCGATCAAGGGCGCGATCGACGCTGCCAAGCGGGCCGACGAGTCGGGCACCTCGCAGGCGATCCTGTTCAACTTGTCCGGGCACGGGCACTTCGACATGGCCGCCTACGAGTCGTACCTGCACGGCAGCCTCGAGGACTTCGAGCTGCCCGAGGAGGAGATCCAGCGGGCGCTGCGGGCGATCGAGCCACTGCCCAAGCCGGCAGGCGCCTCCGCCTGACGGCGCCCTTCGAGCACACACCGCCAGCCTCGCCGTCGATGGTCGGCGGGCGGCGCCTCTCTGCATCCGAAAGCCGGACTCGTGCGCTACGTCTCTGCCGGCTCCACGGCTTCCGAGTCCTCTTCGACCCAGGCGCCCACCCGCTTGGAGGTGCGCGAGATCAGCCCCACCACGCCGCCCGGGACGAAGATCACGATCACCAGCAGCGTCGCGCCCAGGATCGTCAGCTGCCAGCCCGGATAGTCGATCAGGATGGTCTGGATGACCGTGACGATGGCGGTGCCGATCAGCGGCCCCATGACGGTGCCGAGCCCGCCGATCACGAGCATCGTCACGTCGATCGACATCGGCGTGAGGCCCATCTGGCTGGTCGTAAACGACTGCTCGAACGACAGGTAGAAGCCCCCCGCCACGCCTGCCAGGAAGCCGGACAGGCCGAACGCGATCACCCGTGTCATGCGCGGGTTGACCCCGCGCGCAGCCGTGTAGCCCGGGGAGTCGCGGATCGAGCGCAGCGCGATTCCCAGGTGCGATTGGCGCAGCCACGCCACCACCAGGCACGACGCCACGATCACGGCGGCGAACACCCAGTAGTAGGCGCGCAGGTAGCTGGTCTGGGACATGTTCGGGAACAGGCCGGGCACCGTCGGGTAGCCGTAGGAGCCACCGGTCAGGCCGCGCGGGTCGTTGAGGGCGACGTACTGCACCACCTGGGCGAACGAGAACGTCAGGAGCGACGTGTAGATGCCGAACAGGCGCAGCGTCGGGAAGGCCAGCAGCACCGAAATCACCGCCGAGAACAGCCCGCCGCAGAGGATCGCGATCATGGCCGGCATCCAGGTCTGGTGCAGCATCAGCCAGCCGGCGCCGTAGGCGCCCAGCGCATAGATCGCCAGCTGGCCGAAGTTCCAGACGCCCGCCATCCCCAGCACGAAGTTCCAGGAGATGTTCAGGATCAGCACCACCTCGGCGGTGACGATGATGGTCATGTAGTAGGGGTCGGTGTAGACCAACGGGAACAGCGCGACCAGCACGATCGCGCAGCCGAGCATCATCCAGCGGGTCGTTGACAGACCGGAGAACGTCCCGGTCACAGCCGCGCCTCCGAGGGGCTGCCCTTCAGGCCGTAGGGCCGGATCACCAGGATGATCAGGATCGCGGTGTACAGGATCGGAAGCGTCCAGGTGGTGCCGATCTTGACCTCGCAGAAGGCCTGCATCAGCCCCACCAGGTAGGCGGCGTAGAGGGTGCCCGTGAGGCTGCCCAGGCCGCCCAGCACCACCACGATCAGCGCCTGCAGAAGCGGCAGGTCACCGGCCGTGGGCGAGGCGAAGTAGAGCGCGCCGAGGAACACGCCGCCGACGCCGGCCAGTGCCGAGGCCAGGCCCATCGTGGCGGGGTACAGGCGGCTGACCGGCACCCCCAGCGAGCGCGCGGCGTCCAGGTCCTGGGCGACCGCTCGCACGGCGAAGCCCCAGCGGGTGCGCGCCAGGAACAGGCCCAGCGCGCCCATCAGCAGCACTGAGACGCCGGCCATGGTCAGCTCGTGGTAGCTGATCGAGACGCCGTGGTAGACGTCGAGGTTGCCGCTCACGATCGGCGGCACGTTCTTCTGGAACGGGCCGAAGTGCTGCAGTGCCACGTTTGTCAGGAGGATTCCCACCGCGAACGTGGTGATGAACGTGACCATCTCGAAGTCGACCTCGCCGCGACGTCCGATCAGCGGCTGCACCGACACCAACTCGGTCAAGGTGCCGACCACGAAGGTGACGATGAAGGCCAGCACCAGCGCCAGCAGCGGGTTCACGCCGTGGGTCGCCAGCGCCCACCAGCCGACGTAGCCGCCGATCATCACCATCGAGCCCTGCGACATGTCCAGGATCCGCAGGGTGCCGTAGATCAGGGTCATCCCGATCGCGACCAGCCCGTAGATCGAGCCGTACACGAGTCCGTTTACAATGATGGCAACTATGTCAGTCATGTGGTCACATCCGTGATCGATCCCAGGTATGTCTCTACGACCGTGCGGTCGTTCGAGAGCTCGTTGAAGCTGCCGCTGCGCACGATGCTGCCCGTCTCCAGGATGTGCACCACGTCCGCAACACCGCCGATGTGGGTGAAGTTCTCCTCGACCAGCACCACCGTCGCACCCGATTCGGCGCGCAGCTTCGCGATGGCCGCGTAGACGGCTTCGATGGCGACCGGCGCCAGCCCCAGCGAGGGCTCGTCGATCAGCATCACCCGGGCCGGTCGCATCATGCCGCGGCCGAGGCCCACCAGCCGTCGCTCGCCGCCCGACAGCGTGCGCGCCTTCTGGTCGCGCTTCGACTCGACCACCGGCAGTTCGGCGTAGACCCGTCTCAGCGTCTCGCGACGGCCACGCCAGGAGCTGGCCACGAACGCGCCCATCAGCAGGTTCTCTTCGACCGTCATGTCGGCGAACAGGCCGTCGCCCTGCATGATGTGGACGACGCCGCTTCTCGCGATCGACTCGGCCGAGCTGCCGTCGATACGCTCGTCGCCCAGCGTGATGGTGCCCGACATCGGCTTGATCAGGCCGGATATCGCCAGCAGCATGGTGGTCTTGCCATGCCCGTTGGGGCCGATCACGACCGCCGTCTTGCCGGCCCCGACCGAAAGGCTCAGGTCGCGCACCACCACGGTGCGGTCGTAGCCGGCCACCAGCCCGCGGACGTCGAGCGCCGCGGTCACTCGGCACCCGACCCGCTGGCGCCCAGGTACACGTCGATCACCCGCTGGTCGCGCATCATCTCGGCCGGCGTGCCCACGAACAGCTCAGCGCCGTGGTGCATCACCAGCACGCGGTCGGCCAGCGCCACCAGGGCCCGCATCACGTGCTCGATGCAGACGATGGCAACGCCGGTCTCGCGGACGCGCCGCAGCAACGCCAGCGTGTCGTCGATCTCGCGCGGGTTGAGACCGCCGAACGGCTCGTCCAGCAGCAGCACCAGCGGCTCCGTGGCGAGCGCCGTCGCAATCATCAGGCGCTTCTTGTCGTACACCGGCAGCTGCGACGCCGTCGTCGTCGCGCGGTGCTCGAGCCCCACCAGCTTCAGTGCCGCCTCGCCGGCGGCGACGTCATCGCTGCGGGAGCGGCGCCCGGTGCGGCTGCGGCGGAAGCTGGCGGCCAGGTACGCGTTCTCGAGCACGGTCAGCGTGTCCGCCGCCACCGGCTGCTGGAACGTGCGGGCGAGGCCCATCCGGCAGCGGGCATGGATCTTGGTGCCCAGGATCGAGTTGCCGCCAAGCTCGATCTCGCCCGCGGTTGCGATCGTGTGCCCGGTGATGGTGTCAAACAGCGTGGTCTTGCCCGCGCCGTTGGGCCCGGCGATGCCCAGCACCTCCCCACCCTTGACGCTGAAGGACAGGTCGTCGACGGCGCGCAGCCCCCCGTACAGCTTCGAGATGCCTCGAGCTTCGAGGGTCGCCTGGGGGCTGCGCGCCGCCGTCTCGGTCACTGCAGCCAGGAGGGAAGCTGGAACTTCCCGGTGGTGTAGGGGGTCGGTGAGATGGCGACCTGCTGCCCGTTCTGGATCTGGAACGTGAGATGTGCCATCCCGATCGAGGGATCCGGCGTGTCGTCGGGGTACGGGATGCAGGTCAGCCCGGTGCGGTTGAACGTGTATGCCCCGCAGACACCGCGGTAGGGCGTTGCCTTGATGTAGGCGTTGACCTTCGCGAAGTCGTAGGGATTCCCGACCACGCCCACCGCCTGCGCCCAGATCTTCATCAGGTCGTACTGGTCGCCGGCGTTTGAGAAGCCGGGGCCAGATCCGTACTTGGCGGTGAACTTGTCGATGAACGGCTGCGCAACCGGGTCGTTCTGCAGGATCCCGACCACCGTCGACCAGATCACACCGTTGGCGGAGTTACCGGCCAGCTGGATGTACTGCGGGATCGACGGCGCGTACTGCTGGTAGACCAGCGACTTGGTCGGCTGCTGGGCGAACTGCTTGATGAACGCCGCCTCGTCGCCCGCCGCGTAGTCCGAGAACACGATCATGCCCGGGTTCACGTCGCGGGTCTTGACCAGCACCCCGCCCCAGTTGGCCTGCGGCGCCGTGAACTGGTCGAACCCGACCACCTGCCAGCCCTCCTTCTGCACCGAGGTCTGGAAGCTCTTTGCGATGTTCAGGCTGTAGGGGTCGTTGGAGGTGACCACGTAGGCGGTCTTCTTGGACGGCGTCCAGCTGCCGTCGGCGATCAGCGAGTTCATCACCGAGACGATGCCGGAGCCGTAGGAGAGCTCGCTGGGATCGCCCTGGAAGATGTTCGTCGCACTGTTCTGTGCGACCCAGTCGACGTTGCCGTGCCAGGTGTTCACGTGGAACGTGGGGATCTTCTTGTCGGCCACGATCGGGAACTCGACCGATGTGTAGGAACAGAACGGCATGAACACCGCCGCGACGTTCTGCGACACCAGGTTCTGCAGCACCGTCTTCATCACGTCGGGCTGCTGCGCCTGCGTGTCGACCTTGACGAGCTGAAGCTGGTAGCCGGCAACGCCGCCGGCGGCGTTGATCTCTTCGACCGCCAGCTCCTGGCCGCGGGACATCTGCTGGCCATCACCCGCGTAGGGACCGGTGACCGGTACGGCGGCGCCGACCTTGATCGTGCCCTTGGAGCTGCTGCCGCCGGTGCTGCCGCCACCCCCGCTGGAGGAGGATGACGACCCCGAGTTACCGACCGCGTAGCCGATGCCGCCGCCGACCACCAGGCCGGCAGCGCCGGCTCCCACGGTTCCCTGCAGGAAGTTCTTGCGGCTCATGCCCTTGCGACCGCCGCCACCTCCACCGCCTGCGGCCCCGCTACCGGCCGCAGGGGCCGCGTCGCCTCCGGGCGCTGTTCCGCCGCCGTCTTCTGGCGTTGCGTCACTCATGGTTCCTCCTCGATCGTGGCACTCTGCGCCGGCGCATCTCCCGACGGAGCCGCGCCGAACCCTCCTCCGCCTGCACCCACCAGCGACAGCACGTCGCCTCGGTACAGGTGGATGTATCCCTTGCCGGTGACCGGTGCGGGCTCTGCGGAGCCCGTCCGCTGCACCGTGGCCTTTCCGGGCGAACCGGCTCCCCCGCCCTCGCGGCCCCTGGCCGCGAACTCGGGGACGGTCTGCTCGACGTAGTACATGCCATCTGAGACGTCGGCCAGCAGCCGATAGTCGCGCCGCAAGCCCATTCCCCCGCGCATGCGGCCGGCACCGCCCGATCCCTCGACCAGTTCGGTGCGCTCGATCCGCCACGGGTACTCGAGCTCGGCGATCTCGGCCGGGAGAATCGCGCAGTTTGAGCAGTAGGGGTCGATACCGTCATCGCCGGGCGCGTCGCGGCGGGCGCCGCCGCCACCGCCGAGGATGTCCGCGAGTAGCGTCAGCCGGCCGGAGCGGGGGTCGACGGCCTGGAACACCAGCGCCGGGAAGGAGACGTGGCTGGCCGCCACCGACCGCTCCGGCAGCAGCTCGCAGAGCGCCTCGATCAGGACGTCGCTAAGCCGCTGCACCGCCAGATGCCGCGCGCTCAGAGCCGCCGGGAAGATCGGGTTGAACACGGTGCCCTCGGGTGCGATCACGCGCACACGGCTGGTGAGGCCGGCGTTCTGCGGTACCTCCGGCCCCAGGAACGCGCGCACCGCGAAGTAGGTGCCGGCGTGAGCGCTCGATATTGGGACGTTCATGCCCGACGTGATCTGCCGGCTGGAACCGGACAGGTCGACCACCAGCGTGCCGTCGTCGACGTGCACGGCGGCGTGCACGCGCACCGGGGAGGTGCCCTCGAAGCCCTCGTCGTCGAGGAAGCCCTCGGCCGCCACGGTGCGGCCGGGCCAGGAGCGGAAGGCGGCCTCGGCGCGCAGAGCGGTCGTGTGCAGCAGCGTCTCCATGCCCTGAAGCACGGTGTCGGTGCCGTGAGCGTCGGCGAGTTCGCCGACCCTCGCAATGCCGCGGCGGCAGGCGGCAAGCTGCGCGTCGAGGTCGCCCAGCGTCGACGCCGGGTCGCGCACGTTGGCGCCGATCAGGTCGTAGAGCGCCCGGACGCGGGTGCCGCGCTCGACCAGCTTCACGGCCGGGAAGATCAGCCCCTCCTGGAATAGCTCCGTGCACTGGGCGCTCTCGGTGCCCGGGAAGCGGCCGCCGATGTCGATGTGGTGAGCGATCGACCCCGCCCAGGCGATGATGCGGCCGTCGCGGTAAAGCGGCGTAAACACCTGCAGGTCGGGAGTGTGGGTGCCGCCCATGTAGGGGTGGTTCGTGAGCACGGCGTCACCTTCGGCGATGTCGTCGCCCCACTTCTCGCGTGCCGCCTCCAGCGCGAACTGCATCAGGCCGAGCTGGGCCGGGATCTGCTCCGAGTTGGCCACCATGCGCCCGTCGCCCGTGAACAGGCCGCAGTTGAAGTCGAGCATCTCGCGGATGATGGGCGAGTAGGAGGAGCGGTACTCGACCACGGCCATCTCCTCGGCGATGTGGTGGAAGCCGCTGGCCAGGATCTCCATTGTGATCGGATCGATCGTTGTCGCAGTGGACATCAGTCCGCCCCTCGCTGCAGCACCAAGGTGCCCGCGGCGCCGACGCGTCCGCTCCAGCCGGGTGGGATCACCACGGTCGTGTCCTCCTGCTCGATGATCGTCTCGGCGGCGATCGTATCGTCCTGCGCCAGCTGCTCGCGGCCGGCGGCCGTCCATCGGCGCCAGCCGCCGTGGTACACGCGGCGGGTACCCGCGACCGCGGGCCGCCGGCCGTCCTCGGCGACCGTCCAGTCGATGTCGGGGATCCGTGCCAGCGCGCGCAGGCGCAGAGTCACGATGTCGGTCTCGGTGACAGTCGGCGTGTAGTCGTAGAGGCGCCGGTGCTCCTCCTCGAACGCCTCTTCGGCGGCGGCGATCGCCTCGGCCGTGACCGGCCGCGGCGCGAACGGCACGGTCAGGTTGTACGCCTGGCCGCGGTAGCGCATGTCCAGCTCGTGGGAGAACTCGAAGCTGCGGGTGACAGACGCCGACGTGTTCAGCAGGTCGGCCGCCTCGGCCTCGAGGCGCGCAAACTCCACATCGAGGTCCGCGGGGACGATGGCGGCGGTCGGCTGCAGCCAGCTGCGGCGCAGGTCGTGGCGGATGTCTGTGGCGAGCAGCCCCAGCGCCGCCGCGACGCCGGGGTAGCGCGGTATCACGACCCGCGGGATGCCGAGCTCGTCGGCCAGGGCGCAGGCGTGCATGGGCCCGGCCCCGCCGATGGCGACCAGCGCGAAGCGGCGCGGGTCGTGGCCGCGGGCGATCGTCATCACGCGCAGCGCGTTGGCCATGTTGGCGTTGGCGATGCGCAGGATTGCGGCGGCCGCTTCTTCAACACCCAGGCCCAGCGGCTCGCCCACGGCGGCCGCCACGGCCCTCTCGGCCAGCTCACGATCGAGCGGCACGCCGTCGGCCAGCGCGCTCTCGGGCGAGAGATTTCCGAGCACCACGTGAGCGTCGGTGACCGTCGCATCCTCGCCGCCCAGGCCATAGGCGGCGGGTCCCGGCTCGGCGCCGGCGCTGGCCGGGCCGACGGTGAGCGAGCCGAACTGATCGACGCGGGCGATCGAGCCACCGCCGGAGCCGATGCAGAGCACGTCGATCTGTGGCAAGTTGATGGGCATCCCGGCGGCCTCGCCTGAGAACCGGCGTTGCGGGCTGCCGTCGATGACGAGGCCGATGTCGGCTGTAGTGCCGCCCATGTCGAACGTCAGCGCCGCGCTCTCTCCGACCAGCTCGGCCAGGCGGGCCCCGCCGATCACGCCGGCCGCAGGGCCGGAGGCGGACAGGGCGATCGGCAGCTCGCGGGCACGGGCGGCCGGGGCGACGCCCCCGTTGGTCTGCATCATGTGCAGCGGCACCGACACGCCCTCGCCGGCCACCTCGTCGGTGACTGCGCCCAGGTAGGCGCCCATCAGCGGCAGCAGCGAGGCATTGAGGGCGGTGGTCGAGGCCCGCACGTACTCGCGGAACTCGGGCACCACCCGCGACGACAGCGACACGACGGTGCCCGGTAGCTCCTCCGCCAGGATCTCAGCCACGCGCCGCTCGTGCTCGTCGTTGATGAAGGAGAACAGCAGCATCACGGCCACCGCCTCGACGTCGCGGTCGCGCAACGCGGCTGCGGCGGTGCGGACGCTGTCGGCGTCCAGCGGCTCCACCTCCTCACCGGCGGCGTCGAGGCGGCCGCGAACGCCCAGGCACAGGTCGCGAGGAACGATCGGCTCGGGCTCCGGCGTCCAGAGGTCGTAGACGTGGCCCCGCATCTGGGTGCCGATGGCGAGCACGTCGCGGAAGCCCTCGTTCGTAATCAGGGCGGTGCGTGCGAGGCGGCGCTGGACGATCGCGTTGGTGGCGACGGTGGAGCCGTGGGCCAGGTAGCCGACGTCGGCGGCCTCGGCGCCGGCTCGCTCCAGCAGCTGGCGCAGGCCGTCCATGAAGCCGGCCTCGATCCGCTCTGGAGTCGAACGCACCTTGGCGATGCGAACGTGGCCGTCGTCGACCACGATTACGGCGTCGGTGAATGTTCCGCCGACATCAATCCCGATGCGACCGCGCTTGTCGCTCACCGGCGTGATGCTACGACATCGCAACCGATGGTGACCCGCTGGCTCCCCTCCGTTGCGGTGACTCTGGTTTTCACCGACATCTCCGGCTCCACCGCGCCGCTGCATGACACGAACGGGGGGTATGCGGCGCTGTTGGCCAACGTGGCGCCAGATCCTCGTAGAACGTCACCTCACGAGGGGCTGCTCCAGTGGTCCGGCGGCCGACCGCTGCGCGGATCACTCGGCTCGGCGTTCGCCGGGTTCGACCTCAGAGCCATCCGGGCGTGCTGAAGACTCTGGGCCTCCTCGCCAAGGCTTCGGCTCTTCTTTGTCCAGCGCCCGATTCCAACACCGATGACCAGTGCCACGACGGCGACGACGATCTCCATCTCTGAGCCCCCTTTCGTACGAGTTCACCGCACCGACGAGACGCGGCGCGGGCTGTGACCATGACCTCGTTCCCAGGCTACGCGAAGCGGGGCGCGAATCGCGAGCTCAGGCCGGGTCGGCGTTGCCCGGCTGCGACGTCAGCACCGGCGACGTGAGCGTCTTCTTCTTCAGCGTGGACGGGTCGACGGGACGGTCTCCGTGCTTCCCCACCCGGATCGCCCGGTGCAGCGCGCTGCCCTTCACGAGCTGGTTCCAGGTCAGGAACCAGACCGTCCAGCCGTTGCCCCAGGCGCCGCCGCGGGGGCTGCCGGTGACCGTCACCGGATCGCCCGGCACCGCCCAGTTGTAATAGGTCTCGGCGTTGGCCGGCGACAGGTTCACGCAGCCGTGGCTGACGTTCGTGAAGCCCTGCTCGCCCACCGACCAGTACGCGTCATGCATGTAGTCGCCTGACCACGTGAACCTGACCGAGAACGGCACCATCAGGTCGTAGCCCGGCCCTTTCATCTCCACCGGGTTGGCCTTCTCGATGGTCAGGTACGTGCCGTTGGGCGTGTCGTCTCCGGGTTTGCCGGTGCTGATCGGCCAGGTCGCGTACAGCTTCTTGTGCCGGTAGATCTGGACGTGGTGCTCCGTGGTGCTGGCGACCGCGATCAGCGAGTCGCCGATCGTGAACACCTGCTTCAGCGTGTGCGTGCCGTAGACGCCGGGTGCCGCCTCGACGCCGTCCAGGTCGCCCTCGAAGTGCACGGTCGTGTGCTCCGGCCAGTAGTTCCGGGGCCGGAAGTAGACGGTGCTGTTGCCGTCCCAGTACCAGGCGCCGGTGACGGGCTTGGATGCGCTCACGTGCAGCGCCCGCTCGACCGCTCGCCGGTTTGTGACCGGGTGGTCGAACGTGAGCGTGATCGGCATGCCCACGCCGTAGGTGCCGTGGGCGCCCTCGAAGATGGTGGTGTTCTCGACCTGAGACGGCGCCAGCGTGCGGAACCGACTGGTCGCGGTGACCGTGTGGCCGGCGGCGTCAACCGCCGTCGCGTGCACCGTGTAGCGGGTGGAGGTGTGCAGCGTGGTTCGGCTGATCCAGACCGTGTGGCCCTGCTTCAGCTTCCCGGTCAGCGGGTCGCCGGGAGCGCCGGCCGTGACGCCGGTGAGCTTGCCGTTGGTGACGCTGACCATCACCGTCTTGCCCGGAGGCACCCGCCGGTGGCCGTTGGACGGCTTGATC
>Ga0164303_10000283_pt1 | contig 11115 bp, 19 predicted proteins | sample Whisoiple_207_MG_FD_109715 | JGI IMG/M metagenome (GOLD analysis project Ga0164303, IMG submission 109715) | Soil microbial communities amended with pyrogenic organic matter from upstate New York, USA - Whitman soil sample_207_MG | ecosystem: Environmental > Terrestrial > Soil > Agricultural...
GTGGAGGTGTAATGGCTACGATTAGTATTGAAGGAGGAACTACACGTATCCTCGGTAATCTATATCAGTATCAATATGGAACTGTAGATGGTATTGTGACAATCAATTTCACAGCCTCTCAGAAGCCTAAGATTGGTGATATGATTGTTGATGGTGTATGGATGCCTCTGACAGAGTGGAAGATTAATAACGATACAAGATTATGGCAATGCCATAGTGAAGATACTTGGCCTGAAAAACCACCAGTATAAATAGAAAAAGGGCGACTCCGTAATTGGGGCCGCCCTTTCTTTTTGCCTAAAATTTATTGAAAGTAATTGTGTACGATTGTATACGTCTCAGTGTCTTCATCCCAATCTACTTCAGGACTACAGGAACAATCTTCACCTTGTGAATGACCTTCTTGGATGTACATTTCACCATCCTCCTCATCTTCTACAAGAGGGAGGATATGGATATCTACACCATCGTCATCGTAAGCATGAGTGTAGGGCATTATTTATAACCCCTCCACATAGAGCAACCACGAGTATGACCCAACATACCTCCACATTCTTTACATCTCATTGACAAGCCTCACAATCTTGATTCATTGCAGGAACACCAGCTAAGAAATTCATGTAATAAACTCCAATCATTCTTTCGTCTAAAAAGATTTCCTTATGTACTTCAGAAATCACCTTCTCCGTTTCATCAGCGGAGAAGAACAGATTAACAGATTGCCATTGATCGATGTATTGGGAACGCTGAGCTGCATGTCTTACAACAGCATGTTGATTGATTTCAAAGGCTGTCTTAAACACTTTCTTTTCATCGTCAGTGAGCCAAGACACACCTTGTACGCTACCAAATGCTTTCGTAACATCCTTAATAGCTTGTTCAATATCAACCTTACGTTCTTTCATAAGATCAAGAAGTACAGGCTCAATACGGTCAACGTCACCAGCAGACGTGTTCTGAGTGAAAGTGAATCCCGGCATAGGGTTGATACCCTCACTAACACCACCCATAAGAAGTGCAGTAGATTTAGTAGGAGCGATAGCAATTCTAGAACAGTTTTCATAACGTTCATCATAAGCATTGTCGTGGATAGTTTTAAAGATTTCTTGATTAAGCCAATTAGCTTCTAAGCTTTCCCAAGGGATACGCTTGTTCATCAAGAGAGTGTGATATCCACAGACACCTAAGCCAGTAGCTCTGAACGTCTGAGTGAAATGACGAATCTTCTCAAATCCAGGAATGCCCTTAGACACGTCAAGGAATTCATCAATGACACAGTTCAAGAACTTCATAGCCCAACGAATGTAGCATTCACTGGTTCCAACCTTAGACTTAATCTCTTCCCAATGCACCAGATTCAAACTACTAAGAACACAGGAGTATGTATACTGGTCATCTGCAGGAAGAAGGATTTCAGAACAGAGGTTGGAAGCTTTATTCATTAAACCCAGCTTTCTGTAAGCCTGTGGGAGCTTCCGATTTGCTTTATCAACAAACCAGAAGTACCCTTTACCTGTGAGTGCCTTGGCCTTGAGGACTTTAGAATATCTACGTAATGCATCCGGATCTCTTGATTCAAGTCGTTTGATAAACTCATCCGAGATGTTCCAGCCAATGTTGAGTCCGTCTGGATTAGCTTGTAAGTAATCACAGAGTTCATCAAAGTCTCCATGGTCAATTGGGAGATATCCTGCAAAAGCTCCCCTACGATTGCTGCCTTGAGAGACGAGTTGCATGTCATTAACAAAGCTAGCAAGGAGTGGCACAACACCGCTAGCTGTACCTCCTCCATTGAACTTAGATCCTCGCGGTCTAACATCTCCCAAGTACGTGGATGTTCCAAAACCTTGCTTGGTGAGCATGGCTGTCTCATGTTTTGATTTATAAAACTCATCCACGGAATCACCAGTGTAGCTACCCGCACAGGAGATTGGAAAGCCACGATTTGTCCCCATATTTGCAAGAACCGGCGTAGACGGGGAAAGAATTCCATTCCAGAGCATGTCAAAGAAGATTTGTTCACCTAAATACCTTTCATCTTCAAGAAGCCATCTAGAGGCTGTATAAGCAATACGTCCGAATTGTTCACGAACAGAAGAAGATTGATATAGATATTTACTCATAAACATCTGATACCCACCAGTGGAATACCACGGAGGAGTTTCACCTCTAGCTTGACTATCCTTACGTGCTTTACTTAGTTGTTCATAAATATCATCGCTCATATTCGTCTGCAATCTCCTGTTCTAATTTTTCTACTTCGTTTAGATGATAGCTAACGAAATATTTTCTATACACATCTGTAATACCCTCTGGAGGGTTGTTGAGCATAGCTAGATGTTCTTCAACCTTTAACTCCAGGGATTTGATTTTTAGTTTATTTACCATACAAATGAATTGGCATCCCAACTTCTTTTGTATTCGCTTCCAACACCAACAAAGTGGTCATTGAATTTGAAAGAGTTGATATCCTTGTAGAACCAGTCGCCAATAGGACCAGAAGGTGTAATATCAGAAATCTTCAATACACCTAAATCATTCAGAACACTGTCCACTCTATGACTAGCAAACTGCTTAAGCTGATCTGCTGTAATACCAGGAATATCACCCTTCTCAAATGTCATATCAACAATCTGAGATTCATGCTCCATAATCTTCATAGCTGCTTCGCAGATACGAGACTGAAGACGAATGGTATCGATAGGGGGAAGTTTTTTCTCTTCCAGAAGCGCTAAGTAGGAATAGGCTCCAGCTTTAGAATGTAATGCTTCATCACGTACAGAGAAGTTAATACCCCTACACACGTTATTCAGTTTATTCTTACCATTAGCTTGGAAGTGCTTAATGAATGCAAACGAAGTGTAGAGGACTGCTCCTTCCACCATTGCAAATACAGCAGTGGAGAATAAGTCATCCTCATCGTTAAGAGCTTCATCAATGAATTCCATTCTAGCTTTGAGTGCTGGATGGTTCACATAACTGAGATAGAAGTCATCTGTACTTACGTTAAGGGCTTGATTAAGCTTATCGTAAAAAGGAGCATGAACAGCAAGTTCAAACATACTGAACACGGAAGCCATACGACGAAACTCTGGACGTGGGAAAGTTTTAACGAATCGATCCCCCCAATAATCAGAACCTGCGCGAAGCTCATAGAGAGTAAACAAGCGAAGGCTGGTAAGAATTCCATGTCGTTCCTGTTCTGTCATATCAACAAGGACAGATTGAATGTCCTTGTCTACGTTAATTTCATCTGCTGTCCAGAACACCTCTAATTGCTTATTAGCATATTCAATAGGTGCTGGATATTTGGTGAGGATGGATTCAGTTGGGAGTTGGATGAATGGTTTCAATTGAAATGATACCCTTCAATAACTTTCAGGTCTGCGTTAATCTTTTGACAAATCTCAGACTGACCATGCCCCCAAGATCGTGATTCTTGTCGAAATGCTAATTTGAATACATTAAGAATGTATGTCAAATCCTCTGGAGAATCAATATGAATCTTAATAGGTTCAAACTTACGTTCACGAATAATCCTCATTCACTGTCCTCCTGATAATCTTCCAGAGCAAATTCATAACCATCCCAATTATCAACACCAGCACGCTCTAAGCAATTAAGGAAATCACTGTCACGACAAAGCTTATTGTATTCCTTAATAGGAATTTGGATGTATCCTTTCTTCAACACTTCAAAATCATTCACCGATTGTCTCCCGAGCCTTGCAATACACCGCGATTTTTACGATCGTTAAGCTTATAGATGTTAGCTTCAGCAATCTCAGAGAGCGTAAAGCCATTATCTGCTGCAATGGCAGCAATAAACCACATACAATCCCCAAGCTCTTTCTTCATGTTCTGTTCAAAATCAAGCTTCTTACCATCACGAATACCCTTAGCTGCAAGGTCACACACCTCCCCAACTTCCGCAGGGAAGCCAAGGAGCGCATACATTGGATTCTGAGCACTATCTAAACGAAGTGCCATAGCTTCAGCTTGATAACTATCTAACGTATATTCAGTCATATTTCTTATTCAAATAATCTAAGGACACAGGCATCAAATCAAATTGACCATCCTGCACATCATGTAACACAAGGATACCTCTCCAATGCTTATTACCTTGAGGACCCATATAGTCTTCGTTATGTTCATAACAAGAGCCAGCAATAACAGAAGTGATTTGATTACCATCTGCTCTGTGTGCTGTAGCAATCTGTAATCCTTGCTGATGACCAGCAATACAGCTCATATGCTTCTTATTCAGCTGAGCAGAAGCCGTACTTGCTGGACGACCTGCAACGCCTGTGACAAAATAATGACTGTAAGCCACTCCGTCAATAACAACCACATCAAGAAAAGGATGGACTTCCCACCCAAATTCAGCGTACTTGAGGTCCCCGATTTCAAGAATTCCTTCAAGCTTGCGATCAAGGTTGACAGCACGTTCAATACGTTGTTCATGGTTTCCAAGGGTGAGCACCTTTCGTGGTTTATATTGTTTCTTACCATTAGCTTTTTGCTTCAAGTTATACACATAAAGAGGCCCAATAAGCTCACTCATAGCCTCATAGGAAGCTTCAATATCAGCCTTGTAGGTACGCCCCTCAAATGCCTTCTTACCCACGTCATAGGAGCTTAGAGAGGGCATATCAGCGAAGTCACCAATCTGAATAATTACATCAGGCTGTTTCTCTACAATATATTCACCAATCTTACGTAAGAAGGAGAAATCTTGTCCAGGCTTAACTTGGACGTCAGGCAACACGAGGTGTTTAGTCATACGTTTTCCCAGATGAATGGGAGTTCCTTTCTTAAGATGTCAGATATTTCAACAGCAATTTGCTGGTGTTCTTTTTGTGTACCATTACCAGAGCGAAGCTGAACATAATGAATCCACGATCTAATCGTTCCGTTCATATACATTCGACTAGGGGTCATCCCTTCTGGGAGAACATCTCTAGCTACTTCCTTAGCCATTCCCTTCTCCAGAGCTTCTTTATAAATCTCTGAGGAAACTCTAGCCACTTCATTCTGCTTATAGGCCCACCACTTCTTCAATTCAGTATCTTCGTCAATTTCAATACTAGATTGACGATTGGTTGGATGTTGTAAACGTGCTTCCGTCTGAAGAAGAGGAGGGAGAGCATTCACATCTGCATAGCGTTGACTAAATTCTTGATATGAGAAACTACGATGTCGAAGAATTTGCCTTGCAATCGTACGAGTAGTATTAATCTCAATCACTGCATTAGCCATTTCAAATGGGCTCCAGTGATGGTTCTTAACACAATACCCTAAAAGCTTACCAGGAGGGAGCCCTTGATTTGCTGGATTGCTTACACGAGCAATGTCAGAGACCATCTGTTCTGCGTTAGGAGTAATCCAGATAAGTTTACAGTTCATGTACAATCTTCCTCTCAAGGAATGTCATCATTTCGTTGATACGTTCTTTACGCCGTTGCGACATAAATTGATTAATCCGGATGAGGCAATTGAATACACTCTCTCGTTCAGACAACAACCACTTGTAGTAAGGGGACCATTGCACTTTGATTTTAGAAGGGCATTTAACATCTACTAGGGTTCCACCGAAACATCTTTGTAATCGTTCAAGGACATCTCTATCTTTCATTTCCACAATGATCCGAGCGTGCATATTGTTAGGATCACGGACTCTTGCTGGACTTTCTCTGATGTCAAAACAAGCTTCACCTTCCAACACACCAGCACAATAAGCGATCTCAATATCAGAGACTTTCATATTGTTCCTCAAAAGCCTTAATCAGTTCAGGAGCCTTATGCTCATGTTCATCAGGGATGTCCAGAATCTTAACAAATCCATTGTACTTCTTCATGTCAAAATCATAACAAGCTTGTCCGTAATTCATTTCGTTTACAAACACAATCTCATCAGCCCAATCCATAAGCTTCTCGCTCAAGGGGACGAGTGCATAATCTAAACCAGTACCAGCACAACGAGTGTTATACTTATGAGCGTAGATACGTGCTGCTGTAGCGCTACGAAGGATACCAGCGCTACAAACAAACAACACCTTCTTATCCTTCCCTTGGTAGGGGTTGTCAATTACACCATCAGTGCATTGTCGAATCTTATCAGTGAGGGTCATGGTCTTGAATAGTATAGTGTTTAGGGGTTTTATCTTTATGACGTTCTTTAATAATGGAAACGTATTCAGTGAGCTGTTCAAGCCCTTCTACAAATCCATCATTATAGTTTCTATCGTCAATGAGGGTGCCAGCATGTAAAGCCTCAACGATGATAGCAATACACGCTAGAATATGTCCAAGATGAGGAAGACCACTGTCTTGGTCAATATCCTCACCAGCCATGAATTTAGCTAAGTGTCTACGAGTGGCAGCTACATAGATGGAACAACGTACAGGAGTTGCTCTGTAATTCCCTCTACCGTACTTACCTTCACCATCAGCAAGCCCTAAGGACCCATAAGCACTGGCTAATTCAGGCCAGAGTTCAATAGGAACCTTAGTGCTACCAATAATATCTTTGGGATTAGCTTCTTGCAAGGATATACCCCTTTCGTTCCATAGTTTCTTGGAACAACTTCTTGACAGCCTCTTTATCTTGTTCAGGAATAACCTTAAAATACCCAAGGATAAGAGAAGCACCCTTGTAATTAATCTTACGATGTTCAGTGTGATCGTCTGCGAGATTCGTGAGAACTACGGCGCGATTACGATTACGAAGGACATCATCTTCGATATCGTTAAAGAGATGGAAACCTTTATACGTATTAGTCATTTATTTTTCTTTCTTTCTTCGTTTTCAGATTTGGTGATTGTGGAATGACAGGGCTTACATAGAAGTTCTAAACCATCTTGTTCACAGAACAATCGTTCAATGATTTCATCCCAAGTAGTGAAGCCTGTCACAGGAACAACAGGAATAATATGATTCACTTGCACATCCTTTAATGGGAAATCATTTTTACAAGCATTGCACTTGTAAAAGGAAGCAATTCTTCCTGAAGCTGGATTGGTACGTTTCCCAACGAATGCAGCTTTAATTACAGCATATCTAGGAGGCCATCTTTGTGAGGCTGCTCTTAGAGCGCTCTTAATAAAGCTCTGATACCTAGCTTCTGTCCATTCCCCGTTATTGCGTGGTTTATTTGACTTCAAATTCCTCAACCCAATAGTATCGTCTCCAATACTCTCCTTGTTGTGAGATATATTCTTCAGCAGATTCTTGTGTCTTAAAGATTTGTTCAACTTCAAGATCTTCATATGAAGTTTGAAGAAATACTAAATATACCTTAGTCATATTTCTGCCCCCATAAATAAGGACTCCCATCGTCCTTAAGTTTCCTAGTCATATGTAATAATCTCCCTTGCTCAAGCATCTCTCTATAAGCATTAAGAGGCCCATAGAAGGCCCTATAAGCCCCGTAGATGCGTTTAAGAGCGTCCTTACTATCTACACTACCTTCTAAGATTTCAAAGGCTCTAACAGGCCCGCATTTCGGTAATCCAGGAATTGAATCAACTGCATCACCTGTAAGGCATTGTGAATAGAAAAACAACTTACCCTCACCTTTGATGGATTTACGATCGTGAGAGAGCCTAATGTTTCCAAACTCTCCAACCAATTCTGGTCCAAAGGATGGTTGGTTATGACATTCCCAACCGTAGTGCCACCCTGATACACTTCTAAGGTCTTTATCTCTGGTGCAGATAATACTTCTAACAGTGGGTCCTGAGTAGAATGGGTTTCCATTGAAGATGTCTTCTCGTCTAGTTTGCTCGATGCAAATAAGATCGTCCGCTTCCATGCCTTCAGATACCTTTGTGTCATACTTAGCCTTAATATAAGCTTGTAAATTGTAATAGTGATATGGCTTATTACCAGCTCGTTCCTTATATGGTTGTCGCTTAGCAATGTCATATCTGAAATTACCCTTACCAGTTAGGTAGAGGATGGGAGGAGCCGTAGCCCCTACCATCGCACAGATGTTACCAATCCTACTATCTAACATATCAGCTGCAAAATCAAACGATGGATAGCCAGGGCCAGTCCATGCTGTTTCGCAGGCAAATCCCACTTCGTAAACTAAGACATCAGCATCGATTAGGGGTTGCATGATTAATAAGGAGAATTACTATGCTCTTCTACCTTCTTAGGAGCTTCCTTCTTCTCTTCCTTAGCAGGAGCATCACCTAAGAGCTTCTGAAGAGGAGATCCTTGGAAATTCAGATTGCTCTTAATCTTGTCTTGAATCCACTTAGGGAAGGAATTAAAGACAGCAAGATCAGGAGCATCCAGATCGAAGAACTTAGGCTCATTCTTGAGAGGAGGAGCCTTCTCAGCATCCTTAGGACGCATAGCACTAGTAAGAGCCACGTTGTCATACACCTTATCACCAACAACATTGTTCACGATGGTGACGTTGAGCGGCATAGTGAGCATTTTAGTGATGTCACCCTCCCATTCGTCATTAGGATCAAGAGCTTTGAAACGCTTAGTACTCTTAGCATTCTCAGCAAAGAGAGGGTGAACAGGGAAGCTTTCAGACACCCAACGAGGCTTATCTTCAATATCTTTACCAGCTTCATCCTTCATGAATTCATCGAGAAGTTCATAAGTGACACCAAGTTCATTAGCTGGAGGTTTGTCTTTCCCCATGAAAGGTTTCTGAGGTTGCAAACCAAAGTCAATCAGTTGGACAACACGACCAGGATAAGTGCCTGCTTCCAGGTTTGCTTGAGGGGTGAATTTACGTTCTTGATTAGAACCAGTGGGAAGCTTGAGAGCCATTATTCAACATCCTTATAAGTTTGACGAAGTTCACGAATACGAGAGGCAGGGAGGACGATTGCATTACCATCAGCAGTCACCACTTGGAGCCAATCGCTACCAAGCTTGAAACCAATCACACCTTCGTAGGTGGTTTGATCGTAGAAGAGTTCATCTTCATTTCCTGCACTACCAACACCAATTACATCATGATAAATAACAGTGATGTCTTGACGCTTTTCTTTACCTTCTTGTTCCGGAGTATCCGGCTGACGATTCTTCTTAGAATCGATGTTCTTAACGTTAGTCATATTTTCCTTAATAGTTTTCTGTGTAAACATTATAATCGTCATCTTCTCTAGAATTTCCAGAGAAATCAGTTGCTTTACTGTGACGCTCTTGTTCTTCGTAATACTGATCGAGAGTTTTATATTTATGTCGCTTAGGTGGTTCTTGTTCAAACCCACCGTAATAGAAATCTTGTTCCATAATTAATGAATATCGTACCAGTTTTTACCGATAGCGCCTTGTCCTTCATGTGGACAGGCAATGTTAAAGAATTCTCCTGCCTCTTTAATTGCTTGCTCAGAAATGAGCTTTACATCTTCAGCAATATCTTCTCGGCATTCGACAGTGTATTCATCATGATACCAAGCTACGACGCCATAATCAACGCCATAGATATACTTCTTGTTTAAGTTGGCACACATAATATTGTATGCCTTGGCCATGTGAATTGCTTCATCAGATTGTAATAGATAAACTAACAACTGATGTTCATACGGAATACGAACAGGTCTACCATCAAGTCCAGTGATATACCCATTGTAGTATTCCATCTTTCTAAATTTAGCGTTATAACGTTGTTTAGCTGTACTACGCCATTCCTTCGTTAAACGCTCCATGAGGTCTCCTAAACCATCTAGTCCTCGATAGAGCTTACCTCTAAGCTCTGCACCACTACCTTGTGGCTTCTTAGCAGTTTTAGCAAGCTTTGCATCTCCTCCACCGAACAATAAGCAATACATTGTATTCTTAGCAATGTCTCTGGATTCAAGTTCTCCAGCCCGTTGTGTAAGGGTGTGGGGATCTGTGCCATCTTCTTTCTTCCCTGAAGTCATAGCATAAATGAATTCTGGATTATTCATTCGTGCTGCTAATTGTCTAAGCTGATTACCAGCTGAGTCAGTCCCTACTAGTACATACCCAGGTTTGCTCGTGAAGATTCTTCGCATTTGAGGTCCGAAGAAACTTACAGGCTTACCATTTTCATCTAGACTTCCTTTAGGGATGTTTACGATGTTACGATGGGTGGCTCTGGATGTATCAGTTAGGTTGTTTACAACTGAGCTAATTCGTCCATCTTCTCGGATAAGGCCAATAAGCCCTTCAATAATGCTTTTTCGTTGCTTGGCTTGCACTCTAGTTGCAACAAGCTTACCAACAGTGCCTTCGACTCCCTCAAAAGGATCGTCTTTTGACATCTTAGCGCTAGTTCTTTCTCCGTCATCATTAGTGTTCCACTCCAATGGTTCCCAGCCTACACTAAGGAGATAGTCCTTAATCTCTGCTGAGGAATTAACATCTACTTTCCGAAAATTAACACGAGAATAGACACCACCAACGGGCTTGCTGAGAGGATCAATACCGTGCCTAGCACACCAGTTGCTAACACTTTCGGAATACGCTCCAGACTTGAGAAACGGTTTCTTGACATATTTATAAATACCCTTTTCTTTTGTTTCCTCCACTTCTAACATATCTGGAAGTTGTGGAATAACCACTCTATCAATACGACGAATATAACGTTCAAGAACATTAATACATCGTTCCATGTGAGGACGATCGACTAACCATCCATACTCTTCTTGTTTCTGGAGATTCTCGAATAGCTCAAAGGTTAACAGAAAAGCATTACGCCAATTCCCACCTTTTGATTCTTCCATAAGTGAATGAAAGATTTGTTCTTGAATCTCCACGTCCTCAGAACAACGATGTAACATCTCCTCAGAGAAGACGCTCCAGTCGTTGTGTTCTGGTTTTCCTCGTCCCACACGGTAACCCCAAGCTTCAACAGAATGCGGTCCGATGTTACGATTTGGACATATCGGAGGGAGAGATCGTTTTGGATTGAGTAGTCGTGACATGATAAGTGTGTCAACTTTCTTGCCTCGATACGTATACCCATAAAGCTTTTTAAGAAGTGGCCAGTCATATCCAATCCCGTTGTGCATTTTTAGAACATCCAGAGTGTCCATATAAGACAGCATCTCTGGAATTTGATGAGGACGGAATTTATGGACAGTTCCATCGTTCTCTTTGAATACGCCACAATGA
>Ga0164303_10000288_pt1 | contig 11064 bp, 17 predicted proteins | sample Whisoiple_207_MG_FD_109715 | JGI IMG/M metagenome (GOLD analysis project Ga0164303, IMG submission 109715) | Soil microbial communities amended with pyrogenic organic matter from upstate New York, USA - Whitman soil sample_207_MG | ecosystem: Environmental > Terrestrial > Soil > Agricultural...
AACGTGTTTCTGCCGGCATGGCGTAGCTCCACGCGTGCGCCGATCACTTCGATGATGTCGGGCTCGTCCACTTTCGAGCTGCCCCGATTACTGAGCTTGATTCGCCTCGGCCGCCTTACGCTTCTGTGTAGGCCGCAGAGCTCCCGCGCCGAAGCGGGCAATCAACTTCGCGCGCTTGTCTGAGGTCGGATCCACATGACCCCGGATGATTTGTGACAATCGCGGTTCTCGAATCTCCAATTCCTTGGAGGCTTCGACCTGCGAACCATAAGTTTCCAGGATTCTAATTTTCAGTTCGAAGTGACGCATAGTGCTAATCCCTCTTTTCCAGAGAAAGAATTTTTTCGGTTTTGAGATATTGTAAGGCAACCTTCAAGGAGCAAGATTCTGAGACTGCTCGAATATGTGTTAACCGGATACATGGCTGAACCTCGATTGCATCGAGGACCTTCCGGTTGCCTGCGATAGCTTACGGATGCTCACAAACAGCCCCCAAAAATTTATTTTTTATCGAAAAGCGCCTAATGTGAGGGTCAGAGCACCGCAGAACGGTAGGGGGGCTGAGATGAACCGAAAATTAAGCGCCGAAAATCGGCTGTTTCGCAGGATCGTGATGGAGCGCTAAAGAAGATCGATCCGGTGATGATCCCGCAGCTGTGGACAGTCTGGGACGAGCTGGTCAGAAAACAGAAGGAGAAGAGAGAGCGGCCCGCGCGGGCGAAGAGCGGGGCCGATAATGTTTATATGCTGAATGACGACGATATCCGAAGCCTCATTGCACGCAGGTCGGAAGGATCCAACCTGGATTACAAGGCGGGCTTTGCATGGACGAAGGAGAACCGTGAAAAAAAATATGAGCTAGTCCGCGGCCTAATGGCGATGTCCAATACGAAGGACGGCGGCCGGGGTGATCTTCGGTGTGGCTGATGAAGACTTTTCTTTTACCGGTGTGTCAGAAGAAGTTTATGAAACCGCTGATCAGAGCAGTGTAGTGGAAAGTTGCATGACAACAGTTCTCCGAATCGTATTGCTTTGGCCTCACGTTGCGGAGAATCGGCTTAAGGATCTGTTTGCGGTGAAGGACGCCTAAAACAAGAGAGAAACCGGGGTCCCGTTATTTCCTTCCGTTCTCGAAGAGATCGATTGAATCCCGCTCACGTTTCTTCGCTGCACGCCGATCGATCTCGGGCTTCTCTTTCAATCGTCCGTGCTTTTTCCTGAGCGACCAGCGCGCGGTCCCGGTAGATGTTGAGCCCGTTCACTTCGTTGGTCAGTTTGCAGCCGACCTCGGCCCAATGATCCCATCCGGCAGCCGCGATGACGTGGCCCATTTTCCGGCCCCGCTTAGTGTGGAAGTCCAGCGCATGGTCCGGGATCTCCAGACGATTCTTTTCGCTCTCACGCGCCGCCACGGTGCGCAAAACAGTCGAATTTATTTTATCACGTATCCCCGTGCTTCCATGCAGGAACGGTAGATGTCTGAGTCGTGCCTCACCTGAGAATTTCCGATGCCGAATAAAGACCAGGACTGTGTCCATTGGGAAGCGCGGAGGCACTCAAATTCATCCTTGGCGGATTCTTGTTGAGTCGTTCCGGTTTTGACCATAGCGGGGACGCCGCAGGCGGTAAGCGTGAGGCTGAGAATTAGGGGTAGGTATTTCATGCAACTGTGTTTCGGAGTTAGGGCACGCCGCACTGTTTCGCGAGCTCTGGATTCTCGCGCTTCCACTTCTCCAGAGCGAGCGGAGTCACGGCTGTTTTTCTGAGCCAGCTTCGCGCAATGACGACGTAGCCTGACTGGAAAGGAGTGCCGAAATATACGATGGCGCGATTGTGATCGTCGTCATCATCATCGTCGTAATAGCCTACTCGACCTTTGTATTTGCAGTCGTGCACCACAATGACGGGACCGTAGTCGGTTTGCTGGACGCGCTCCTCTGTCGCGGGCTTTTTCGTTTTTTCTTTCTTCCGTTTGGTATGGCGGAGTCGCGTCATGTTAAACGTTTGTTAAACAGTTCGCCTTAAAGGTTGGTCAGATAGGATCTAAGTGCTTGAAAAGTAATTGCCCCCGGCGAGACTCGAACTCACGGCCCCAGGATTAGGAATCCTGTGCTCTATCCACCTGAGCTACGGGGGCACATGTAAATCAACTAGTTACAGTATATTTGCTCGCTTCCTGTGTCAATGTTATGCCCATTTGTGCCTAAGCTTCCGCATGACTGTAATCGCTGCCACTATGTCATGATGCAGTTTTTTCCTTCACCGGGACTCCTGCCATGACGTTAGCCTAATTCCGCGAAATGAACCAGAAGTTCTCGATTTAGTCGTGGCATTACGTGTGCGTCTGAAATCGACGCTATGCGACATTTAGCTAACTTTAACTGGCCGTTTTTCGCCTTCTGGCTAGCCTATGCCGCGCTAATGGTGAGTGTAGTATCGCTTACGTTATAGGGAGGCGTCATGGGTTCCGGCGGGGGAATCTTTTGCGCAGAACAATACGTTGCAATCGGATTCTCTTGCTCGACGAGTCCTGATCGTTGAAGATTTTGAAGATCTCCGAAAACTAGTAGCCGTTTACCTCGGTGGCCGTGGCTACCAAGTGCTCCAAGCGGGAAGCGGCAAGGCGGCCATCCAAGCCGCGAAAAGCGGAAATCCCCATTTAATTTTATTAGACATCCGGTTGCCGGATATAAGCGGCTTGGACGTGGTGAGGGAATTGCGCAAATTATCCCAGACGAAGCATGTTCCTATTATCGGATGGAGCGCAGAATCTGGATCAAACCCTCAGAGAGAAATGTTACGGCACGCAGGTATTAGTCATTACATTCAGAAGCCGACTAGCCTTAAAGAACTCGACGCAGTAATTAAGCGCTTTCTGGCAAAATCAACGAAGGCGGATTGAATCGAGACCTTCGCTATTTCCTGCCGTTGAAAAAATTTCTGCATGCCAGCTTTCTGTGTCTAACTGAGATTCAAGACTTTGTACCAAAGCGTCTGCTGGCTATATTTCCGGTCCTTCCGTTTCACCACTAGCCCCTCAAGGTCGCCTTTCTTCACCATCTCGAGAAGCTTTACCGCGTCTCGGTCCACATAGCTGAGGCATCCAACCCAAAGCTCTAACTGCTCGAAACCCCAGGGCAGGATCGATTGTCCCGGCTCCAACCGTTTGCACGTTGCAAATCGCTTTTTCAAATACTCCAAAAATAGGTTCGCACTGAGATAAAGAGCGAAATGAAATGGCCCACATTCTCTTGGCATAATCTAAACCCTTATACATGGGAAACAAAAAATGAAAAACACTATGAGGTGCAACTGATCTAGGCGGGGTAGAACGGAGTAAAAGCAGCGTAGGAAAATCCGACTACCAAACTCTTAAAACTGTCAGTTCTACCAGTATCCAAGAAGTAGCTGATTCGGTAGCGTAATGTTGAGCAGGTCGCCGGCGCGTTCGCCTTTTGGAATTCGTAGCTACGTCTCTTCCTCATCGCAACACGTGGTCTGTCTACTCTACATCGATTGCAACGTTGAGAATCTGATCGATCTGCCCTTCGACATCATTAATCATATCGCTGTTGGTGATTGTGAAAACGCGCTTCTTGCCGCCGGCTTCGACTATCAGGTCGGATGCGTCACGATTTGGAATATCGCGCCAAGTGAGTCCATCAAGCGGGATCGCCTGCTTTGATGCAGCGTCCTGCAACGCTATTTGAAACCGTTCCCGGTTTTTTATTGTGTCTTGTTGCGCCATTTGGTCCGAGCCTCCCTTCTTCCTGAAGCAAAGATTACCCATTTTGAATGAGTGTTTCGAGATGGGTTTTGGATTGATGCAAAAAGTCATGGCCCCGGTCCGCTTTGGGATCCAATTCGACAACTCCAGATCTCCGCTAAAGCCTCGAGGCAAACATTCCTCTGTAGCGTCTTGTTGTTAAGTGATACGTTTTCTGAACATATTTTCAGTACGCGCGTGACCCCCCTAGCGACACGCTATACGCGCCTGTTATCTTTTTTCTTGTCCGCCGCTCACACGCACGTATTTGGCTGTTAGCAATGAGTTAGTCATGAAACGGATATCTTTGTTGGTTGCCTTGATCTGCTGTGTTCTTACTGCGCGGATTTCAGCAGCCGCCGAGAGCCCATGGACGGTACGAGCGGGGGACAGTCTCGACATTATTGCGTCGACATTGGAGATTCCGAAAGAGGAAATTAAAAAACAAAATCCGGGAATTGTAGAGAGCAATCTCCAAATAGGCCAGAAACTTAAACTGCCGCTCAGCACTTACAGAGAAACTAGAGCTCTGGAACAAGAACTGGTTAAGAGGGATCAGAGGATCCGGGAGCTCGAAAGCAAAAGTAGCGATATGGAGAAAAGCGTTGGTAATGCTGAATCGCAATTGCGCTGGTATCCGATTTGGCTTTGGGGATTCTGGATTTGTTTCGGCATGCTTGCGTTCATATTTGGCGGCGCATATTGGATTTTTCGGCAAACACACCCGCGGGTTTTTGAACCACATGATCGTTCACTCAGAGACTTGAGAGAAAGCCAAACACGTTTGCGAACAGGACTTGCGCAAGAAGATGAAGTTTTCGGCATCAGCCAAGGTGTCCAATGGCAGCCGCCATTGAATCGACTGCACGCGCACCGGTAACTAACCATGCTGCCAGAGCCTTTACTGTTGTAGATTCCTATTGTAGCAGCGGCAACTGTAAAATTTGCAGACTGGCTTAGTACGCGCCAGGGTCTTGGTAAAGTGTTGATCTACCCGGTAAATCCGCTGGGATCTTCAGCCGCCGCTACAATCAAGTCGTTCCCGCCGCCATAGCTACCATCACAAACGATCGCGACTGCACCCGACTTTTTCGATTTCCGCTTCCGGGAATAATTCACCCCCCCAATTTCACTTCAATCGCTTCTGCGCCTTAGCCGATTCAGAGCTCAAGGAAGCAGGAAGCGCTAAGTCTTCGGCATATAAATAACTTGTCATCTGGCCCCATAAGGTGTTTAAACTATGGCGAAAAGGGGGCCAACCATGGCGGATTCAACGCGCTACGTTGAAGAGCTCAGAGCGATCGGGCAAATGCTCACGGGCAGAAATATCGTTGATTTCGAGTTGAAGCATGTGGGTTCCGGCTACTTCATTCAGGATCTTCATGAGCACACGGCTTCGTTCAGCTCGCGCATTCAAAATTGGTTTCATGGAGCGCCTTATGGCACTCGCGCTGAATCCTTGACGATCTCCCCGGCGGAGATTGAAAGGCTCTCAGCGGAGGGCCGGGCGCGCCGTAACAAAGCCGGGCAGCTCACGCAATTTCGTGAGCTTTCCAACGTTCTTCGTACAGTTGGCGCCTATCTCGACTCCAAAGAAGTCGAACTGCTGGAACTTCAGAAAAGGCCTATCTCTATAACGCTTCAGTACCGAGACAAATCAGGAGGTCAGGAAACAGAGGACCGTCCAGTGACTTCATTCTATAAATTCTTTCTCGAGCTCTACGAGAGGCGTGGTCAAACACAAGAACCGCGGCGCGGAAATTAGCTCCAGCCGGCTTTACGACCCGCAGCTGTCGATTTGACAAGCCTTTCCTCGCCGCCAAAAATAGCCTGGCTCGATTCGAATTTGCACCGATGTACGGCCTGCATATGAAACGATGGCAGCCATCACTCTCTCACATTCGCAAGCGCTCAGGGTCATCGGTCAGAACCTGGTTTCCATCAGCTGTGACTCCTTTGATCTGATCACGGCTGGCGACGATTATGTCGTCACGCGGCATGACTTCGACCCACCGCGAAGCGTTCCATCCAGCAAGACGTTTTTTAACCAATGGCTCACAAAAACCTTTCGGCGGCCCAAGGCCGAGCAAACCGCCTCAACTCGACTTCACTTCAGTCGCTCCGAAATCCTGATCTCAAATTTTCAGCGTCAGGCGGAACGGCGAATCGGCAATCCGACAGATGTTCGCGACTTGTCCTTCGTGCTGCGTGTTCTCGGCGATTATTTGGATAAGAAATTGGCCCGGGAATTTTCTATCTCGTGGTCGCCGCACTTGATCACGGTCCGGTACAATGGCAAGGAGGAGCTCTTCACACGGGACAATGTGTACGATTTTGGAATCAGTATGTATCTCAAAAGATCCAATCGCCGCTCGAGCTAGGATCTCGGAAAGTGCCCGCGCGTGTTCGGCCGAGAGTTTCGGCCGAGAGTTAATGATACGGATCTCGCGGCCCATGAACTGGACTCAACGAGGGTGAACTGATAAGACAAATCTGGTCCGACAGATGCACCGGCAGCGCTTTTCCGCGCGAGCGAAGGCGAAAGGACGGACGGTGAGATGGTGATATCGAGCAAGGAATTCGTTAGCGAAATCCAGCGGATGGTGCGCAGCAAGCACTCCAAAGATCATCCGATCATCGGTATGATCGAAGATGGAAAACTCAACCGAGATCAGCTCAAAGGATTTGTCGGGCAATTCTATCTATTTTTTCCCAAACCTTTTCCAAAGCCGATTGCGGCAATGTTGAGTCGCTGCCCGGACGATCCGGAGCTCGAGAAGATGTGGATCGAGAATGTCGTTGAAGAAGGGACCGGAGAAATCACCGGAACCGATAGTCATAAGGGTTTGTTCATCCGTTTTGCGAAAGCGTGCGGCTACACCAGGGAGGAACTCGATGCTGTCGAACCACTACCGGAGACCGGGGCATTTCTCGACTGGCGTGAGCTACTCATGTATCAGCGCAGCTGGCTCGAGCTCTACGCCTGCCAGGGTTTTTGTCTCGAAGGAACGGCCAACGAGCGAATGACGCGCGTGGTCAACGGCTTGACCAAGCACTACGGCTTCGATCGCGAATCGGAAGACATTCGCTATTGGACACTCCACATGGGTGTCGACGAAGAGCACATGAAGGTCGGACCGCTTGCGGTTGAACGCTATGCAGTCAGTGAGCCGCAACAGGCGATGGTGCGCGCGTCGGTGCAGAAAACCCTGGACCAGTTCTGGTTGGCTTTCGACGGCATCAAACGGGCCTATGTCGACCAGGACCCTCTGTACACACGCTGGCGCAACGGCAAATAGTTTTTCTAGGAGCATGACTATGGAAATGATCGATCTCTCACGGGTGATTTATGACGGCATGCCGAAAATTCCGATCTTACCGGATGTGCACGTGCAAAAATTCTTGAGCCTGGAAAAGGGGCATCCTTTGAACGTAACCGACCTCTCGCTGCCGTGTCATGCGGGCACGCACGTCGATGCGCCGGTTCACATCGTTCCGAACGGCAAATCCATTGACGAGCTTCCGCTCGAATCTTTCACCGGAAACGGCGCGGTCATCAGTGTCCAAAAGAACGGTGGGGAAGAGGTGACGGCCAAAGACCTGGAGTCTTCCGGTGTCGAAGTCAAGCGCGGCGATATTCTTATGCTGCATACCGGATGGGACGAGAAATTCGATAGTCCGGACTACAATCTTCATCCTTATCTTTCGGTGGATGCTGCGGAATGGATGGTAAAGAGAGGAATCAAAATGTTCGGCATCGATTGCATCACGGTCGATTTGCCCACGCCGCTTAGGCCGAAGGGGTTTGATTTTCCGGTACACCGAACCCTCCTCGGCAATAATGTGCTGATCGCCGAGAATGTGACCAACCTGGGCAGCATCGTGGGCAAGCAAACGCGCATTCTCGCGCTGCCGTTACGCGTCAAAGGGAGCGACGCTGGTCACGCGCGCATTGTCGCGGAAGTCCTTCATTAATCATGCCGCTCACCAAGCCGATCAAAGGGATTATCGGCGCTTGCTTGACCCCGTTCGATGATAACGATCGGGTGAACTACAAGGCGCTCGAAAAAGAAATTGATTTTCTCGTCACCGATTGCGACGCGGTGACGATCGCCGCCGTGGAAGCGGCCGAGTACACAATGCTGTCGCGCGATGAACGCAAGGAGCTTTTGAAAGTCGCCACCGATATGGTCGGTAAACGAGTGCCGGTCATTCTCGGTTGCTCGAGCCCATCGCCGAGGGAGGTCATCGACTTAGCGGAATATTCCGCGAAGGTCGGCGGGGACCTCGTTCAGGTGCTGATGCCGCTCCGGCCTTGGGGCGGGCAGCCGACCATTGCGGAGTTGATGGAATTCTATACGCAGGTTGCTTCGGCAAGTCCGTTGCCGGTCACTTGCTATCACAATCCGGGGCCAGGTGCCGATCCGCCGCAGGATGCATTCGTGAAAATCAGCGAGATCGATAATATCCGCTATTTTAAGGAAAGCTCGAGAGACATCACCAAGATCTCGAGACTAATTGAGCAAATAGACTTAGCAGGACGCGGCCATTATTTCACTACAATGCAACCGTTACTCGTGACTCTGATGCTCGGCGGCTCGGGAGCGACGATGCCGCCGCCCGGCACGCGAATCGGCGCACAAATCGTCAAAGCATTTCGGGCAGGGGATTTAGAAACCGCACGATTCTGGGCCCGTTGCTATGCATTGTTTCCCGGGAAATGGGCCGCCTACGGTCTGCCTCCTGTCATGAAGTCCGCGATGAGGCATTTCGGGGTCGATATCGGAAATCCATGCCGCCCGTATGCACCGGTAAGCCCGCGCGATCACGCGCAAATCGGTCAATTTCTGCGGCAAGTCGGACTGATCGGTGAAGCGGGGCCAACGCCACAGGCGCTCATTGCTGCTCAGGACACACTTCGGCAGGAAGATACATTCCTGCGCTGACGATTCAAACACAAAATTTGGAAGGTGGCGCGCCAGGCGCCCGATCATCTGAGGATGATGTATGGAATGGCTTAAAGATCTTTCGGACCGGCTGATTATCTGGTTCTTGCGGGCCTCTTCGGGGTTTGGCAAAGAACTCACGCTCGACGGCAAATGGGAACAAGAGTTGTGGCGCGAACAGCGGCTGCGCAACTTGCGGGGTTTGACTCTGCGCTCACAAGAGCGTTTCGGCGTAAGAAAATAACTCACCCCTCCGCATCTCGCGAGCAAACAACATGGCTTCGTCTTCCAAACGAAAAAGGATTGTCATTCTCGGCGGCGGTTGTGGCGGGGTCGTTGCGGCAACTCACCTGGGCAGAAAGCTGGGTGGAGATCACGACGTTATCCTGGTCGATCGTCGCGCCGAGCATATCTTTATGCCGGCGTTTCTCTTCCTGATGCTCGGCGAACGTCAACCACGTGAAATCAGCCGAAGCCTCAAGAATTTGGAAAAACGGAATGTAAAAGTGATTCAGTCGGAGATTCTTGGCATCAATCCGGCGCGCCAGGAAGTTTCGCTGCAGAACGAAAAAATTTCTTACGATTACTTGATTGTTTCCCTCGGGCTACAAACCCGGCCCGATTTGGTTCCTGGTTTTACTGAGTCGTCGCTACATCCGTGGGAAATGGAATCAGCGCTGCGTTTGCGTGAAGCTCTGGCAAATTTTCGCGGCGGCAGGGTAATCGTCGGCGTGCCGCTCGGTCCGTATCGCTGCCCACCCGCACCCTATGAGGCTCAATGGATGCTCGACGGCTATTTTCGTCAAAAAGGCATTCGCGATCGGGTTCAGATCGAATATTTCACCCGCGACCCTGAACCGACCGGCGAGGCGCATGATCCGGTCGTGTGGATGGACTCCGAGAGCAAGCACCGCGGCATCAAGCAAAACTATGACTTCGTCGTGCGCTCCATCGATCCCGAACGCAAGCTGGTCCAGGGACTCTACAAGTACAACATACCGTATGACCTGTTGGTCATGGTTCCGCCGCATCGCCCGGCGCAAGTGCTTCTCGATTCCGGTTTAGCGGATACCGAAACAGGCATCAGGGTCGATTACGAAACGTTGCAAACGAAATGGGAGAACGTCTATGCGATCGGTGACTGTGCGGACATGCCGGCGTCCAAAGCTGGCGGTGTGGCGCACCAGGAAGCCGATGTCCTGGCTCACAACCTGGCTGTTGAAATGACCGGCAAAGGAAGACCGGTCGATTTATGGCTTCATACGATATGACTGCTGGCATTCGGCGCTGGACGCGCCGCCGCCAATCGAACCACGTATCCGACCGGATGGCCACCGTATGGCGTCACCGATCCAAGGACTTGGGGACCGTCGCGCATGATCTATTGGGCGAAGATCGGTTTCGAGAAATGGTGGCTGTGGCGCTACTTTTAATCTTGATGTCTCCGAAACCCTTCCGGGCTTTCAAATGAATTCTCGATGCCCGGGCTACCACGCACAGAGTAGAGAAGCGAAATCCAAGGCTCTGCGGAGCCCAAAGCGTAATGGAAGAAAAGTTGACATAATATATCTTATCAGACGTTTTGTCATTCCTAACGGGGGCAACGTTTCCGGACCCCACCCGCTGAGGTGACGCTTAAGTTTGGATGCCAGGAAACGCGGGAATTACTTGGTAGTAGTTGGCGAGGCGGTTTTCGCCTCTAGGGCGGCTACTTTCACGGCAAGTGGCGACCCGGGGTTGTCTTTGAGGTAGTCCTTGTACGCTTGAAGCGCTGTTTGAGAGTCGCCAAGCGCCTCGGCGCAACGCGCCTTTCCTAGGGTCGCGCGCGAGTCCAGTGCTCTGGGGATTTTTTGCGCCTCGGTGAAATGCTCGATGGCGGGTTTACATCGTTTCATTTGCTCTTCAGTCTCGCCCAGCGTGACCAGAGCGATCTGACGATAAAGGCTTTCTGGTTTGGTGGCGACCACCGATCTTTCAGCAGCATTCAATGCCTTATCGAGCTGGTTGGTCGCGAGATAACTATTGGCGAGATAAAGATGCGCGAGTACGGCGTAGCGCGACCAGCGGTAAGTTTGTACCTTCTCGAAAGCCGGAATGGCCTCGCCGTACTTATCTGCCTGATACAATGAGAGTGCTCGTGTAAACTCGTGCGAGGCAGCGACGTTTTGCCGTTCCTTGAAGGATTGCCAGCCCCAGAATGCCAGTGCGAAAAGGACGACCGCGCCGGCTGCTGCAAAGACCAGTATCTTGTGCGCTGCGAAATACTCCAGCGCCTGATCGGAGACAACTTGAAACTTGTCCGGCTGGCGTAATTGCTTGCGCGTGATTCGTCGGCTCGCAGTGGCCATGGAG
>Ga0164303_10000290_pt1 | contig 11062 bp, 10 predicted proteins | sample Whisoiple_207_MG_FD_109715 | JGI IMG/M metagenome (GOLD analysis project Ga0164303, IMG submission 109715) | Soil microbial communities amended with pyrogenic organic matter from upstate New York, USA - Whitman soil sample_207_MG | ecosystem: Environmental > Terrestrial > Soil > Agricultural...
CGAGATCTACGAGACGCCGGAGGAGCGGCCATGGTGGGTCCGCTTCCCGCTCTCGTTCGGGCTCGCGGTCCTCGTCCTGGCCGCGACGCTCGGCGCGATCGCCTTCGCTGGCCGGTTGCCATTGCACTCGTCGCGGTCGCCTTCCAGCTGATCGTGCGCTGGGCGCCCGCGAAGCACCGTCCGTACCGCTGGGCGAGCTTCGGCTCGGCGCTCGTCGTCGGCTGGATCGGGGAGACGCTGATCTTCGGCTGGTACGTCCGGTCGTTCGCCGACTTCCGCACGCCGGTGGGCAGCCTCGAGATGTTCATCTTCCTCGCGACGTACTCCTACGTCGCGGCGATCGTGCTCCTTGTAGCGATGGAGGTCGACGAGCTGGTCCGCCTCGACGCGCAACGCCCACGGAACCGGCAGGAGCTGCTGCCGCTCGTTACCGGCGTGATCCGGGGCTAGCCGCCTCGGCGAGATCGCGCACGGTCGCGAGTAACTCCTCGAGCTCGAACGGCTTCGGCAGGACGGCGTCGGCATCGCCCAGGCGCTCCTGGGTGATGTCGGCGGAGCCGGTCACGATCACGACGGGAACCCGTGGCCGCTGCGAGTGGCATTCGCCGATGAGCGCGTCGCTCCGCTGGCCGTAGAGGTGGACGTCGAGGAGGACGACGGCGATGTCCTCTGCAGCCAGGGTCGCCCTGGCCTTGTCAAGAGAGTCCGCCTCGAGCACCTCGTGGCCGTCGAGCTCCAGATTGACCCGGCAGAGAAGCCGGATCGACTTGTCGTCGTCGACCACCAGGACCCGAGCGGGCGCCGCATGCCCCCCGGTATCGCTCATCGCCGCGAGTGTATCCGTGATCCGGCTTCCGTAACCGAGCCGCGCCGGAGCTCGTTACCCCTCTGAAGTGGCCAAGGACTCTCCGCAGCCCAGTCGCGGCGGGCGCGGGGTCCGAAGTCCAGATCCCGCCGGCCTGCCTCTCCCGACTCAGCGCTTCCGGCGCCGGGCCTGGCTTGCCTTCCAGCGGGCGCTCGATCCGCTCGCGTCGCCCAAGCCGCTTCCTAGGCCCGCGGTACAGCGTCCGCCGCCGCGCGCAAACGGTTGAGCGTCGTCTCGCGGCCGAGGAGCTCGATGCTCTCGAACAGGCCCGGCGACACGCGGGATCCGGTTACCGCCACGCGGACCGGCTGGAACGCCTGTCGCGGCTTCAGGCCGAGGCCGTCCGCCGCGGCCCGCAACGCGGCCTCGATCGCAGGCGCCTCGAAGGGCTCGATGCCGGCGAGCGCCTCCGTCGCCGCGGCGAGCATCGGGCCGCCGCCGTCGAGCTCGGCGGGGTCCGGGTCCGCCTCGCCGAAGAAGAAGCCGGCAAAGCCTGGGAAGTCCGACAGCTTCGAGATCTTCTCCTGCACGAGCGGCGCCGTTCGCGCCACGAGCTCCGAGTCCCACTCGTAGTCGTTCTCGCCGAGCCACATGACGAGCCGGTGCGTGAACTCCTCCACCGGGAGCTCCCGGAGATAGACACCGTTCATCCAGTCGAGCTTCGCGTAGTCGAACTGCGCCGGGCTGGGGCTGACGCGCTCGAGCGAGAAGCGCTGGATCAGCTCGTCCCGGGACATGATGGTCGTCTCGCCGTCCGGCGCCCAGCCGAGGAGCGCGAGGAAGTTCATGAGCGCCTCGGGGAGATAGCCGTCGGCGCGGAACTCCTCGACGCCGGTCGCGCCGTGGCGCTTCGAGAGCTTCTTCCCGTCGTCGCCGAAGATGTTCGGCACGTGCGCGTATACCGGAACCTTCGCGCCGACGGCTTGAATGATCCGGATCTGCTTCGGGGTGTTCGAGATGTGATCTTCACCCCGGATCACGTGTGTGATCTCGTCCCACACGTCCTCCATCGGCGAAGCGAAGTTGTAGGTGGGCCTCCCGTCCGAGCGCACGAGCACCACGTCCTCGATCGTCTCGTTCGCCACCTCGACCCGGCCGCGGACGACGTCGTCCCAGGCGGTCGTGCCCTCGTCGGGCATCCGGAAGCGGATCGCGCCGTCGTCCTCGTACGCCTTTCCCTCGGCGACGAGTTGCTCGGCGACGCGCCGGCAGTCCTCGATCCGGTCGAGCTGAAAGGTCACGGGCCCGTCCACCTCGATGCCGAGCCAACCGAGCGAGTCCTGAATGTGGTCGACCGCCTCGGCGACCTCACGCGTCGTGTCGGTGTTCTCGATCCGCAGCAGGTTCTCGCCGCCCTCGTGCCGAGCGAAGAGCCAGTTGAAGAGGAACGTGCGGATCCCGCCGACGTGCTGGAAGCCGGTGGGGCTCGGAGCCATGCGGACGCGGACCGCCATGCCGGTAGCGTAGGTGGCGGTGCAGATCGGGGCTCACGTGTCCTCGTCCGGCGGGATCGACAAGGCGATCGAGCGGGCGGTCGCGATCGACGCCGACTCGGTGCAGGTGTTTACGCAGAGCCCGCGCGCCTGGCGGCCGACGAACCACGATCCGGCGAGCTTCGAGCGCTTCCGCGAGGCGCGCGTCGAGGCGGGGATCGGCGGCGTCCTCTGCCATGCGGTTTATCTCTGCAATTTTGCGGCGCCGGATCCCGTGACCTACGAGCGGTCGGTGGAGACGCTGAAGAACACGATGCAGGTGGCGGGCGGGATCGGCGCCGACGGCGTCGTCTTCCACGTCGGCTCCCACCTCGGCAGCGGGCTCGAGGTTGGGCTGGAGCGCGTCGTGCCGGCGCTCGAGCAGGTGCTCGAGCTGTGCACGGGCGACACGTGGCTCCTGATGGAGAACTCCGCCGGCGCCGGGGGGACGATCGGGCGCTCGATCGAGGAGCTCGCAACGATCCACGATCGGCTCGGAGGCCACCCGCGGCTCGGCGTCTGCCTCGACTCGTGCCACCTCTTCGTCTCCGGCGTGGACGTGACCGACCCGGCAGCGCTCGACGCGTGTCTCGACGAGCTCGACTCGTCGATCGGCCTCGACCGGCTCCGGGCGTTGCACGTCAACGACTCCGCGGCGCCATTCGCCTCGAACCGCGACCGGCACGCGAACATCCTCGAGGGGGAGCTCGGCGAGAAGCTCGGCGTCTTCCTGTCGAACCCGCGACTTCAGAATCTGCCGGCCGTCCTCGAGACAGCGGGTCCGGACAACCGCGGCCCCGACGCGAACGAGATCCGCAAGACGAAGGAGCTCCACACTCGCTGGACGAGCTGACTCTTTCGGCGAGTCCGTATCGAGTCGTTTCCGCGCAACCAAGGGACGGGAAGAAATCGGACCTGTCCGGTGTCTGACACGTAGACATGTACGTTCGGGACGTGTCCGGTGGGCGGTATCGGTGGGTTGTGCTCGCCGCTGGAACGTTTGCGCAGGCTTGCTTCTCGGCATTCACGCTCGGCCTCGCGGCGCTCGCACCGCAGCTGCGCTCGCAATACAACCTCACCGTCGGCGAGGTGGGACTCGTGCTCGGCGCTGCGGGAATCGGGATGCTTCCGACGCTCCTCCCCTGGGGACTGCTCGCCGACCGGATCGGAGAGCGACTCGTCATCGTGCTCGGTCTCACCGGTGCCGCGGCCGCCCTCTTTGCCACCGCCGAGACGAGCACCCTCGCACAGCTTGTGGGCATGCTCGCGCTCGCCGGCGCCTTCGGCGCTAGCGTCAACGCCGCGAGCGGCCGTGCCGTGATGGGCTGGTTCGGAGCCGACGAACGCGGCCTCGCGCTCGGGATCCGCCAGACCGCGATCCCGATCGGCACCGCGAGCGCCGCTGCGACATTGCCGTGGCTCGCCTCGACAGGCGGAACGCGACTCGCCTTCCTCGCCCTCGCCGGCGTCTGCATCGCAGGCGCACTCCTCGGCGGCATCTTCCTCCGCGATGCGCCGGCCGGAGAGCCCGCACTCGCGCCGCAACAGCTCATCTCACCGCTTCGCGATCCGCGGATGTGGCGGCTCGCCGGCGGCTCGTCCCTCTATCTCGTCGCGCAGATCTCGATTATCACGTTCGTCGTCCTCTTCCTTCACGCTCACCGCGGCCTGTCCAAGGATGCGGCCGCGGTTGTGCTCGTCGTGATCAACGTGCTCGGGATCGGCGCCAGGATCGTCGCCGGCCGGTGGTCCGACCGGCGCGGAACGAGGCTCGGCCCGCTGAGGGAGATCGGCGTCGCGCTCACCGTCGCGACGGCGCTCGTGGCCGTGCTCGTCGACGCGCCCCTCGCCGTCCTCATCCCGGCCACCGTCGTGTGCGGCGTGCTCGGGCTCGCGTGGAACGGCCTCTCATTCACCGCCGCGGCGGAGACGGCCGGACGCGCCCGCAGCGGAGCCGCCCTCGGCTTCCAGCAGATGATGCTCGGCGTGGTGGTGGCGGCAGGCCCGCCCGCGTTCGCCGCGATCGTCGCGGCCTCGTCGTGGCGCGTCGCCTATGCCTGTGCCGTCGCCGGACCGGCGGCAGGCGTCCTCGTCCTCCGCCGGCTCGCGGAGCCGGACGCGGCTAGAAGTCCGCGACCCGCGCGAAGACGCGGAACGTCGGCGAGCCTGCAGGCAGCTCGGCGAACTCTGGATTGACGCAGCCGAGCTCGGTCTCGCGGTGCTCGAACGTCGCCTGCACCGCCGCATGGCACATCGGCAGCGGCCGCCGCAGGGCGCGCACGGCGCCGAACCCCTCACGCGTCCGCTCGGCGGCGACGAGCATCTCGACGTCGATCTCCGCCTCGAACACCTTCTGCAGGCACCCCATGTACGTGCGCCCCTGCTCCTCGTACGCGTAGACGAAGGGACAGGAACGCTGGAGGCACGCCGCCGGGTACACGACCTTGTCGCAGTGAACCGCGCAACGCCGGCACTCGGCCTCATCCTGCGGATGCAGCGGCAGCGTCGCGGCGGGTTGCTCGAGGTTCACAGTCTCATTCTCCGAGCGAGTGGCAACCTGCGCAAGACTTGACAGCGCGGCTGAATCGCTGTAAGCGGCTGATGGCTCACCCGCTGTCCAGGCCCGCTCGGCGGCTCTTTAGGCTAGGTCGGTGGTCCGGAACATCCTCTGGGCGTCGCTCGTCCTGGCGCCCATCACGATCGCGGTGGACAAGCTGACGGGTGCCGGGGACGTGACGCTCTTCGTGCTCGCGGCCGTGTCCCTCATCCCGCTCGCGTGGCTGATAGGCGATGCCACCGAGCAGGCGGCGGAGCACACCGGCCCGGGCATCGGCGGCTTCCTCAACGCGAGCTTCGGGAACGCGCCGGAGCTCATCGTCGCGCTCTTCGCCGTCGGCGCCAACCTCCCGACCGTCGTCCGCGGCTCGCTCGCCGGCAGCGTGATCTCGAACCTCCTGCTCGTCTTCGGCGTCACGCAGGTGGTCGGCCCGGACGGGGCGCGGATCGACCGACGCTCACTGCTCACGCAACTCGCCCTCGTCGGCGTCGCCGTCGGACTCTTCGCGGTGCCGACGGCATTCGGGTACACGGGAGAGCCGGAGCGCCACGCCGTGGTCGTCGCGTCGGTGCCGGTGGCGATCGTCCTGCTGCTGCTCTACCTCACCGTGACCGGCCGAAACCTGCGCCGCCAACGCGAGCAGGAACGCGAGGGGCCGAGCGAGGGCTCGTGGTCGCTTCCGACCGCGCTCGTCGTGCTCGGCGTGACGACGGCCGTCACGGCCTGGGTGAGCGAGATCCTCGTCCACTCCCTCCACGCCTTCGCGACCGCCGTGGGCCTGAGCGAGTTCTTCGTTTCGATCGTGATCGTCGCGATCGTCGGCAACGCCGCCGAGCACGGCGGTGCGATCGTCATCGCGCATCGGGGAAAGATGCGGCTCGCCAGCGAGATCGCGATCTCCTCGAGCGCGCAGGTCGCGCTCCTCGTCGTCCCGGTCGTGACGCTGCTCGCCCTGCTCTTCACGCATCCGCTCGCGCTCGCCTTCCGCTGGAGCGAGCTCGTCGCTATGGCAGGCGCCGCCGTGCTCGTCACGGCGACCGTGTGGAACGGCCGTCTGCACCGCCGGGAGGGCTGGCTGCTCGTCGGGGCCTACGGCGCCGCCGTGCTCGGCTTCTACCTCGGCGGAGGCCGGTAAAGAAAAATCGGACCCCCTTCCATCGCGGCGGGGCTTGGGCTAGCCTCGGAGACATGGCCGTGAGGGAGGAATCGAAGGGTGGTCCCGTCGTGCCCACGGGCGCCGCGGTCGAGGCCCATGACCTGACGCGCCGCTACGGGGAGGGATCGACTGCGGTCGACGCGCTCCGCGGCGTCGACATCGAGGTCCGCTCCGGCGAGCTCGTGGCGGTCATGGGGCCGTCCGGCTCGGGCAAGTCGACCCTGATGCACATCCTGGCGGGGCTGGACAAGCCGACCTCGGGCACGGTCCTGATCGCCGGCACGGACATCACGCGGCTCGACGACTCGAGCCTGACCAAGCTGCGGCGCAAGCACATCGGCTTCGTCTTCCAGTTCTTCAACCTTCTGCCGATGCTCGACGCCGAGGAGAACGTCGTCCTGCCACTCTCGATCGCCGGGGAGAAGCCCGACAAGGCGTGGCTCGACTCGCTCCTCACGCAGATGGGCCTCGCCGACCGCCGCCACCACCGCCCCTCTGAGCTCTCGGGCGGCCAGCAGCAGCGCGTCGCAATCGCCCGCTCGCTCGTCACCAGGCCGACGATCCTCTTCGCCGACGAGCCGACGGGGAACCTCGACTCGAGAACCGGCGGGGAGATCCTCGAGCTGATGCGTGCGTCCACCGACGAGTACGGACAGACGACGGTGATGGTGACCCACGAGGCACGGGCCGCGGCGATCGCCGACCGCATCCTCTTCCTCGCCGACGGGGAGATCGTGCGCGAACTCGGCCGGTCCGCCGAACAGGCCGAGGTGCTCGAGGTACTGAACTCGCTCACCGCATGATCCGTGTCGCGCTGAGAGGGATGGCGCGGCGCAAGCTGCGCACCGCGCTGACGGCGATCGCAATCGTCCTCGGCGTCGCGCTCATCACCGGCACCTACGTCCTGACCGACTCGATCAAGGGCGCGTTCGGCGGAATCTTCACCTCCGTCTACCGAGGCACCGACGCGACGGTGACCGGGAAATCGGCGTTCAACCTGAGCGACAACGGCACCACGACGGCCCCGCCTTTCGACCAGTCGCTGCTGCCGGTGATCCGTGGCCTGCCGGACGTCGCGGACGCCGTCGGCGGCGTAGGCGGCAGCGCGCACCTCGTCGTCAACGGGAAGGTCGTCCACTTCGGCGGTGCGCCGAACCTCGGCTTCAGCGTGGACCCGACCCGGCCGGAGCTCAACACGCTCACGCTCGTCAACGGGAACTGGCCCGGGCGGAACCAGCTCGTGATCGACGAGGCGACCGCGGGCAAGAAGGACCTGAAGGTCGGGCAGACGATCGGCGTCCAGGCCAACGGGCCGACACTTCGCATGAGGATCTCCGGCTTCGTCCACTTCGGCGGAGCGTCGAGCCTCGGGGGCGCAACGCTCTCCGGCTTCAACCTCCCGACGGCACAGCGGCTCTTCCAGCGGGTGGGGAAGCTCGACCAGATCCGCGCGAAAGCGAAGCCCGGCGTGACTCCGGCCAAGCTCGCCGCCGAGATCCGCGGCGTCCTGCCGCCGCATACGCAGGTGCGGACCGGCCAGGGGCAGGCGAAGGAAGATGCGAAGAACACCGAGAGCTTCCTCAACTTCCTGCAGGACTTCCTGCTCGCGTTCGGTGCGATTGCGCTGTTCGTCGGCGCGTTCGTGATCGCGAACTCGCTGTCGATCACGATCAAGCAGCGTTCGCGAGAGCTTGCGACCCTGCGGACGATCGGGGCGTCGCGACGCCAGGTGCGGACCTCGATCGTCGTCGAGGGCCTCGCGATCGGCGCCATCGCGTCGGTCGTAGGGATCGCCGTCGGCCTCGGGCTCGGCGTCGGCCTCTTCAAGCTGTTCGACGCCGTCGGCTTCACGCTGCCGAACAACGGGCTCGTCCTGCACGTGCGGACGGTGATCGTGGCCCTCCTCGTGGGGATCCTCGTCACGGTCCTGGCAAGTCTCCGCCCGGCGGTCCGCGCTACGCGCGTGCCGCCGATCGCGGCCGTGCGGGAGGGGGCCGAGCTGCCGCCGGGCCGGTTTGCGAAGTACCGCTCGGTCGGGTCGGCGCTTCTCACGGTGCTCGGATTTGCGCTGGTCATCTTCGGCCTGTTCGGGAGTGGTCTTGGTACGAAGCAGGTCCTTCTCTTCATGGGGCTGGGGACGTTGCTGATCTTCCTGGGCATCGCGCTCCTCTCGGCCCGGTTCGTGCGTCCGCTCGCCTGGGCGCTCGGGGCTCCCGCAAGCAGGTTCGGCGGGGCCGCCGGCGCGCTCGCCCGCGACAACGCCCGGCGGAATCCGCAACGGACCGCTTCGACAGCGTCAGCCTTGATGATCGGACTTGCGCTCGTGACGCTCGTCGCGGTCGTCGCGGCCGGGATCACGAAGAGCTTCCGCGGTGCCGTCAACGACCTCTGGATCAGCGGCTATGCGATCACGGCGCAGAACAACTTCGACCCCATCCCGATCGCGGCCGGCAACGCGGCCGCGAAGACTCCTGGCGTTCAGGCAATCGCGAACGTCCGCGGCGGCGATGCCGAGATCTTCGGGTCGGTGCACCAGGCGACGGCGGTGAACCCCGGCGGCGCGCAGATCTTCAACATCAACTGGCTCCACGGCGGCAGCAACGCGGTCATCGCTCGCTTGGGGGCAAACGGCGCATTCACGGACGACGGCTTCGCAAAGGACCATCACCTGAGGATCGGCTCCCCGCTCAAGCTGACGTCGCCGACCGGCCAGACCGTCGATCTGCACGTGATCGGCATCTTCAAGCCGCCGACGGGAGGCTCCCCGTTCGGCCCCGTGACGATCTCCGACAAGACGTGGGACAGCATCTACGACCCGGCGCAGAACCTCTTCTCGTTCGTGCGAATGCGTGGCGGTGAGACGGACGCGAACAAGGCTGCGCTCGACCGCCAGCTGGCGGCGTTCCCGAACGCCAAGGTGCAGACGAAGCAGCAGTTCATCGACAACCAGATCGCCGGGCTGAACGCGATCTTGAACGTGCTCTACGTGCTGCTCGCGCTGTCCGTCATCGTCAGCCTCTTCGGGATCGTGAACACCCTCGTGCTGACGGTGTTCGAGCGAACTCGCGAGCTTGGAATGCTGCGAGCGGTCGGGATGACACGGCGGCAGGTACGGCGCATGATTCGCGCCGAAAGCGTCATCACCGCGCTGATGGGTGGCGTGATCGGGATCCTGCTCGGGCTCGTGCTCGGCGGGCTACTCGCGGCGCGGATCGATTTCATCGTCTTCACGGTGCCCTGGGGCCAGGTTATCGTGTTCGTGATCGCTGCCGTGGTCGTCGGCCTCCTGGCGGCGATCTTCCCCGCGCGCCGCGCAGCGAAGCTGAACGTCCTCGAAGCGCTCCAGTACGAGTAAGGGCTACTCCGGCCCTCTCCATGGGCCTGGCTCCCGCGTGACCGGGTAGCCCGCCCAGACCATCCGCGCGACCGTCCCGTCCGCCCCACGCTCGAGCCGCAGCGCCTCGCCCTGCTCGGGCCCCGAGACGGTGCGCCACCGGTCGTCCGTCTCGCGCTCGAAGACGGCGGACGGCTCCCAGTCCAGCATCCCGTCGTAGCGCGCCTCGAGCTTTCCCTCGCGCCAGCGGAAGACGACCCTTGCCGCCTCCAAAAACCAGATCCCGAGCAGCGGCGCGACGTCGTCGGGCGGCGGCTCGCCGACCCGCCACGGCTCCGGCGCGACAGGCCACTCCTCGATCGTCGTCCGCGCGAGTGCCAGCCCGAGGTCCCCGAGCGCGGCCTCGCTTTCGTTCGTGAGCGCGGCGACCACGACCTTCTCCTTCGGCGAGAAGTAGAGGCGCGCGATGAAGCCCGGCATCGAGCCGCCGTGCCCGGCGAGGATCCGCTCGCCGTCCCGGCGCAGCTCGAGGCCCAGCCCGTAGCCGGACAGCCAGCGCTCGTGGTCCGCGATCAGCTGCACGGTCCGCATCTCCTCGGCACTCGACGCCGCGAGCACCGACTCGTCGGGATCGGCGAGGAAGGCGCCCCAGCGGCAGATGTCACCGGCCGTCCCCCACAACTGTCCTGCCGACTCCCAGGCGCCGGTGTCGACTCCGATCGTGTCCCAGACGCCGTCGGCGTACGGCTGCGCGAGGTAGCCGAGTGCTGCCGGCGGCTCGGGGTCGAAGCTGACGTGCGTCAGCCCGACGGGGTCGAAGATCCGCGTGCGCACGTAGTCCCGGTACGGCATCCCGGAGACGCGCTCGACGACGACGCCGAGCAGCGCGTACGCGAGGTTCGAGTAGTGAAAGCGGGCGCCGGACGGGAGCACGAGCTCGGCCTGAGCGAGCGTCTCGACCAACTCGTCGGGCGGCGCGAAGCGGAGCGTGAGCCACGAGTCGTTCTGCGTCTCGCGCTGGAGCCCCGACGCGTGGGAGAGGAGCCGGCGCATCGTCGGCCGGTGCGCCACACCCTCGAGGTGCCGGTCGAGCGTGTCCTCGAGGTCGAGCTTGCCTTCGTCGCGCAGTTGCATGATCGCGGCCGCCGTGAACGTCTTCGTGATCGAGCCGATCCGGTACTGCGTGTCCGGCGTCGCCTCGACGTCCGACTCGACGTCAGCGAGGCCGAGCGCCGTCTCCCACACGACCTCCCCGTCGCGCAGGATTGCGGCGCTGAGGCTCGGCATGCGCTTCTCCCGCTGCGCGACCCGGACGAGCTGGTCGAGCTTTGCGGCGAGCGTCTCAGGCGTGGACACGAACCTCGTCCTGCATCCGCTCGATCGCCTCGTCGATCTCGTCGTCACCGACGCCGAGATGCGTGACCGCCCGCAGCCAGCCCGGGCGCAGGCCGCCGACGCCGACGCCTCGCGCGAACAGCCGCTCTCGCAAGCCGGGCTCGTCGGGGATGGGAACGAAGTTCGTCTCGACGGTCGCCGGATCGATCCCGATTCCCTCTGCGAGCCGCTTCGCTCGTGCATGGTCGTCGGCGAGCCGGTCGACGTTGTGGTCGAGCGCGTAGAGCATCGCGGCGGCCGCGATGCCCGACTGCCTGAGCGCTCCGCCGAAGAGGAACTTCCC
>Ga0164303_10000291_pt1 | contig 11056 bp, 16 predicted proteins | sample Whisoiple_207_MG_FD_109715 | JGI IMG/M metagenome (GOLD analysis project Ga0164303, IMG submission 109715) | Soil microbial communities amended with pyrogenic organic matter from upstate New York, USA - Whitman soil sample_207_MG | ecosystem: Environmental > Terrestrial > Soil > Agricultural...
ACGGTTCAGGTCCCGGCGCAGCGATCCGGTTCGGCAGTGGAAGCTCTCGCCGATGGACCTGGAGTCGATCTTCCGGTGGGAGGACTACTCGCGCGCCAAGGACGCGATGATGGTGCACACCGACATCCCGATGTGCCCGTGGTACGTGGTGGAATCCGATAACAAGAAGCACGCCCGCCTCAACATGATGGCCCACCTGCTGTCCACGATCGACTACGAAGACGTCGAGGCTCCCGTGGTGGACTTGCCAGCGCATCCGGTGCGGTCCGGCAACTATCACCGACCGCCGCGTGAGCTGTCCACATATGTCGATGACTACGTGGCCACCTTGCTGGGGGAAAGGGAGTGAAGCGGTCTACGTCCCGACGACGCTGGCCGTGTGGCAGCGACTCGTGGCCAACGCTTCGATTTTCCAGGTCAGCGGCACCGCGTTCGCGGTGACACCGGGCGAGTCCTATGCCGAGCAGCACAAACGCGCAAAGCACCTGCTCATCAAAGGCATGCAGCGTTCCGGACTACAAAGGGGAACTTCGGACTAGGCCGCCACTAGGTCGCCAATTTTTCGCGCAAGCAATCCGGAATCTCCATGGGACCGTTCGGTTGACGAGAGCACGGTTCAGCTGTGGAGAAGTCCCAGGACTGCGGTTGTGCGATAGAAAAGGGACATATGGCCGTGGTCGCGTGACGAAAGCCTCCTGACCGGCGAGCGGCTGGTTTATAACGTCGCCGATGAACCCTGCGATCGCAGTTGAGGCGTGGACCGGATCTGCACACAGAGCTCAGAAAGAAGGCGAATGTGTCTGATCTATCACCTCACAACGGAATCCTGGTCGGCGCCGATGGTTCACCGTGCTCCAAGACTGCGGTGCAGTGGGCCGCGCGCGCGGCTGCGATGCGGAACGTGCCCCTCACGGTTGTTGTTGTTTTCCGGCCGGTCGATGGATGGTCGGGAATGGTGCTCTCGATGGTGCCGTTCCCGGAAGACATCGGCCAAATGCAGGAAGCCGAAGGCCGCCGAATCATCGAGGACGCCACCGAAATCGTCAACGCAACCACCCGAGACAGTGGTCGCCTTCAGGTAAGCAGCGAAGTGTTGTGGTCCCCGCCGGTTCCTACTCTCGTGGACCTGACCAAAGAGGCGCAGATGATTGTGGTGGGCTGCCGCGGTCGGGGAGCGCTGTCCCGGGGCCTGCTCGGCTCGGTCAGTACCGCGCTGGTTCATCACGCGCATTGCCCCGTTGCCGTGATACACGATGATGCGCCGCGACCTCCCGGTTTCGCGCACGCACCCGTGCTCGTCGGCGTTGACGGCGTGTCGGCGTCGGAGTTGGCCACCGCAATTGCTTTCGATGAAGCGTCATGGCGCGGGGTCGATCTAGTCGCTCTGCACACCTTGAGTGATGCCGATTGGCCCGACTTGCCCCACATCAAATGGTCTGCCGTTAAGGCCGCGGCCGACGAGGCGTTCGCCGAGCGCCTGGCCGGTTGGCAAGAACGCTATCCGCACGTCACCGTGCGCCGGGTCGTTGAATATGCCTATCCGGCCCGCCATCTGCTGCGGGAAGCCGAATCGGCACAACTGGTCGTGGTCGGCAACCGCGGCAGAGGGGGCTTCGCCGGGATGCTGCTCGGCTCGGTGAGCACCGCGGTCGTGTACGGCGCCCATACACCAGTGATCGTCGTGCGTCAGCGCTGATCCTCAGCTCACCTGTTGACGGCGAGGCGCCCCCCAACTGGCGAGGACCATTGACAGAATAGGTTGCAGCGCTGGCTCGACATTATGGCCGCCTTTGCTGACCAGGCCGCGCTGGCCTGGCAGCTGGCCAGCGCGCAGCGCCGGATGCGCGAGCTCGACGTCCTGACGGACCGCGACCGGATCGCGCGGGACCTCCACGACCACATCATCCAACGGCTCTTCGCCGTCGGACTTGCCCTGCAGGGCCCCCACCGGAACGACGCGACTGCGGCGACGGCTGGACGAGGGAGATCGCCCAGTTTTCGAGTCCCGAACTACCTACCAGCGTGCAGTTCGTGGGCCCGCTTTCTGTCGTCGATGCCGCGCTGGCCGATCATGCCGAAGCCGTCGTCCGCGATACGGTCAGCAACGCCGTCCAGCACGCCGATGCCAACACGCAGCTCAATGAGACGTGCGTCTCGCTCAGTACTTGACATGGAATACTCCGCTACTATTTGCTGTATATAGCTATTAGTTTCTGTACTCCATCGATTTTACCGCGTGAAGGCGAGATGAATGCTCACTCCACTCGGTTCGGCCATCGGCGATCTGTCGAGCACATGGACCGCCAGGCGCGGCTCTGAACGCGGCGATCAGGACACAGTGAGGGAGAAACCCGACTGTGAACACACCGAGTAACCAATACCGTCTCGCCGACAAAGTCGTGCGGCGCGTCGGATACGGCGCCATGCAGCTGGCCGGCCCTGGAGTATTCGGCCCACCCCGCGACCACGATGAAGCCATCGCAGTGCTGCGTGCTGCGGTAGACGCGGGCGTCGACCACATCGACACCGCCCGGTACTACGGGCCGGTAGTCGTGAATGAGCTTATCCGGGAAGCGCTTTATCCCTACTCCGACGACCTGGCATTGGTCAGCAAGGTCGGTGGTCGTCGGGACGGATCCGGCGCATTTTTGCCCTACAACGACCCAGATCAGCTCCGCGCGGGTATCGAGGACAACCTTAAGACGCTCGGTGCCAGCGGCTCACCGCAGTCAACCTGCGCCTCTTGGACGACGCCCCGGTAGACGAGCGGTTTGTCGACCAGATCGGAGCCTCGGTAGCGGCGCGGGATGACGGATTGATCGCCGGAATCGGTATCAGCAATGTCACCCATCAACATCTGGTGCGGGCGCTCGAGGTCACCGACATTGTGTGCGTGCAGAACTGGTACAACCTGGCAGATCGGTCTGCGAGTCGCGTTCTCGACGAGTGCATTGTCAGGGGGATCGCGTTCGTTCCGTTCGGACCACTGGGCAGGGGCGATGTGATCCGTGCCAATCCGGCATCGCCACCGGCATCGCCACCGGCCATGCCGCGACACCTATCCAGGTCGCTCTTGGGTGGCTGTTGGCGATCGCCGACAACGTGCTGCTCATCCCGGGCACCAGTAGTCGCGGACACCTTGCCGAGAACCTCGGTGCCGATTCGGTGTTGTTGCAGGACGACGAAATCGCCAGGCTGACTGCGGCATTCAGCCAACCCTGAGACATCAACGGATTGCTGATTCGGCAAACCGCTCCACCACCATCGAAAGAGTCGCAGTGCCATGACAGATATAAGTCTTGAGACGCCCGAGGGAAGCATCGACGCTGTGCTCGAGGTCCCGTCCGGAGAAGGACCCTGGCCTGGCGTGGTCGTCATCCACGACGCCTTCGGTCTACGCAAACCGCACCGAGAGATCGCGCGTCGGATTGCCGACAACGGTTACCTGGCGGTCGTGCCCAACATGTTCGCCCGCGGCGGCATGATCCGTTGTATGCGAACGATGTTCAGTGATCTCATGGCCTACGAGGGCCGATCCTTCAACGACATCGAGGCGGCCCGAGAGTTATTGGCGGCACGTTCTGATTGCAGCGGTGCAATCGGCATCGCCGGATTCTGCATAGGTGGCGGGTTCGCGCTCGTTGCCTCCACGAAGGGGTTCGGCGCGTCGGCGCCTTTCTACCCGCCACCTATCCAAAGCAAGTACGCCGAAATCGTCGACGGTGCGTGCCCCATTGTCGCGAGTTTCGGCGAGCGCGATCGTATGAACCGCGGCAGCGGCCCACGGCTAGAAGAAGTACTGACCGAGAAAAGATTTCGCACGACGTCAAGACGTACCCCGGTGCGGGGCACAGCTTCGCCGACCGCGCCCCCCTGCAGGCGTTATCGCGAATCCTCGGGTTCGGCGAGAACGAGGAAGCTGCAGCGGACGCGTGGCAGAGGGTATTCGCGTTCTTCGGCGAACACCTGCGTTAACCGCGAACGCCTTCGTGCAGCTCGGATTCTCCACCGGCGGCGACGGCTCGAGCCCGCCACCTACACCCCGACACCGCCTCCGGTCGACTTGACCGATGGACACGTCTACCGGGTGGACCCTGCATGGGTTCGAAGGACTTGCTCGATCAGTACTTGCGATCCGGCTGTCGCAGGGACTGAGAACCGCGATGATCGGATGGGAGCGCAGCCGTGCTTCTCACCACTTACGGCGACTATGCGACCGTGGCCTCGCGTCGCTCCCTTCACCGCGGCGCTCGAACACATCCAGGCGAGTCTGAACCTCAACTCTTCGCTGCCGCCGGTGCCCTTCTAGGTTCGCTTAGGGTCGGCTCGTACGATCCGTTGTGCATTTCCCCTTGGGTCTCGCGTCAACGCTGACACAATCAGCGTATGTCCGGCAATTACGCTGCGGCTTATGCCCGTTCGGCCGTCGAGCGTGTCCGAGACAATCCAAATGGGCGCTTGGCGCTGCTGCACCGCATGTACGAAGTCCCCCGCGACTTGGATCGCGGATATCTCCCCTACCGGCGCGCGGCGTCTGCGTTCATGGGTTGGCAACTGCGGCGCGGGCTGCTGAACCCACCTGGCGATCCTCGACCCGGCAGCCGATGGTGGCGGGAGCTGAACGAACGGCTGTTGCGTGATCCCGCCGAAGCCGGCGCGATCGCGTACGGCTATGCCGGTGATCCCAGCGGCCCAGGGGTGAGCGCGCATCTCGAGTTCATCCGCCAGCCCACAGCGCGCAATTGGTACCGAGCCCACAACGTCAGCATCGTGGCGGGGTATCTGGCAACCGAGGATCTCGCTGCGGCCGAACGTCGAGTCGAGCGGTTCATCATCAACGTCGTTCTCGTTCGAGTGCTTTTCGCACACGCATTGGTGGCCGCGCCACGGCTCGCCTTGGGCTGGCTTGCCCCGTTGGGCCGCCCGTTGGGCGATCCGCGCGTCGGCATGACGGGCATCTTCATGTCGCTGTCGCGCATACTGCCTGACCGCTACCCGCTCGGTGACGACGTCGAGCCCTACCTCGCAGCCGAGCATGGGTTCGGCCACCTGCTGGATGTCGGTCTCATCCAGCCCAGGGGCGGCCAGCTCTACGACTGGTCTTGCAATGAGCTTGCGCTGCCGGGGCTTCGCGCGCTGCTGGACGGCCAAACCCCGGTCTATGCATGGGATGTCGCGGATGCCGCCGTCTGGAAGTTCGAGCCCTCACGGCTCGCCAGGGCAGCGCGCCGGCTCGTGCCCGCACCGAGCGATTAGCCGTTTTCGCCGGACGTGGCGCAGCCGGACGGCGTCACGCTGGTGTGAGCAGCGGATGGGGTGAGGAGTAATCGTCGCGGTAGGGGGTAACGGCAGGGCGACTGATGATCCCGGGTGGGGCAGCGACCACATGCGGGATCGCGTTGAGCACCGTTGCGGCGAGGGCATACTCCTCGGCGCTGGCACGCGATGTATCCAACCGATGCTTGCCCATCGTCATCGAGATCGAGATACCGGGATGTCCATTGATGTCGACTTTCCACAGCGGTGGTTCAGGTTCTTCCAGGTGGGTGGTGTCAACGTACCAATGAATCGACAGTGTGATCTTCGGCTTGCCGTCAACGAAGCCGTTCCACCGCCAATTAGTGTGACTGACAGTGCCTTTGGGCACAACACCGGCAGCTGTTTCGAGATCGCGCGGTGCAACGTGAAGACGGTGATCGGATTCGATGCGCTCCAGCGTGATGCCCAGCTCGCGCGCGATGGACGCGACGCTTTCCTCATACATTCCGTTGAGGCCGGCGACCGGGCGCCACGTCGGATCGTTGGAATTGATTGACGTCGGGTCCGCACCAAAACCCAAGGCTCCGAACAGATAATCAGGATCTCGAATGTCGCGGCCGTCGGCGTTTTCCGTGATTTGCACATGCTCGAGTGCGGTGGTCAAACCCGACGCCACTACTGCCAGCTGTTCGCCCACGAATCCTGGGTTCAACCCGGCGGCCATCAGGCTAGAGCCACCCTTCTGACACGCAGCCTCCAACGCTTCGATACGTTCGTTCGCCCAGTAGTTCGGCCAGCTGTAACCGTTGATGCTGATAACGTTCTTGCCGGACTCCAGCAGCGGGATGAAATCGCCGTCGTGACTGCCATAGGGGCCCAGCCGCGCGGCGTGAATGACGACATCGGCATCGAGCGCGAGGATCTCCTCAACCGAATTCGTCGCGATCACGCCGGTGGGCTCCCGCCGAGCAATGTCGCCCGCATCCTTGCCCGCCTTGTTCGCGCCGTAGGCGTAGAGCCCGACGAGTTCGGTGCCCGGGTGGTCAATCACACCCCGAAGACACGCCCTTCCCATTGCGCCAGTGGCCCACTGCACTACCCGATACGTCATCGAACAACTCACCCTTCCGTCTTCGCCGCCGCCGACCAAACCCCGGCCCAGCGAACGGATCCGAACGGCTCCCCGACACACAAGTCGCCGTTGGTCTGCCGAAACCGAGACTACTATAGATGAAGTTGCTTGGTCAACGGCAGACAGCCGCGGAGTTGGCGCACAGGCCGAAGCTGGTCATAGGCCAGGGCGCGCGCCGCTCGTTTTAGACGGAGAGTGGGAAACGCAGCCGGCCCAACGAAACACGCTCAGTCGGCAGGCAACCGAAAGTGGATGTGTGTGCGGTCGACGATCTCACCACACGTCCGGCACCGCAGCTGTGGAACCAGCATCGCGCCACATCCTCGATGAACGATCGTCAGCTTCGCGTCCGATGACTCCGAGTCGTACCAGCGGTTCGCCCAATCGATGAGGGCGACGAATGTCGGTGAAAACGCGAGACCTTTTGGCGTGAGCCGATAGCCCCGGTTCTCGCCGGACCCATCGCAGGCTGCTTGTAGGACGCCCAACTCGGTGAAGAGTCGCAGGCGCTGCGACAGCACCGACGGGGCGACGCCAAGCGTCTCCTGGAAGTCGGCGAAGCGGCGCATACCGACGAACGCCGCGGCCAACACAACGGTGCTCCAGCGGTCGGCGATGATTGCGAGCGTTTCCGGGAAGTACGACAACGGGTCGGCCGAAGCATCCAGCCGGACGGTGCGCCGGTGCAGCCGGGGGACCGCCACCTGAGCGAAAATGCCCGCGTCGTAGACCGACTGGACGTCACCGCCGGTAATCGGCCAGCTGCCGCATGCGCCGCATCCCAGTTCCACGTCGGTCGACTTACCGCAGGTGTCGTGGATGAGATCCGGGAGGGGCTTCGGCCGGGTGACCCAGGCGCGTTCCCATGACCAGATGGCGACGAACATCGGCCAGAGGTCAATCGCCCGCGAGCTCAACAGGTACTCGGGCCGGGTTCTACCGTTTAGGGAATACGACTTGGGTACCAGCAGATCGCGATCGACCATTTCCTTGAGCCGGGACGCGAGCACCGATTCGGCGATGTGAAGATCGTCGCGCCAGTCTGCGAATCGCCGAGCCCGGCCCAGTAGAGCGCGCTGCAAAATGAGCAGCGTCCACTGATCGCCGACTGCCAGCAATGCCTGTCCGACGGCGCTTGGCCTGTGCACTACACCGATTCTCCTCGCGCAACTGGCCACACCCTGATTGGCCCCCGCAAACCTATCACCGTCGCAGAATCAAACCGCCGATGCTGGCCGCGGGCGAGGCACGCGTGTTACTGTCCTTCACTACTATAGATGAAGCTGCTGTGATCGACGGAGAGAGCGCAGGCCATGCAGATCGGAGTCGGGCTCACCTACTGGCCCTGGACGGGACTAGACGAGCAGGTGGATTTGGCCCGCGTGGCCGACGATCTGGGCTTCTCGTCGGTGTGGGTGGCTGAAACCTGGGGCCACGACGCGGTCGGGATGCTCGGCTACATCGCCGCGGCCACCACGCGAATCACGCTGGGAGCCGCCGTGGTTCAAATGCCCGCACGTCAACCGACAGCGGTCGGAATGGCGGCCGCGACGATCAACGAACTCTTAAGGGGCCGAATGCGATTGGGGTTTGGCCTGTCAGGCCCGCAGGTGTCTGAAGGCTGGTACGAGGTCCCCTTCACAGCGCCCCTGGGCCGCACGCGCGAGTACGTCGACGTGGTGCGTGCAGTGCTGGCCAACCAGACCGTGCAGTATCACGGCGAGCACTTTCGGATACCGTCCGACGAGAGCAGGGGTTTGGGTCTCGGCAAGCCGCGGCCATCGACGTGATTGGCGGGAAACAGTTGTGCTAAACGGCTTTACGCCGATGGATAGATCTCCCCACCTTCGCCAGACAACGGCGAACACACCACTGAGGTGGCATTGAATGCCCAACGGGCATGAGGCGCGTACCCCGTTGCCGCTACCCAGTGCCCCGACTCGACACATGCCCATGAACGCCGTCGAGCGAGCATGGCGGATAGCGCACGACTTCACTAGCGCGCTGCCGCGCGCACAGCTCGCGCTGGGCGCCTCCGGTGAGTGGAATCCGCTGTCACCAAGAGGATTTCGCCAGCTTGGGGAGGTCATAATCGACGAGTTAGCGTTGACGGGTATCGCCACCTCGTCGACCCGAAGACCGACGCTACGACGGACGCTGGATTCGTGCGCAACCGCCGCCGAGGAGCTCGCGGGCCTCGGCGTAGATGGTGCTCATGCGGACCCAGAGCCACTGCGCGTCAAGAGTCTTCGTCGACGATGGTTCGGGCCACACGAATTCCCAACAACTCACCTCCGACCATCGTCCGTCGCTTCCACCATCGCTTCGGGCCGCAGGACTCGGCGGGCCTGCGACAGCTGTGGTGCATCTATGCCGCAACGGCGACTCGCCGCGACCGTGGATGGGCTGGGTGCACGGAGCGGGTCAGGGAAAGCCCATTGACCTGCTGCTTTCGCGGGCGCGTCGGCTTCAGAACGAGCTCGGACTGAACATCGCACTGCCGGTGCAGCCGGGCTGCGGCGTCCGCCGCGATGCGTGGCCGCCGTATCCGACGATGGATCCGCTGGCCAACGTCGCTGGTGTGATTCGCGCCCTCTCCGAGGTGCGCGCTCCGCTGCGATGGTTGCGGCCCCAGGCCACGACGATCGCGATAGCGGGCCTGTCCATGGGCAGCCCCGTCGCAGCGCTCGTGTCGCATCTCGAGCCGGTTGATGCGGTTGCGGTGTTCACGCCCATCCTCGACCTCAATGCAACGATCGGCGCGCTGACGCCCCGGTGGGATGGTGCGTTGCGAGGGACCCGAGAACTGTTGCAATCCAACGCCGCGTCGGACCTGGCAGCGGCGATCGACTACCTGAGGGTTTCGCCGTCCGCTCCGCCGGACCGTCGGCTCATCGTGGGCGCGCGGCACGACCGTATGGCGATGCGCGAGCCTGCGCTCGCGCTGCACGAGCGGTGGGGCGGACGGCTGTACTTGCACGACGGAAGCCACGTCGGGCACGTTTTTTCCTCAGGAGTTCGCAAGACCACCGAGCATTTCCTGCGCGCCGTGGCCGACCCGCTGACAAGGAACTCAACGCGGTGGGTGCCGGGCCGCCGTTACGTTCCGGGCCTTTTAGCTCACGATGCAGCTGTCCACCTGGTAGCCGGGCAATCCCCTGTACCGCATGCGATTTCGTTGCTGGAGTTAGTCATCCTGCGACTCTGCGATGTCGACACCACCGCCCATAAGGGCTCACAGCTATGACCGCCGCGCAGAAGTCTCAAGCGACGGCTCCTCCACACGGCTCGCGGCCCTGCGGATCGCCTGGCGGTATTCCTGCTCGATTCTGTCGACGATCACCGCGACGGGTTCGATCGAGTCGATCGCTTGTAGGCCTTGGCCGGCGGCCCAGATGTCCTTCCAGCGCCCCGAAACGTCGACGAGACCCACACGCGCACAACTCGGCGCTCGCCGCCCGATTCCTGGCCCGGTTCGAGTGTCGCCGACAATCGTCCGAACCAACGGGGTAGTCAAGCACACCGACGGACGCACCAACGCATACGTCAGCGGTATCGCTTGTGACCTCTACGGCTACAGCGATTGACTCATGATGATCGGCGCGTGTTGCGCAGGCTCTCCGAGGTTGGCATTCCGCACCGTTGGAGGCGGGGGTTCGAGCCGAAACGGGGTCTCTCTGAAGGTTTCCGGCGTTCCCGATAAGCGACAGCGACTCGCCCGAGGAGAGGTACTGGACGGAGTTCGAGAAGCGCTTTCTCGACCTGACCCTTGTACGGCTTGCCCGAAGCCTTCCGGCGTGACGACGCGAGTCCAGCCGATCGTGGCGATGATTCCTGGCACAGGAAGTAGGTAGCCGACGAGGATGCGACGAGTCGTACCTTCCGGCGCATCTGCGTGGCGTACCAAAACGCATCAGCAAACGGCCCGAAACACGGCCTCTGCCAAGCAATTTGGGTATACCACCTGTTGAGGCTGCATCCTATTTCACCCTATTCATAGCACTGGTCGACACACGATCGGCTGCGTCAGAAGGAGCACTACATGACCACGACGATTCGGGCCGAAACCCTGTCAACGGCTCGCCCATCGATCCCACTAGGTGCTGAGCTTGTTCTGGCAGGGGTTGGTGTCCGGGCTGGGTGATGCCGAACGTCGATTGGCCGATTTTCGGCGGGTGTTGGCGGCGCGCAGCGAGGCATTGTCGCCTTCCAGGGCGACGTTGCGGTCGTCTAGGGCGGCGTTGCGGTCTTCCAGCGAGAGAATGCGGGCGATGCCGGCGAGGTTGACCCCGGCGGTGAGTAACTCGCTGATCCGCTGTAGCCGGGCCAGGTCGTCGGCGCTGTAGCGGCGGGTCCCCCCCGGGCTGCGCTCGGGTGTTAACAGGCCGTGGAGTTCGTATAAGCGCAGCGACTGCTCGTTGATGCCGGACAGTTCGGCTACCACCGAGATCCCGTACACCCCACGGTCGGAAGCGGGCGGGCCCGCCTTGGTGTCGTCGTCGGTCATCGCTGCGGCGTCCTTGAGGGTGTCAAAGCTTCGGCGGAAACATGTGGCATTTAGAGAAAAACATGTGGTCGCGATCTTGCACAAGTATAGCAGCGGTGCTACAACAAAATATGTGTCTGTTGACATAGATTCTCATTGCCGATCGACAGCGGGAATCG
>Ga0164303_10000292_pt1 | contig 11050 bp, 9 predicted proteins | sample Whisoiple_207_MG_FD_109715 | JGI IMG/M metagenome (GOLD analysis project Ga0164303, IMG submission 109715) | Soil microbial communities amended with pyrogenic organic matter from upstate New York, USA - Whitman soil sample_207_MG | ecosystem: Environmental > Terrestrial > Soil > Agricultural...
CGGTCTTCAGCGCCTCGATGATCGCGTTGGTGACCTCTTCGGTGTCGGCGGTGCCGCCGACATCGCGGGTCACGTTCCCGGATGCGGTAACGGCGTCGATCGCGGCCTCAACCGCGCGGGCCTCGGCGTGCAGACCGAAGTGGTCCAGCATCAGGGCGCCGGAGGCGATGGTGCCGATCGGGTTGCTGACCCCGCGGCCGGCGATATCCGGGGCGGACCCGTGCACCGGTTCGAACATCGACGGGAACCGGCGCTCCGGGTTCAGGTTCGCGCTGGCCGCCAGGCCCAGGCTGCCGGCCAGGGCGGATCCGAGGTCGGACAGGATGTCCGCGTTCAGGTTGGATGCCACCACCACCGAGAGGTCCTCGGGGTGCAGGATGAACTTCGCGCTCATCGCGTCGACCAGCACGCTCTCGGTGGCCACGTCCGGGTAGTCCTTGGCGACCCGCTTGAACGTCTCGTCCCACAGCACCATGCCGTACTGCTGGGCGTTTGACTTGGTGACGGAGGAAACTTTCTTCACGGTGCGGGTGCGGGCCAGGTCGAACGCGAACCGCAGGATCCGCTCGCAACCCTTCTCGGTGAACAGCGCGGTCTGCAGGGCAACCTCGTTACCGGGGCCGCGGCCGGACAGGTTCCGGCCGCCGAGTCCGGCGTACTCGCCTTCGCTGTTTTCCCGGACGACGACCCAGTCGAGTTCGGTGTCGTCGGCCTTGCGGAGCGGGGACTGGATGCCAGGGTGGAACTTGACGGGGCGGATGTTGGCCCACAGGTCGAAGTTCTGGGTGATGTTCAGTCGCAGGCCCCACAGGCTGATGTGGTCGGGGACGTTGGCCCAGCCGACGGCGCCGAAGTAGATGGCGTCGTAGTTCTTGAGTGTTTCCAGGCCGTCCTCGGCCATCATCCGTCCGGTCCTGGCGTAATACTCGCTGCCCCAGTCGAAGTCGTCCCACTGGAAGGCGAACTTGCCGTTCGACTGCTCGGCGACGAAGTCGAGGACCTTGCGGCCGGCGGCGATGACCTCCTTGCCGACACCATCGGCGGGGATCGACGCGACCTTGTAGGTGGCGGCGGCGGCCGACTGGCGGTCACCGGTCTGAAGTTCGGTCATGTTGGTTGCTCCTCGTTGAGTGTCTTGCCCGGTCACAGGCGGTGTGGAAATAATGAAACCGTGGAATCCGCGTCACGTCTAAGACGTGGATCCGATGCGGGCGATAGGCCCTACCTATATGTCAACGGCGTGCGCACAGGTCTGCCACTGCTGGACCTGAAGGTCGGTGTCCTGGCGTAACTGTTGACTGCATTGGGTTTTCCGGTACGGGAACTGACAATGCATCGAGCCTGGTGGGTCGCGGGCGGCGCGGCGCGGCGCAACGGTGCCATCAGCTGGCTGCTGACATGCGAAGTGATCAAGCGGGTAGGCGGCCATGGTCGGGCGTGAACGGGAGTACTGCGACGCCGGCCGAGTGGTGGCCATTTCGTACGGCTCGGAAACAGGGCCCGGGCAGGGCGGTCACGATCCACGCGAGCCTCCGTCACTTGCCCATTCCGCCGGAAGCGTGTGGCACTTCCGGTCGGACGAGCATGTTTCAACCGCGGTTGCGGTGTCATTTTGGGTGCGCTGAGTTCTCCCGGTGGTCGCGGCGCTCCGGCAGGCGACCACCGCCCATGAGGCATCCTTGGGTCGAGAAAAATCACGGTCTCGCGGCGCTCCGGCAGGCGAGGACCATCCCAAGAATCTGGGCGACGAGAGGTTCAAAGGTGTCGCAGCGCTCCGGCGGCGACCACCATCCCCCAGGCGGCTGGGTTCCAGCGGTATACGACACTGCTCCCACGCCGGGGCGGTGTCAAGTGCGACAGGGATCGAGCCGCTCAGTAGAAATGCGTGGTGTCGACAACGTTGATCAGCGGTTCACGGTTGATCAATCTGCGTAGATTCTCGGCGAACAGCTCGGCGATCCGCCGGTCCTCCTGTGGGCTCAGGGCTGCCGTGTGCGGTGCGATGACCACCTGCGGCATCCCCCACAACGGTGATGCCCGGGGCAGCGGTTCGACCGCGAAGACATCGAGAAAAGCGGATCCCAGATGCCCGGACTTGAGCCCGGTGATCAGGGCAGGTTCGTCAATCACCGACCCTCGACCCACATTGACGATGACCGCCCCGGGTTTGGTGGCGGCTATCAGTTCCGCGTTGTACAGGCCGTTGGTGTTGGATGTTCCGGGCAGGGTAAAAACAATGGCGTCTGCCTGGCCGACCAGTTCGGCCAGCTTCCCGGTGGGGTGCACCTCGTCCACGTTCTCAACGGGGGTCGGCCGCCGCTTGGTGCCGATCACATACGCGCCGAAAGCCTTTGCAAGTCTCGCTGTCTGCTTGCCGATGCCGCCCAGCCCGGCGACCAGCACGGTCTGCTCGTGCACCTGTCTCATCGCCCAACGGCCCGTCCACTGCCGCTGGGCCTGCTGCGCCTGCAGGCGAGGAAGGTCCTTCGCACCGGCCAGCACCCCAAACATCGCGAACTCCGCCAGCGTCGGTCCGTGCACTCCCGCGGAGGTGGTGAACACCACCCGCTCGAGCTCCCGGGCGGTCAACCCGGCGGCCTTCACCTGGGCGCCGCCGCCCGCTGCCATGGTGTGCACCCAGCGCAGCCGGGGGTTCGCGCGTACCGCCGGCCCCAGGGCCGCCGGTTTGGTATCCGGGATGCCGTAGAAGATGTCCGCCTGGCTGAGCAGGCGATCGAACGCCACCTGTTGCTCTGCTGATCGGACGAAGTCCGGATCGAATTGATGATCACCGGGGATTCGCTGCACCGGTAGCAACGAGTCATCAACCAACAATTCGACCGAGGGGTCGACGTCGGTGATCACGTGTCGAAGGGATGGGTCCAGCGGGGTGGCGATCGCGACCTTGATCGTGGGCGGCACACATTCTCCTTGGATTCCACCGCCCGTTGATGTCAGGTGTCCCGGGATGAACGGTGCAGATGCACGCCACCGACCGGTTGGGCGCCGACATCAATAAAGGAGTACGACCCAGCACCGCGTCCAAGACGAAGAACCGATACCCCGCATAGGCTGCACCTATCAGGTGGTCGACGACTGCCGAGCTCCCCTTCGTTCCTTGACGGATTCCCTACCACCGCTCGAGCAGGGATAGAGCCTCAGTGTTGTTCCGCTGCATACTGTTTGACCGTGTCAAGGAATGCCTCGGCGGACGGGGTCAGCGGCGACTTCCGATAAACAAGCGCGACCCGAAGGTAGGAGGGTGGGTTGATCGCGAGAACGTCAGCACCAGCCCGACGGGCGAGTCCGGTCCACCCTGCGGGAAGAACCGCATCGGCGACACCTGCCAAGACCAACGGTAGGATCGACGTCCGGTGTGCGACTTCGGCAACCACCTTTGCGCCGACGCCACTGGACATCACGTCGTCAACCATGGTTCGCATCAGGGAACCCCGTTGCGAAGCGATCAGTCGGTGTCCCTCGAGATCGGCAGGCGAGATGCTGTCCCGGCCGGTGAATGGCCCACCCGGTGCGGTGACCAGCACAAGTTGCTGATCCTCAATGCGCAGGACGTGCAGATCTGCTGCCTGCGTGACCGTGGGTGCGCCCAGCAGGCCGATCTCGCTGACCCCGGTGCGCACGGCATGCAGCACCTCTTCGGGGACGAAGGCGCCATCGACGCTCATCGAGATGTTGGGATGACGTTTGACGAACCGTTGCGTGATCGTGCTGAACGGTTCAACACCTGGCGAGGGCATGGTGATGATCTCCACCCGGCCGCTGGTCACCCCTTTCACGGCGTCCATTGCGGACTGGGCGGTAGCCAGATCCCGCAGCACCTGCCGTGCGGGTCCGATCAGCTGCTCGCCAGCGTCGGTGGGCAGCACGCCTCGGCCGACCCTGTGGAACAGTGCGACGCCAAGTTCGCGTTCCAGGCCAGCAATCGCCTGCGACAGGGACGGCTGAGCGATGTAGAGCTGCTCAGCCGCACGACTGAACCCCCCGTAGTCGATGACCGCGAGGAAGAATTTGAGCTGCCGAGCATCCAACGGCCTACTCCTCTCGGTGATCCGGTCCAACGTCGGACACCGACGATCAGATCACCCGTAGGTCGACGGCGCTCCGCGCGCCACCAGCAGCCCAACGTGCCACGCCGCGACCTAGCGGTCCAGCCGCGGCGCGATCGAATGAATCGCGGGGCCTTGGCACCACGAACCCCGGCGCTTGATGAATACCGCACGCTGGAATATGTCCTATTGCCAGCGCACCGCGGTCAAGTGCTGGAGGTCCCGCCGTGCGTGCGGGTTGATATCGGCACGTCTGAGGTGCTGGGCATTGCCCGGCCGAACTAGCAGTTCCGACGTGATCCGGAACCGTGATGAACCGATGGGCGTTGTTCCGGGGGCTTGCACGGCAGGAATGCTCTTCGCCAGGTCGGGCTGCGGCAGATCGCCGCTGCGCCCGGCTGTTTGTCTGCGATGGTTATCGTCGCAGTCGGTGGTAGCGGTGGGCATCACTCGCAGGGCGTCCAGAGCGGCGTCCTCGACGAGGATCGGCACGAATTCTCTGCTCGGGTGCGCGGCGAAACGTCGGAGACCGGGCAAAGATAGAAGCCCGGCCGCCGGGCTTGGGCTCTCGGTGGGTGGTCTTATGGCCGTCTGCAAATGCATCCTCGCCCTATGGGCGTGGCTGCCGCCGGTCGGGGAATTGCGGGACTATGCGACCGCGACGGGGAGTGTTTCTGCCGTAGGCAGGAGTGCTCAGTCGTTTGTCCGGGGCGCGAGGGCCGGATACCTCAGGCTCTGCACGCCAAGGATGTTTGCGCGTTCGGTTTCCGAAAGTCCGCCCCAGACTCCGTAGGGTTCACGGGTTCTCAGGGCCCACGACGCGCATTGGCTTATCACGGGGCAACGCTGGCAGATCCGTTTGGCCTGGGTGATCCGCTCGTTCTTCTGGCGCCAGCGTTCACCGGCGGGGTGGTAGAAGGTCTCGACATCCATGCCGCGGCAGGCGGCGGACAGTTGCCAGTCCCAGTCGCCGGCGACCGGTTGTGCGGGTTGGTGGTCGATGGTGGTCATCGAGTCCCTTTCGGGCTTCCAGGTGTGAAGCCGGCCAGGGCAGTTGGTGGCGGGCCCGGGCACTGGCAGGTGCGATGCTCCGGCCCGAACAGGATCTGTTCGAGCCGGAGCACCGTTTGCGGCTCAGCCGGGTTCTACTTCAGTCCGCCGAGCACCTTGGTGACGATGCTGTCGACGTCCAGCCCGTACCGCTGGTGCAGGGTGGGCAGCGCGCCGGCGTCCAGGAACTTGTCGGGCAGCGCCACGGGCAGGATCTGCTTGTGTACACCGGCGAGAACCGCTGCGGACGCGACGGTTTCGAAGAGTCCGCCGATGACGGTGTGGTTCTCCAGGGTGACCGCGAGCCGGTCGGTGTTCAGTTCGGCCAGCACCGTGGGGGCGTCGAAGGGTTTGATGGTGGGGGTGTGCACGACCGCGACGTCGACGTTGTGCGCTTCCAGGGCTTTCGCGGCGGATAGGGCGCGCATGGTCATCAGGCCGCTGGAGATGAAGACGACGTCGTTGCCGCCGCGGAGCACCTTGGCCTTGCCGAGTTCGAAGGTGTAGTCGTATTCGTCGAGCACGGTGGGTACGTTCCCACGGAGGAGCCGCAGGTATGACGGTCCCTCGGCGGCGGCGAGCTGCGGGACGGCCTGTTCGATGTCGACGGAGTCGCAGGGGTCGACGATGGTCAGGTTCGGCATGCCGCGGAAGATCGCGATGTCCTCGGTGGCCTGGTGGCTCGGCCCGTAGCCGGTGGTCAGCCCGGGTAGCCCACCGACGACGTTGACGTTCAGGTTCGGTTCGGCGATGTCCAGGCACAGAAAGTCGTAGGCGCGGCGGGCAGCGAACACCGAGTAGGTCGACACGAATGGGATCAGCCCGGTCTCGGCCATCCCGGCGGCGGCGCCGAGCAGCAGCTGCTCGGCCATGCCGACTTGGAAGAACCGTTCCGGGAAGCGGTCCCGGAAGATGTGCATGTCGGTGTACTTGGCCAGGTCCGCGGACAGCCCGACGACCTTCGGGTTCTGTTCGGCCAGCTTGACCAGGGCGTGACCGAGCGGTGCCGGGGCGGTCTTCTGCCCGGCGTCGGCGATGCTGGCGATCATCGCGGAGGTCTTGGCCCGGACCGGTTTGGTGGGTTTGACCTCGGCGTCGGCGGCCGCGGCTGCGGCGTCGGTGAGGGCGTTGGTATTGGTGTTGGTGGTGGTCATGTCAGTTGCTCCCAGCGGGGTTGGCGGCGCGCAGCGCCTGGCGGGCGAGGTCCCATTCGTGTTCGTCGATGCGGATGAAGTGCGCCTTTTCCCGGGTTTCCAGGAACGGCACGCCGCGCCCGATGCGGGTGTCGCAGATGACCACCGCGGGCTTGTCGCCGGGCGGGACGGAGTCGAAAGCGTCGACCAGGGCGTTGATGTCGTTGCCGTCGACCCGGACGGTGCGCCAGCCGAAGGCTTGCCATTTGTCCACGATGGGTTCGGTGCGCAGCACCCCGGCGGTGGGGCCGTCGGCCTGCAGCCCGTTCATGTCGACCACGCACAGCAGGTTCCCCAGGCCGTGGTGGGACGCGGCCATCGCGGCCTCCCAGGTGGAGCCTTCGTCGAGTTCGCCGTCGCTCATCATGTTGACCACCCGGGCCGGGTTGCCCTGGAACCGCAGGCCCAGCGCCATCCCGACGGCAAGGCCGAGGCCGTGGCCCAGCGAGCCGCCGGAGATTTCCATGCCCGGGGTGTAGGTGCTCATCCCGGACATCGGCAGCCGGGGGTCGTCCGAACCGTAGGTTTCCAGTTCGTCGACCGGGATGATGCCGGCCTCGGCGAGGGCGGCGTATTCGGCGATCGCGTAGTGGCCCATGGACAGCAGCACCCGGTCCCGGCCCTCCCAGTGCGGGTCCTCGGGGTGGTAGCTGGTGAGGTCCTTGTAGATCACGGCGAGGACGTCGGCGAAGCCGAGGCCCTGCCCGACGTAGCCCTGGCCCTGCACCTCGCCCATGTCCAGGATGTGGTGCCGGATCCGGTCGGCGGCGGCGGCCAGGTCGGCCACCCGGGTGCCCCGGTCAACTGTTTGCGTCATTGCAGGCTTCCTTCGTGAGAGGAGTGCGGGGGAGTGGGGGAATGTGGGTGGGTGGGGGTCAGGCGATGTAGGAGCCGCCGTTGAGGTTCTGCGTGGTCGCCGTGATGTAGCCGGCCTCTTCGGAGGCGAGGAAGGCGAACAGTGCGGTGACGTCGTCGACGGAGGCCTGGCGGCCGAGCGGGACGCTGGCCACGATGGAGGCCTCGAGCTCGGGAGTGGTTCCCTGCACGCGGATGTCGGTGTCGACGGCGCCGGCGGCGATCGCGTTGACGGTGATGCCGGTGGGGCCGAGTTCCCGGGCCAGGGAGCGGGTGAAGCCGATGACGGCGGCCTTGGCCGAGGAGTACGGGGTCTTCCCGAACACCCCGCCGCCCTGCTGCGCGGACACCGAGGACATGTTCACGATCCGGCCGTAGCCGCCCGAGATCATGTCCGGCAGGAACGCCTTGGTGACCAGGTAGGTGCCGGTGGCGTTGACGGCGAAAATCTTGTTCCACAGCTCCAGGGTGGTGTCCAGGAACGGCACCGGGGAGGTGATCCCGGCGATGTTCAGCACCGCTCCGACCGTCGGAAGGTCGGCGTTGTGCACGGCGTCCCGGGCGGCGAGTACCGAGTCCTCGTCGGCGACGTTGACGGTGCCGCCGTAGGCCGGCACCCCGTACTGCTCGGTCAGTTCGGTGGCCAGTTTCGCCGATGCGTCCCCGTCCAGGTCGAGGCCGGCGACGGCCCACCCGTCCTTGGCGAACCGGTGGGCGGTGGCCCGGCCGATGCCGCGTTCGGCGCCGACGCCGGTGATGACAACGGTGCGTTGCGTGCTGTTGGTCATGGATTCCTCCTGTGTGGGCCGACCGCGGGTGGCGGCGCGAAAGCGGGACCTGGACCGCGGCTGAGGAACTCCCCCGGGGCCGCGGTGGCCGAGTGAGACCATCATTACATGTCGACTGTTAACAGTCAACCAGTAGCTCAGGTCAATTCGAGAGGAACGAACCTAATGATGGCGCGTGAGCTGAAGTTGATCACCGGTCTGGTCGAGCTGGACCGAACCAGCCTGCGTGAGCGGGCCTTGGAGATGTTGCGCAAGGCGGTGACCTCACGGGAGATCGAGCCGGGCAGCCGGCTGGTGGAGACGGAACTGTCGGCAGCCATGGGGATCTCGCGTGGGACGCTGCGGGAGGCGCTGCGGCAGTTGGAGTACGAGGGACTGATCGAGGTGGGCGATCGGGGCCGGCTGACGGTCCGGACGTTGACCGCTACGGAGCTTGCGGACATGTTCGCCGTCCGTGCCTGTCTCGAGGGGTTGGCTGCCGCCGATCTCAGTACCCGCTCGGACCGTGCGGCGATGCTCGGCCGACTGCAGACGGCGCTGGATGCCCTGGGAACCGTGGACGGCTCCATCGGCGACATGGTGGAGGCGGACCTGGCCTTCCACCGTCTGCTGTGCGAACTCACCGGCAACGCGACCTTGGTACGGGCCTGGGAAACCCTCACCGGCCCGATCCGGGTGGCGATCCTGTTCCGCGGCCCGGCAACGGCGTTGGCCAACATGTCCGCCGCCCGCCACCAGCTGCTCCTCGACGCGATCGCCGGCGGCGACCCGGACTCCGCTCGAAGCGCGGTCGACGGGCACATGCGCGAGGCTGCCCGCACGCTGCTCGCCGGCGGTGAGCAGTGAGACGCCCCTCGGTGACGGCGGCACGACTACTGCGCGACGACGGCCGTCTCGACCCGGACGTCTCCACTCGATCGGTCAACAGTCAACAGATAGCGCTCAACACGCTATGCTCGACTGAACGGGAAGGACACACGATGACCTCCAACGGGCAGGTGTCAGGGGCGAGCCTCGGCGGGCTGGCCAAGACGAGCCTGCGCGAGCAGGCCCTCGACCAGCTGCGCAACGCCGTCACCTCCGGTGAGATCGCCCCTGGCACCCGGCTGGTCGAAACGGAACTGTCCGCCGCCCTCGGCATCTCGCGGGGAACCCTGCGGGAGGCGCTACGCCAACTGCAGCAGGAAGGCCTGGTCGAGGCCGGTGACAGGGGGCGGCTGACCGTCCGGACACTGACCGACGCGGAGATCCTGGACATGTTCGAGGTCCGGGCCGCGCTCGAAGGGTTGGCCGCCGGTGTGGTCAGCGCCCGACCCGACCGGGCCGCACTGGTCGCGAAACTGCAAATCGCGCTCGATGCGCTGGAGGACGCACGGGGATCGATCAACGACATGGTCGAGGTGGACCTGGCGTTCCACCGGCTGCTGTGCGAACTCACCGGGAACACCACCCTGGTCCGGACCTGGGAGGCGTTGGCCGGTTCCATCCGGATGTCGATCATGTTCGCCGGCACAGACAGGGCCGTGGCGAACATGTCCGTGCCCCGTCACCAGCAGGTCGTCGACGCGATCGCCACCGGCGACCCGCACATCGCCCGGAATGCGGTCGACGATCACATGCGCGAGGCCGCGCAGAACCTGCTCAACCGCAACCAGGTCGAACCGCGCAGCGCCTGACCCCGCGCAGAACCTGCCCGGCCGGAACCGTCGACCCGGGCAATGCCTGACCTCGGGCCTGCCGGCTCGCGCACCTGCCGGCAACTTCGGCGGCCCGCCCGTCCACCCTCGCTGCAACGTTCGGCGCCCGTCCGCCGGACCCGTCCGCCCGGCGGCGCATCGTCGGCGGGCGGCCTCTGCCCGACAGGCCTACCCCGACCGGCCGCGGTCCGGTCCGATGTGTCTCGTTCAGTTCAAAGCTTCCACCGCGAGGCTCGTGGTGTGGGGCTTCGCAGGATAGACGCGGACACGATTGTCGAGATCGTTCAGTTCAACTCTGCACATTCGAGCGCCACGCAGGCCTGGCCGTTGTCGGACAACCGGCCGGGCCGTCGCTGGCCCAACGAGAACCGTGCTCACGAAGCACAGTCTTCAACCCCTTCCGCGCCCAATCACGACGCGACGCGCAGCTTTGATCTGAACAGCGAAGCTTTGCCTGCAGCTTTTGACCTGAACAACGCAGGGTTCACCCGGACAGGACACGATGCACCCCCGGCCGGGAGATCACCCAAGATTTCTGGATGTTGACTGTTGACAGTAAATCGAGTGTGAGTCATAGTTGCCTCATCGCTGTTGACAGTCAACAGCACTCCGGTAGGGTCCAAAGGGGGCCTTCGGTCAGCGCAGACCCGGTCCACAGGGACCGAGAATGGAGCCTCGACAGTGAGTACCTCGCAATCACACTCGTTGGAGGGCAACGCCCACGGCACTACCAGTACCCGGAAGGTGGCCATCAGTTCCGGAATCGGGGCCACCATCGAGGCCTACGACTTCATCGGCTACGGCACCGCCGCGGCCCTGTACTTCAGCACCGACTTCTTCCCCTCCGGCGACCCGCTCACCGGGACCCTGCTGTCCTTCGCCACCCTCGGTGTCGGGTTCCTGGTCCGCCCCCTCGGCGGCGTCGTCGGTGGATATCTCGGTGACAAGGTCGGCCGCAAACCAGTTCTCGTCGCCAGCCTGATGCTGATGGGCCTAGCCACATTCTGCATCGGCCTCCTGCCCACCTACGCGAGCGTCGGTATCTGGGCCGGCATCCTGCTCGTCCTGGTCCGCGTCATCCAGGGCCTGGCCTACGGCGCCGAATGGGGCGGCGCGATCCTGATGACCTACGAACACGCCCCCTGGCGCAACAAAGGCAAGTACACCGGCATCGTGCAGGCCGGCTTCCCGGTCGGGCTGCTGCTGGCCAACCTGGTCTTCCTGGTCTCCGTCCACCTGCCCGGCACCTGGGCCTGGCGAGTGCCGTTCCTGCTGTCCATCGTGCTGGTCATCGTCGGCCTGGTCATCCGCTCCAAGATCCCCGAGTCCCCCGTCTTCGAAGAGGTCAAGGCCCGCGGCGAGATCGTCAAGAACCCGATCACCCAGGTCATCCGCGAAGA
>Ga0164303_10000295_pt1 | contig 11018 bp, 7 predicted proteins | sample Whisoiple_207_MG_FD_109715 | JGI IMG/M metagenome (GOLD analysis project Ga0164303, IMG submission 109715) | Soil microbial communities amended with pyrogenic organic matter from upstate New York, USA - Whitman soil sample_207_MG | ecosystem: Environmental > Terrestrial > Soil > Agricultural...
AGTAAGTGGATTGGGCCTGCAGGATGCCTGCGACCGCGCAGACCACCGCGCAAAGCGCGAATGCCCCGATCGTATAATTGGCCACGGCATAGCCCATCGACATAACGCGCCGTTCGTTCTCGCGAATGCCGATCAGTACACTCCCAAAGGGAGAATTCACGATGCGCCACAACAGCAGGAGTGCGAGCGCCGATACCGTGAGGATATAGTAGTAGAAAACGACGGGACTGTGCGCGCTAAGGCCGAGCTGGGACAGATCCGGCCGGGGAATTCCCGACATGCCGTCGGACCCGTTGGTCCAGCGGAGTTTGATCGCCGCGCCATAGAACATCTGTGAGAACGCAAGCGTAATCAGCAGAAACTCGACGCCTCGGGTTCGAGTACAAATGGCACCGATAGCCGCCGCGATCATCGCGACCACAACAAGCGTGATCGGCGCGGAAACCCAGAGCGGCCATCCCAGCAGCGCCGTTCCGACGGCGATGCCATAGCCTCCAAGGCCGAGAAACATGGCCTGCCCCAACGACACAAGGCCGGTGTATCCGATCAGAAGGTTGATGCCCGAGGCAAAAATACCTGCAATCATGACTTCAACCGCGAGCGTCATCGCGTACCCTGATGCGAACGATGGTAGCGCACAAACAACCGCGCCAGCCAGCACAAAAAGCGCGGCAGACGCACGACGCGAATCTAGAAACGTTGAGAGCTTCAACGGTGGAAATTCGCGGTCTCTGCGACATAAGGATTCTGCACTCATGCCAACCTGCCTACCGCACCGAACAGGCCTTGCGGACGGATAATCATCACGGCAATCAGCAGCGCATAAACTGCGAAGAGCTCAGCCTCCGGAAAGAACGCCTGGGCAAAAGTATCCGTCATGCCAACTATCAGCGAGGCGTAGAATGATCCCTTGAGGTTGCCCAGGCCACCGACCACTACAACGACAAACGTGGTCACGACGATGCCGATACCCATACTCGAATAAATGCTCATGACCGGCGCAGCGACGACACCAGCGAATCCCGCTAATGCGGATCCGAAGCCGAAAACCAGCGCAAACAGAACGTTGATATTGATGCCAAGCGCAGTCACCATCTCGCGGTTGTCGACACCGGCGCGAAGCGTTGCCCCGATCAATGTCCGGTCGATGACCAGCGACAGCGCAGCCGCGACGCTGATACCGGCTGCGATAATGAATATTCGATAGGCCGGGTACTCAATGCCAAGCAACGCGATACGGCCTTTGAGCAGATCGGGCGTCGCGATGCTGTAGAAATTCGAGCCATAGAGATACTCAACAGCTCCCGCTGTTGCGAAAAGCAGCCCGAATGTCAGCAGCGCCAGATCGAGATGGGTGGAACGTCCGCGTTCCGCCAAAGGCTGAAGAACGCAGAACTGCAGCACAAATCCCGCTGCGAACGGTAGAAGCGGTCCGACCAGAAGCGCCGCCCAGAACGACCCCGTTGCCTTGGCAATAATCAGCCCAAAATAGGCGCCCATCGTGAAGAACGCGCCATGTGCCAGATTGAGGATATTCATCAATCCGAAAATCAACGTCAGGCCCACGGCAAGCAGAAAGACCAGCATGCTGAGCTGAAGTCCATTCAGGAACTGAAGAAGAAAGAGCTGCATACAGTCTCACGCCGTTCCAACGAATCGGCTCCATGGCTGTGGAATCCGCTCCGAAGAATTAAAATGGGTCAGAAGGATTTGGCGCAGCCCGACAGGTCTCCTGCGCCTGCGAATTCATCAACAAATTTGCGCCGTGGCTTGCCGTCTGCATCCTTGACGATCTCAACTAGATAGACCTTCTCAAGCAGCGCACTGTTTTGAGCATTGAAGCGAATCTTGCCGCGCGGTGCATCGAATGTCAGATCGCGCATTGTCGAAATGATCTTGGCGCGGTCCTCTGGAATCTCGCCGCCAAGCTTCTCAAGCGTTAGCATGATTGCCTTGCCATTGTCGTAGCCAAGCGCGGCGTTCACATCGGGATCTTCCTTGAATCTTTCGCGGAAAGCCTTGACGAATTTCTTGCTTGCTTCGTTTTCAAGATCCGGGAAGTGTACGGTGATGTGCTTTGCCCCAATGACCAGATCTCCTAGCGCAGGCCACAGGGCTTCGTCGTAGACCCATTGATCGCCAATCAAGGGAAGCTTGTCCTTCAGACCGAAATCGGCGTGCTGTTTGACGACTTGAACGGCCTCGCTGCCTGCATAGAAGGCATAAATGATCTGAGCGCCCGAGTTGCCGGCCTGAGTCAGCGCCGCCCCCCAGTCCTTTGTCTTCTGGAACGGCGTCCATATTTCCTGAACGACCTTGCCTCCACCCTCCTCAAACCCGCGCTTGAACGCACCAAGAAATGAATGACCGGCCGAATAGTCCGGACCCATGATGACAGCCGTCTTAATACCCTTGCTGGCCCAATACTTTCCGGAATTGTATTGAAAGCCATTTGCGCTGAAAGACGAGCGTGCGATATAGGGGCTGCAGAACTTTCCAGTGATTTCGTCGGCGAAAGCGAAGCCAAATATCACCGGCACCTTGCCGCGATCGGCAAGTTCCGACAGCGCAATGGCAACGTTCGAGCCGACGACACCGGTGATGAAGTCCACCTTGTCGAGTTGCACCAGCTTGTTGAACTTCTGGACACCCACACTGGGCGTGAGCTCATCATCGGCCCGGATAATCTCGATAGCGCGACTGGCAATCTTGCCTCCGTACTCGGCGATTGCGATCTGCAAACCGCGGTCAAAACCCTCGGAGACAGGTGCGTAAACACCCTTGTAGGTCAGAATCAGGCCAATCTTGATCGGCCCCTTATCCTGAGCATAGCTCGGAACACCGACAGTGGCCGCGAGGATGGCTGCTGCACCTAGAATGGTGCGGGTACTTTTCTCGAAAGAGAATGCCAAGCCGACCTCCCTATTGCCGTGGCGAACCTAATCCCGCCTCAAGACTCCAGCTTGGCTGCCGCAATTTGCGGCATTCCTGCTCGGACTGTTATGGCAATAGTCATAGATCAGCAGACTGCATCGCACTTGCAGCAAAGCGCCGGGACCTACAAAAAAGCGCCGTTTTGTCGGAACGCGCGAAGTCACGCCTTTTCCACAAAACAAGTCCCTTCAAGGTATTACCGGGAGGTCACTCTTGGCGTTGGCGAAACGACGACGGCGTCAGGCCCGTCGCCTTCCTGAAGCTTGTCGAAAAATGCTGTGCGTGACTAAAACCGGTCGCAAGCGCCACGTCGGTGATACTATCCCCAGTTTCCGAAAGTCGGCGCTTCGCCTCGTTGATCCGCAGAGAAAGCACGTAATGATAAGGTGTTGAACCCACGCTCTCCTGGAATGCGCGCAGGAAGTGCCGTTTGCTCAGCCCCGCAATGCTCGAGAGCTCCGCGAGCGAGATCGGGTGGGCTAGATTATCGTGAACATACTCGTCGAGGCGCCGAAGGCTCCGGCCCGGCAGCCCGCCGCGCAATTCCGTGTGCTGCTGGTGGTTTTTCTCGCTAACGCGTGCGATATGGGCCAATGCCTGAATGGCCCATCCCTCCGCCATGAGATTGAAGACGTTGTCGGGTGATGCGGCTTCTCGACAGAGTTCGGTAAGGCCTCGAGTCAATCCGTCGTGCTCGAAGGCTATCGTTGTATTTGTTATCGCATTCTGAAGGCGCTCACCAACAAACGATGGGTTCAAGAAGACGACGGTGTAATCGAGCGTCGGCCCGACATTCCACTCTCCCTCGATCTCGATGGCCGCAGGAAAAATGGCGAGCCGCGATTTTCCGGGAAACGTACAGTTGACGGAACGTCCGTCGATTGTCGCTCTGAGGCGCTCGGCGCCCTTAGCGAACCAGAACAGAGAAAGCTCGGGCTGGCGGAAGTGCCAGTGCATGCGTCCGACGGTCTCCCTGCGAAGGACCTCTATTCGCATGCTGGTCGTGTCGGTGATCAAAGACGACACCAGTTCGCCACCGACTGAGCGAACATACTTTTCACCAGCCTGTCCCATGTGGAGCTCCAGAGCAGAAACCGAAATCCCTAACCCCCGCCGTCCGCCGAGCGGACGCATATCTCGAAGAGAGAGTTCTAAAGTAGAATGGACTAAAACCCGGCTTGAATCGAGTACTTTGTGTGCGCTGAGCGCCACTTCGAGGGCCAGACGAGTCTAATAGGGAAGGTTCGAAAGCACCCCGCGCTGCGATGCAGCAAACTACGAACCTTCATCAATTTCTTACTGCCGGGATTTGATCCGAAATCCATCTCCCAGACCGCCCCAGTTCAGTCGCAAAGCGGCGATGGCCGTTCGACCGTGCCCTGCAAGGGCGTGCGATTCCCGGAACCGGCGTTCGGTAATCTGTCACTTGCGAACAAGCAGTAGCGCCCACTTCGCGCCGATCATGGAAATCCACGAGGGCCGCCTGCGTCTGTCCGATCCGGATTCGCTATCCGTGACGCCGCGCTGCTTGGCGCTTGCTGCCGACATGCTCAAAGCGAAGGTAGCCGCAGTCAGCAACGAATATCGAATCGCTGTTTTGTGCGGGTCTTCTCCCCTTGGCGCATTAGTCCGGTGCATCTGAACCTGCGGACAGAAGCATCGTTCAATGCCGTGACTTTTGGCTTATCCTGACGGTTAGGCGCGTTCGGTCGCAGCGACATCCACAAGGCGCCTGCCGCCCGCCGGAGCCCTTTCTTCGGCCGGATAGCGATAGGGACCAAGACAGAGTATCGCGGCGCTTGCGAGAAGCATGAACGCACCAAATGTCCAGAGGGCGGGTTCGTAGGAATGCAGCCGCTCGAAAGCCAGCCCCATCATGGAGGGTCCGATAGCCGAACCGACGACAAAGCTGGCAAAGAGGTATCCGTACAACTGCCCGAAACGCTTCATTCCGAAATAACGGGACGTAAGGAAACCGATCATGTCAATTTCAGTGCCGGATGCCAGGCCAAGACTGATGATGCCTGCGACCGGCGAGATGGTACTGTCGAGCAAATAAATTCCGAGGCACGGGAGCAGAAAGAAGGAAGCCGCGACGAAAGGCGCAAAGAACTTGTCAACCAGATATCCGGATAACAGGCGCCCAGCCATGGTAGAGAGGCCAACGGCGATCATCAGGGTCGCCGCCGCCTCGGGCGAATAACCCTTGTCCGTCAAGAGAGGCACTGTGTGCACGACCAGGCCTTGGGTCACGGTCGAAACGAGCAACAGGGCGCAAGCGATCAGCCAGAATCGGCGGCCGCCGAGCGCCTCCCGCACCTCGAGGTCGGGCGGTCGGTCTTGGGAAGCAGGAGATTGCGCGTGCACGCCGCCGGCAGGGGTCTTTGCCTTTACAGGCTCGCGAATAAACAGAAACACTGCCGGAAAGGCGACAATCAGCGTCAGCAGGCCGAGACCGAGATAGGCGATACGCCAACCAAAATTGCCGATGAGAAACTGGGTGTACTGGGGCACCAGCGCCGCTCCCAGACCGATCCCGCTCATGGTTATTCCCAAGGCCAGGCCTCGCCTGTCGTCAAACGAGGCAGAAACGCATTTTGCATAACCGAGCGGCCCCTGGCCCGATCCCAACACGCCGGTGATCGCAAAGAACAGCATGAACACGACGATTGATTTTGGAGTGAGGCCAATGAGTGCGACGCTTGAGCCGCAAAGGACAACGATCGGAAGCAGAACGGCCCGGACGCCCCAGCGATCCATCAGTGATCCCACGAAGGGGATGGTGATAGCGGAAGAAATCGCAGCAATGCCGCCGGCGGCCGAAATGCTCGCGCGATCCCAGCCAAATTCCTGGTTCAGCGGTTTGATGAACAGGCCCAAGGTGTAGAGAATTACCGGCCCTTGAGCCACCAGCATCGACAAGGTCGCGCCGAACACGATCCACCATCTACTTCCGAAGACTGCTCCTTGAGACATGGCCCGCCTCTCCCACTCTTTCTACCGACTTTGCTCAGTAACCAGACTTCGATAGAGCATCACCGGCGGCTTTTTCCGCATCGTGCTCGAATACCCACTTTCCCTGCGCCATCCATTCGCGCAGGCGCTCAGCCTTTTCCGAAGGATTCTCGTGCTCGGAGCGATAGAGTTTGCCTGCGGCGCGCGCGAGCGCCTGGACTCGGCTGGTCCGCGCAAGCCTGAGTGCCTCATAAAGCTTCAAGCGGCTCGCGACGTCGACGGCGGTGCATTTCTCCAGAAGCACGGCAAGCGTGATTGCGTCTTCAATCGACTGACCAGCGCCTTGTCCGACGTGGGGGACCATGGGATGCGCCGCATCGCCCATGAGTGTGACTCGGGCGGTGGACCAGTATGGCAACGGAGCACGATCATAGATGCCCCAGCGAAAGGTTTCGTCGAGCGAGTTGATGGTATCCACGACAGGCTTGTCCCAACCGGCATATTCGGCGGCCAGCGCCTTGAGGTCGCCCGGCGCGGACCAGGATTCCTCTGAATCGGTGTCGGTGGGAACGAAGGCCACCATGTTGATCAAACGCCCACCGGCGACGGGATAAAGCAGGAAGCTCCGGCCGGATCCGAGCCAAAGCGCGGGGTCCTTGAGATCGTTTGCCCACGCGAGCCGCTCAGCGGGAATCAGTCCCCGGTAGGCCATGATTCCTTCGCTTGTCGGGCGACTTTGCAGGCCGATCTCGCGCTGGACAACGGAACGAATTCCGTCAGCGCCGATCACGACGTCGGCTTCTGCGGAAGCGGCGTTCGCGAACGAAAGGTGGACCCGATCGCCGTCTTCCTTGAGCTGGATGCACCGGTGACCGAGATTGACGATTCCTTTCGGTAGTGCAGCAAACAGCAGGTTCAGGAAATCGGCGCGATGGACGTTGTACCCCTGACCGCCATCTCGCGAAAACGTAGGCGTCGCCGGCCCCGCGGGGGTGGTGATCGCCTCGCCCTGCGAAGTGCGCAGCGTAATGCCGCTGATCGGCGAGCCGATCTTCCGCAGTTGGTCATCGAGGCCGACGCGTTTCAGCAACCGAGCGGCGTTTGGATGGATCGAGACCCCGGCTCCGATCTCCCTGAGAACTTCGGCCTGCTCGAATACGATTGCATCGAGGCCTTTCGCCCGAAGCGCGAGCGCAGCAGTTAGACCTCCGATACCGCCGCCGACAATTGCAATGCGAAGCGATTCAGGCATTTCTCTCAGACCCTTGCTGTTGGCCGCAATCACGGGACCACACGAAGGTACCGTGCGGTTGCGGCTGTCCGCGGGAACACTTGGCCGATGCGCCAAGAGGAATGGTCAGGCCAGCGATGACATGCCGAACTCGATCCGATGCCAGCCGAATGTATCGACAGGACGAACCCAGCGAGACGGGACATGCTGATGGCGGCTGCCCCCTCCCTGGGCGCTTTCCATTATACTATACGTCCGTAAAGTTTAAAGCAAAAATAGAGTCAGGATCCAGGGCGAGGCAACGCGGCATCAAGCCGCTTGCCAGCCATCTACCAGCTGCGTCGTGGGCTATTCAAAGTCAGAGCCTGGGTCGCCAGATGAATTGTTGCCATTCGGGGCGGCGAGAGCGAATTTTATCCGATAGATCGGCGGGCTGCTCGGCCTCTAAAAGAGGAATCCCTGGCGCGACAAGCGCCAGGGATACTCGTCGGGGTGCGCTTCAGGATGAAGGAGCGAGAAGCGCATTTCCAAGCGCAACAAGCGCGATCGGCACTGCGGCCGCGTTCGCGAGGTAATCGGATTTGCCGGGTTCTGCCTGCGCTCAGCGCTTACTTGCTTCCTTGACCAAAGCAGGCTTCCCGCGCGCATGCTTTCCAAAGACCGTTTCGTCCACAAGGCCCCAGTACGCTTCGATGACCTTTGTATTTTCGGCGGAAAGTCCGCTCGTAACTTGCATTTCAGGCCCGAATGCGGAGAGCGTCGCGGTAAGACTGACCATCATGTAGTGGAAGAGGATGGGATCAACCGCAGGAAGAAGTCCTTGCTTTTGAGCCGCAACAATCTGGGGGATCAATCGTCTCAGGAGCGGCGCCAACACCGTTTCCGCAACCCACTTCAGCCGCGGATTGTTGGTAAAAGCCTCCTGCCGCATGAACCGGTGAAATTCGGGAAATGCGACAGTATAATGGAAGAGTGTGGCGTATTCCTCCCGCAATCGAGCGAGCGGTGGCAAATCGGAGTTTTCCGGCGCCGACGTATCCCACCCTGCCCTGATCTGCGCGAATGCATGTTCAGCTGCCGCTCGCCAGAGAATATCCTTGCTTCGATAGTGGTATGTAATGAGAGGATGTTGCAGACCAAGCCGATCCGCAATCGCGCGAATGCTCGCCCCTTCGAATCCTCGTTCGGCGAACTCGGCAATGGCAGCGTCGAGAATCGCGCCCCGCGTCTCCAGCGAGCGTTGTTGTTCGGCTCTTTTGCGCGGACGCCCCCGCCGCCCCACGGTCAATTTCACCTTTGCGCTCTTCCCCATGTTCATTGGCTAACACAATTGCGGAGGAGACGCCAAGGGCGTCATGCCCTGGGCGATCCTCCTTGTCCGTTGTTCATCCTAGCGATCCGAAGGGACTGCTCCTGTTGTTCGCAGCGACGAAGCTCTCCGGCCGAGCACTCCCGTGGCGCAGCTCCCTGGCAAGCCCGAAGGTATATTCGACGGTGTTGATACCCCTTTTCAACTCGGGACGAACAACGAGCGAGGGCTTGACCCCAAAAACCGCATCGCTCTCCAGAAATTCGTCGCCGTCGAAGAACAGATGAGTGACGAGGGTGCGATAACCCGGCGCGCTGATCATGAAATGAATGTGTGCGGGTCGGAATGGATGTCGTCCCATTGCCGCGAGCAATTGGCCCGCGGGACCGTCATCCGGAATTGGATAACTGACAGGCATGATGGTTCGGAATCGATAGGCACCTGCCGTATCGGTGCGAAAGCTCGCCCTCAGGTGACCCTGTGGCTGATCCCTGTCCTGGACGTCATACAGTTGATTGGGAGCAGTCTGCCAAACCTCTATCAGTGCGTCCGCGACCGGCTGCCCCTCGGGATCGGTGACGCGGCCACTCATCACCAACGGCTCGCTCTTCTCCTCCCGAAGCAGGATACTGTCGCCCTGAGCGAGCTCGCGCTGGTGACCGGCATAGAATGGGCCGAGGACTGTGGAGTCACTGATGCCGGGACCCGCTACATTGTCCACCGCGTCAACCAGCATCGAAACGCCCAGAATGTCCGAGAGCAGGATAAGCTCCTGGCGGCTTTCGGAACACATCTTGCCGGCACGCGTAAGGAAGTCGATGGCTTGCCACCACTCGCCTTGCGTTATCTTCGCTTCCCTCACGATCGCATGCAAATGGCGGATTACGATCTCCATGACCTCCTGCAGTCTGCCGCTCTTCGCACTGCTCATGCGATCGATGACGTCGCGCGTCAATTCTGGAAAGACTTCCTCTGTTGGAGCACTCTGCTCTTTGCCGGTCATGACCCTCACTTGCACTCCTGCTCAAGACGGCCGGCGGCCGTGATATGCGTCGTCGAGAAGGGCCCGGATCGGACCCCGCTCGATTGGGCGCGGATTCCAGTAAGCGGACTGGAGCGCCGCATCGGCAGCCTTGTCGAGGTCGGATTCCGACATCCCGATTTGCCGCAGCGAAGTGGGCGCGCCATTCAGTGCCGCAAGATCAAACAATGCGCCCGCAGCTTCATGCGCGCCAAGCGCGCGCGCAACACGATCAAGGGCGGCCGCTGCGGCGCTGGCATTGTACGCAGCGGCATGCGGCAGGATCACGGTGTGGGTTTCTGCGTGCGGAAGACCGAAGGCGCCTCCCAGCACGTGACACAGCTTGTGATGGAGCGACATCCCTACAGCTCCGAGGCACGCTCCACAGACCCAGGCTCCAAACAGAGCATCGGCGCGAGCGCTCCGGTTGGTCGGGTCTGAAACAATCCGAGGCAGCGCACGTCCGAGGGCTGCGATGCCCTGCTCCGCGAGATTCGACGTGACAGGGTTAGCATCCTTTGCATATAGCGACTCTACTGCGTGGGCGATCGCGTTTATCCCGGAAACCAGAGATATTGCTGGCGGGAGGCCGTATGTGAGCTCCACGTCGTATACGATCACCTCGGGAAGGACTTTCATCGAGCGGATCGTCGTTTTTTGTCCCTCGCGCGTCTCGCCGAGCACCGGCGTTGCCTCCGAGCCGGCATAGGTGGTCGGAAGCACGATCTGCGGGAGATCCGTTCGGAGCGCCAGTGCCTTCGCAAGACCTATCGTCGAGCCGCCACCGAGAGCGACGATACAATCGGCATTACAAGCGGCGAGCTTGTCCATGACATGCTCAGTGACCTCCACCGGCGTATGCATGACGGCATCCGTCGAAAGGTGGACACCGAGGTCACCGAGGACGCGCATAAGACGCACCGCGGCAGTCGTTGCATGATGCGGATCGGAGAGAACGAAAGCCCTCTTGCAACCAAGGGAACCCAACTCCTCGGTCACTTTCGAAACGGTGCCGAATCCGAAAACGACGCGCGCCGGCAACGCCGTGTACTGAAAGGCCTCCATGCCGTTTCCTCCGAGGCTCATGTGCCGACTTTTTTCCCACGGGCGAATTCCTTGATCATCGCCTCGCGCATCGCAAACTTCTGGACCTTGCCGGTCACAGTGGAGGGGAAATTCTCTACGAACCGGATGTAGCGCGGGATCTTGTAGTGCGAGATCCGATCCCCACAGAACTTGCGGACGCTATCCTCGTCGGGGATCGCGCCGGCCTTTGAAATGATCCAGGCACAGAGTTCCTCGCCATATTTCGCGTCCGGCACGCCGAACACCTGGACATCCTGAATATCGGGGTGCCGATACAGATACTCCTCGATTTCACGCGGATAGATGTTCTCGCCGCCGCGGATGACCATATCCTTGATCCTTCCAACGATGCGGCAATATCCATTGTCGTCGATGGTCGCCAGATCGCCCGTATGCATCCAGCCCGCCGAATCGACAGCCTCCCGTGTCCGCGCCTCGTCGTTCCAATAGCCGAGCATGACGGAATATCCCCTGGTGCACAG
>Ga0164303_10000296_pt1 | contig 11009 bp, 6 predicted proteins | sample Whisoiple_207_MG_FD_109715 | JGI IMG/M metagenome (GOLD analysis project Ga0164303, IMG submission 109715) | Soil microbial communities amended with pyrogenic organic matter from upstate New York, USA - Whitman soil sample_207_MG | ecosystem: Environmental > Terrestrial > Soil > Agricultural...
CTACATCCATTGAATTCCTTTCTTTAACAAGTTACTGAGCATTCACAATCCTTCGATATCATCACTTACCGGCTTGCCTTTCGTTACCTAGTATAGTTTGTTAGGGAAGCTAATGGATGAAAAATCCAAAACTAAATGATAAGTGAGAAGAGAATTTGAATCACAAATTACAGGATGAATGCCAATACCATTTGTACAATTTGCCCGAGATTGTGTTAGTTCCTTCAACTGACTAAAATTTACTTATGCTACTATAGTTAATGTTCTTATCAAATTTGTAGTTCAAAAATCTTTTAATGCAAAACGTAGTAAAAAAAGACATTCACGAGGACTACAAAAAATAAGATCGATGAAAGTATAAGAAACATGACCTTCTGAATTTTCTGTTTTATTCTTAATACTTTTAGACGATGCTAAAAAGAGTAGTCTGTATCTTAATTCAGAAATAACTCAGCTAGAGCATTAGTCAAAAAAAAGTAAAATGGGATAAAAATTTTGATTCATTGCCAGCTTCCTATATTCCATCGTTGCCACATCTCTGCAAGTTTTCCCTCTGAAATCCTAAAGAGGTCAAAGCCAGTAACTGTTATTGGCTTGTCGCTAGCAGGTACACCTATAAAGTCTCTTTTAGGCGTGCCAGTAACAGTCCATCGAATCAAAACCTTGTCTCCTTTGGATATTGTTTCATGATGTGTGAATTGACGATCAGGAAGACAATCTATTACTCCTGATGCAAATCTCTTTATGCTTTCTGGACCTTTGGCGAACTCCGAAGGAAGGACATTATTATGCAGGACGAAATCTGGAGTCAGAATTTCATCCGCTAGAGCTAATTTTCCTTCTTGAAATATTTCCATATGAAATCGGTGAGATATAACCTCATTTTCTTGTTCAGTGTTTGCCATCGCTGTTGTTGAAGATGTATTTAACATTCTTGCACTCTCTTACTCCATCATAACTTAAGAAAACAGCTCAGTATTAGACTATATTAATAAGAGAACATATGAAATTATAAGCTATCTTGTGAATAGTAATTCGAGTCTAAATCGAGCAAGGAACAATCACCTATTAAATTGACAGGCTTTACATAATAGTCTCAGCTTGGGTAATCCCTTGCAACAGTGGATAAATAGTAACTGATAGACAAGGGAAAATCGTATCCCCGCTAGAGATAGTCATCGAAAATGAGGTGATGAATACCTTGCTTAAACTACTAGATTTAGTCCAGAAACATGCCGATAAGGAAGGAGGTCAACATTGCCTTGACCTACTAGAATCTGTCTTGAGCACGATACACAAAGAAAATAAAAGATTTGCCTACGATTAAAGAAAATGCATCTCATCTTACAAGAAAGGTGTTATGCAGGTGAATTACAAGATCGGGAGGAAAGCAAGTCATCCCATAGCAGGAAATCAAGTGGACTAGTTCAAGAAATGCTTTAGGTTATATCATTGGAATATATATTCTCAATATTCATAATTGCTCATAAAAAGCATGTACTAGTTTATTAATAGACAATAGGCGGCTTACAGCTTTGAATCAGAATTCGTATTTCCTCTAAGATTTGGGTTTTTGTTATTCCTGTGGCTTTATCCATGACCAGTACCTTTCTTTGAGCCCATCTTTATAAATAATTGGCAGACGAACCTGAAAACGAGTCTCTCCTGGTCTAGAATATACCCGTATGTCTCCTTGATGAGTCTCAGTGATGATCCGATGACTTATACTCAATCCAAGGCCAGTACCTTTTCCCGGGTCTTTTGTTGTAAAGAATGGTTCAAAAATCCGTGATTTTATATTTTCTGGAATGCCTTGACTTCCATTGTCTGTTATTTCTACAAGTATATGATCGTTAGCCTCGTTTCTGGTACGAATTGAAATAGTTCCATGTTTTCCTATTCCATCAATAGCATTATCTATTAGATTGGTCCACACTTGATTCAGCTCATTTCCATAAGCATTAATATGCGGCAATTTAGAATCATATTCTCGAGTTATAGTTATCTCTGTTTTCTTTAATTTATGCTGAAGGATAGTCAAGGCGCTCTCTATCCCTTTATGGATATCGATATCCTGAAGAGGAGTCTGATCCACATAAGAATATGATTTTACCGCAGAGACTAGGTCGCTAATACGCGTAGTGCTACTTTTAATCACATAAAGCAAACGATCTACCATTATTGTTGTAGCGAACCAACCTAAGACATCTTTAAGATTCTGCTCTACTCTGCTGCTATGGACATCAGCTTCCGGCGGCATTAGGGTACTAGCGATATTCTTTATGGTATCGATAGTGATTCCTATATTGACTAATTCAGATGCCAGCCTCCATCCATCATTAATACCATGAGATTCAAGCCATCCTATGATCTGCTCCTCCTTTTCGCTTTGTGCTATAATATCATTTGTACCACGATCGCCTGTAACATAAGTCGTGGAGTTCGAATCAAATTTTATAATATCATTCCTTAATTTAGTAATGTACGACCATTGTGCAGAAGTTATCCCTTCAGGACTATTTAACCTTTGCATCAGAGACCGCCATTCCAAAATCGAATCAGATAGCTGTGAGACAGATCTGTTAGCAGCTGCAGCAGGATTATTTAACTCATGAGCAAGACCTGCAGCCAAGCTACCGAGTGCTATCAGCTTTTGATTCTGCTCTAATACTGTCTCCAATGATTTAAGAAGGCGCGCCATTGAATGTAGAATCTGTCTAGTCAGAGAAGGTGAACTGTACACCATTCGCCAGAATGCGTCTTTATCCCATCTTAGTAAATGGCTTTTTTCAGCAGCAAAAGCAGCACATTTATGATCTGAGAGATGCTCACCAAGAATTATTAAAAGCTCTCCAAAATGGTCACCTGAATCATATGTAGAAAGGAGTGCTTCTCTTGGCCCATCCTTTAATATGATCTGCACCTTTCCGTTTAGTACAACATAGAATGCATCATTTTCACCTTCGGCAATTATTTTTTCTCCCTTTTCATACCATTCCTCCTTTCCTTTTTCTAATGAGTTTAGCTCTTCATGTGAGAGCCCAGAAAATAGTCGTATTTGATGAAAAAGACCCTCTTGATCACGAGTAAGATTGCTACCCTTTGAACTAATCGTCATACTCTTCCGTTCTTAATTTGTGCTATGAGTATTTTATTTGTACTGCCAGTGAAGATACTGTTATTTATTTGACACTCTTTAAATATTGGTGTATTAATTGAACAGCTAGCGATCCCTCTCCAACACCTGTAGCCACTCTCTTTGTAGAGCCATGGCGTACATCTCCAGCAGCGAATATCCCAGGCACATTTGTCTCAAGTAAAAATGGGGGCCGATCGAGACTCCAGCCTCTAGGATGTTTACGTCCATCTTGTATCAAATCCGGGCCCGTCAAGATAAAGCCATTTGCATCTCGTTCTATTATTCCAGCAAATACTTCCGTATGGGGTACTGCACCGATAAATATATAGAGTATAGAACATGGTACAGTATGCTGTTCTCCTGTTTGAGTATTGTACACGGTAACAAGTTCAAGTCTATTTTCACCCTGTACTTCTGTAACCTTTGAGTTTAATAATATATGTATATTAGATGTGCCGTTTATTTGATTAATAAGATAGTATGACATACTTTTGGTTAAAGAATCGCCACGAACTACAAGTGTCACTGTTTTGGAATATTTGGAAAAATGAATCGCGGCTTGACCTGCAGAGTTTGCTCCACCAACCATATATACATCTTCACCTTGGGATGCTATCGCCTCCACCATGGAAGCACCATAATATACACCAGCTCCAGTCAGTTTGTCTATTCCATTTATATCTTCCAATTTACGGTATGATACTCCACTAGCAATTAGAAGGGCATGGCAACTTATCTCTGTCCCGTCTGTCAAATGAACTATTCTATATGGACCGTTGATTTGTATACCCATAACCTCCTGGGGAGTTAGAATCTCAACGCCGAATCGGACCGCCTGTGCAACAGCTCGTCTAGCAAGATTACTGCCAGTTAGACCAGAAGGAAAGCCAAGATAGTTTTCAATATTAGAGCTCATAGCCGCCTGCCCACCCGGTGCTTGTCTTTCAATTAGTAATGTACTAAGACCCTCGGATGCACCGTATACTGCTGCCGCCAATCCGGCGGGTCCTGCTCCTATTATGATTAAATCATAGAAAGACATCTGTGCCTGAGTCTTTAGACCAATTTTTTCTACAAGCTCGGAATCAGACGGTTCATCCAAGTAAGAGCCATCGGGAAAAATCACAAGTGGTAGATTTAAGAATGAAGGATATAGTGAAGACGAAGACGGTGGTGATGATGACGATGATGATCTAATCAAGGATGCTGTAGTATCATCGTTGTTTTTAGGCTGATTGCGATTAAAATCTGAAATGATACTGGTGGTGGAAATATGACCAGATCCTTCATCCTTGCTTGTAGAGGCGACAAAAGAAACTAAACGGTGACCTTCATCAGATTCTATATCTAACCATTGATAGGGTATACCATTTCTGGCTAGAAAGCGTTTTACCTCATATGATTTCGGTGACCATCTCAATCCTATAACCCTAATTCCTTCATATGGAGGTTTAAATGAAGCCCACCAATCATCTAATAAATCATCAAGGATTGGGAACAAATGTTCTTCAGGAGGATCCCATGGTTTCATTAGGTAATAATCGATTCTGGCTTTATTGATGGATCTTATTGCGGCCTCTGTATCTGCAAAAGCTGTAAGTAATACACGCTTAGCTTCTGGAAATATATCGATAGACTGTTCTAGGAATTCCACTCCAGAGATCTGTGGCATACGCTGGTCTGCTAAGAGCAATGCTACGATCTCATTTCGTAGTTTTAATTGCTTCACTAATCCAAGAGCTTTTTGACCGGATTCAGCTCTAAGAATACGAAAGCGTTTTCCGTATTGCCGCCGTAGATCACGCTCGATAGCCCAGACTACATTTGGATCATCGTCCACAGTAAGCAAAACTGGTCTCACGCTTGTATCGATACTATAGATGCCTAATTTTATATTTACTTTTAAACCATGATTATGTCATTTACGCTGGTGAGACTTTCATAATAGTAATTAGTGTATAATTATTGTTGTTTAGGATTAATGGAAGTATTTTATGTGGCCATAATATAGATTTTGTTAGAGAATGAATTTCTTTATGCGCAGCGAGAGTTTGTAGATTGCACTAAGGTTTTGGAGATACGATTGATCTTCAGATCTAAATTCAGCATGGCCTTCATTGAGAATCTTACTTTAGCTCTTTCTTTACATTTCTTATCAAATCTTCGATGGTTAAGGGCTTTGGGATAAAGCATTTCACTTCATTGAGAATCTGTTTTGTTGGATTTCTTAAGCTCTCGTTATGTAATTCAGATGCAGTCAAAAAACCGAGGTCATAAAATTAGCAGTATTTTCTCTGGAAATATGACTTTACCTTTTCTGCTTGATATCCTGCGGCTCACATATCTTGTGTAATACAGTTCAATATATGTATTCTATTTCTTGCGTCCGTGTATGACTTCGAATTCCTTTTTCCGTTCCTTGAGAGTTCCCATCTTGCTTGTTTTATTGTGCTATCATTACAATATACATTAATCTAATACAATGATCTTCTGATCTTATCTTGACGAATAATTATAGTAGATTCCCATCCTGACCTCTCTTATTTAATCGCTAATGTTAATCATGGAACCTTGAATCTGTATAAAGTATAATATAAGCTGTGAACCTATGTGAAATTAAAAGACATTACAAAGTATCGGGTAATTGAAAGGTACTTACCTCATCGGTCTAAACAGCCCAGAAAAATTGATTCTTCTTTTAGTACCACTGATTCTAAAAATGAATTGGATTATTATCATTTTGATGTTACCAAGCCCCCAGAGATCTCTGACTATATAAAAAAATAGATTCGTTCCAATGTTAAGACAATATAAGAATAATGCTAGAATAAATACTCGCAGATTGCGTATTTGGAGGTTTCAATCATCGTTCTGACAATATTAATAATAATATTTAATAATATTTAATGTAATAGATATATCAAGTAATAATAGCACAAATAATTGATCCTTTTCAATTATTACCAGGGAAATGTCTCCTCTATTGCTGCCGCTCTCATACTCGGGTTTACTGCATTTTTGCAATTGACTAAATCTCAGGAAAACTGGCTTTTGTATAGCACGATATCTGAAAAACTAGAGCGAGAATATAATCTGTTCAAGTTCAAAGGCGGTCCATATTCCTTATCTGCAAATAAAGAACCAATTGATGTAAACAAAATAAATAGGTTATTTGTAGAAATCGTTAAAACATAATTTTAACACAGGAGTCAGATTCTAGACCTAGGTCTTCAATTATAACTACTGATACTATAACTACTGTCAATCATCCTTAGCCAACGTCATCTCCGGCAACAAGTGCACAAGAGAAATAGAAAAGAGACACTTGGATTTTAGATGTATGTAGCATAATAATCCATGATTGAGCTAGATAGACATCGACATGTCCATATAAGTTCAGGTCCTATCAATAATCTTATCTATATAATACATATTACCTATTCCCTATCAGGAATGTATATTCCAAATTGATTGAAAGCGCTCATGTTAACTATTCCATCATGTCTTGTCTGAGCTTGCAAGCATACTTAATCGCATAATAATGATAGACAAATTCACGTAGGTGAGATGATTTATCTTACTGTAGCGACAGGAACAATACTTATAGCAGCTACTACTAAACATATTATACTAGTATGTTAGTTAACGTAGAGATTATAGAGAATTCAAAGGAATCAATAGATCGCGCTTATGATATTTCGATCTCTGCAAAAGAAGAGTTATTGATAGCATATCCTACAGTCAATTCTTTTCGACGCAATGTACGCACTGGCATATCTATGCAGCTTCTAAAAGAAGTGTATTCAAAAAATAATATTAGACTTAGAATACTTACACCTGTGGACAATCAAATTATGCAGATAGCAGAGGAATTAAAAAAGACATTATCCGGACTTAATATTAGAGCTCTAAATGAGAATACAGAAAGCAATAGAGTCGCCATTGTCCTAGCTGACAGAAAAGAATCTATTATAGTAGAGATAAAGGATGATACCAAAGATAATATGTATGGTGCAGCAGGCCTATCGATCTACTCAAATAATAAATCAATCGTTTCGTCATATCTTGCAATATTTGATTTTCTTTGGAAACAAAGTCTGGCACTTATGTGACTTACAACACCATTACTGCATTTTTTCGAATTTGGTCCTCATTGTCATTTTCTTCCCTACAAGTTGTGGATAACCAAAGGTAGACATCAACTCGAACCTTATGTTTACCCCATTAAAATAGACAGTAGACGAGAGATTAGTATGTAAGATAATAAACCTACAAATGCATGTGATTGTGATCCTAATTTTCTGTTAACAGCGCAATTGCTGAAATAGATCTGTGAAATGTTAAGTCTAATTCCTTCGTATTTTAGGTGGAGATTACTAAACGTTTAGAATTAAATACAATCTAGCCGCTAACCATAACTCATAACGATAATTCCAGTTCAGACCATATTGAATATTCCATCCGATCTAAAACAATTGGATCGGGGGAATCATGTGAATATGATGTGCGGCATGTCGAATTATAATCATTTTTTAGAAATGAGGTATCGCAAGGCCAGAGGATAGGCTTAGCTTTTGATATATTGAGAAAATAATATTGTACCGAAATAATTATGATCCAACTTTCTTGGTGTACCTATTATGACCCAATACTAAATTCTTACAATGACACTATTACATTCTACTTTCCATACAATTTATCATCTAGCAAGATATAACATAATTCCAGCCTGAAAATATGGAATCCATATTTAAAAAAATAATTGATGATTTTGATACATATGGTTTTCGAGCGGCGCTATTATCCTATGCTACGATCTATCGGTGATTGAATTTCCAGTGGTTAGATTTCAAGTGATTGAATCCACAGTCATTGAGTTTCCAATGATGTCTCCACTTATGATGACTGTAGTGACCCTTCTTGCCATCGTCGTTATATTTCACTTTGGCTTGTGCCTCGTTACTAACAATTGGTGCTATCGCCAGCAGGAATAGGGTAATCACTAGAATGCTTGTGCCAATGATTAATGAAGTTCGTCTGGAATGCCTGGATTGCATCTTTATGCTAGAAGAATCTCACTTATAATTAAATTGATTAAAAATAAAAAAAATATACTTTATAATGAATATGTATAGCTTATATATATTGTATGCTAGTATATTAATATTGATTACACTTCAGAAGATGATTACATAGTGTATGTATAACACATTTTTCTGTTGAGACGTCTATCATAAAATAAGCGAGTCTTTCAGGCTACAAATAAAAGGGTCGATTTAGTTGAATTCACCCATTCATTTTTCTTTCTTCGCAAAGACCCTCATACCAGTAAAGTCGATCATAATACATGATGCATCTCCGATAACCCACGAATTATGTCCAGGCGGTATAACAGCAGTATCACCAGGTCCACCTTCAATTTCTGTACCATCATCCATTCTAGTTTTAATTCTCCAGAAATGATATATGAGGTATATGGAGCTTGTCAACTGGTTGTGTTAACAAGCGGTTTGACACATTTTTTCCAACTCCATCATGGTTCTAATATTCCTCTGCCCACAGTGACACCACTATCAGTAAGGTTTACAATTTCAATCTTTCCCTTCCCAAATAGCCTTACTTCGTCGTGGTGAAACAAAGCTCAGTACTGGATAACCGAAGGTATCACTTGTTCAGATTCATAAATGTTGTATCACATACCAGACGATTCCATCATTACCTTGGATATTATCTCCTAGATGGAGACTATTAAGAATTCATCCACCTTGGTCAAGTTAATAGCTACTCTAGAATTATCCAGTTCCTTTCCCAGTTCGTCAGTAGTGGATCCATAGAAGGTCCTTGCGACCATCCATTCAGAAAAACGTACTCTTCTTCCATACGTTACTGTCTGCTTTAGACTTACAGAGTTTGTTCACGCATAGCTACTACAACAGACAAGTGACAATAACTAGTAACAAATTAATTTATATAAATATCGTATCAAATGTCATTAAACAGTTATAATAAATTCAATCATTAATCTAATTAAGTCGTAGACAATTAATAGTTGTAAGAAGTGAGCATTCTGGTATGTCTGTCACGAAATCCTTTATAACTCCGTCAAGACGAAATTTGCTTGTTATATATTTTTCTAGTTTAATAGTAATTTCAATCTTGATTTTAATTTGGATGTGGAATCCTATACAGGGCTCACTTACTGCAATTAAATCTCAAAAACATTTTATCTATGGACCAGGACAAGACAAAACTATAATTACAGATATAAAAAATAGTAGTGCTGCTTCAGATTCAAAAAATGTCACAATAGTCAAGTATACAAATAATAGTCATACGACCACGATCAATCTAACAAGAAAGCCATTGCTAGGTCAAGCGTGGAATACTGACCCTGAGATAGTATTAACAAATCCTGAAATCAGATTGGTAATTTTTTCTACTTTTTTTGGGGTTATTGGTGCCTCAGTTCATGGAATAGGTTCTTTGACTGCTTGGATAAGCAGGGGAAAACTAGAAGCTGGATGGGATATTTGGTATTTAACAAGACCCCCCATTGGAGCGGCGCTTGCACTCATAACCTATTTAATTATTCGAGCTGGCTTTGTCACCGGTGGACCCACAGCAATCAATGATTTTGGAGTTGCAGGAATGAGTGCACTTGTAGGTTTGATGGAAGACGAAATGACTACAAAGTTAAGAGATATATTTGATACTCTTTTTGGAATTAAGAAACCAGTAGAAGAAAAGGGTGATGAACCTATCAAAGGTAAGAGAACAAGCATTGTATTTCCTGACAATCAGAAGACTGAAGTCAAAGTAGCGGATTCAACAGAATTAAAAGCAAAGGTAATCAATGCTGATGGAATACCAGTAGAAAATTGCAAAGTACTTTTTGCAATTGATGATGTAAATATTGTGGAATTTGTAGGGACTGCAGACAAATCAAAAGCAAATATTAATACAGATTCAACTGGGACAGCTACTGTAAAAATAAAGGGATTGAATACAGGCATTGTAACTGTCATAGCTACTACAAAAGTAGAGGAATTAGAGTCAACGGCTAGTCTGGTAATCAAAATCGTATAATAAATTGCGGTTAGTCCATTTAATATATTGAAGATGAGTTGCGTACTATGATATATTCATATGCATATTCATAATTTCTTAATAAGTACATATGCTTACGAATTACCAAATTCTTATCACTCCATTTCTATACTCATTAAAAAAATTTGTCAAATCAACCGACCCATCTACTATTTGGTTAAACACTTTTGTAGTTACTCGAAATTATGCCGTGCAGGATCGTTGATAATCAATACTTGTTATAATGCTTTTTATACTATTATTGGTAATCTCGTAATAGTTTATAATATTTATGGTCACCATTGCATTTGTATTTTTGTATTATTTTTTCTAAGATTTTCATGTGCTATATACTTATTATCTAATATCAATTTATCTTTCGGATCGATGGATAAAGCCTTATCATAGTACTTTATAGCTTCTGTATAATTGCCTATACCAGCATGAGCATTACCAATATCATTTAATATTTCGATATTATTTGGATTTATAAGTAAAGCCTTATCATAGTACTTTATAGCTTCTGTATAATTGCCTATCCCAGCAAGAGCCTCACCCTTGCTATCTAGAGCAGAATAATCAGTAGGATCTACACGTAGAGCTTTATCAAAGTCTCTACCTTCTAAGGCTTTAACAAAGTATAGCATAGCCCTTGTATGATTACCTAATTTATATAGCAGCATGCCTTTACTAATCAGAGCATCGGAACGATTTGGATTTATCTTCAAAACCTTATCGAAGTATTGCATGGCTCCAGTAAAGTTTTGCATATGGAATAGTACAA
>Ga0164303_10000297_pt1 | contig 11005 bp, 7 predicted proteins | sample Whisoiple_207_MG_FD_109715 | JGI IMG/M metagenome (GOLD analysis project Ga0164303, IMG submission 109715) | Soil microbial communities amended with pyrogenic organic matter from upstate New York, USA - Whitman soil sample_207_MG | ecosystem: Environmental > Terrestrial > Soil > Agricultural...
TTGAACCATCAGAAGGATCTGATCTTATATCAGATCGGTTAGGCATGCCATTAACAAAGTATGGACCTTCTGTCTGTTGTGGAGTACCTTCGTGTTCTATCAGCGATGGTGTAAGTGTGCATGGCTTGTTTGTTGATGCGCTTTTTTGAGCCGCAGACAATTCATGAGGTATTGACGGTGGATGAAATGTAGTTGGACTAGGTCTGACAGGAGAAGATAAAGTTGGGTTTGAGAAGGAATATGTATCGCCAATACTTGGAATTGATTGCGCTGAAGCTTGAGCAGGTGCTAACCCAGCTCCTAGCAAAATCAGGACCGTCAAAGACAACTGAAAGAATAATGAAATATTTTTTTTGTTTATTAACATTGACTTAATATCTTTCCCGTTAGCCAGAGTCATGTATATTGTTACTAGTTGATATATTATTAAAACCAACAACATGAAGCTAGCTAAACTAACAAAATTACACATTAACTGTAGACTATGATATAATGAAATATCTCTACTATCTCTACTAAGATCAAATTAGGCCTAAAAACAGGCGTAAAAGCAGGATTTAAACGGAGTATCATTTCTTGACATCTCTATCTATCAGAATTACCTCTACCATTCTTGCTATGATCACAATAGAATGGAGGAGGTACTTCCTCACAACAGAAGTTTAACCCATGTCCGTAAGCTAAATATTCATGTATCTGTAATTACAGCATTAGTAATAGTACCGAGTATAGATACAGTATGAATAAGTAAGAATATCTACGCATCAAACCGTCTAGTAATTATCATATCAACTTAATGTGTGAAATTGCTAGCACGAGAATCACTAATAGCGTTAGATTTGGAAATATTGGTACTATTGCTCATTGTAGTATTATATTTAAATGCTGATATAGTCACTTGATTTAGTATATTGTCGTTTATTGTCTGAGCACTACGTGAAAATGGTGATTGATGGTACAGCGTGGGAAATTGAGTTGATATATGATATTTTTAAACCATATTAAGGGCTAGAAATTATCACAAATAATGACTATAGGAGCAGGAAAGATATGCATAGCATGTGGACAGAATGCCTCTTCGCTTGATGATAATAATAGCGTATACTGTTATCGACATTATCAGATCTTCGATTCGCTAAAAAACGAGCTTGCTGCACGACAGGCCTCTTCGACCACTAGCAATATGTCTTGGAGAGATTTTCTGCTTCTTAAGAAACGAGAAAATCACGATCCGGATGTACAGAAAGTAGTTGAAACTGAATTATACCGCAAGTAAACAGGTACAGATACACCTCTCTCCAAGGGAGACATATCAGATATATTCAGGGACAAATGAGGACAATGTGTAAGTATGAACAAATAAACAACCAACCACCCAACCAAACTAACTGTCCCCTCCAGGTAAAGTAGTCTAATCTATAATAATAATAATAATAGGATGTGTGCTAATTACATATTTGGCTATGAATGAGAACTATAGTTTAACAAAAGAAATAGAATCAAGGAAAAATAGCTTTGCATTCGCTTTACGAGCAGATAATAAAAAATTATTTATGGAATGATATAGGAAATTAATAAATATTTTGATGCAATTAATGCTAAAGGCGAGCCATTTATGACTGAATCGTTATTTATTGCATTAATACTGGAGTAACAGAAATGATTAAAGAGTTGATTACGAAACTTTCAAAAAGAACTAACTAATAACCTTGCCTGCCCCCTTATCCTGTCGGTATAGTAAATCAGGAAAGGTTCTTCATAATTTTATCTGCAAACAATTCTAATTGTTCGAGTTCTCTAGATGGATCTAAATCTACTATGAAATACTCCATTCCGACATTTTCAAGCGATTCTATTTCATTCAAGACTTCTTCCTGAGTTCCATAAATAACGAATTCTTTAATCTGCTCTTTAGGCATCCCCTTAAACAGTTCATTTAACTTTTTGTTTAGTGATTCCTTATCATTATCGATTAACACAATACCCAATTTGGTCTTCAGAATTGAATCGAAGTCTCTACCAACATTCTTACAATGTTCATCTAATATACCCAACTTTCGTTTTATTGTCTCTAAAGAGCCAAATAGGTTGCATGCATCTGCGTACTTTGCCACGATCCTTAATGTGTCACGTTCTCCGCCCCCGCCTACCATAATAGGAGGATGAGGCTTCTGTAATGGTTTAGGATTACAATAAGCATCTTTTATCTGATAATATTTACCATTGAAGGTAGCTTTAGATTTAGTCCACATTTTGCGTATAATTTGAATGACTTCTTCAAGTCTCAATAACCTCTCTTTTGTCGAGGGAAACGGAACTCCATATGCGAAGGATTCCTCTTGATTCCATGCCGCTCCTATTCCCATAAACAATCTGCCTTTACTAAGGACATCTAACGTAGCACCAATCTTTGCTAGGATTGCTGGATGTCTATATATAATGCCAGTTACTAACGTTCCAAGTTTTATTTTTGTAGTAATACCTGCAAGCGCGGAGATAGTCGTCCAACTTTCAAGCATCGGTTCATCTGGACCTCCTACAAACTTTATCTGATGAAAATGATCCATTACCCAAAAGGAATCAAAGCCAGCATTCTCTGCCATTAAGATGAGATCTTCTAAAGAATCCACTATCTTGGACGTATCGCCATTTTTATAATCGAAAGTAAAATTGGGATGCTGTAAACCAAATTTCATATTAAGTATATCTACACATCTTTATCTAAGATATAACTCTATGCTCTAGTCATTCAAATGAACTATATTCTAACAGAATATATTCAATCATGGAAATCAATTTTTATCGCTAAAGTCTTCTCTTCAGTTATCATGATTAATGAGCAAGTGCTGTAAAATTGAAAAATCTGTAGCAAACGCCAGAGATATAGCAAAAAGAGATGCAAGGGATTGTAGTGTTTTGGATACCACCTGTCTATGATGTTAATCGCGTTCAGAAAATTAATGTTATAATATAGTGCGTTACTAGTCAATTATACACAAAGTTGTTTTTGTATTGTTTAATTATACAGAAATATAACGAAATATCGCTTTTTAGTGTTACACCGCTGTTAACAGCCCAGGACAAATTGCTGAAAAACGATACTATTACAATTAAGTCCACTGAACGTAAAAAGACATGTTGTCATATGCATTATGAAGATAAATATGGATTTAATGACATACAATTATCTAGATAAGTGAGTCAGGTGTTCTGGCAGGTCTTTAAATGCCTTTTTGTATAAAGGTGCTTCGTGTTACTTTAAGTATCTTGTGTCTTATGATAAAATTGTACCAGAGAGACTACCTACGATTACAATAGAAATCATGTATATGAATGGGCACTGACATGTGTTGTTTAGCATGTGTTTTCATTTTTGGATTATCTTAAACTTCTTACCGTAAAAAGGACAGAATTTTATGTCATGAAAGGTCGGTACAGTATTGAACTATACACAAATCCTTCTCGGATCTTCAATGTATTCTCATCTACAGAATCATAATAATAAATTCCAATACCGACCGCTTGGCCTTCCTCATAATATTCTTCAATTCTTCATAACAGCAATTTAATTATGTTTTTCATGCCTTACTATCAGTTTTCCATGATCAGTCTGAGCTTTTGGTATCGTCAGGCTCGCATATTATGCAATATCCTAGACCACATAGGATATGATTAATTTGGTGATTTTCACACTTCAGACAAAAATGATAACTCTAAATATAATTTAAAACCTCTATATGACACTCAAGTTTTGTTTGTTCATTAAAATCATTATGTTCAAAAATATACTCGCTAGTTTTAAATCAAGTTGCATCGTTATCTGCTCCTTGAATTTTAATTTTTCTGCTCCTCTGGCCTGTATACTTTTTGATTAGTTAAAGACGATGTATTTTCAAACCATTGAACTCTTATCCGCAGGCACCCCTAAAGTTTACTTGATTGACTCTGCGCCGATAGTGATGTATAAAATCAACTACCTCTAATCTCAAGACACGAACTAGCAAGTCTGCTCACCTCTTCTCAAAGCAATATTATACTATCCCTAGTATCCTTGCCTCGTTATCAATGGAGGTATCAAAAGATTTATTATTACATGAAATTTGATGCCTATCAGAATCGATAGTGAGGTTAGTTTAATGTCACTCATGTCATTTTTCCTATTGAATTAATTGCATCTTACCTTTTTAACAGGATAATACATTCTACAGGTATATACGTAAAAATATGTACATCCAAATATTTTAGCATGATGTGATTTTAAATGCCCGCATCTACAAAATTTTCTCTTTTCTAGGCGTAATCTCTCCCCTTTTTTATCTAAAGGTTGACCCAATTTGAAATTTCGTCTATTATTCTGCTTCAAGGCTTAGTAGCTCAGAAGAAAGTATTTGCTATTTGAGTTTTGATTAACCACTGTTAAAATTTATCTACCTCGACTAACTGAGCTAAAGCTCATCTGTCGTTATGATGAGTTTGTTTGTTAGTGTACTGTTTGGATTCTAGTATGATTAGCTACTCACAAATTAGAGAATCAAAGAAATAAAAAATAAAATGTGAATCATTTTAGACTTTATGTGCCTCCATTTAAATCTCTACTTCTCTATAGGATTGTCTATCATATTTCCCCATTCTGTCCACGATCCATCATAATTTTTCACATTGGGATATCCTAGCAAATACGAAAGAACAAACCAGGTATGTGAGGATCTTTCACCGATTCTGCAGTAAGTTATGACTTCCTTGTCCGGAGTTATACCCTTTGATTCATATAATTTTCTTAATTCTTCAACTGACTTGAACGTCCCATCCGCATCATTTACTGCCTGAGCCCATGGGATATTGATAGCATTAGGAATGTGACCTCCTCTCTGAGCATGTTCTGTAGGATATTCTGGAGGCGCTGTAATTTCTCCTGTAAATTCTTTTGGGCTTCTGACATCTATCAATGTATTTGTTCCGAGCGTATTACGCACATAATTAAGAAATGTTCTAATATTTTTGTCAGGCTCTAACTGTAGGTCTAGCTTAAAACTCCCTTTGGGATAGCTGGGAATCTCTTTTGTCACAGGCTTGTCTTCAGCTAACCATTTCTTTCTGCCACCATTTAAAATTCTGACATCTCTATATCCGTAATACTTGAATACCCAAAACGCAAATGCTGCAAACCAATTATTGAAATCTCCATACAAAACAAGAGTTGTATCATTATTGACTCCAATTCTTTGCATCAGCTGTTCGTAAGCTTGTTTGTTTAAAACATTCCTATTTACAGGATCGTTTATATCATGCTTCCAGTTTACTAATACTGAACCAGGAATATGTCCTAATTCATAGTTTGCCACAGGGTCATAATCTACTTCAACGATTCTGATATTTGGATCATTGAGATGATTTTCAACCCACGGTATGTCAACTAACACTTCTGGATGTGCGTACTGCTTCGCTTCAGTCATATATTTTCTAGCACCTAATTAAGCGGTATCAGGTAAGATAAATATTACTGCTTAGATATATGCAAAATAATCAAAATATACGAAATATTAGTATATCTTTACTGCATCAATCAAAAACATGCAGGAGATACTGACTGCTTATTTCTATCTAGGTCAGAGTCAACATCTGTTGCTATTACGATTACATTTGCTTTTGATTTAATTCCTGTATTAAATTATCTCATAGAGTCGATTCTGGATTTTAACAGCTATAAATAACACAATAATCTCAACTAATAGCCTGACATTAGGCTGATTACTTTAATGTACCCAACACTGCTACCTATAATTGTATCAACATAATGGATTTTTTACTGATGATATTTCTCTATATCTCATACTTGCAACTGAAAGTACTATTACTGGTAATATTGCATTATTTGGTGCAGCAAGAATATCATCATTATAGAGGCTGCTGAGGAGAGAGGGGTAAATGCATTTTTGTACATTAAATTTATTAAAATAGGACTTTTAGAAGCTGCGATTAATACTGTTGCATGTACCTATCCCTTACAGTCCAATTTGCTTGCTCCTAATAAAAATAGGTATAACTGCTAAACTCTTAAATCATGATAAAGTCATAAGGGTGTAAATACGAGAGGAACTTGGCCTTACCAGTTCTATCACCTCGTACTTGGCAGTTGTCCATAGTAAAAGGTATTATACAAATGATTCGATCCATAGTCTGTCCAATTCTAAAAATTAACCGAATAGAAAATGAACTTCGCTTTTCATATGATAGCCAACCTACATAGTGCGCCTATGTATATAGATCGATAGTTTATGACAAAAGGAAATAATAATAATAATAATAATAATTATACATCGTACTAAAACATGAAAATAGTTGATCTTACACTTGGAATCACATCGGATATGATAACCTTCCCTGGATATCCGTCACCTACATTCCTAAAATGGTCAAAATTTGAGATTCAAGGATATATTTCAGAAGTCGTGTTTTTGAGCACTCATACGGGAACTCACATGGATGCTCCATTTCATTTCGCCCCTAGTGGCCCAACAATCGATCAAATTGAAGTCCATAGGTATATTTGTAATAATAGCATACTCATAAAAATAGAGAAGAATTCTAATCAAATGATTACTAGCCATGATATAAGAAAACACACTAAATTGGAGATAAAAGAAAAAGACACTGTTGTCTTATCCACAGGTTGGGAAAAGCAAATTAATGAAAAGGATAATTATATGAAAAATAATCCAGGCTTATCAAAGGATGCGGCGGAATTTCTAGTAGAGAAAAAAGTTAATGCCGTAGCAATAGATTGTCCGAGCATTGACGTAGGTTCTGATAGCGGACTCATAGCTCATAATACGCTCCTGTCAAATCAGATTCTAGTAATAGAAAATTTATGCAATTTATACAGATTCAACAATGAAAAGTTTACGCTTATAATGACGCCTCTGAAACTTGTAGGTGCTTCAGGTTCACCTATACGCGCTATTGGGATCGAAGAATGAGGAATAATATCTCTGATAATAAAATATGCAAAATGAAGAGCCTACCAGGTCATATATGAAGAAATATTCGAGTCGTTAAGATCATGACAATAATATCTGTCCTCCATCTCATGAATTTACTAGTATTCCTATGCCATAAAATGAGGCATGATGGTATTCAAAGATAAAATTATTCAGTGATCTAGTAGTTCATTAGGTAGTAATGGGCACGAATCCAAAAACATATTGGTGCAATGAGGCTTGATAGTTGCCAAATGTATATTGCTACGGAAGAAAAAACGTAAATATTACAGAATTCTTACTCAGATGAGTTTTTGGGAGGATTCCTAGTACATTCTTAAACAGGCCAATAGAAATGGACTTTTCTAACCAATACGACCACTTCTCGCCAAATTTATGATGAATTGTGACTGTGAATCTTCTCTCCTGCTCTATCTGAACTTCATATTTGAACATTCCAGCATATCTAGCTAAAAACGACAGATGCAAAAGACATGCCTCAACATCTAATTTCCTGTAGTGAAACATGATATAATCCTTGGGAACTGATGCTGCAAATTCCTCGGCGGCAGTTCTTAACTTATCTTGTTCGGTAGCCTCAATAATTGCTTTCAGAGCCTCACTTGGCAAAGAAATGCGGCCAAACTTTTCAGCATATCTATCCCATTCGATATATTTTGCAAGTATCGAAGATATAAGTGCATTTTCACTAATACCATGTTCATCCGCATCTTTATCTAAAGCTTCATCTAATTGCCTATCTAGACGAATAGTTCTTAGTATCGTCTTTTTCTTGCCCTTTCCTTCTACAGTCAATAGTTAATAACGTTCTATCTAAAATATAACGTTTGAACTCTCCTGGCAGATGTATAATGCAATACTAAAGATATTTTTGGAAGAAAATCTTAGAGATAATTTTTGTCCTATATGTATTTGAAGGACATAGTGGAAGTCTGTGCATATATAACTGTATAAGCATCTACTAAGATTATAGATATCATGACGGCGAATAGTCTACTATCTTAGTTATGAAACAAGATTATTATTATTCAATTCAGTTCTGTTGAATGATCTAATTTTTGTAACTTGGGTACAAGCTCTGTATATGTTGGTATCTCATAAGCACTATCCTTTAGTATAGATATCATCTGTTTTTGATCCTTGATTGCTTCAGCCGGGTCTCTTGGATGCAAAGCTATTCTGATAATTTGTGGTCTTTCTTCTATTTGCAACTTGAAGGCTCTTTCATCTCTACTCATGTTCACAATGTTCTTTTCTGGAAAGCCAGTAGAATCCCAATTTAAAACCTTTGGCAGCTTTATTTTCTTAAACTCTCCTTGCGAAAGTAGCAATATATATTCTTCTTGCTCTTCTGCTAATTTGAATCCCAACTTTTCTAATACTTTGATTGAGCTATTATTTAATTTCCATGCTGGTGGTATAAACACGTCAGTGTTTATTCCTATTTCGTGGAATATCTCTAGCCCCGCACGTATCTGTTCCTCTGCATCTGCTTCTTTTGTATCATGGAAGTTATCAAACTGACCATTTTTCAACTCATGATAAAGACCGTGCAAAACAATTTGGCAGTTGTCGTAGGATTTTATCTTATCAACAAATTCAGGAAATCGAGGAAGATCTTGCTTTTCATTAAAGAATGGCACCAATGCAATATTGAATTTTATGTCTAGTCTCTCTAATTCATCAGCCAATTCGAATATCTTTGTTGAAAAAGCGGGACATGCGTCATGTATTGTGACCACTCCTAATCGCGTCTGTGGTTGTTGTTGCTGTTGCTGCTGCTCCAATGAATCCGACATGTGTTAGAACAGAATCTGATATTATTATCAGTTTCGTATCATAACTTTTCACAATAACAGCAGAATGAAAGTGCTGATCCATGTTTTTTTACAGATGATTTGCTTATTGTAGACATTAAAAATGCCAGAAAAAGCACGTTTACATACACAGGATAGCGTTTCTGAAAATTATAAGCAGATTATATGAGAACATAATACAGACAATGTGATTAATCACATATTCACTAATATCATATTATGAATGCGTCCTATTTTATATAATCTGCACTAAACGTAACCAAGACTTAACTACCTATAAAATTAATTCGGTCATAAATTTCATAAAGTCCCACTATAATATCCCTATACTAAGATATTATGTAAGAAAATACAAAAGTCAAGGTGATCAATTCTCGTTATTCGGTTGGTGAAAGATAACATTAATTTGCAATATATAACGAATAAACAATCGGTGGATTTGCTAGTACTCTCTAGACTACGCATATTAATCGTCATTAGGTTTGCAATATCGCCAAGCAAATTATTACCTCAAATTATTAGCACAGATCAATAGCATATCTTTATTATCTAATGCTACCATATAACTATGAAGATTATAATATGTTTTTTAGAAGCCGTTCCCAGAACGAGACTAAGAAATCTCAGACTGACAACGAATCCTCTGATAAGAACAAAGAAGCTTTTAGACTAGGTTCTTCAATTGCCAAATTGATAACATCATCTTGGAATTCTCAAGAAAACCCAGGAAAAGTCTATATCTTTAACCGACGAGTGCATCATGGTGGAGTTGGAGCATTATTGGGTTTATCGAATCTTTTCAGCAAATCACAACCGATACCTTCTGGAATTTTATCAGGATTAGGTGAAGGTTTGGCTAAGGACGATTATGCTGACCGAGACTCTTGGTTCACCTTCGATAAAAAACCCGAGAGCAGTGTTCATGTTGATGATAGTTCAGTACCACAAACAACAACAACAACATCTTCCGTTTCATCAACTACTACCAACTCATCAAACATAGATTACAATACTACTAATGAAATGCATCAAGAGACTAAATCGCCAACTATTGAGAAAACAAAGGAATCCTCGTAGTCAATTACTAAAATTAGGAAGGCCTCTATCCTCCCGTGACTCATAACCTCTATGCGTAAAATTTTCTATTATTTTGTATTCTCCACTTGATTAAAGAGATAGTATAGATGGTCGTAATTGATTAAGAGCATGACCGTAGGGACTCGTTATAATGAGCAAATTTGGGTCAGTCCTAACTACGATGGACATGTGTCATAGAACTTAACATTCGATATAATGATTCGCAATATAAAACGCATATAGTGGTTGAGTATAATGATAATGCTAAGGATTTGGGAAGACTGAGTGATTAGGTTAATAAATTTGGTGCTCTAGATAACGTAGATAAAAGTGACATTCGCTCAGGCTAATGCTAAAATTCAGGATTTGCCATCGAAAACACAATAATTTAATAACGTGTTACCCCTAAAATAGCTTCCCATGCAAACAGATCTGTAGATGAAAACAGTGCAGATCTTAAACCTGATTTCAATCTCTATTTACTAGATGCAAAGATCGTTAAAGTCTCAAAATATGTATGCCAACTATACAATAAAGGATTTGATATACATGGGCAAAAAAACTAACTGAAGAAAATAGGATATTAAATACTTGTAAGTGAATATGTTGCATAAGGTGCCCCTTGCACTTATTCTTCCTCATTATAGAGAGAAGGAAACTAAATAATATTCCAATTTGGATGTCAAAATATTGTAATTAGAAGTACCTGATCATGACGATGTTTATGCACTTGGTGATTGTGCATCTATAACCGATCCCATTACCGCAAAGCCTTATCCTCCTACGGCTCAGCATGCAATAAGACAAGGAAAAGTAGCTGCAAAAAATATCATTTTTGCAATCAAGGAAAAACCAAGAAAACAAAATTGATTAAAAAGAAAGGAATGATGGCAGAACTAGGAAAAGGACAGGCGCATTCGGAGTACTTTAAACAAATTCATTCAACCACTATATTGGCAGAGGTAAGTCGCCTGATTGATCCCGAAACCTTGAAATTGAGACAGAGGTAATCGTCACGGATTGGCTGTGAAATAACAAATTGGAGATAACTATTTGTAATACGAGGTATTCTCTGAGTTATCTTTAAAAATATAGGATAAAAGCATCTACCAA
>Ga0164303_10000299_pt1 | contig 10965 bp, 13 predicted proteins | sample Whisoiple_207_MG_FD_109715 | JGI IMG/M metagenome (GOLD analysis project Ga0164303, IMG submission 109715) | Soil microbial communities amended with pyrogenic organic matter from upstate New York, USA - Whitman soil sample_207_MG | ecosystem: Environmental > Terrestrial > Soil > Agricultural...
CTCTTCTTCGCCAACGCCGAGCTCTTCCACCAGCGCGTGCTTGAGGCCATTGCAGAATCACCGACTCCGGTGCGACGAATCATCGTCACTGCTGAACCCGTAACCAGCATCGACGTTACTTCGGCTGATATGCTTGCCGAGCTCGAGCACAGCCTCACCGAATCCGGCATCGAGCTGCGGTTCGCTGAAATGAAAGATCCGGTCAAGGACAAGCTGAAGCGCTTCGAACTATTCGAACGCTTCGGCGGCGCCGACTTCTATCCGACGATAGGCAGCGCCGTGGACGCCTACCTCGAAGAGCACGCGGTCGACTGGAAACCCTGAGAACACTTTCTTGAATCAGAATCGGTTGCTCTATCCGCCTGAGCCACGGTGGAAACCGGTGCTGGTTTACGCCGAATCACAAGGCTGTAAAATCCGACACGAAACCGGATATGGCGAATCTGAACAATTCAAAGGAGAAAAACCGGCGCATTTTCGTACTCGCCGATACGCACAATCGTTTGCCGCAGAGAGTGAGTGAAATGGCCAAAGGCGCCGATGAAATCTGGCACCTGGGGGACGTCTGCGCCGAAACAATCCTCGACGAGCTTCGCGCGCTTGGACCACGAGTGACTCTTGTTCGAGGAAATTGCGACAGCAATTTCGAATGGCCGCTGGTTGTTGATCTGGAGCGAGGCGGATTGAAACTTCGCCTCCAACATATACCGCCGGACAATTCGCCAAGCGGTGTTGATGTTGTCCTGCATGGACATACGCACGTCCCGCGACATGAGAGACGCGGAAGCGTGTTGTTTCTAAATCCTGGTTGCGTAACGCGCCCGAACCAGGGCGCGCCTCCGAGCGTAGCGTGGCTTGAAATCGCAGATAGAAAAGTGAACTGGGAACTCGTCCCGCTTCGCTAACGCAACGACGAATATTACTCAATTGCTAATCGCAATCCCGCCGCCTGCTGATTCAGTCCACAACTCAGGACAATTGCGCGGCGCGCTTCTGGTATAGGCATGCGCCCATTTGGAAGCCGCAATGAAACGGCTGCGTCTGCGTGGAGCACAGGCGGTAGCTCTGCAGAACGCAAGGCTTGGGCCGCCACTATAATCTGCCACAGTCCTGCAGCACCAATGCTTTCGCCCAAGGCGGGTTTGGCGGTGTACACAACTGCATTCGGCACAACCCGCTCCAAGGCTGTGTATTCTGCTTGATCGACGAACGTTCCGTTGGCGCTCGAGATAACAATATCAATGTTGGATTCAGCGAGATCACGCACGATTCGCTCCAAAATTTCCTCCGCTTCGACGCGCTTCGTGAAATTTCCACCCGGGTGAGCGGATTCGATTCTGAAATGGCCCTTTCGTGCCAGAAGAACTGCCCCTGCACCTTCACTCAAAATCATTCCTCGTCGTTGACCGAACGGCTCAATCGGAGGCGCTGAGCGAAGCAACCGCCATCGCCGATAAGCATCGCACAAGAGCCAATCGACTTCTTCCGTTCCAACAATAAGGCAGTGGTCGATCGCCTCATTCAACATCAGGTCTTCGGCCATTCTTATCGCAAGGAGACCCACTGATCCGTCGCCGACCAAAGTATAGGTGGCGCCAGTAATACCGAGAATGGCGGCAAGATGGCTCGCCGGCGCATTGAATACAGTCTCTGGAAACAAGAGCGGGCTGGCCGACTGCGCGCCTGCGTCCACGACGTCGCGATAAAAGCGCTTGATGTAAATCACGCCTCCATTCGAGATGGCGAAGATGAGCGCGGTTCGTTCTGCAGTCTGCGAATCGAGTTTCACGTCCGCAGCGCGCAAGGCATCCAAACCAGCTGCTGCGGCAAATCGCGAAATGACGCTCGCCCGGCGCAGTCGTGGGTGGCCAAATCCCTCCATCGTCGCTTCCGGTACGCGGAAGACGTTGTAAGCTCGATCGCTGAATTTTTCCGAAATTGTAGTCGGTGACGCTTCATGCCCATGTAGCAACCGCGCCCATACAGAATCCACGCCGCTTCCCAGAGGTGTCACCCACCCCATTCCCGCGATCGCCAGACTCATGCCTCGAATTTACGCATCAGGATCGAAGCATTCGTCCCGCCGAAGCCAAAGGAATTGGAGAGCGCAGTCCAAACGGGAGCTGGACGCGCTTCGTTGGCCACGATGTTTAGATCGAGATCATCGTCCGACTCCCTGAAATTGATGTTCGAAGGGAGAAATTGGTGCTGCAGCGCGAGTAAGCAGACGATCGCCTCAATTGCGCCGGCGGCTCCCAGCGAATGACCCATCATGCTCTTGGTTGAGCTCACCGGCACGCCATTGAACAACGTGCTGATCGCCTTTCCCTCGGCCGCGTCATTAAATACCGTGGCTGTGCCGTGCGCGTTGATGTAATCGACCTCTTTCGCTGAAGCCTTCGCATTCGCGAGAGCTCGCTCCATCGCCTGCCGCGGTCCGATGCCCGAAGGGTTCGGCTGTGTGATATGAAAGTTATCTGTAGAAATGCCGTAGCCAATAATTTCTGCCAGGATAGGCGCACCGCGGCCATTGGCGCTCTCAAGATTTTCCAACGCTAGCATCGCGGCGCCTTCTCCCAACACCATCCCAGTGCGATGCCGGTCAAACGGCCGACATTTCTCAGGCGTTGAGGCTTGAAGCGAATCAAAGCCGACGAACACCATTTCCGAGAGCGCATCGTAACCGCCAGCCAACACGCGCTGGTAGCGACCGGACCGCACACATTCAAACGCATGGCCAATGGCATTGGTGCCCGAGGCGCACGCGTTCGCGATGACCTGGCAAGGCGAAGAAATTCCGAAGGACTCCTGGGCGTCGATCACCGGTTTTTGCGCCGGATAATTGGAAATCCATGTGGGCGCGCGCCGTAAATCCCCAGCTTGACGCAATGTGCGGTAGTAATCCTCACCGTACGACATGCCGCCGCTTGTTGTTCCGATTACCGTTAACTCAGGCTTGAATTGCGGTTCTTGCGTTAGGACTTCTTTTAGCGCTTGAATCATCATGTGCGACGCACGATGGAGACGTCGCGAACGTGGTGGTTCACCCCGGCTCGAGAGGAGTCGATCGTCTGAAACCTGGCCAGCGGTTTTGCATCGGCATTGCGCCACAGAAAATCGCGCGACGGGGGTCACGCAATCCCGTGGCTGGCGCAGCGAATCGAGTGTTTCGCGCATGCCAAAGCCCAGAGGGCTGACCACGCCGGCAGCCACAACTGCCACACGACGTCCCGCCTGTCTCCCGTCCACACCGCTACATCGACCCATTACAAAATTGACCCCCGATTTTCTAATTGCTTTCTTTTTCGAAGCATTTTACAAGTGACTCGAAAGCGGAAACGGAAGCCCGGAAGTTGGTGGATTGTCAGTTGAGTTTATTCAGTGACGATTTGAAATCCGATAAGCGGGAACAAGTGACCTGGCAACGTTTTCCAGAATAAACTCAATGGGCACGAAATTATACGTAGGCAATCTTCCCTTCAACACCACAGAGAATGAGCTGCAGGAGCTTTTTTCACAGGCTGGGGCTGTGCAGGAAGTCACTCTCATGCAGGACAGATTCACGGGCAAGTCGCGCGGCTTTGCCTTCGTCACGATGAGTTCGGACGAGGAAGCTCAAAACGCCATTTCGAAACTCAATGGTCAAGCTATCGAAGGCCGGCCATTGACCGTGAACGAAGCGCGGCCACGCGAAGCACGGCCGCCCGGTGGCGGCGGACGCGGGTACGGCGGTGGTGGTGGCGGCGGTGGATACGGTGGTGGTCGCCGTGACGGTGGCCAGCGGAGAGGCCACTGAGCGCCGAAGAGTGCCGGCTTTCAAGCCGTCACATTTGGAATCGACGGCTGCCCAAGCCGTCGCTCCTTGAAAAATTTGGGCAGGGCTGGATTCGAACCAGCGAAGGCGTAAGCCAGCAGATTTACAGTCTGCCCCGTTTGGCCACTTCGGTACCTACCCTTTCGTGGGCGGAAGACTCGCCACGGCGAGGCTGCGCACGTGAGCGCCCACTGTCGATCTTAATTCGAAAAATTCAACGATCGCCTTTTCTACATATCGCTGCGATTCGCGCGAAATTCCCCGGATAAACGCGTATCGCCAGCATCGCGCGTGCGGCGCTTGGTCTGCAAAACGCCGCCATCACTGTATTGATTGGATCAGTCGCAGCGGGTAGTCTCTTTCATGGCGTTTCTGCGCGGGCTTTTTTGGTTCGCTCTGTTCATCGTTTTCACTTTTTGCTTCGTTGTGCTGTTCCAGTACGGCCCTCGCGATTTCCCTAACGGTGTTCAGAAGGAGTACGTCCGCGTAAAATCATTCGTCACAAAGCAAACGGAAAAAATAGCGAAACCAAAGAAAAACCCCTGATCGCAATGTGCTTCGGTGATCGTCACATGCAGCGCGATCTCGTCAGGACCAAACTGGCGCACCTGTTCCGAGGGTTTCTATGGGCAACGGAGCAAGAAAGTCTTTTGCATCCTCGACCTGCAAAACTGGCCGGGCCAGATGCGCTGCGAGAAGACTGCTATCCGGCGTAGAAGCGATCGCTGCTTGTGCGCGGATTTCGCATTCATCCAAGAGCTGGATAACACGCGAAATCCGCCACAGGACGGACTCGCCGTGGCGAGCTTTTCCGCTCAAATTGCGATTGGGTGTGAGTTGAACTGTGCAAATACCCGGGGCGGTTGTTTCTACAAACGGACTGAGGGTAAACGCACACTGAACCAGGATTTCCTCGATCGATTCTTCCTGCATGTGTGCACGAGCTTTGATCACGACCGATAAACATCGAGCCAGTGCCTGACTAGGCATCATTCCTTTTCGAATTCCGGTCTTTTCCGCGGCATCGTTCAGTTCAATGATGACCGGTTTTCTTTCGTGTTCTTCGATCAATGCCACCGGTTTTCCACGAAGTTCTGGCTGATGCCGGGTAGCGGCCTGCAAATAGAAATTCGGCAAATAAATCGTGGCGAACATAATTTAGCTGAGCGCTGGTCTTTGATTGCCGACCTCTGCACGGAAACGCGAACGGTGAACACGGAAGCGTAGCTGCGATATCGGATTGTGTTCCAGACTCTGAAGGTTCCAGGAACTTTCGAGAACAAGCTTCAATTGTGCACTGCCGACCATTTCATAGCGGGTAAGGACCAGACACGCCGTAGGGGCTAATTCGATCAGCCGTTGCAAACGATACCAATTCGTTTGTGGAATTTTCCGTAATTCTTCCGGCGCGTTCAGTACCAGATCGACAATCACCAGGGGGAAATTGGCATCCCGCAAGAGCAGATCAGCCGCTTTGATCGCTTCAGATGCTTTGCTACAACGGACCCAAAGCAGGTGTCGCAGAGAAGTATTATTGAAGCCGCAGGGATCAAACGAATCGCGTCCATCAATCAGCGCCACGAAATACTTATCGCGATGCGCGGCCTCAACAAGAGCATGGATGAGCGATGCGCTTCCCACGCTTGTTCGTCCACTGATCAATTCGGTGATCGCGCCTCGCAGCAATCCGCCACCACTTGATTCATCAAGAAAAGATAAACCGGTGACTAAATGCGTTGTCGCTGTGGCAGGAGGATGAGGGAAACGTTCCGCGAGCAGTTTGCGAAGATCGATAATCTTGCCGCTGGCAGCCATGCAGAAAATATGGCCGCTTCCGAATTTATGTTCAAGCGAACATTTACGACTTCTTTCGCCGCTCCTGTTTACGGATCAGCGACACCATCACGCCTTGAATCTTGAGCTCACGAGTTGGGATCAAATCGGGATAATGCGGGTTCTCCGCTTTCAAATAAGGCCGACCATGCTCCATAACGTAACGTTTCAATGACGTTTCGCCGTCGATCAATGCCGCAACGATATCGCCGTTGTGCACCTCCTTGGTGTCTTCCAAAATCACAATATCACCATCGACAATGTGCGCGCCGAGCATTGAATCGCCCCGGACGCGCAACGCGAATGTGCCGCGATTCTTTAGAACATTCGCTGAGCGGGCATCGAGCGACACGTGGCCTTCAACGGTCTGCTCAGTCAACGCGGACATGCCAGCGGGGATCTGGCCATAAATCGGAATATCGGTAATCCTGACCTTCATCGCGGGAGTAATCAGCGCGCGTGCTTTGCGGGCGTGCCGATCGAGAAAGCCCTTTCGCTCAAGTACCGCGATGTACTGCATCACTGACGTTTGGCTGGCGAACCCGAAATGATTTTGGATTTCGCGCGTGCTTGGCGTGATGCCTTTCTCGCGCTGCTCGCGCTGAATAAAATCCAGAATGTTCCTCTGCCGCTCCGTCAGCATGGCATAGTGTGATTCAATGCAACTACCAACGCAAGTTCAAATGAACATCATAAATCACATCATCCCCGCGCCAACCGTCATTCCGAGCCGAAGCGAGGAATCTGACACAAGCTGCTAAGGTCACACCATCTAACTAGGGTTACTCGGAAGCCCCACTGTGAGGTCCCTCCCTTCGCTCGGGATGACAGAGAGAACTAGAGCCGCACGAGATCGACCAGGAACTGGCACCAGAGATAAATCATGCCCCGCCAGGAATATTTAACATCGCCTGTCGCCGTTTGTGTAAGAACGCCTTTGTGAATGTTGTGGGAGATTTGGTCCCGGAGATCTTTCTCTATTTCCGCCTCAATTTGCTCTTCATCGAGCCCTTCGATTTCAGCGGGATCAACTCTGTTTCGGCGGAGAAACTCGCGATGACTTTGATAAAGTTGCCAGAAAGATCGGTCCGGCCGCTGTCGATTTATGCGAAAAAGCGGAGTGAGTTTCAAACCATAGGACAACGGATAATTCCATGTCGTCCAAACCTTGCCGTCTTTGGCGCGCGACGAAATGCGTAGATAGTAGAACGAAAAATCACTCTGTTCGTTCAGGCAGATCGCGGCCTGTGCTCGATCCTCTTCTCTGTAAAAGAGCCGGAAAAATTGCCGGTAATCTTCCCAATCCCAGCCGGCGTCGCCTACGTGCACAAAGCCTTCATCCTCGATCTCGTGCGTGATATCGCTGAGCGCCGGGAAAGTGTCCGTCGAGGGCGGACTTTTCGGTCGAAGCTGCTTTTCTTTTGGAAGCCGGAGCGCACGAATCCTGGTGAGAATTTCCAGCCACGGGAGAAACAGCCAGGCCACCGCGCCGATCAAACCCCATACCCAGCTACCGGCAACAAAATAAACCGCGAGAAAAGTCGTTGCTAGAATGCCGAGCGCACCGGCTTTTTGTACATACGAATTTGGAAAACTGCGCAGGCCGACGCTAAGCACTGCCACGCCGAGTGTAAGAAAGACGCCGAAAAGCATTATGGGTTGATTCGGTGCTCGTTCAGGAACTTCTCAAGCTGATCGGTGTCAAAATTGGCCAGGACTTTGTCGCCCGCCACAAAAGTGGGCACGTAGGTTTGCGCGGAAAGCTGCTTCATAAGCTCGTACGCTTGTCGATCTCTTCCAACGTCGATTTCCTGAAACCGGTAGCCTTTCTCGGTCAGATAATCTTTCGCATCAATGCACCACGAGCACCACTCGCGACTGTAAAGCTTCAATTCCATCGGCAGCGCGGAATTAAACGGGTCGCGCCTGCGCAGTCAACTGGGAAGGCACGTCTTATTTGGCCGCGTCTTCAGTAGGATTTAGCCCAAATCACGCGCCGTATGCTCGGTTCACCAGTAAAAATGCATTGCCCCGGCTCCGAAGAGTCATCCAGCGGAATGAGCCGGATGGTAACTTTAAGATCGTTCTTGATCTGTTCCTCAACGTCGCGTGAGCCGTTCCAGTGCGCCAAGGCAAAGCCGCCGTGGATTCCCGGCTTCTCGGGATTCTCCGGCGTAAAGAAATCGTAGAAGTCTTTTTTCGAATTAATCACGCGAGTGTTCGCGTCGCGAAACTTTTGCGCTCGCGCATATAGAGACTCCTGAATCGACGTGAGAATTTCTGGCGCCCGCGCAACGAATTCTTCCATCGACATGGACTGTTTGGCTTTCACCTCTTGATCACGCCGACTGATTACGACCGAACCTTTTTCAAGGTCGCGCGGACCGATCTCGACACGCAGCGGCACGCCTTTCTTGATCCATTCCCAATTCTTGACGCCACCGCCGAGGTCGCGCCGATCTACCAACACCTCGATTGCCGCATCGGCATAGCGAGTCTGGCGCAAGCGCGTTGCAAGCTTGTCGCACGCTTCCAAGACCGCAGCGCGTGTTTGCTCCTTTGGCGTAATTGGCAGGATGACGATCTGCGTCGGCGCGATTCGCGGCGGCAAAACCAGCCCGTCGTCATCGCCGTGCATCATGACAAGCGTGCCAACAAGCCGAGTGGTCATTCCCCAGCTTGTTGTCCAACCGAATTCCTGTTTTCCCTCGCGATCTTGGAATTGAATGCCACTGGCGCGAGCGAAGTTTTGTCCGAGAAAATGCGACGTTCCAGCCTGGATAGCCTTGCGGTCCTGCACCATTGCTTCAAGCGTCAATGTTTCGACCGCACCGGGAAACTTTTCGCTTTCAGATTTCGCTCCAGTAAAAACCGGAACGGCTAGATGATCCCGGACAAATGTTTCATACAAATCCAAAATCAATCTCGTTTCAGCGCGCGCCTCGCTTTCGGTTTCGTGAACAGTGTGGCCCTCCTGCCAGAGAAACTCAGTTGTGCGCAAGAATAACCGTGGTCGCATTTCCCAACGAACGACGTTCGCCCATTGATTGATTAGAATTGGCAGGTCGCGATACGATTGCACCCACTTGGCGTAGCTCGCGCCGATGATTGTCTCAGATGTCGGCCGCACTACGAGCGGTTCCGTCAACGGACTGGCGGGTTTCATTTTGCCCTCGGCATCGACCTCGAGGCGGGTATGCGTGACCACGGCGCACTCCTTGGCAAAACCTTCGACGTGTTCCGCTTCCTTCGCGAAATAACTCAGCGGAATGAAAAGCGGGAAGTACGCATTGCGATGGCCTGTAGCGCGGAACATGGCGTCCAGTTGCCGCTGCATATTCTCCCAAATTCCGTAGCCCCACGGGCGAATCACCATGCATCCACGCACATCCGAGGGCTCGGCCAATTCGGCCGCGCGAATGACCTGCTGATACCATTCTGGAAAGTCTTCTTCCCGGCGCGGCGTGATCGCAGTTTTTGAGTCGGAGCTAGACATAGTTGTGATGGGACATATGTGTCGCATATGACGCAACCGTCGCAAGGCTTCGATGGTTGACATCCACTTGTGCCGCCCGTAGTTTTCGTGCCCTTTTTCAAAGATGAAAACGTTTTCTGCCAAAGCGAGCGAAGTCCCGCGCAAATGGTGGGTAATCGACGCCTCCGACCAGGTGTTGGGAAAGGTTGCCGTGAAGGCAGCGAACCTCTTGCGTGGCAAAGAGAAGACGGTTTTCACCCCACATGTGGACACGGGTGATTTTGTGATTGTCATCAATGCAGAAAAAGTGCGCCTTACCGGGAAGAAGGAAGAACAGAAGAGTTACATGAGTTTTTCAGGTTACGTCGGTGGACATAAATCTGAGAATGTCCGGGCGCGTCGCGCTCGACATCCCGAGCTGCTGATCGAGCGAGCGGTACGCGGAATGATTCCGCATAATCGTCTTGGCCGGCATGTTTATCGGAAGTTGAAAGTCTATCGCGGCGATTCTCATCCACACGCTGCGCAGCAGCCAAAGGCTGTTAAACTCCAAAAATCCTGATCTTATGCCACAAACTGAGGAATTCGTTGCCACGGGCCGCCGTAAAACGTCGGTCGCGCGCATTCGCATGATGCCCGGCAGCGGGAAAATTGATATCAATGGCCGCAGCTTCGAAGATTATTTTCCGACCGTGCCGTTACAGAACGTTGTCCTTCAGCCGCTTCAAACGGCCAAAGCGGTGAATGCTTATGATCTGTGGATTAATGCCAGCGGCGGTGGCGCGGTTGGACAGGCCGGTGCAGCGCAGCTGGCCATTGCGCGGGCTCTTCTTCAAGTCGATGCGAATTTGCGAGGCGCGTTGAAGGCCGAGGGTCTCCTCCGCCGGGACCCACGCATGAAAGAGCGAAAAAAATCCGGACAACCCGGCGCTCGGAAACGTTTCCAGTTCTCGAAGCGCTAATGTGGTAGGGCGGGCAATCCTCTGCCCGCCGGAGAACGGCGCACACGGAGTGACGCGCCCCACCCTACGCCTAAACGCTACGGTTTCTTTGGTTGTGGGGGAGCTTGCGGCGCTGGCGCTGGCGGCGCGCCGGCCGGAGGGCGCGCCAATAAAGGCGGGGCTGTTGCGGCCTGCATCGGCGCCGGCGCAGGCGAGCTACTCGGTTTCACCAGACGCAACTGCTGCATGGCTTCGCCGGCCCAAAAGCTTGTTCGATATTGCGTCAGAACGGTTTCACAAATACGACGCGCATCGTCGTTGCGTCCTTTCGCTTTCAGAATGTACACCTGCGAAAGTAAAGCCATCGGCGCATTGAAACTATTCGGGTACGTTGATGCGATCTGCTGATACATCGCCAATGCCTCATCGGTTTTTCCCAATGACTCCAGATTTACCGCCATCGCCATTCGCGCGGTGCTCACAAACTCGTGTTGTGGGTACTTGGCGATGAAGGTCTGAAGGGTTGTGTTCGCTTCCGCGAATTTCTTTTCGTTTCGCTGAGCTTCAGCGAGCAAAAGATAAGCGTCGGCAGCTGCGGCCGTGTTCGGGTAACGGGTTATCACCTGTTGGTACTCTTGCGCGCTCTTTGCGCTGGCTAACAACGCCGATGCAGCTTCGGCGCGTCGATCTAAATAGAAACGATAACCAGTAAAAGCGATCACCGCGAGCAGCCCGATAAGCAGCACTACGGTGATTGGTGTTTTGAAGCGTTCCCAAAAGACGCGCGTTTCCAGTGCGACGTCCCGAGAAGGAGGTGGAGCTGTTGCCATAAATTTCGTGCGATGGGCTGGTCAAAGCTTGCGAGCGGTCGTCTTATGCCACGCGACGCTTTCCCGCGCAAG
>Ga0164303_10000304_pt1 | contig 10893 bp, 9 predicted proteins | sample Whisoiple_207_MG_FD_109715 | JGI IMG/M metagenome (GOLD analysis project Ga0164303, IMG submission 109715) | Soil microbial communities amended with pyrogenic organic matter from upstate New York, USA - Whitman soil sample_207_MG | ecosystem: Environmental > Terrestrial > Soil > Agricultural...
TGACTCGATAATATTCTATCCTTATACTATTTCAGAAAGGTTCTAAATAGGTTTCTTAAAATTATCAGTAAATCTTATTCAATATCCTAGCGTGGTTAATCCGACATTTAACTTGTTAATACAAGTATCAACTAGTAATATTTTATTTTATCCTATTCTCGCATTATAATATATTGATTAACTTCTTACTAAGCATAAACAGATTATATGCCACATTTATTTTATCAGTTCATTGATACTACGATAGATAACAGATGTTCGCCTAGTATCTCTTTTTGATACTCACGGGCAGTTTTCACAATCTTGAAGCGACGTTACTTACGAATGTTTTAACCTTCTATCAAATGGCATTCATATCTTCGATCCCGTAATAGCTTTTGTGGCTACATCCAGTTCAAATTGTAGTATCTAGATAATCCGTCTATTCTTCAATGAAATCTGTAGGTCTTGTATGAACTATGGCCAAATATTGGAAGTCGGTGAGATATACAGTTTATATTGCATCATATATTCAGTATACTAGTTTAAGTTATGATATGGCTCGCTCAAATCGTCTTCTAACATCTCGTGAATGCAAGATTATGCTGGATACTAATCGTTTTATGGATAGAAAGAAAGGAACACATGAAATATCGACAATTATTGAAAGATTAGTCAAAGGACAGGGTGGAAATTTCAAGGCAGATGTTGAAGAAAAAGAAAGGAGAACATGGTATCTAGATACTAACGTATATGAACTCTATCACAATAATAATTTTCTGCTCAGAATAAGAAAAAAGAAAAACTCAGATGAGCATGACTTAACCTTGAAATGTAGACATCCGGATAGATATGTCTCCGCTTCGTACGATCTTACGAGTTCTGTAAAAGACATCGAAATTAAATTCGAGGAGGATATAGTTACTGATAAAACTAATCCATTGATCAGTAAATTTTCACTTTCTGCATCTCTTAAGAGAGACCAAGAGCCAGATCTTTATACAATAAAAGACCTAGTATTTGTCTTTCCTGGACTTGATCTGGGAATAGATGCTAATAAGACACTCACCAAAGTAAATAACTTTGAAGCTATAGAAATTGCGTCAGAGATTGGGAAGGTCACGTTTGCAGGGGATAAGACCGTCAAGGCAGAACTCAATCTATGGTATTCGTCAGCAGAGCAAGAGAAGCCTATGATTGTAGAATTTACGTTTAACTATAAAGCTAAGAACCATGACGAACAAAAAGATATGTTGCTAGAAGAGTATCCACACACTCTAGTCACAAGAGCTGGGGCATTTTACAAGTCATTACGGATGGAAGATGTAGTGGATTTAAACACTACAAAAACAAAAACTGACTTTGTATATCAGAATAAGTGTATATCATAATTGTGCTGTCAATCTCACCTAACATATTCTCATAAAATAAGATGAGAGTATTGATACAGTCCAATAATCTCAGTCCAAAGACATGCTCTACAAGTAACAATTTTTGATAGACCACGAGGTGCTTTCCAAGAGTACAATGCTATAGATAATCCTACAATCTGAATACATAAATTAGTCTTTATCATATGTCGTGTTATATTCTGAGTATGCATTTGTACCTCCATCCCATCGTGATTTAACTTTTAATAAGTATGCCAAAAGGAGCATCCGATCTTGACTGGTTTACGATCTGACATACTGCTCAGTAAGAGACTTGCATTATAAATTTTGTAGTGAGGAAAGGAACCCTTTCGAAATGAACCGCCATAGTTTTTTGAAATCAAAGATAGGATAGTGATGGCGACAGCTATCTGAGAGCTGAGTTATTGAGATAGCGATATAATTACGAACCAGGGTAACGAATGTAATTAACTATTGACGCTGGAGGCATTATTCAAATTTTGTTTTATGTGATAAACGTTACAACTAGAAGATCAAGTTCTTTATTTGCGAATATATAAATAAAAGATGGTAGAGTCAGTCAGTCACCAGATGCTAACCTCTCTCTTAATACGGCCTCTAATACTTCTTTATCAATACTTGCAACAATTTTATCGGTTGCCTTCTTCATATCTACGATATATTTCAGACCATCAGAATCGATATTTCCATTCGGATTAGCATCAGTAATAGTCTTTATTGCTGTGCCTAGACTCATTAATACCGCTAATGATTCATCAAGTGTAAATGTTACTGATTCTGGCCTGTAGTTTGATTCTATCGTATCCATATTGCCTAATACCTGTTGGACCATTAACCATTTTAAAGTTCATTGCTTATTCTAATTCGGAATTTCGAAAGCTTGTTTAAAACATAATTTTTATCATCTTATTATTAAGACTTTCTAGAATTCAGAATGCCCATGCACTTGTCGTTAAATTTTCTCAGGAACAGAAAACACTATACGAGAATAAGAAATACATACCTGATCATCTATCTTTATCATAAGTATAAGCTATGAAAGCATCTGATCTATTTATAAAGTGCCTTGAAGCCGAAAAAATAGAATACATTTTTGGATTACCTGGTGAAGAGAATGCAGATCTTATGATTTCACTGGAGAGCTCACCATCTATTAAATTTATACTGGTCCGACATGAACAAGCTGCGGCTTTCATGGCTGATATGTATGGCAGATTGACCGGTAAGGTAGGAGTGTGTCTTTCTACTTTAGGACCCGGAGCGACCAATCTTACCACCGGTGTAGCAAACGCTAATATGGATAGGTCTCCAATTCTGGCTATAACTGGTCAAACCAGTACAGATTTTTTGCATAAAGAGTCTCATCAAAATATGGATGCTGTAGCAATGTTTCTACCGATAACAAAATGGAGATGGTCTATACGAAATCCAGATAGCATTCCACAAATTATTAGAAGAGCATGCAAGATCTCATTAGAAGAAAAGGCAGGAGCAGTTCATCTTGAGCTACCACAGGACATCGCAAAAATGAATTCTGAGATTTTACCAATAGATACTCGCCATCAGTTGTCCAGATCAAGGCCTAGTAGGGCCTTGATAGAAAGAGCAGCCAAGATGATCCTTCAGGCAAGGATGCCTTTATTGCTGGTAGGCAATGGCTGTGTACGAGGAAATGCTTCAGAGTGTATGAGAGCGTTTGTCGAAAAAACTGGGATTTGTTCTATGAATACCTTCATGGCTAAGGGTGTTATTTCTGATCGGACGGAGAGACATTTACAGACAATAGGGATCAAAGAGGCTGATCATGCCTTACTTGCAATGAAAAATTCTGACTTAATAATTACAGCTGGGTACGATCTTGTTGAATATAGTCCCAAAAATTGGAATGGCGATTTGAGCAAAAATATTATCCATATAGATTTTACGCCCGCAGAGGTTGATACTTACTATCTTCCGACAATTGAGTTTGCTGCAGATATTGAATATACCATTAAGGCGATTATGGAGGAAATCGATAAAATAAAAATGAAGACAATATCTACTTATAATCCGAAAAGTAATAACAGTCGAAATGCTGTGCAAGTAACCAAATTCGACAAAGGCACAGATAACATTAGAGACATACCAGAACTCTTTCAAAGAATCAAAAAGGAAGTTGTTTGGAGAAATACCGAAAAATTTAAGCATAATTTTTCATATCCGATTCAGCCTGAAAAGCTTGTATTTGACGTAAGATCTGCACTTGACAAGAAAGATATAGTTATCTCTGATGTCGGAGTACACAAGCTTTGGATCTCAAAACTTTATGAAACGTATTTACCAAATACCTGTATTATTCCCAATGGTTTTTGCTCTATGGGTTTTGCATTGCCTGCCGCAATTGCTGCTCAGCTTGCTAAACAGGATAGAAAAGTTGTAGCGATGTGTGGAGATGGGGGATTTTTGATGAATGTTCAAGAACTAGAAACTGCAGTAAGACTCAGGTTACCAATTATTGTGATAGTCTGGTGCGACTCTGATTATGGATTAATATCCCTGAAACAAAAGGAAGAATTTGGTAGAAGTGCATTTACTAAGTTTAATAACCCCGACTTTGCTAAGCTTGCCAAAAGTTTTGGAGCAATTGGTTTTAATGTTCAATCAACAAAAGAATTCTCAAAAGTACTACGTAAAGCAAAGGAATCGACGTATATTCCTGTTATTATATCAATAGATGTCGACTATTCAAGAAATACACTCCTACTAAACGATAACTTCACAGCACTACAAATTGGGCACTTTGCAGGTTGACAAACATGTAATACTTAATAAAAACAAAATCTGATGCCACAATATTTAATCCCTAGACAGTAGATATTGTTTAGTTTCACAATCTTCCATATTTTTGATGGGGCAAAAGCGTAAGTAGTGATCTGTGAATAATAATATTAGACAAGGGATGCTAGTCAAAGTCAACAGAATTATAAACAGAGATAAGGTCAGTGTTACAAAGCTTGACATTGATGATAACGGCTCGATTAAAGCCTTGGAGGATCTAGAGCTTAATCTACCGGCAACCGATGATTCAATAATTGAAATATTAAAGAGTTCATCCTATGCAGCCATTTTTACAAGTGGTAGCACTACTACTACTATTAAAGATGATGAAAACAAGAGTACTATAATCATAGCTAACGCGATGACTGCAGAAGAACTTGCGCTAGAACAGCGAAAGACGGTAGACGCATCTAGGAGTAGGAGATAAGATGATAATTACAACATGCTAGGTTCCTACCTTCGTCTGGACAAGAGTATTTGAATGATAATGCTATATAGTCTTGAAAGCAGGTCTATTATTTTTTAGCTTAGCCTTCGCTTAATCTCAGTAAATTTGACTGTTTGATTGTACTTATATAATCAATAAGATCTAATGGACATGATAAGTATTGAAAATGACTAAGCTTATATTTATGCATTGTTTGTCTCTCCCTGAATGAAAGCTAGAATGATAACGGCAATTATCGCTTTAATAGTATCAACATTGGCAGTAGCTATAATGTCTAGTTCATTTCTATTAAATTATAAAGCTGAAGCACAGCGGACATTTGCAACTCGGGTACTTGTTGGTGGAGGAAATGATACCTATCCTTTCTATGGATACGATCCACAACGAGTGGAGATCAAAGCTGGAAGCACAGTAGTTTGGAGTGTCCCGTCAATGGCACCACTGGAACCGCATACGGTCTCATTTCTATTTAGTAACAAGACTTTCGCCATACCTACTGCACCATTTGCTATTCCAAGTTCCACCAAGTTTGTGCCTTTGCCTCACGAAGCCAATAGTAAACCAAATATACTCCCTGGTAAAAATGGAACTAGTATAGCGATTGTTAGTAATGCAATGTCATACTACCCATCTTCAATAGACTCAACCGGTAAGACAAAGATATTTAGTCCTAATGGTAGTTTGCTTATATTTGGAAATGAGCAATACATTAATTCTGGTTGGCTAGTTCCAGAAGGTACTGAAAAAGTATTTCCTGGCGCATCCACGACATTCTCGGCCACATTTCTGAAAGCCGGGATTTATAGCTATACCTGTTCACTGCATCCGTGGATGATAGGAGATGTCGTGGTAAAGTAGTCAAAATGCAAAATATGCTACAATTTTTCTTCTTTCTGACTAAGATGTATCAGCTTTTATACTAATCTTGTATGGTCTCCTGATTTAAAATAGGTAAGATATTTCATTCCTTTCTTGATAAGGTACGAATCCTGCTCAACCTACCATGAACTTATGTGTTAGAAATTGGTTGCTGTAAGTAATAGCTATTCTCATTAACAAGTAACCTCGGGCGACTCAATGCTCATTTAGCATCAAGTCATATAATATAGTTAACATACAGATTAGCATTAGATTAAGTATGAGTACCAATCTCGTGGAAAAGGTAAAACAAAATATTTGATTTTTAGTCTTATTTATACTGCATAACATAATTACAAGTAACTACAAAGATGTTAAAACAGATAGTAAATAGGTTGATTAATTTTGACGAATTTATATTAATGAGTAGAGTAGATAAATTCCCTGATACCGCTATATGATTGGTCAAATCTAATCACATCCCTTAGCATAATCAATCCTGTATTTAATGCGTATTCTGGAATATCAGTTATCTTTGTCCTTTCCAGTGATTTCTTGTAATGAATTCTTGGCCTTTATTTGATGATATACCTTCAGATAGGCAGTTGCTAATGATTAATTAATAAAATTGCAATTATCGTCATATCAATTCATTTGTCTATTTTTTTATCTGTCTTATCTGTTCGTAGAAATGATGTCTCCATCCAAGCGGCAGTGATTCAACAGTAATTGCCCTCTGCATAGCTTCAATATCTGTTTTATCTTCTACATACAGCCTAACAATGTCATTTATAGTAACATTATTTTTGTCTCTACTAATAAGTTTAATTTCATCACCAGCCCCGACATCGCCCTCATTTAATACCTTAAAGTAAATTCCTGGACGACGACTATTCAAAAATTTTCTAATAATATCTGTTCGGTTGAACTTGACTCCAAGTTTATAACACGGCATTCGTGGCTGGGTTGCTATTAACCTGGCCGTGCCAATCTGAAATAAATCCCCGATATTTACAGAGTCCTCAACTAATCCTTCTGTTGTAAAATTTTCACCAAACATCCCCCAAGAGAAAGCTGTCTCGGGTAGCTCATGTTTCCAGTATTTATAATGTTCTGCTGGATATGCATATACTGCCTTATCAATTCCTCCATGTACTGTCAGGTCAGCCTGCCTATCCCCATCGAGATTTAGATTTCTCAATCTAATACGCCCTTTTACTGGTTCTTTAAATATTCCAGTGATAACCACTTCTCCTTTGAAGATGACTTCCCGAGGAAGTCCAACATTGACAGAAATGACCTTCATTACTAGATCTACTCTTGATCATCACCACATGTCTTAAAAAGTAGGCGATATCTAATAGGCCTAAATTAATTAATTAATCAATTAATTAATTAATTAATTAGAAATGTTCCTAGTACACTTTGAATATCCATATCTAATTATTTAACGAAAAATGCTATATAGATAAGTAATTAATTAATTGCATATAGTAGTAAATAAGTAACAATATTGAGTCTTGACGAAAATAAGCGAATAGCGCTTGTGACTGGAGCAAATCGAGGACTTGGCTTGGAGACATGCCGCCAGCTATCCAACTTAGGTCTTGCTGTTTTATTAAGCGCCCGTAATATTGACAAAGGTCAACGAGCGGCTAAACAATTAACAAATGATGGACTTGAGGATATAACCTTTTGTCATTTAGATGTACTAAATCAAAACGATCTTGATCGAGTGGCCTATAACATAGAACAGGAACATGGACATCTTGATGTTCTAATAAATAATGCTGCTATACTTTATGATTATTATCAAACCGCAGTAGCAGCAGATCTTAATGTTGTAAATCAAGCATTTGCTACTAATCTTTTTGCACCATGGAGATTGTGTAAAGCATTCATACCAATGATGAGGAAGAATAAGTATGGACGTATTGTTAACGTTTCTAGCCTTGCCGGGTCTCTACATTATATGAATGAAGGTGGTGCTCCAGCTTATAGTGTATCAAAGGCTGCTTTGAATGCACTTACCAGAAAATTGGCAGCGGAAGTTCACGGTGCGGGGATATTGATCAATTCTATTGATCCAGGATGGGTCGCAACTGATATGGGAGGGTCTGGCGGTAGGCCAGTAGAGGAAGGAGCGAAGGGAATAGTATGGGCCGCTACATTGCCAGAAGATGGTCCAACTGGAGGATTTTACTTTGATAGCCGCCCAGAACCTTGGTGATCCGTTTATTTGTCAATCGTGGTTCTCTCCTACACTTTGAAAGTGAATATGGGAAAAATGTCGTATACTTTACTATTCGGCTTCTTGGTTATGTGTTACCTTCAAGAGACAGACTTATTATGAGGCATTTAACTCAAAATTTATTTATATTTGTGTTCAATAGCTGAATTGGATGTTATAGCGTCATAATTAAGTATTCGACAATAATCCTCATCTACTTGCTGGCAATGTTCTGTATGGTTTTCAGGTTTTTTTTATAATCTTCTTTCCTGCGTTCTTTTTTAGATCCTGGCTTATATCTTCCTAGTAGTATTGAGTTTCCAACTACTGTTACTGAGCTCATTGCCATCGCCAAGCCTGCTAACATGGGAAGCCATCCAAATATTCCAACACCACCAAAGGGCACCAAGATTCCGCCAGCGATTGGGATGAGCCCGGCGTTATACGCAAATGCCCAGAATAGATTCTGTTTTATCTTTGACACTGTTTTTCTTCCTAGATCTAGAGCCGTTACAACATCCCTCAGATCACCTTTTATCAATATGATCCCTCCAGTCTCTTTTGCAACATCTGTTCCTGAGCCTATTGCAATTCCCAAGTCAGCTTGAGCTAATGCAGGTGCATCGTTTATCCCATCTCCTACCATTGCAACCACATTCCCATTTTTCTTCAGACTAGAAATTACTTGTTCTTTTTGTTGTGGTAATACTTGAGAAAACACCTTACTGATACCAAGTTGGTATGCGACTGCTTTCGCTGTTCTTTCGTTGTCTCCAGTAAGCATTACTACGTCCATTCCCATCAGTTTAAGAGAGTCAATTGCCTCGCCAGCTTCATCTTTTATTGTATCTGCAAACACAATTATCCCCGAAAGGTTATAGTCGATTGCAATAATCGTAGCTGTTTTCCCTTCGCTTTCAAACTGTTTCAGTTTTGTTTCTATGGCTGAGCTAACTGATAATTTGTTTTCTTCCATTAGCTTCCTATTCCCAATGAGAATTGTGTGATCGGCATATCTTGCTCTAAGTCCACGGCCAGATACTGCTTCAAAGAAATCTGGACTTGATAAAATAGCTAATCCTTCATCCTTTGCTTTAATTATGACTGCCTGACTTAGAGGATGCTCTGAACCTGATTCTACAATGGCCGCTAGCCTGAGTAACTCTGCATCACCTAATGCACCATTAGTTAGATCTACTATATCAGTTACAGACGGCTTACCTTTTGTCAAAGTTCCAGTCTTATCAAATACCACTGTCTTTACCTTTCTTGCCATTTCCAAATACTCTCCACCCTTAAACAAAATACCATTTTCAGCTCCTTTTCCAGAACCCATCATTAGGGCCGCAGGCGTTGCGATTCCTAATGCGCAAGGACATGCAATTATTATTACAGAAACAAATGCCAAGATGGAATATGTTGGGCCTATACCACCTAGGTAATACCATCCAAAACCTATACACAATGCTATAATCATTACTCCCGGGACAAAATATTTAGCAACTTGATCAACTAACCTTTGCATGTGTGCCTTTCCAGTTCTAGCTTCTTCTACTAATGCAATAATCTGAGAAAGTACAGTATCTTGTCCAACTTTTGTGGCTCTGACTTTGAGTAGACCATTCTTGTTAATTGTTGCTCCTATAACTTGATCACCTTTTTGCTTATCTATTGGGATGCTTTCGCCAGTTATAGCTGATTCATCTATGGATGAGAAACCGTCTTCCACAATCCCATCAGCAGGGATTCTTTCTCCAGGCTTTATTAGCATGAGATCATTTTCTTTGACTTGTTCAATAGGCAAGGCAATCTCAGTTCCGTTCCTAAGAATTTTGGCCATTTTTGGCTGAATGTCCAACAATTTTCGTACAGCATTGGAGGCTCTTTCCTTGGTTCGTGTTTCAAGCAACCTTCCAATCAATATTAAAGTAATGATAATTGCGGCAGTTTCAAAGTATACAGATTTAAAAGGGAGGTAACTAGGAGCGATTGTTACAATGGCACTATAAACATAGGCCGTCGTTGTCCCGACAGCAATAAGTGTATCCATATTGGATGCTCTTGCCCTGATCCCATCCCATAAACCCCTGTAAAATCGCCAGCCTATCCAGAACTGCAAAGGAGTAGCTAATGCTAACATGATAAAATTTGTATACTGCATTACATTCATGGGGATCAAGGCCTCAAAATGGGAAGGGAACATATGAGGCAAGCTTAGAATTACGATGGGTATTGTAAGTCCAATGCTTATAGTAACATAATTTTTGAGCTTTTTTAATTCCTTTTCTGGCTGAGTAAATTCATTCAGACATTGAGAACTACAAAAGTAATATTTCCTCCCGTCCTTTAGACTTGCAATTGTATCGTGCTTTTCTTCGACAAACATGCCACAGACAGGATCTTTTGCCATATTCTAGACGACCTTATCTTCTAAATAGATCAATAGGTGTATAAATCTAGGTATTATTTACCCACTGAAGACTAGCAAAATATTCTGTAGCACTAGAAGGCTCGTCTTTTGAGCTAATTTGGAATTCTTGAATTTAGATCACTGAATGGCCATAGGCGAGCATTAAGATCAATGAGCTATCAAAATGTAAATCTTTGAGGTTAATCAAATGTCGTTTTTGGACATCCTTGACCTTTAACGATTCTTGGCCATCGAACCGAGCGCATACCAGGATATCTTGTTTTATGAATGACTTGTATTTGTCGCATTATAGCAAAAAATATGCTGCGCGTCTTTTTGGGTCTTTTTGGGATTTTGATTGTATTTGGCAGTATCATTAGCTCTCAGGCCGGCTGTCGTCAGCTATGTTCAATAATTATTAATACTTCGGTCTATACAATACAAAATGCCACGTAAACTAATGACATTGGTAGGACCTTCTCAGTAAACAGCGGGAGACACATAAATACTAAATCAATGTAAACGGTAAATTCACACTCTAAATGTAAGCCAAGATAACAATTAGTCTATTATAAGATAAAAAAAGGAAAGAACCCTTGCAGGTTATGTTCTATGTTTTTTACACTATCTTACACTACTTATGCTTAGGATCACTTAACAGCCACATGGCCTAACTTTGATGCCGCCAGAGTTTACAACAGTGTTTGTAGCGTTATTGTTGCAGGATGCAGAGATACCA
>Ga0164303_10000305_pt1 | contig 10855 bp, 10 predicted proteins | sample Whisoiple_207_MG_FD_109715 | JGI IMG/M metagenome (GOLD analysis project Ga0164303, IMG submission 109715) | Soil microbial communities amended with pyrogenic organic matter from upstate New York, USA - Whitman soil sample_207_MG | ecosystem: Environmental > Terrestrial > Soil > Agricultural...
CTCTACCGTGACCGACCCCAGGACGAGTGGCCGCGGGCCGAAGACGGCTCGTTCACGATGTTCACGAAGCCCCTGGACGTCGAGGCGCTGCTCGCCGAGCTGGACCAGCCCTAGCCCTGGCTGTGCTTTAGGTCGTCCTCCTTCTGCTGAGCCTCGGCGAGCGTGAGCTCCCCCGAGCAGACCGCGGCGTTGAGCTCGTTCTCGATCTTGTCCACGTCCGCCGCGCGCGGGTATGGCTCGGGCCAGAGGTTGCGCGGGTCGGTCGGGTTGCCGCCGAGCTCGAGGCTGATCAGATGATCCTCCTGGTAGTCGGAGAGCGAACCCGTCTCGCCGTAGAGCCGCATCTGCTTCCGCTTCAGGTCGTTCGTGTAATCGGTGGGTGGGCGGATCGTCGCCGTCCAGCCGTGGCGGCAGATCGTCGAGCGGATGTTCGCCTGCGTCACGTTCGGGTTGAGGACGCCGGGCGTACGCGCCGGGTCGGCGAGAATCGAGCTGGTCGCGTGGTGGGAGCGCAGCGACGAGAAGGCCACGACTGCGACCACTACGAGGGCCACGGCGAGCAGCAGGTCGCGCTGGGTCAGGCTCTTCGACACGTCCGGCGACGGTAGGCCCGGTCCGAGGCGTCCGCAAGACGCTCTTTCCGGCGTGTCCACGCGGGCCAGTAGGCTCGGGACATGGTCGAGCTGGACGTCCCCCCGCGCGGTCCGTACTCGCTCGCGCTCTCCGGACGGTTCGCCGGAGACGCGACGCGGCGGATGCGCGAAGGCGTCGTCACGGCCCGCTGTGGCGGCGGCGTCGCGCGGGCCTGGCAGTCGCCGGACGGGACGGTGCGGATCCGCTCGGAGTCCGAGGAGGCGGCGGAGAAGCTCCGCTGGGTGCTCGCGCTCGACGACGACCACTCGGAGTTCCTGCGCCGGATCGCGGACGACCCGCTGCTCGGACGCACTGCGAAACACCTCCGCGGCCTGCGGCCGGTGCGAACGGCGACGGTCGCACAGGCCCTCCTCCGAGCCGTCTGCGGTCAGCTCGTGGACTGGAAAACGGGCCGAAACCTGGAGCGGCGCGTCATCCGCACGTTACAAAGCCGCGCGCGTTTAGACGCGGTACCTGGTACCGGTCTGATGGAGCCTCCGACGAGCACCGACCTCGCTGCCTTCGCTCCGTTCGAGTTGCGGCGGCTCGGGCTGCACGAGCGGCGCGGCGCGGCGGTCGTGCGGCTTTGCCGGAGCCTGGACTTGGAACGCCTCCATGGGGTGTCGACGGACGCGGTCGTCCGCCGGCTCGAACGCGAGCGCGGGCTCGGTCCCTGGTCGGCCGGCGTCGTCTGCCTCGAAGGGCTCGGCCGCCACGAGCACGGGCTCGTCGGCGACCTCGGGCTCGTCAAGCTGCTGCGCGAGCTCCGCGGGCGCCCGGTCGAAGCCTGGGAGACGGCGGAGCTGCTCGAGCCATACGACGAGTGGGCCGGCCTCGCGAGCATCTACCTCCTCGCCGGCTTTGGCCGCGGCCTGATCCCGCTGCGGGCCGCTCGGGCCGCCTAGGCTTCTGGTATGAGCAGAAAGGTCGCGATCCTCGGCGGAGGGCGGATCGGTGAGGCCCTTCTCTCCGGCCTGCTCAGCTCCGGGTGGCGCGACCCGTCTGAGGTGACGATCACCGACCGGAGCGAGGAGCGCATCGCCGAGCTGCACGAGCGCTACGGCGCCGAGGCGACAGCCGACAACGTCGCCGCGGTCACCGGCGCCGGCATCGTCGTCGTCGCAGTCAAGCCGCAGGACATCGACGCGCTCCTGTCCCAGATCGGCCAACACGTTACGCCCGAGCAGACCCTCGTCTCGGTCGCGGCCGCCATCCCCACCGCGCACATCGAGGAGCGGATCGCGGAAGGCGTCCCGGTCGTCCGCGCGATGCCGAACGCGCCCGCAACGGTGCACGAAGGCATGGCCGGGATCTCCGCCGGCGCCCACGCCGGAGACGAGCAGCTCGCGCTCGCCGAAGAACTATTGACGCACCTAGGCCGCGTCGTCCGCGTGCCCGAACGGTCGATGGATGCGATTACCGCAGTCTCGGGCTCCGGCCCGGCGTACTTCGCCCTCCTCGCCGAGGCGATGATCGAGGCGGGAATCCTGCTCGGCCTCTCGCGCGAGATCTCGACGACGCTCGTCGTCCAGACGATGTTCGGGACGGCCAAACAACTCCGAGACCAGGGCATGCACCCGGTGGAGCTGCGAGAGTCCGTCACCTCGCCCGGCGGCACGACAATCGCCGCCATCCGGGAGCTCGAGCAGGCCGGAGTGCGCGCTGCCTTCCTCAACGCGATCCAGGCCGCGATGGACCGCGCGCGCGAGCTCGCCGAAGGCGGATGAAGCAGGTCGACATCACGGTCGTCGAGGACGCGACGGAAGCGGCGCGGATCGCTGCAGAGCGGCTCGTGGAGCAGGCACGCGCCGGCGGCCACGTCGTCCTGACCGGCGGCTCGACGCCACGTCTCGCCTACGAGCTCGCTGCCGATCTCGAGCCTGATTGGAGCAGGGTCGAAGTCTGGTGGGGAGACGAGCGCTGCGTGTCCCCCGAGGACGAGCGGTCGAACTACCGCCTGACGAAGGAGGCGCTGCTCAACCGGCTCGAGCAGCAGCCGCTCCAAACCCATCGGATGCGCGGCGAGCTCGGCCCCGAGGCCGGTGCGAAAGAGTACGAGGACGAGCTCGACGGCGTCGGCGTATTCGACGTCGTCCTGGTCGGGCTCGGCCCCGACGGCCACGTCGCCTCGCTCTTCCCGAACCTCCCTGCGCTCGAGATCGCCGACCGCGACGCGGTCGGCTCCGCAGCGGGATACGAGCCATTCGTCGACCGGATCACGCTGACGTTTCCGCGCCTGTGCTCGACGAGCGAGCTCGTTTTCCTCGTCACGGGAGAGGACAAGGCGGACGCGGTCGCCCGCGCACTCGTCGGGGAGCCGTCGCCGGAGACCCCGGGCAGCCTCGCGCGCGCGACCGAGGGGACGACGCGTGCCGTACTCGACCGGGCGGCCGCCGCGAAGCTCTAGACGAGTCCGCGTCGGGCCGCGAGCGCGTCGAGCGCGAGCGCCGTGTCCGCGACGGGAACGTCTTCGAGGAAGTCCTCTCGCTCATCGAACGAGCGGCGCACTCGCGCCAGCGCCTCTGCATATGCGTCGGCGTCGCGGCTCGCGATCGCCGCGAGCGAATCCGCGACATCTCGCGGGAAGCTCGCCTCACGCTGGAGGTCGGCGGCGTGCCGGGCGGCCATCTCGTCGTTGTCGAGAATGAGCAGAGCGAGTGCAGCCGCATAGCGGCCGATCGGGGACTCGGCGTTTGCCGCCTCTGCGTAGATCGCCCACCGAGCCGGCTCTCGCGCGTCGTCGCCCGCGATGAGCAGCGCCTTCATCGCGCCGATCGGCCGCCCCCACGCGTCCGCCGCCGCGCCAGCGTCCCAGCTCTCGCGGTAGCGAGCCGCCGCGAGTCGCAGCCACTTCGTCGCGCCCTCGCGGTCGCCGTCCATCAACAAGGAGAGCCCGGCCGCCCAGGCCGCATTGGCGAGCTGCACGAGCTGCCGCTCGTCGAGCTCCCGCGTCTCTCCTCCCTTGTAGCGCGCCGCCGCCCGCTCGTACCGCTCGCGCCACTCCACGCGCCGCAGGTTACGCTCGAACCGACATGGCGAACGACGATTGGCGGATCCGGATCGACGTCGAGGAGGAGGAGCACGCGAGAGGACTCCTCGATCGGCTCACCGGCGACCTCGGCTCAGAGGCCCGCGAGCTCGCGCGCGACCTCGAGTCCCACCGTCTCGCGGTCTCGCGCGACGACGAGACGATCTTCGTCTACGCCTCGACACGAGCCGCAGCCGAGAGCGCCCACGCGGTCGTCGAGGCGGAGCTGCGCGAGCACGGCATCGAGGCGAAGACGAGCCGGGTCGAGCACTGGATCGACGAAGAGGATCGGTGGGACGACGAGCCGCCGGGCGAGACCTGGGAAGAGGAAGAGCTCGACCGCGGCTTTGCACCGTGGGAGGTGCGGGTCGAGTGCCCGTCCCGCGAGGAGGCTCGCAAGCTCGCGGAGCAGCTCGAAGCCGAGGGCTACAAGCCGCAGCGCAGCTTCAACTACCTCGTCGTCGGCACCGCTACGAGAGAAGATGCCGACGCCCTCGCGGAGCGCCTCCACGGCGAGGTCGAGGCGGGCGGCGAGGTCGTCTGGGAGACGACTCCGCAAAGCCCGTTCGCGATTTTCGGCGGTCTAGCCCAGTAATCGGGTATTCTTCCTGGGCGCCGCTCGCACAGGGGAATCAGCAGAGCGCCGCGCATCTTCTCGTTGAACGAGCAGCACTCCAACGTGCTGCGCATATGCAAGAAGCCATTCAGCAGCCGACCAGCTCACTGGAGGCGTCAGACCCGAGAGTCGCCTCAGCCCTCCGCGCGGAAGCGTGGGCGGGCGAGCCGTTCCTTCGCGAGGGCGAGAACTTGAACGAGGTGCTCGCCGAGGGGACAGCCCGCCGACGCGCGCTCGACGAGGCGATCTCGGAGATCGACTCCGGCCGGAAGACTCCGTCGCCGCAGTGGAAGGTCCGCGTCGGCCTCCTGCTGGGCCTTGAACGCGTGCTCGCCGAGCCCGAGCCGCGCACCGCGTCCGGCACGCTCCTCCGCCGCCATCAGGTCGACGCGCTCGCCGGGATGCTCACGGAGCTCATCGCCGCGAGCCAGCGCTACGACGAAGCAGCCGCCAACGGAAACGGAAACGGCCACACGGCGACGGCGGACGAGCTCGAGCAGCTGCAGGTCGAGGACGAGGACGAGGACTCGACGCTCGTCGTTGAGATCGAGGACGCAGAGCTTCCCGAGGAGCCCGAGCCAGACGATCCCGGCGCCGTCCGCCGCTACCGCTTCCGCCATCCCACCGCCTCGGGCAAGACCATCGCCGCGGCCGGGTTCGTCGAGGCGGCGCGCACGCTCGGCGTCCTGATCCTCACCCACCGCCGACTGCTCGTCTCCCAGTTCACGCGCGACCTCACGACGGAGGGATACGGCGGCCGGCTCACGGACGTGATCCTGCGCGACAGCCGCAGCGCGAAGCAGTCCCCACTCACGATCCAGACGTACGCCTGGTTCGCGCGGCACGTCGACTCGATCGACCGCGACGCGTACCAGCTCGTAATCTGCGACGAGGCGCACACGGCGCTCGGGGAGAAGACCTCGGCTGCGATCCGCTCGTTCCCGGAGCCCATCTACATCGGCATGACCGCGACCGAGCAGCTGATCGCGAAGCAGGTCTCCGACGTCTTCCCCGCCTCGGTCGACGACCTGCCGCTGCAGGACGCCGCCCGCCGCGGGCTCATCGCGCCGCTGCGCGACCTGCGCGTGCCGCCGGTCGCCGCGATCAACGCGGTTCCGATCGTCGGCGGCGACTTCGATCAGGAGATCCTCGCCAAGACCCTCGACCACCAGGCGCTGAACCAGGCGGCCGCTGGCATGTACCGCGACCGGTTCGACAACACGCCCGGGATCGTCTACGCCGCCGGAGTCGACCACGCCTACAACCTCGCCAAGGAGTTCCGCGCGGCGGGGCTGAAGGCGGAGGCTGTCTCCGGCCGCACGCCCCCTGTGCGCCTCGCCGAGACGCTCGCCGCGTACGAGCGCGGCGAGATCAACGTGCTCATCAACGCGCAGCTGCTCGCCGAGGGCTGGAACTCGCCGCGCGCGACGGTCTGCATGCACCTCGCGCCGACGGCCTCGCGCCGCGTCTACCAGCAGCGAATCGGCCGCATCATGCGACTTCACCCGCGCAAGGAGGCCGGCATCGTCGTCGACTTCGTCCCGAAGGGAGCGACGCACAACGAGCGAGTCGTCTCCCTCCACTCGCTGCTCGACGCGGACTTCTATCGCGAGGGCGCGCGCGTCACGCCTGCGCCGCGCCGTCGCTCGCAGCGCCGCGCCCGCCGCCGCCTCACGCCGGCGCCGTGGCTCGTGCCGGTCACGCCGGACGTCCGCCGCCGCATCGGCGTCATCCAGCGGGAGTGGCAGCGGATCGACCCGAAGTACCTCGACGAGGACGAGCAGCGCTACTGGGCGACCATCGCCGGCCGCCAGATCCGTTTCGACGAGCGCGCCTCCTTCGTCCAGAAGCTGACCGACCGGAGCGCGAGCAAGGCGGCGCTCGAGCAGTTCCTCACCACCGCCGCGGCCGAGAACCCGAACCGGCGGTTGCGGATGATGGCGCTGCAAGACCGTGTCTCGATGCGCGTCGAGCGCGCCGACTTCGACGATCTCGTCACGCTCGTGACGCAGGCACCGACGTGGGAGAAGGAGCGGCTACCGGGGATCCGCACGCTTCTGCGCGCGATCGGCGAGGAGAAACCGGATGCGCCGGAACAGATCCTCGCGCGCTGGACGTGGCGGCTCGCGCGCGCGACGCGGAAGGTTCAGGACCGGCGCGCGTCGGCGGAGTATCCCGAGGCGAAACGGCTACTCGGAGCGCTCGCGAACTCGCGCGGCCACCGGCACGAGGAGAACGCGGCGAAGCTCGTCAAGGCCGCGCTCGAGCTCCCGCTGCCGGTCGGCGCCGCGCTCCTCGCCTCGGCCGAGGGCTACACGCCGCGATCGACGAAGCTGATCGACGACGCGCGCGACCGGCTCGGCGCGATCCAGGAAGTCGCGCTGGCGCTGGCGGAGAACCTCCCCGCGCCGAAGCAGGGCGGCGGCCGCAGCAGGCGGCGCCGGCGGCGGAGACGCAAGAGCGGCGGCCAGGCGAACGCCGCGAAGAACGCGCAGCAGAAGCAAACGGGCGAGGCAAAGCCGGAGCAGCCGGCGACAGCCGAAGCGAAGCCGGCCGCCGACAGCGGCTGACGCAAGCTCGCTAACCGCATAGGTCCGTGGTACGTCTCAGCGGATGTGAACGGCCATCGGGTGCGGCGAGCGCTCGTAGCCGCGGCGGCAGCCACGGCAATCGCGGGCGGAGCGTCCGCGAGCCAGGCTGCAGGCCCTGCGCTCATCGTCTTCTCGGCCGACCGCGCGCCGCAACTCTCCGGGGAGATCTACCGCATCGACTCGACCGGCCGCAGCGTCGACCTCAGTAACGACACGGCGGCCGTGGACACGGATCCGGTCGTTTCGCCGGACGGGAAGGAGGTCGCGTTCATCAGTAACCGGAGCGGCCAATGGGGCGTCTACGAGGTCAGGATCGACGGATCCGGGGTCAAGCGGGTCGCAACGCTGCCCATAAGCGAGGGCGCACAGCTCGCATGGCAGCCACACGGAGGCCTGCTCGCTGTCGGCACGGGCGGCGTGGTCTTGATCGTGGGGCGCGGCGGCACGGTGGTACACGTGCCCAACGCGAGCCGCGTCTACGGCTGGTCACCCGACGGGCGCGTGCTCGTGACAGAGTCGGTCAGCGGCACCAACTCCTATCACGCTCTCGCAGTCTCGCCTCGCGGGCGCAAGTTGTGGAGAATCAAGATCGGCGGCCGCGGTTCCGGAGTGTGGTCGGCGCGCGGGCTCCTCGCGCTCAACACCGGAGGCACCGCAGTCGGATCCCGCCAGACGATCGCTGTCTACAACGAGGGCGGGCATCTTCGGTTCAAGGTCTGGTTCAGCCGCATAGCCCGCATACAGACGTCGTGGCCGTGGTCAGCCTGGTCTCCGAACGGGAGCCGGCTCGCGCTCGCCTACAAGCGCGCCTTGCAGGTAGACACAGCGACCGGCCGCGTGCTCCTCCGAAAGCGGTTGAACAAGAGCGACCTTCAGATCCTGTGGGACGGCAACAGCCACATCGTCCTCGCCGGCTACGGCTCCTGCAACTGCCATGCGAGGAGCGTCGACGTCCCAACCGGGAAGACGTCCGCGGCGTCCGACCGCTTCGCTCTCAATCAAACGTCGGCCGACGGCAAGCTCGCCATTCTCAAGGTTCCGGCCGGGGACGAGTTCCAGATCCAGGTCGCGCCGACTGCGGGTGGGTCTCCGCAGACGTACACCCAGGTGCCGGCGTGCGACACCGTAACCGGACAGAGATATGCCGACTTCGGCGCGGCCCAGTTCGTGCGCGGCAACCGCTCGATCGTCTATGCCAGCACCTGCCGGTCACCGGCGCTCAGCCTCTACTCGGTTTCCGCCGGCGGAGGCGCCGTCCACCGCATCACGACGTCACACTCGATGTACTGGTCTCCTGCGCTCTCGCCGGACGGAAGCAAGATCGCATTCGTGGGGAACCCGTGCGCCGGACTTGGCTGCGGCGAACCATCGTCCAGGATCGGCGTTCTCAACGCCGACGGCACCGGCGAGCACATGCTGACTAGCCCTCCGAATTCCTCGTCCACGTGCTCCGGCAACTACGACTCGTCCCCGACCTGGTCGCCGGACGGAGCGACGATTCTCTTCGGGCGAAACCTCTGCAGCAGCGGGACCGGCATGCCCGAGCTGTACACCGTCCCCGCGAGCGGCGGCGCCGTGCACGATCTCGGCTTCCGTGCCTACGAGGTCGCATGGTGGCCGTCCAAGATCGCCTACGTCGGCATGGCGCCGTCTGGCGAGCCGGCGGGTACGTTCATCTGGACCGCGAAGCCCGACGGGACTGACGCGATTCCCATCGCCGGCAGTAGCGGCGCACGAAGCCCCGCGTGGTCGCCGAACGGCCAGCTCGCGTACCTCAGGAACAACGGCAGAACCGTTGTCGTCGACTCGAGTCAGTCGACGTTCCCATTCGCCACCGTGGTGGCACTCGCCTGGTCGCCCGACGGGACTCGACTGGTCGTCACCGCACGGGCAACGGCGACCGCACCGGTCGACGTCTACACCGTCAATCCCAACGGCAGCGATCCGATCCGCCTGACGCAAAATTACGACGCCGGCGGCGTCACCTGGCGTTAGCCCGCGGGGCCGCCGGCGCTCTCGCCCGCGTCCTCTTCCTCGTCCCGCTCGCGGAGAAAGCGCGTGAGCTCAGCGGCGAGGCTCTCGCCGGAAGGGAGATCCTCGGCCGCCTCGATTAGGTCGACCCGGCGCTCGAGCTCCTCGACGTAGGCAGACGTCTCGGCGTCGGAGGCGACCGCCTCCGTCACCTGCTCGTTGTACTCCTCCGCCGCCTGCTCGAGCTCGGCGAGGTCGATCTCCGTCCCCACCAGCTCGCCTAAGCGGCGGCAGAGCGCGAGCGCTGCGCGCGGGCTCGGCGCGAGCGAGACGTAGTGAGGAACCGCCGCCCATAGGCTCACCGACGCGAGACCCTCCCGCCGGCAGGCGTCGAGAAGGATCCCGACGATGCCGGTCGGTCCCTCGTAGCGCGACGGCTCCACACCAAGCTCCTCGACGAGCGACGGATCGCTCGCGGCCGCGCTCACCGGCGCCGGCCGCGTGTGTGGCACGTCGGCCAGGAGCGACCCGAGGGTGACGACGAGCTCCACCTCCAGCTCCTTGACGAGCTCGAGGACGAGCCCGGAGTACGTCTTCCAGCGGAGGTTCGGCTCGACACCAAGCAGGATCACGGCGTCGCGGTCGAGGCCCGGGATCGGCGCGTGCATGAACGTGTTCGCGGGCCACTCGAGCTTCCGGGTCAGGCCCTCGTCGAGCGAGACGTGCGGTCGCACCGCCTGGAAGTCGTAGAAGTTCTCCGGCTCGATCTCGGCGAACGTCTCGGCGTCCCATTGCCGCGCGAGGTAGCCGGCTCCGAGCGTCGCGCCCTGGCCTCCGTCGTTCCAGCCGCGAAATGCCGCGACGAGCACCGGGCTGCGCAGCTCTGGCAGCGAGGAGACGATCAGCTCCGACATTCCCCGAGTCTAGTCGGCGTTGCTCGCAGCCACCGGCCGCCAGAGCCGAGCGGCCAGCCCGACCGTGAAGCCGACGAGGGTGGCCGCCGTCGCGACGTGCAGGAGCACGACCCACCAGGGCACGTCGCCGTACGTGCGGTACTGGACCTCGCCGATCACCATCTGCGCCACGAGGATCGCGAGCAGCCCCGCGCAGCCCCGGATCAGCCAGGGGTATGTGCTGCGCCGCGTCCATGCCCAGGCCGCGAGCACGAGGAACACGATCCCGAACACGGCGACCGCGCGCACGTGCCAGTAGACGGCGGGATAGAACTTGCCGAGCCGGGGCACGACCTTTTCTCCCGAGCTCCCCGGGAAGCGACCGGCGGCGGTCGCCGCGGTTCCGCTCACCGCGAGCACCGTGACCGCGGCGAGGAGGACGGCTCCGCCGAGCCGCGCTACTGCCGGTAGCGGAGCCGCACCTCCGCGCACGAGGCGCGACGCCTCGAGCAGCGTGAGCACCGCGAGCCCGACCAGCGTGAACGAGAGGAGCAGGTGCGTGATCACGAGGTACGGGTTCAGGTCGAAGTAGACGACGATGGCGCCGAGCGGCGCCTGCGCGAGCGTCCCGGCGAAGACGGCCGTCGCCAGCCAGCGGCCGCGGCGGCCGAGGCCACGCGTGCGCCAGGCGGCGAGCGCCAGGGCCAGCGTCGTGAGCACGGTGACGGCCGAGACGACGCGGTTCGCGAACTCGATGTCCGAGTGGTAGCCGCGCGGCAGCGCGTGCTTCGTCGTGCAGGTCGGCCAGTGCGGGCAGCCGAGCCCGGAGCCGGTCAGGCGAACCGTCGCGCCGGTGGCGACGATGAGGATCAGCACGCCGACGGCCGCCATCGCGATGCGCCTGAAGACGACCGGCGAGACAGTCGCCGCCGCGAGTCGCCGCGGCACTGCGGCCGATGCGGACCCCGCATCCACGTCCCGAGTGTAGAGCGGTTCCGGCGCTACGGCTCGAGCACCACGCCCGAGCCCTCCTCCACCGAGCCGACCCGCGCGACGAAGAGGCCGGCCCGCCCGAACTCGGCCTCGAGCGAGAGCGCCTTCTCGGCCGGCAGCGTCACGAGCA
>Ga0164303_10000308_pt1 | contig 10804 bp, 9 predicted proteins | sample Whisoiple_207_MG_FD_109715 | JGI IMG/M metagenome (GOLD analysis project Ga0164303, IMG submission 109715) | Soil microbial communities amended with pyrogenic organic matter from upstate New York, USA - Whitman soil sample_207_MG | ecosystem: Environmental > Terrestrial > Soil > Agricultural...
CCCGGCGAGGAACGATGCCGGCAGCAACAATCGATGATCGCTGCCGATGAGCAGGCGCATGACGTGGGGCACCATCAAACCAACGAAGCCGATCATACCGCTGACAGAAACCATTGCGCCGATCATCAGCGAGGAAGCGATGAAGATTTGACGCTGGAGAGCACCGGGTTCAACGCCCAGATGCATTGCCGCATCTTCGCCTAGTGTGATCAGGTTCAATGCAAGCCCTTTGCTCCAGAGCCAGAGAAAACCGAGAAGAATGTAAAACCAAATGAAACCGACCGTCACATAGGCGCGTGTTGACAAGCTTCCCATCAACCAGAAAAGCAATCCCTGAGCTTGGTAGAAATCGACGATGGAGTTGAGAAACATGATCACGGCGGCGATGAAGGAGTTCAAAATCACGCCTGATAAGAGAATATGGTAGGGATGCAGCCGTCCATGAAACAAAGAAAACCGGTAGACCAGAACCATGCTGAAGAGCGCTCCCAAAAAAGCGGCGAGCGGAATCCAGGAGATTTCCCCCAGGCGTCCGCCGGCAAGAGGCAGAAGCCAGTTGGGAAAAAAGATCAGGCCCAAGATGCCGCCCAAAGATGCGCCACCCGAAACACCAAGCATTTGGGGACAAGCCAGGGGGTTGGCGAGTAAAGCCTGCAGGACAACGCCACAAACTGCCATGCCGCCGCCGATCGCAATGCCCAGCAGTACGCGTGGCAGGCGCGCGCGCAAAAGTATTTCCGCGTCTGCGGTGCTAGAGAAAATGTTTTTTAAGGCCTCTGACAAGTCGATTCGCACCGGCCCCAGCAAAGTACAGGCGGCGGCGGAGAGAACAAGCAAAATCAACAGGGCGCTGTTGACGAGAATCATCTTTTTACGATCAAGCACCTTCACAGCGGGTTCCTTTAGCGGAGTCAGCCCGGTCGAAGCACTCAGGATGTATGAGCCGAGCCAGTTCTTCGAGTCCATCACCGATGCGCGGCCCCGGCCGGAGTATCTTGTCCGAGTTGTAAGTATAAACACGCCGTTCTTTTACTGCCGGGATCGATTTTAGATCGCTCCAGTGTCTCGCCGGTGCGGCGGTGTCCGAACCCATACCGGCTTCGATGATGATTTGTGGAGCTTTCGCGACGACGTACTCGTCCGGCAGATTGAGCCAGGGTTGCGGCGCATTGCGAGCGATGTTGGCGCCCCCCGCCAGCGTAATCAGCTCGTCAAGGAAATTTTTCCCGCCCACTGCCACGAGCGGTCGAAGCCCCACGACCATTAGCGTCGAGCGCCGTGGTGTGTGCGCAACGCGGTTTGTCACTTTGTCGAACTGCAGCGTGAGCTTACGAACCAGTCTTTCTCCAGCTTCGGCATCGCCGAGCAACGCCGCAATGCGTTTAAAGGAGCTCAAGATTTCGCTTACGGTAGAAAGCGAAAGCAAAGCTACGTTAAGACCGAGCCGTTCCATCTCTCGCGCTTTGGCCGGATCGATTGCGCCGACGACACCGATCACCAGATCTGGCCGCTGAGCAGCGATCACTTCAAGACTGGGGCTCATGAAATCGCCGACTTTGGGCAAATTTTTCGCTTCGGCCGGGTAATCGCAATGATTGGTAACGCCGACCAAGCGATCGCCAAAACCGAGCGCGAAGACTGTCTCAGTGAGGCTTGGAGCAAGGGAGACGATGCGCCGAGAAAAACCTACGGATGCGGCATCGCTGGACGAAGGTAATGCAATGAAAAAAAACAGGCCGATCAGGCGGAAGTATAACGCAAATAATCGTGGGCGGCGGATCATCGCGCTCCTAACGCCAATAAGACCAGCGCAAAAGTTTCAGTCAGTTCGCCTACGGCGCCGAAGATGTCGCCAGTAATGCCGCCCAAACGGAAATGAAAATATGTTTTGATGAGCCACGTGAAAAGTACCGTCAAAAAGATCAGCGCAACTCCGGTGATGCGTAGGATGGCAATGACCAAGATGACCGAAACCAGACTTGCAAGGACGACGTGCTTGGTTTCGAGGTGATCGATCAGAGAAGAACCCAATCCCGGCTTTGCAGCGAGAGCGCGGTAACCCAGCACCACCATGGCCCAACGGCTGAGAACCGGAGCGGCCAGGAGCGCGCGCCACCGATCCAAATCCATGCTTTGGATTGCCTCGATTTTTAGTACCAGCACCAATACGACGGCGACCATGCCGAAAGCGCCGACGTGACTGTCGTCCATGACGTTCAGCATGCGATCGCGATCACCCCCGGCGCCGAGGCCATCGAATGTGTCACTGAGCCCGTCCAAATGAAGGCTACCCGTGAGAAAGACCAGAATGCTGACGAGAAGCGTTCCGCACAGACCGGGACTTGCGAGTAGTCTCAACGGAAAATCCACCAGCACTAGAATCATTCCCAACAGAAACCCGATGACCGGAAAAAAAATTGCGGCGAGTCGCCAATCCGCGGCAGGGAAATTCATAGGACCAGGAAAAATAGTTAAGAACCGTAACGCTGCAAAGAAGGAGCTCATGAGAGTCTCGCATTTACGCCGGCGGACGCAAAAGTTGCCATCTCCCGAGAAAGTTTTACTGATGCTTCGATGAGTCCCATCGCCAAACAAGCGCCGGTGCCCGCACCGAGACGCATGCCCAAATCGAGCACAGGATTGAGATGGAGTTCGTCAAGCACTAACCGATGCCCTTTTTCGGCAGATAAGTGCGAGGCGAAGAGAACCTCTCGAACGTGCGGCGAAAATCGGTGCGCGACAAGCGCTGCGACACTGGAAATGAACCCGTCGACGACCATAGGCAGCCGAAATGCCGCTGCACCGATAATAACACCGGCAATGGCGCCGATTTCCAGTCCGCCGACCTTTGCAAGTACGTCGAGAGGATCGTGGGGATCGGGAAAGTTGATCCGAAGGCCGTTCTCGACCGCGGTAATTTTTCGAGCAAGAGTCTCGTCATCGATGCCGGTGCCGCGACCGACAATATCTGGCGGCGCCGCGCCCGTCATTGCGCAGACGATAGCAGCGGCACTAGTGGTGTTGCCGATGCCCATTTCGCCGGCGCCGAGCAAAAACAACGCTTCAGGTACCGACTGTTTGACTAATTGAATGCCAAGCTCCACGGAACGGCGCGCCTGCTCGCGAGTGAGAGCCGGTCCGCGGGAGAAATTCGCTGTACCGCGGCGTAACTTGCAGTGGCGCAAGTTACGGCATTGAATAAAGTCATGATCCACGCCAACATCGATAATTTCGGTTTTGATTTGATAGTGACGTGCCAGAACGTTAATGGCTGCTCCGCCATCGAGAAAGTTTTGGGTCATTTGCGCGGTGACCGCTTTGGGATAGGCGCTGACCCGTTCTTCGGTAATACCATGGTCAGCAGCGAAGACGAATATGAGCTTGGCTCCGAGACGCGGTGGGATTGTCTCTTGAATGACGGCCACACGACGCGCAAGCTCCTCCAACCGGCCCAAGCTGCCCTGCGGCTTTGTCAATGAATCGAGGTGGCGCTGCGCGGCCGCATCGAATGACACGCTCAGCGGGTGAATTTGATCAAGCATTTCCTCTAGGAGCATGCCGCGGCCTTTCTTACGATCACCGGAAAACCGGTGACCATGAGAACAACTTCGGTGGCAACAGCTGCAAGACGCTGATTGAATGAGCCCGTTATATCGCGAAAGCGGCGCGCGAGCGGATTGTTCGGGACAATTCCCCATCCGACCTCGTTAGTGACGAACAGCGCATGGAAATCGAGGCGCGGTAATAGTTCGAGTAGATCGCACACTTTTTGGTCGACGAAATTTTCATCCTCGCGAAGCATAAGATTGCTCAGCCAAAGGGTCACACAATCGATCAAGGCCGCGTCAATTCGACCACGCTGCGCCAGCAAAACCGAGCATAGTTCGACCGGCTCTTCGACCGTCAGCCAATGACTGCCGCGCCGCAGCTTGTGTTCCCTGATGCGTCGGGTCATTTCTTCGTCTTTCGCTTCGGCAGTCGCGATATAGAGTGGCCGCGCGCCCAAGGCTGCGGCGCGTTCTTCGGCGTACCTGCTCTTTCCGGAGCGCGCGCCGCCGGTGATCATAATAATGTTTTTGGCCATGAGTCCTCCGCCCTAACGACGCGGCGATCACTGGTTCCTGGCTTTGCCGATCAACCGGAATAGGCTTGATTCAGCTGCCGAATGTGGCGCGAACGCCAAGCAAAAAATTGAGCGGTGGCGCACGAAAACCATCTGCCTGCTCGTATTTTTTATTGAACAAATTTTCAATTTTGCCCAATAACTTCAGTTCTTTTACCGCCGGCACACGCCACGGCAAAGTATAGTAGGAAGCGACATTGAAGATCGCATAACCCGCTGTGGTGATATTGCCAAACGGCGACGCGGCTCTGAAATCATCGCGGCGGCCCACCATATTTACGCTCAGATTCGTATTCCACTCTGCGTAAACATGGTTCAGGGTCACATTGCCGATATTTCTCGACCGACGCGGAAGTTTGCCATCCGCTGTATCCCAGTCCAGATAGGTGTAGTTTGCATTCAGCGTCACGGATTCGAGAAGTTTCACCGCTAAACTCCACTCAACGCCATCGAAACGCGCGATGCCGATATTTTGGGCGCGAAAACAACCGAAAGGATCACCTGGGATCGGCTGTCCCTCGATCAAATCTTTTACCTCGCGGTGGAAGTAAGTGACACCGAGTTTGACCCGCTCGCTCAGGAGATCTTGCTCAACGCCAGCGTTCAATTCCCAGCTTCGCTCCGGCTTGAGATTGGGATTGCCAAACGCAGGGCAGCCGAAGGCCGCGGGAAAAAACAGCTCGTTCAATGACGGCGCTTTGAAGCCTTTGGCATAGCCTGCTTTAAGCTTTGTTCCAGTTTCGCGAAAAAGATAAGCAGTAGAGAAGGAAGGCGTCCACGCCGTGCCGAAGCTCTGGTTGTCGTCCAGGCGAATGCCCGGAATCATGATCAAACGCTGGTCCAGCAACTGTAATTGCTCCTGCAAGTAGTAGCTCAGGTTTCTGATTGCTTTGTCGATGCCACCGACGGTATCCGCCGATCTCCGTTGGTATTGAGATCCGAACGTGGTCGTACTCCAGTCTTGGAAGCGATAGTTGGTTTGCAACTCCCCAGTGTCAATGCGGGTACGAAAGATGTCGTGAGTCCGTGAGAAGTCACAGGGAGAACCGAAAAAGACGCAGCTATCGACATCGTCAGTATCCGTAAAGTGCTCTTTGAACATCGAGCCGGAGATTCGATAATCCCAGTTCGGCAAAATCTTTTGCTGCCACTCCCCTTTTGCAAGGTATTGAGTACCGGCTTCGCGAGCGTTGGGATCGGGCTGCGAAGCGAAATTATTATTGTTGAACAAACCCACATTGGTTTTGATGAATTGAAAAATTCCCGTAAGCCTTGCGTCCTCAGTTACCTGGTAATCCAGGCGGGCTGACGAGGTGAGGTTTCGGTAATCGTCGTTGACGCTACGAAAACCCTGACTCGCCAAGCGCGAACCGTTGAAAAAGTAGCCGAGATTTCCCGCTGCGCCTTTCAGAGTCAATGCTTGGCGATTGGTCCAACCGTTGCCGCCTTCCAGTGATAGCCCCGCCTCGAGAGGTCCCTGACCTTTCTTCGTGATAATGTTGATCACGCCGCCGATCGCTTGCGAGCCGTAGAGCGCGCCACCGGCGCCTCTCAGACCTTCCATGCGCTCGATGTTGTCGGTGGTCAGATGGGCGAAGTCAAAAGCCCCGACGGTCGTGCTGTTAACTTCGACACCGTCAACCAGGACCAAGACATGATCCGAGTTCGATCCCCGAATGAAAACTGTCGCGTTGTTGCCGTTGGATCCCGATTGGACCACTTCCAATCCCGGCACACGCCGTAGGGTTTCGAGAACCATTTCCGCCTGCTGATTTTCAATGTCCTTGGAGTCGATCAGCGACGCTGATGTGGTGACCTGTTCGAGAGGCGTTTCCGTGCGCGTTGAAGTTACGAACACGGGTGGGAGCGTCGGCTCCGGCGCTTGCGCGGCGCGCAGACTGAGCGGCAGAAATAAAGAGAAACAGAAAACCAGTAAAACAATCCTCATCGAAACCTCCTTCACCCACGAAAGGGGCATGTTGAGGCAGTTCGGATAGGTCTCCTGGCTCGAGCTTCAAACCTACTCGCCGCGCCTTCCCGCCAACGATTGCTTGCAGATTTTCGATGCCTTGACTTGGCTGAAAACAGGCTTTGGCCTAGACCAAATTCGAAAACCTAGCTTCGCAAATTCCTTGAGCAGTGGCTTAATGCGGTTTCGTAGCTCCTACAGTTGCGGGGCAGCAGAGGATTTCCCGCCTCACTCTGCCCGTCACCTCATTTTAGATTGGACGTTTGCGGTTTTAGATCTGATCCAAAAGCGAAAATCGGAAATCCAAAGTGGTGGTGGAACGGAGAGGTGGCGAGTGACCTCTTTCCCTTACATCCGCCTGCGGTTAATGATTAGCCTTGACCTCCCTCCTTCTTTTCTATCGAGTATGGGTATCGGCAAGACGAAAATCGACGGGAATACGGATCCAGCTTTCCACAACTTTCTCACCATAGCGGGCTGGGATGAAGCGCCATCCTTGGATCGCTTCTTGGGCAGCACGATCCAATGCGTCGTCGCCCGAGCTTTTGTTGATCTCTATGGCTTTTGCTCGCCCTTCTTCGTTAACTAAAACGCGGAGCAAAACCGTGCCCTCGCGACCTTTTCGCCGGGCGCTTTCCGGATAATTGGGCCTAGGCGTTTCTCGATAGCGCGGTTGCGTCAAATTTGCGCGATACTGGCCGCCATGCTTTCCGTCGCCAGCGCCGCTGCCCAGTACTGCCGATCCGTTTCCGCCGACGCCATCTCCATTTTCTCCTGCGGCATCTCCATCGGCAGCGCGGCCCATCCCATCAGCAGCATAAAAATTTTCCCTAGAGGCCTTACTCTGATTTTCGCCTGGCCGAGATGGGACAAAGATCAGCGCCGAGCTCTGGATCTCAGGCCCCTCGGGTGCAACGGGCATTGATTGTTTTTGCGGTGCGGCGTCACTATTCCGGATCGGAAAAACCGTTTTCGCGCCAGCCGCAGATCTGCGCATGGATGATTTTGCAGCGGGTAAACCGGGCAAATTCCCGCTAGAGGGAGCTCCGCCTCTGGCATCACTGGACTCGTAGTCGGCCGGTAAAATGCTGACTTGAATGAGATCGAGCTGCTGCGGTTTCGCAAAGGAAATTGGGCAGGCCAAGGCCAGCGCATGGAGCAAAACGGATAGTAAAAAAAATGAGGCCAGTCTCATAGCTTGAACCGACGGCCTCAAAAATGCCGGGAAAAGGATGGGCACCTTTCTCTCTTCTCCGGAGAGGCCGGTCAAAAACTCTGGTAAGGTTTCCTGGCTCAGGCGTATTTCTACTCGCCGCGCCTTCCCATCCTTCTAAGCATCAGGACAGTGGCTGTCTGCGGCTTTCGTGGCCTTCACAGTGGCGGGACCGCGCCGGAATCGCACCGGACTTCCCTTTGAACCCAGAGTTGTGAATCAATGTAGGCGGACCGTATAACGTGACATCACTACTGTCAAGAGTCGGTTGTCACTCAAAGTCATATTTGGAGACAGCGGCTCTTTATAGGACCAGCCATAAAACCACAGGGATGGTAAAGACGGATAAAAAAGTGCTGATGACGACGACGGAGGCGGCTAATGCTGGGTCCTGGCTATATTTCTCGGTGAGAATGAAATTCACCACGGCCGCAGGCAAGGCGCCGTAAAGAAGCAAAACCTGGCGATTGATGCCCTGAGCGCCAATCACCAGGACCGCCGCACTGGCTGCGGCAAAACCGCCGAGAATGCGCAGCAGCGCGCCCCCCAATGCATGACCCCATTGGAGTGAACGAACTTCATGAAGCCGGTAACCGAGGCTAATCAGCATCCATGGGATGGTCGCCTGCCCGAGCATGTTAATCGGCTGCGCCAGCGCTTCAGGAATACGAATCTGCGTCAGATTGAAGGAAACGCCTGCAATCGATGCATAGATCAACGGTAGGCGAAAAATTTCAGTCCAATTGGCGCGCCCGTTCAGGATATAAACGCCGAGCGAGTACTGCAGGAATGCGGTGAGGACGTAAAGTAATGTCGCACGCTGCATGCCGGCAGGACCGAACGCAAATAACGCCAACGGAATGCCCATGTTTCCCGCGTTCATGAAAAGGATCGGTAGCGCAAAACCGCGCGAGTGAAACCCAAATACGACAGAATAAACAACAATCAAGATTCCGACGACGCTGAAGATGAGTGCGCTGCCGACGAACAATAATAGGATGTCTTCGGCAACGAGCGCTTTACCTGCGAGCGCGCTGAACACGAGAGACGGCGTGCCCAGATAAACGATTATCTCGGTCACGGAAGCGAGATTGATTTTTTTCCAGTGGGCAAAGACAAATCCGCTGGCGATCAGCAAAAACACTGAAAGAACCGGGGATAGTGGTTTTATGAATTCCATCCAACAGCGGTGCCGCGAGCTAAATCGATGCTAGTAGAGTCAGTGAAAGGGTTTCTGCGAGTTCGATGATCGCGCCGAACTGTTCGGAAGTGATCATTCCTCGGAGCCGATAAAAGAGATTTCTTGTCAACAAGGACAGCAGTGACAGCACCAGCGCAATCCAGAGTCCTCTCCGGCCGAGCCAGTAACTCGTAAGACCCAAAGTTCCAGCGGTGGCGAGGAGCAAATGCCAGAGCTTCATTTGTTGAGCAATAGCTTTGGCCATTTCTTCGCAGCGCGCCTGGTAGCCAAAAATAAAAACCAATAACGTCCAACGTGCCAGAACCGGAGCTAGCAATAAGCTGAGAGTGACCTTCTGATCGATGCTGTCGAGAGCGGCGGCCTTGAAGAGAAGCACCATAACGAGAGCGATCGTGCCAATCGCACCGTTTCCTCGATGATCGAGCGAGCTGATTTTTGGATCTCTTGCAGCGAACGTCAGATAAAGGGCTTCAAGGTGCAATCCGCCGGTCAAAATGATGACGACCATGATGAGCGTGATGCTAAGAATCTCCGTGGGAAGGTAGGGCGCCAGAGCATAATTGGAAAACGCTAGAACAAGACCCAACGTAAAACCAATGACAGGGAAGTAAACCGACGCAGCGCCAATAGCTCCGAAAGAGGGCTGGGCGGCGGTAAACCGGCCCCAAATCGTCAAATATTTGGCTGCCGAGATGAATCTTTCCACGAAGGATTTTTCCCCTACTGAACGCCAGGTGTCAAACGCCTGAAGGCGGGCTTCAGAGATGACCGTTCAAGCGCAAAAAAAGCCACGAAAAATCAAAAGGTTACGACGTAGTTAAGGCTTTACTTTTGGGCGGCTTTTCGGTACAATGATCGGTGCTAGTAATTTGATATAACCCCATAAGATTTCAGCAAAATTTACAATTTTTCCGGGTGAAAATGGCTGACGCAAAAATTCCTCAAGATTCCGATTACAACGCCGACAACATAAAAGTTCTGGAAGGGTTGGAAGCGGTTAGAAAACGTCCAGGAATGTATATCGGCGACACGGCCGAGAGGGGTTTGCATCACCTAGTCTACGAAGTAGTAGATAATTCCATCGATGAAGCGCTTGCCGGCCATTGCGACACGATCGAAGTCACCATTCATATCGATAACAGTGTCACTGTCGTCGATAACGGTCGCGGCATTCCGGTCGATATTCATTCGACCGAGAAAATTTCCGCTGCCGAGGTTGTCTTAACCAAGCTACACGCGGGCGGTAAGTTCGATAAAGCATCGTATAAGGTGTCCGGCGGATTACATGGCGTTGGCGTTTCCGTCGTTAACGCTTTATCCGAAACGCTGGAAATTGAAATAAAGCGCGATGGAAAAGTTTATCAGCAAAGTTATCGAAGGGGCGAGCCGGTGGAAAGCCTCAAGGAAGTCGGCAAGTCCAAAGAACGCGGGACGCGGGTAACCTTCAAGCCCGACAGCCAAATTTTTGAAACGACGGATTTTAGTTTCGATATTCTTTCGCAGCGGCTGCGTGAGTTGGCGTTTCTAAATCGCGGCGTCAAAATCACCATCGAAGACGAACGGAGCCAAAAAAAGCACGAGTTTTTTTACAAAGGCGGCTTGTCCTCTTTTGTCGAGCACCTCAATCGTGCCAAGACGGCAGTCCATCCCAAGGTAGTTCACTTCGAGGGGGAAAAAGATGCTGTCGAAGTCGAGATCGCTATGCAATGGAACGACGGCTACACCGAGAGCGTCTTTTCCTTTGCCAATAACATCAATACCATCGAAGGCGGCACCCACCTGATCGGTTTTCGCTCTGCTTTAACACGCACGATCAACAACTATGCCGTGAGCAGCGGACTGCTAAAAAAGGACGAGGAAAATCTACAGGGGGAAGATGTTCGCGAAGGACTTACTGCGGTTATCAGCGTTAAAGTACCCGAGCCGCAATTCGAGGGACAAACAAAAACGAAACTTGGCAATAGCGAGGTCAAAGGCATTGTCGAAGCGCTGCTGAACGAAAAATTCGCCAGTTATCTGACGGAAAACCCGAGCGACGCCAAGAAGATCGTCGCCAAGGGAGTGGAGGCGGCGCGCGTTCGCGAAGCGACCCGCAAGGCGAAAGACTTAGCACGGCGTAAGGGTGCCTTGGATTCGGGCTCGCTCCCCGGCAAACTCGCCGATTGCCAGGAGCGGGACCCCGCGCTCAGCGAACTCTATCTCGTCGAGGGCGATTCCGCCGGCGGCTCTGCCAAGCAGGGCCGCGACCGGCGCAATCAAGCGATCCTTCCGCTCAAGGGCAAAATCCTCAACGTGGAA
>Ga0164303_10000311_pt1 | contig 10779 bp, 9 predicted proteins | sample Whisoiple_207_MG_FD_109715 | JGI IMG/M metagenome (GOLD analysis project Ga0164303, IMG submission 109715) | Soil microbial communities amended with pyrogenic organic matter from upstate New York, USA - Whitman soil sample_207_MG | ecosystem: Environmental > Terrestrial > Soil > Agricultural...
ATCGCGCCGGAGGTCCGCCTGCGGATTCTCGGGTGCGGCGGTGGCCTTGGCCGGAACCAATGGGCCGTCGTCGCCGCCGAGCGAGCCATAGACGAACGGCTCCTGCCGGTAGCTTGTTGTCTTCAACACCTCGTCGCGAACGAATCCGAACGCCCTGCGCACATCGAGTCCAGGCGTCGTCAGGTGCTTTGCCAGCGCCATGGTGAATGGGCTGTTCTTCGCATCGCCGTCCAGCGCCGTCGAGCCGGCCTTGGCGGAATAGGCGATCAGCATATTCGGACTGGTCGGCTCGATCTTGGCAAGACCCTGCCCGATCGCGCGCGACGCAACCGTCCGCTTCATATTCTTGGCAAAGGGATTGTCCCGGCAGGCGTCGAGGATCACCAGCCGAAGCTGCTTTGCAGGTTCGATGGCCAGCAGTACGCGGTCCAGCGAAAACGCCTCGTCGTACACGTCGGTATCGCGTTCGAGTTTCGCATCCACCGGGATCAGATAATTCGTGCCGTCGACCTCGATGCCGTGGCCGGCGTAATAGACCACGGCGATGTCGGCGTCGCGCGCGCGATCGGCGAAATCGCGCAGTGTGCGACGGGTCTCGGCCGCCGGGAGATCGTGCCGATCCTCGACGACATCGAAGCCGGCATTCTTGAGCGTTGCCGCGATCATCGCGCCGTCGTTGACCGGGTTGGGAAGCCGCGCCACGTTTTGATAGGCGGAATTGCCCAGCACCAGCGCCACGCGCTTTTCGGCGAAAGCCGGCTGGCACACCAGCAGCAAAAGCGCGGCGGCAAGGAAAAATCGGCGCAAACCTAGAGATCCAGGCGATTTCATGTGACGCTTCCGGAACGATCATCTTGTAACACAGCGGCCTGCCTATCAGAACCCTGTGCCGGGTCCTTGTGAGCCAGATCACGAAAGTTGCGGTTGCTGGCGTCAACCGCGGAGGGAGGCCGGTAAAGGAACCCCCTGATCCTTAGTGACGCCAGCTCGTGATCGGTTCGCGCTTTGCCAATCGCGTCGTTTGGGTTCAAAATCGGGATACAACAAAAACAGGCGGAGGAAACGATGCGGGGCGTTGTATTCACGGGCGAACGCGGGCTGGAATTGATGCAGTTTCCGGATCCAACGCCGGAGGCTCACGATGTCGTCATCGAGATGAAGGCGTCCGGCATGTGCGGCAGCGACCTGCATCAGTACCGCCGTCCCAGGGGCCAGTCACAGGCCACCGGCATTCCGGCAAGCGAGGGTCCCGTTATCGTCGGGCATGAACCCTGCGGCGTGGTGATTGAAGTCGGCAGCGCCGTCGACGCCAAGATGGCGCGAATCGGCCAGCGCGTCATGGTGCACCACTACCAGGGCTGCACGCAGTGCAATCATTGCCGGTCCGGATGGCAGCAGCTCTGCCAGGAGGTGCCGGTCAAGGTCTATGGCAACAACGCCCATGGTGGCCACGCGCAATATCTGAAGGTGCCCGCCAACACGCTGGTGCCGTTGCCTGACGAGCTGACGTTCAGCGCTGGAGCGGCGATCGCCTGCGGTTCCGGCACCGCCTATAGCGCGCTGCGCCGGATAAACCTGTCCGGCAACGATACCATCGCGATCTTCGGCCAGGGACCGGTGGGATTGGCGGCCACCCAATACGCCAAGGCGATGGGCGCAAGAGTGATCGCACTCGACATCAGCCAGCCGCGGCTCAACCGCGCCAGGGCGTTCGGCGCCGACGAGGTCGTCGATCCCGGGTCGAACGATCCGGTGGCAGCAATCAGGGAGCTCACCCACGGCCGTTATGCGGACCTGACGCTGGATACGTCGAGCAACCCGGATGCCCGGTTGAATGCGATCCGCAGCACCAAGGTGTGGGGCACCATGTGCTTTGTCGGCGAGGGCGGCGACGTCCATATCGACGTCAGCCCGCATCTGTTGCGCCGGCAATTGACGCTGGTGGCGTCGTGGACGTTCTCCAACATCATCCAGGCGGAGTGCGCACGGTTCTCGGTCGAGCGCGGCATCGACGTCGACAACCTCTTCACCCATCGCTGGTCGATCGACCAGGCGGACGAGGCCTACAAGCTGTTCGACAAGCAGGTCGACGGCAAGGGCGTGTTCTTGATGTGACGTCAGGCATTCCGGGGCGGGCGCGAAGCGCCCGAACCCGGAATCTCGCGCCGATAATTTATGGATTCCGGGTTCGCTCGTTTCACTCGCGCCCCGGAATGACGAATACGATAGGAGTGCCAACCGATGAGTCATGATCGATCCACCGTCGAGGCCGTGGTCAGGAATTATTTCGACGGCCTATACGAAGGCAATGCCGACAAGCTGGCGGCGATCTTCCACCCTTCGGCCGACCTGCGCTGGCTGGAAAAGGGCGAACTGCAGGTTCTCACCGTCCCCGATTGGCTCGATCGCGTCAGGGAACGCCCCTCCGCCAAGGCCGAGGGCAAGCCGCGCGAGGATTTCATCGTCACCATCGACCGCTCCGACGATTCGACCGCCTTCATCAAGGTGCGCTGCCAGTTGCCGCCGCGCTATTTCACCGACTATCTGGTGGCGATGAAACTCAGTGACGGTTGGCAGATCGTCTCCAAATCGTACCGCTACGATTTGAGGGAATAGCCGTCACGACTTCACGGCATTGACGGCGCCGCCGGTCTGGGCAAATTGACCCGGCACAGGAACTGGACACCGTGGAAGCCAAATTCCAGATATTTGTGATTCTGCTGGCGGTGCTGGCGGGCACCGCGCTCTTGGCGCGGCGGATCAATGTCGCACCCGCCATCCTGCTGTTGCTGGCCGGCACTGCGCTCGCCTTTGTGCCGGGCATGCCGTCGCTGGAATTGCCGCCCGAACTGGTGCTGCTGGTGGTGTTGCCGCCCCTGATCTATTCCGCCAGCGTCGCCATGAGCTGGCGCGAATTCAAATTTAATCTACGCCCCATCATCCTGCTGGCGGTTGGCTGCGTGATTTTCACCGCCTTCGCGGTCGCCGCCGCCACGCATTACCTGATCGGGCTGCCGTGGAGCATCGGCTTCCTGCTCGGCGCCATTGTCGCCCCGCCGGACGTGGTGGCGCCGCTCGCAATCGCGCGCAAGCTCGGACTGCCGCGCCGCATCCTCGTCGTCCTCGAGGGGGAGGGACTTGCCAATGACGCTACCGCGCTGATTCTGTATCGCTTCGCGGTGATGGCGATTTCGACCGGCGCCTTTTCGCTGCCGAAGGCGGCCGGCACGTTTGTCGCGATCATCATCGGCGAGATGCTGTTCGGCGCAGCCGTCGGCTGGCTCAGCCTAAGGATGCGCCACCGCGCGCGCGATCCGCAGGTCGAGATCACGCTGTCGCTGATCACGCCCTATGTCGCCTACTGGCTGCCCCAGCATTTCGGCGGTTCCGGCGTGATCGCGACCGTCGCCTGCGGGCTCTATATGAGCTGGAACGGACCGCTATTGATCTCGTCCGCGACCCGGCTGCAGGGCATCTTCTTCTGGGACCTCGTGATCTATTTGATCGAGGGCCTGCTGTTTCTGCTGACCGGTTTCCAGATGCGGTTGCTGATCGAGAAGTCGAAAGCGTTTCCGCTTGACGATATCCTGATTGCAACCACGCTCGTCATCGTCATGGTCATCGTTGCGCGTTTTGCCTGGCTCTATCCCGCAACCTATCTGCCGCGAATATTGAGCAGACGGCTGCGCGAACGTGATCCTTCGCCGCCCTGGCAGTGGGCGTTCGTGCTTTCCTTCACCGGCGTGCGCGGCGCGGTTTCGCTGGCCGCGGCGCTGGCGCTGCCCTACGCGCTGCCCAGTGGCGAGGGATTTCCCTACCGCGACCTGATCCTGTTTGTCGCTTTCGGCGTCATCTTCGTCACCCTGGTCGGGCTTGGGCTTGGGCTGCCACTGGTGGTCCGGTGGCTCGGCCTCGCGCAAGCCGGTCGCGCCGAACATCTGGCGGAGCATGAATCGGAACTCGCGGCGCGGCGCGAAGCGCTGGCTGCTGCGCTCAAGTCACTCGACGCCATCACCGACGATCGCGAATTGTCCGACGAGGTGGTCAAGCTGTTGCGCGCCCGCCACGAGATTCGCGCCAACCAGCTGCCGGCTTCGCTGGATCCCGATGCGCGCGAAATCTCGGCGGAGGGAACGGAGCTGACGCGGGAACTGATTGCAGCGGAGCGGAAATTCATCCACGTCCTGCTGCGTGACGGCAAGATCACCGACGAGACCAGGCGGCGGATCGAACGCGATCTCGACCTGGAGGAGGCAAGCCTCGCCAACCGCGAATATCGCAAGGGACCGCTGTGAAAGCGCGGGAAGCGCCGCTCTAGCCGCTGGGACGGACCGCGGCGTGGGCGAGCAATTGGCTGCGGTACTGTCCCGGCGAGACATCGAACCAGCGCTTGCAGGCGCGGAAAAAACTGCTTTGGTCGGCGAAGCCGAGCAGGAAGGCCGCCTGGCCGAGCGAAAGATGCAGCCGGCCGAGGTACTGCTCGGCCAATTCACGGCGGGTGCTGTCGAGGAGCTGGACGAACGAGGTCGCTTCCTGCTCCAGACGACGCTGCAGCGTGCGCTCGCTCATGCAAAGCTCGCCCGCGACGTGATCGCGCCGCGGCTCGCCGTCCGGCAGGCGGCGGATGATGACTTCCCGCGCCCGATAGCTGGTCTGCGCGTGATCAAAATGGCGCAGATAATCCCCCGCATAGCGCTCGTGCAGCTCCGCGAGCAGGGGATTGGAGGTCGGCAGCGACGCCGTCATATCGGCGCGGGCAAACAACAGACTGTCGCGGGGCGCGTCGAATCTCACGGCGCAGCCAAACGCCGCGCGATAGGGCGCGAGATCGGCCGGCGCCGGATATGCCAATTGCACTTGCCGGGCATGAACCGGGCGGCCGCTGATCCAGCGGCAGAAGCTGATCACGGTCACGAAAATGAACTCGATGCGCTGTCGCGGCACCGGGCGTCCGCCGCCGGCGAGCACGAAGGTGACGCGGTATCCGTCGTCCTCTTCGGTCATCGTCATTGTCAAGGCGTCGCTGAGAATCAGCATGTAGCGGATCAGCCGCTCGAACGCGGCATGGAGGTTGTCGCATGACATCATGGCGTAGCCGACCACATCGAAGCTCGCCGGCCGCGGCACCTGATGCTGCGCCAGCGCGATCGCCGGATTGCCGGAGCGTTCCACCGCAAGCTCCCACAGCCGGCTGATCTTTTCCGTCGGCAGGCGCGCGCCGGCAGGTTCGAGCGCTGCGGGATCGATGCCCGAAGCCGCAAACAAGGCGCCGACATCGAACCCCTCGGCGGCAAGCATCTCCGCGATGCCCTTCACCCAGACGGCGGCCGTCGTCCGCTTGTCCATCCCTCGGTCCTCCGCAGCGCCAGTGGCTTTGTCAGCCAATAGATTGGCCGCCCCGGCTACTGACATGCCGGGCGTCCACCGGCTATCCAGCGAGCATACTATGGAACCGGCGGCCTTGCCACTTGAGCGGCGTCGAGGCCGGCACAGCAAAGGGAGGCGAATTTGTTGAGCAAGTCCTGGCTCGCTGCTTATGGCGAACGTGTCCCGGCCGAGATCGATCCGGACATTCACGGCTCTGTGCTGGCGATGCTTGAGGGCGCGATGGCGCGCTACCCCGACAAGCCGGCATTCCGCTGCTTCGGGCAGACCCTCAGCTATGCCGACACCGACCGTCTGTCGCGCAACTTCGCGGCCTATCTGCAGGGCAAGCTCGGCGTCGCAAAGGGCGATCGCATCGCGGTCATGCTGCCAAACATCCCGGTGTTTCCGCTGGCCATGCTCGGAATCGTGCGCGCGGGTGCTGTCCAGGTTAATGTCAATCCGCTCTACACGCCGCGCGAACTCGAGCATCAGCTCAACGATGCAGGCGTGAAAACCATCGTCATCTTCCGCGGCGTCAGCGCGACGCTCGCCGAGATCATCACCAGGACCGCGGTCGAGCATGTCATCACCGTCGAGCTCGGCGACGGCATCGGGGCAAAGCCTGCCACGCCGCCGGCCGACCCGCGGCTTGCGAACGTGATCCCATTCTCGGAGGCGCTGGCGCAGGGCGCAACCCATGCCTTCGCGCCGGTTTCGCTTAACGGCGACGATCTGTTGTTCCTGCAATACACCGGCGGCACCACCGGGCTTTCCAAGGGCGCCGCGCTGTCGCATCGGAACCTTGTTGCGAACACCGAACAGTTCAAGGCCTTCATGCCCGATGCGCTGCGCCCGGGACAGGAAGTGGTGGTCACGGCGTTGCCGCTCTATCATATCTTCGCACTGATGGTGAACTTCATCACCTATTATTCGATCGGCGCGGAGAACTGGCTCGTCCCCAATCCGCGTGATATGGACGGCTTCGTCGAGATTCTCCAGAAATCGCGCTGCACGGTGTTCACCGGCGTCAACACCCTGTTCGGCGGGCTGATGATGCATCCGAAGATCGGTGAAGTTGATTTCTCGACGCTGCGGGTGGCAATCGGCGGAGGAGCCGCGGTGCTGCCGACGACGTCGGCGAACTGGAAGGCGCTGACCGGGAAGGACATCCTCGAGGGTTACGGCCTGTCGGAAACCTCGCCGATCCTCACCCTCAACCCGATGACGGGATCCGGCTTCTCGGCAACCGTCGGCCTGCCGCTGCCCTCCACCGATATTCGGCTCCTCGACAGCGAGGACAAGGATGCCCCGATCAGCGAAGCCGGTGAAATTTGCGCCAGGGGTCCGCAGGTGATGAAGGGATATTGGCAGAACGCGGCGGCCAATGCGGCCGCGTTCACCTCCGACGGCTATTTCCGCACCGGCGACATCGGCGTGTTCGACCGCACCGGCTTGCTGCGGATCGTCGATCGCAAGAAGGACATGATCATCGTCTCCGGCTTCAACGTCTATCCGAACGAGATCGAGGCGGTCGCGGCATCCTGTCCCGGCATCCTGGAATGTGCCTGCATCGGTCGGCCCGACGAGAAGACCGGCGAGGCGGTGCGGCTGTTCGTGGTCAAGGTCCCCGATGCGGAGCTGACGGAAGCCGATGTCATCGCCCATTGCCGCGGCGACCTCGCCGCCTACAAGGTGCCGAAGGAAGTGCGCTTCCTCGACGCCTTGCCGAAATCCAACGTCGGCAAGATCCTGCGCAAGGATCTGCGCGACATACCGTGAGGCAAACATCATGACGCTCGCAGGCTACAGCATGGCGACAGCCGCACAATTCGTCGGACGCGAACTCGGCGTCTCGGACTGGGTCGTGGTCGATCAGGACCGCATCGGCGCCTTCGCGGAATGCACCGGCGACCGGCAGTGGATCCATGTCGATGTCGAACGCGCAAAACGCGAGAGCCCCTTTGGCGGCCCGATCGCCCACGGCTACCTGACGCTGTCGCTGGTTGCGGCAACCGTGATGGAGATCGGCATCATTCCCCCGGATGCCGCGACCGGACTGAATTACGGCGTGGACAAGGTGCGTTTCATCGCACCGGTGAAGGCCGGCGCGCGGGTGCGCAACCGCGCAACGCTGGTCGCGGCCGAAGCGCAGAACGGCGGGCGCACGCTGCTCAAGCTGCAATGCATGCTGGAGATCGAGGGCGAGCCGAAGCCCGCCTTGATCGCCGAGATCCTCTGCATGCTGATCGGAGCAAGCCATGCCTGAAACCAATGACTTTGACATTCGCGAACAGGCCGCGGCGAACACGCTTGCCGCCAATCCCCTGGTCGGCGTCCGCGGCGAGGACCTGGTTGATGCGAGGCGCGTGCTGTTCGGCCAGGTGGCGACCCATGCCGACGTCGCCGCGCAGCAATATATGGCGTTTCTTGGCGAACTCGGCCGCATCGCCGCCGGCGCCTCGGAACTCGGACCAGCCGCCGCCGACAAACGCTTCGCCGATCCTGCCTGGAAACAGAGTCACGCCTACCGCACGCTGGCGCAGTGCTATCTCGCCTGGGGCGGGGCGCTCAATCGCTTCGTCGACGACGCCAAGATGGAAAAACGCGATGCCGAGCGCGTGCGCTTCGTCACCTCGCTGTTCATCGACGCGATGGCGCCGACCAACTCGCTCGCCGGCAATCCCGCAGCGCTGAAGAAATTCATCGACACCGGCGGCAGCAGCCTCGCGCATGGGCTTCAAAATTTCGTCCACGACCTCGTGAATAATGGCGGCCTGCCGGCGCAGGTCGATACCCGTAACTTCGCGGTCGGCAAGAACCTGGCGACGACCCCGGGCGCTGTCGTCTACCGCAATTCGATCATGGAGCTGATCCAGTATCGGCCCACCGGCGCCCAGGTGCAGGCGCGGCCGCTCTTGGTGGCGCCGCCGCAGATCAACAAATACTACGTGTTCGATCTCGTTCCGGAGAAGAGCATCATCCGCTTCGCGCTCGAGGGCGGCCTGCAGACCTTCGCCATCTCCTGGAAGAATCCGACGCCCGCGCAGGCTCATTTCGGGCTCGATGCCTATGTCGAGGCGCTGGAGGAAGCGGTCGACGTGATGCGCGCCATCACCGGCGCCGAAGAGGTCAACATCTGGGGGTCCTGCTCCGGCGGCATCACCATGTCGGCGTTTCTGGCCAACCTCGCCGCGCGCGGCGAGCGCAAGGTCAACTACGCGACGGTTGCGGTGTGCGTGCTCGACATGGCGGTCGCCGAAAACACCACGGCGGGGATCTTCGTGTCGCCCCAGTCGATCGCGGCGGCGAAGGGCGCCTCGCAGCTCGCCGGCGTGGTCGAGGGCCGCGAGCTCGCGCGCATGTTCGCCTGGATGCGGCCGAACGACCTGATCTGGAATTATTGGGTCAACAACTATCTGTTGGGCAATACGCCGCCGGCCTTTGACGTGCTGTACTGGAACAACGACACCACGCGGCTGCCGGCGCGGTTGCACGCCGATTTCCTCGACCTGATCGACACCAATCCGTTCGTCAACCCCGGCCGGCTCGCGGTGCGCGGCCAGCCGCTCGACATGCGCCAGATCGACATCGACAGCTACGTGGTCGCCGGTGTGACCGACCACATCACGCCATGGCAGGGCTGCTACAACACCGCGAAGCTCTACGGAAAGCGCGGCACCTTTGTGCTTTCCCACAGCAGGCACATCCAGAGCCTGCTTAATCCGCCGGGCAATCCCAAGGCGTTTTTCCAGGCGGGCGGCACAGAAAAGGCGACCGCGGAGGCGTGGCTGAAAGGCGCCGAGAAACAGGCGGGCAGCTGGTGGCCGCACTGGCTCGAATGGATCAAGCCGCGCTCGGGCGAGCTGGTGGCTGCGCCGGCTTCCTTCGGCAATGCGGATATCCCGCCGCTCGGCGAGGCTCCCGGCCGTTATGTGATGGAAAGATAGATGCGGATCAGCCTGACCGAAGTCGCAGGACAGACGTTGCGGGTCGGCATCCGCCCCGGCGACAAAGCGCGCACGCCGCTGCTGCTGTTCAATGGCATCGGCGGCAATATCGAACTTGTCGAACCGTTTCTGCAAAGACTGGCTGGGCCGGAGGCGATCGTGTTCGACGTGCCGGGTGTCGGCGGCTCGCCCGCGCCAAAACTGCCGTACCGCCCGTCCACGATGGTGCGGCTCGCGGCGCGATTGCTCGACCAGCTCGGATACACAGAGGTCGACGTGCTCGGCGTCTCCTGGGGCGGCGCGCTCGCCCAGCAATTCGCGTTTCAACAGAGTGCGCGCTGTCGCCGGCTGATTCTGGCCGCGACATCGCCTGGCCACCTGATGGTGCCGGGCAAGCTCGGCGTGCTGCTCAAGATGGCGACGCCGCGCCGCTACAAGGACCCCGATTACATGAGACGCGTCGCCGGCAATATCTATGGAGGCGCGTTCCGCACCTCGCCCGAGCTGGTGAGCGCGCACCTGCGGCATGTGCGCTGGTCGAGCGATTACGGCTATTACCTGCAGCTGATCGCCGCTTTGGGCTGGTCGAGCCTGCCCTGGCTGCCGTTCCTCGGACAGCCGGCGCTGGTCATGATGGGCACCGACGATCCTATCGTCCCGCTTGTCAACGGCCGCATTCTGGCGAAGCTGATCCCGAACGCGCAGCTCGTCACCATTGACGACGGCCATCTGTTCCTCCTCACCAGCGCCAACGAAGCGGCCGGGCATATTACGGAATTCCTGAACTAGGTCGCAGATGCTTTGTGGGCGGCTCTTGCTCCCGCTTGCCGTCAAATCCAGAGTCGCTCGTCCCGCCAACAACCGTCATACCCCGCGCATGCGGGGTGTCCAGTACGCCGCGGCTTCTCGGTTCCATCACTGACGCCTCGGAATACTGGGTCGCCCGGTCAAGCCGGGCGATGACGGCTGAGAGTGCGGCGCGCGTCCCGACACCGTCATTGCGAGCGCAAGCGAAGCAATCCATGGGGGGCCGCGCCAAAAAAGAATGGATTGCTTCGTCGCGTTGCTCCTCGCAATGACGTGGCTCAAATTTCAGATATGCCTCCGCGATCCCGCGGCGCTGATCGCCCGAGGTTTTGCAAGAACCGTTCGCGCCTCGATAAAACAGAGGGCGCAGGGAATGCCGGGCGCTCGATGCGCCCGCAGCCTCGTGTGTGACAAAAACAAACACACGAGCGTAGTCACCACGGTCACACCGGAAATCACCCGACATTCCCCGCGCAATGGTTTTACGGCTTATGCCGTGTTCTCCCCGGCGACGAATTCTTGTTGTCACCGTCATCCGCGGATTAAGGTTTTGCCTGCCCGGTCGGGCCGACGAGCCTCCGCGAATTTAGCACCAGCAACGGGTGCCAGAACGACACGGTTTTGCCGTACGCAAAAAGCGCCGATCATCCTGCACGCC
>Ga0164303_10000317_pt1 | contig 10742 bp, 8 predicted proteins | sample Whisoiple_207_MG_FD_109715 | JGI IMG/M metagenome (GOLD analysis project Ga0164303, IMG submission 109715) | Soil microbial communities amended with pyrogenic organic matter from upstate New York, USA - Whitman soil sample_207_MG | ecosystem: Environmental > Terrestrial > Soil > Agricultural...
ATTGGCATAACTCTGGTTCTTGCTAATTGTAGTGACATGAAAGATTCGTAAACTGTGACCCGAATACAAACGGAAAACCTAGTGCTGGAATTGACTTGAAGTTGTTAGTTTTCTGTTTATATGCTGATATGCCAAGATCGGGTGAGGTACTGCATCTCTAGGGATTTTATTGATGGCTCTTTTGTAAACTCGCCATTAATATCCGGCCAGATTTGTCTCTTTTCATGCTCATTCCTTATTTACCGATTTTATTCCGTCTCTTATCATTGCTCCGGCGTCTTCGTGTATAGTTCCTTCCATTCTACGTTCGGTATAATAAATGAACAGACGAGAAGGTGCAAAAACTGCTTTTTTACCTTTTATTAAAATATACTCAATTGATTCGCCAATAGCGTTTGCAGTGCATGAACATAATTCACCTTGATTATATACAACCTGTGGACAGTTTGCTATTAATTCAATTTTTTCCGGCAATTTCTCAACAGGAGTGAGAAAATGATTATCTTTTTGATGTAGTAGATCAGGAACCCAACTAAAAGAATGTAGTGGTATCTTTGCCATGTTCTGTTATCACAGAACGGGGCATTTTACAACTACTCGAATCTAATGGTTAACAAAATACTAACCTAAAACAATAAAAAGTAAAACTTATTGAGAGTCTAAAAGGTCTGACTTCTATATGTTACTACTGATTTTCATGATTATTTGGAATTCCTATACCTCCGTTAGTTTTTTAATCTTGTCTCTTGTGTAGGATCTATCTTCTATTACATTTTTAAATTTACCCTTGAACTTCTTTAGCTTCTTCCATCGCAAGCCTACATCGTACATTTCGTAAAAATGAGCAATTGCTGCAGTTCTTGCATATATGTACCTGGAGATAACTTGCAATCATTACACATATGAATAAACACAATCTCTTATCAAACGTTCTAGTTTCTAAGCTTCTATTTTTGGTAAGTCGGAATGGTTATCCATTTTTAGATAAGTCATTAATTGACGCATTGACAGTTTATACCCTTGTCTGGTTACATAACAATCCAAACTGTTGATAAGGTTCTTGTAGGCTTCTGATTATTCGACTGTTGGATCGAGTTTGCTTGCATTGTTACGTTGATCTCAATTTCTTGTGCTGATTAACCGATTAATTGAGCGTGAGCCTAATATTTATACGTACAATATGGCCCTGGTTATGAACTTAGCTACTCCCATTAGAACTGATCTTAATATTAGACTATATTGACAGGCTTATTAGATTAGAGAAGTAGCTAATGACAAAAGGATTCATACAAACCAGCTTATTTATTTATTAGAGAATGTACCTATTATTGAGATATTCTGATCAGAATTGATCTGGAATTCGTAGGACAATGTGTGGTATTTGAGTATACATTGCAAAAATAACTATTAAAGATTGGTATTGTACAATGGTAAGGGCAAGGAAATTGATAAAGCGGTCCAGAAGGGCTTATGTTCAGGCCAAAAGACTTGAATGCCACACAGGCTAGAATATTCTGACATAAAATATGAAATAGCGGCAAGCCTTGCCATACAGTAACCAACATCAACAATAGATAATACTATGGCGCCAAGACGTTTTGTGGCGGATTCCTAATTAATACGAAAGGAAAGTAAAGTACTACATGTTCAAAAAGATACTGCCACCGGATAATAAGTAAAGCCTAATTCAGCACGGTCTTAACCGCACTAAGAAACATACTCAGGTCTACTGGTTTTCTGATAAAGGTATTCTTATTCTTTACACCTGGCAATATGCTCAACAATTCTTCCGCAGCGTCTAGCGCGGAGAGAAATATAATCTTTATTTCAGCATCAATAGCTTTCATTCTACTGTATAATTGTAGACCATTTACAACCGGCATCCTTATATCAAGGATTACCAGGTCATAGTAAGAAGAAGAGTGTTCCGCGAATCTCTTTAATGATTCCTGTGGATCGGTATATGCTTCAACGTTATAACCAGCATCCTCCAAGAAAGACCTGTATGTTAACAGTACATCAGGTTCATCATCGACTATCAAGACATTACGTGCGGACTCATTACTTTGTATTTGTTGATCTAAATATCCGTGTGAATTCAGTCGGTATTGACCTGATTTATCACCAACCGCAGCCTGTACCTTGTGGTTTTTCACGATCATAGCATCGAAGAATTTATCATATCGACGCATTAGGTCATTAGAGTCCACGCTTTCCCTTCTTACTACATTATACACAGGATACGGATGTCTTACGTCCAGACAATATTCGGTTGTTCCTTTGAATTTATACTTGCTGTTCAGAGATGAAAACGATGGATTCTTCAGGACTTGATAAAGATCTCCACCTATGACCATTTCATTTGGAGATGCTTTTGAGTTTATCTTCGTACACAGATTTACCGTAGAACCGAATAGGTCATCTCGTTCAGGATTTCCCGCTGATCTGGCGATCTCTACTCTGCCATAATCTGCACTAACTCTGTAACTTATTTGTGGTACTATTCCTGCTAGTTTTGCGCCGATAACTGATCTTAAAGTGATCATAGTAAGTCCACATTCGAGCACGTCGCTGAAGGCAGAACCACTTTCCACATTACTAGTACTTGGAAAGTAGTAAAGGATACCATCACCACTACTCTTGATTATCTTTCCGTGAAATTCTGATATTACAGCCGCCATAGAATTGAGAAAAGTAGAGTAGTAATCTCTAATCTTTTGAGGATCTTTGATCGTGGCTGTAGTTTTAGTAGATTCCGATATATCTATATAACAGATGCAGTAATGTTGAGAATATTCGAAAAACGATATTTCATCTGAAACATTCATATCTGATGGTAATTCCTTTTTGTAGGATTTTGTCACTCTGTCGTGGAATGCATCAAAATTTGAATTATTACCATCCATGAGGCATTATAATTACACGTGTTGGTTGTATATAAAGGGTCACTCAAATTTTCAAATCACAAAATACTGACTACTCATACCTTGAAATTTGTCTATAGTCTTCCAGATTCGGCATTGGAAATATATTAGTGGGGCTAGGTGCAGTGATTAAGAACCACTTTTACGTTCAACTGTGACATACCAGTTACGCAGGAAACTTGAAAATGACACTAGTTTAAAAATGGTCTTGGTCATATATTCTGATGTCTGTGGTAATATCTTTGATTTACACCATTTGCACTTACTATCAAATTTGATATGCCTGTTGGATAAGAGGTATTCCACTGTACTATCTAAATAGCGGTCAATTAATTCTAAAACAATATCTCCATCTAGCCGGTGTGACTCGATTAGACAGCTACGCCTTACTCTGGTAAGTTGCAAATTTTAAGAAAGCCACGTCTAATATTAGCTTATCTCTATTTTACTAACAAATAAAATAGGAGAAAGTTGTTGCCGGATCTAAATTGACTTGAACTGCAAAGGTTGTGACGGTTGTGCTATTTGGGTACTAGGACTAGTTGATGCATTCGGATCGCCTTTCATTCCTGCGGTACCGCTTGGATTATTTGGGCATGCGTTGGCAGGATGAATCAGTCCGACTCCTGTAGCTAACAGCAATGCTAAGAGTACCATAGCTGAAGCAAATGAAAAAGCCTTGTTCATTGAATAGATTACACATGCTATTATATTTAAATCATTTGCGATTCAATATGTTTAACTCCTCAACATGCGCTTCCATTCAATCTATCTTTAATGTGAAGCGATACCCCTTACCCTATAAATATTGACTTGGCCTTACTACCAATATACTGATTCCTAGGATCCCCGCACTTTGGTCAAACCCATTAGTATATTTTAAGTTCTACATATGTCATTTAATTAATTACATCAGTTTTGTATGTCTTGTAAAAAAATGAAATGGCTGGACAGAAGTTCTGCAAATGAATAACAGAGTCGTGGAATTGTATATTCTGTTACATTAGAGGAACAGCAAATTACACTTGAATTAAGAATAATAGCCTTATACTATATGAGTATATCTTATTCTAGTCGGTACTCTTGTGCCAGATCATTGGTTTAAGTGGCTAGATCAACTAAAAAGTTGAGTCTGGATAGTGCTATTCTACTAAGTGTGTGAGGATTTCACCTACGAGTTCAGAAGAAGGGTTGTGATTAAAATGATAGAAGATTTGATTTGGACGTACCTAGAATTGACCTATTGTTTGATTGACATTAGGATAGAATTTGGTAGCAGTATATCGTGCTCATTTATTCCTGCGAGGAAATTCATTCAAATCAGTACTTGCACATCTCAGACATTCTCTAGGCTCAAGATGGTTTAGATACGAGATGTAGTAGCATTTAGCACATTGCAGTCTAAAAAGGTTATCATGCAGTTCGATCGAACCATCAATCACAATTTCGTTAATGACGTGGCGAGCCAACAAATTCTTCAGGACTTCTTCCAGATATTGTTTAAGATCTGTTTGATCAGAATGTCTATAACGTAAGTAGGTGTTGATCATTTCCATTGGCAATTGTTTTAACACAATTCGTCGGTTATTCAGATTATACTGTCGAAAAAGATAATCACGCAAATACCATTCAAATTCCTTAACTGCCCTTTCCTCCATAATAATAGGAGCTAGTTACGATTTCATCTATATTTGTTGTCTTATTATGGCACATTACTGGATGTTCATCTCGCAATTTGTTGCGAAAAGCTATCTAACTCTGACTTATAGAAAACATTCAAGGTATAAAGATATAACTGTATTTGACTATCATAACATACTGATCGAATATTATTAATAGTTAAAATCCTTTAGTTCTTACAAAACTGTATATTCAACGATTCTAAAGCGGGTAAAGCAGGAGAATATATCTAGCAATGCTTATCCCCAAACAATTAAACAAAAGCATATCTGGGGCTAATTCATATAGGGTAAATTAATTATTTAGGCTGGAAATGATTGATTTATTCAGATCGATAGAATGGGTCTTTATTGATTCAAGTTCAATATCCGATCAACTACAAAGTCAGGATTAAATATATTGGATCTCGAAAATCTTTATCATAGAATGTCACTAGCATGCTAGTGACAATGAAATCAAGAACTGGATCTCACTCTTTAATATGCATTAACTTTTCGACTATTCCTACTCAATTATTAATGTAATTAGGCCAATTACTGGCCTACACCTCACGTTTACTAATCTACATGGCTGGATCACGAAGTGTACATATATTTAAGTTCGTTATCATGTTATTGATCTAAAAAAAGAAATCATATTCCTTCAGATACATGAAATTCCATCTTTGCGTCAACCATAATAACGAAAAGATATTTTGAGGACACCGGATGCTAAGTAATAGCTTAATCTATTAAGTTAATAGTAAATTCAGAGTATATCAACTAGCTAATATCTTGATAGAATAGAAAAAAAATATTATAGTTAGTAGAGAACATCATCGTATCATGTGGCCTCAAATTCTCGGTATATGGGGATGCATTCCAGAACTCAGTAACCAATGTGTCGACATGACAAATACCTCCAGTACGTATTTGGGAATAATAGCTGGTGCGTTGGTAGGAGGTTTCATTAGCTGGTGGATTTATAACCGGCAGAATAAAACTTCGAAGCAGCAAGATAGCATACTCCATAGAATAACTAAGCTAGAAGAGGGTAATAGAAAAATCTTGATACGTTTAGAATTATCAGCCAAAAAGAGGGGAGAGCTCCTCGAAAGGATAGTTAGCCTAGATCAGAACATACTAGATCTCGACAGTAAAATACGTAGTTTTATGACGAAAAATGAGACATGAAAAGAAATATCTCACATGATGGCATTTGGTCCTCGTAGATTATGACGCATTCAACCTTACAAACTAGAATCGCAATCGCTATAGTATTGCAGAGTCATTCGGACCCGAATTTTACAGAACTTTTTTTGGTAATTTTCATAATGATTCCCCAGTATTTTGGGACGACATCCTACTTGCTTTAGCACTAGAAATTTGAATTCATTATTGAGATTATTGCAGCTAGATCATAAGAGTTCGTCAAATCCAAACTATTTCTAGGATTGCAAGGTCCATATCTATCAGAAAAAGCAGCAGAAGCTATATTATTGATTACAAGACAACGTGTTCGATATATAAAACGATTGCGGAGATGATCCATGCAAGCAGAGATCGTTGATCAGTATCCACCCAATAGTAGGGTATAGATATCTTTAACTGTATGTTCCGTCTGCAGTATCTCTTGAAATATATGTTAAAGGACAGCCATTTGAAATTGCTTCACGAATGATAATTCTAGTATAGGTAGTTAAGCTTATGCGGTGCATCCTGCGAATTATGCTATAATGCCGATCCTTGTTAGACATAGTCACGATTGCCCTCAGCAGCGAGTCCACTCGATCAGGAGAAATGTGCTACTTCGCTCAACGACGTTATTAGTAAGAGTAAGATCGATTCCCTAATGTAATGGGATCTGTCATATACTTACCATTGAGAACCGGGTTCTGGTGGTCTCGGATGGAGTGCTAAATTCTTCAATACCTACATAATATGGAATAATCGGACTGCTTAACATACACATGAATTTTCCGGTTTTGGGGCAAAAGGATCATTATATTGAGCTTGGTCCGGATACGAGCGTAATATCAAAGGATGCTGGAGTTGGCACATATTGCATTATGACGTGGCAGAGTTCCCATAGAAATTGTTATTGCGATAGGAGGAATCATCACAGTACCATTAGATGATGGAAAAACCAATCATTATTTTGATGATTAAACAATATATGGAGGGTCGATTCGCTAAGGCGATATAGTACTACGCCCGGACTAAATATGCAAGGATTATCTAGATATGCTTTAGATGGCTGTTTGCCACCCATCTTGATTGACTGATATTGTAAGATGAATGAATCCTGTAATTTTGTATGTTCTCAAGGTAAATTACTGATGTTTAAGTTATTCTTTTTTATATGAATAAATATAGGGATAAATTCCCAATGCCCCAACTTACCAAAAGTGGGCACGAATCAGTTGGGAGAGATGTACCATCTCATTAATTTACTAATACAGTACTATCAATTGATCAAACACACTAAGAGTTATTTGCTTATTTATTTATTTATTTATTCAGAGCATAGGTCTCACCTCCACTACCAAAAATATGGACCGCCGTTATTTGACAGTCAAATCCAGCAGTATTTGTGGTATAGCATAATCAAATTGTGTTTATCTCCAAACAGCAAGGAGGGATTATGGCAGCTTGAGTGAATTAACCATTAGTTTGATTATTGGTAGATAGAGAGAATACTTATTTGAATCAGATTGAAATGAAATGAGATAAACTTTAGATTCCTTGGCGCAGTAAATATCAAGTACATTAATTTTTCCGGCAGTGGTATCAATGAAATCATATAACACTTTATAGCAAGCTGGATTTCCAATATTTGATACACTGTTATTGAATTGATCAGATCTTGCCAAGACATGAAATCCTTGCAGTGACTTTCTATAGATACTGACCTGGTTTTCGCCATATTGGATGAGCTTTGACTTTCCAACTGCTGTTCCAGGAGAAAAGTTAGCGACTTCGATTGTCAAATACTCTCTGAACAAATCAGATGGATTTTCAACCGGTGATAGAAATGTTACAAGAATCTGACGGCCGCTCTCAGTTATACCTTGCACAAAGACGATCTTATCCCAAGTAGTAGGATAAGATATTGCAAATTTGTACTGTTCGTTAGTGTATGTTTTCATATTTTTGCCCAAGTCCTGGAATGGTGATAACGCAGTCTGAGCAACTGTTGTAAGCGGATAATTTAAAAACCCGCAAACGATTACTAGCCAGGCCATAATCGCAACAATCATCAAAATAAGTGTCATCTTTACAATTCCCGGGATGCCTGTCCCCTTATAGATACGGGGACTGAATCTGATTTGGTTCTTAATTCTATTTTCAATGTCATAATCATTTCAATTAGCTTAAACTCAGAATTTGAACTGAACCTAGACTTATTTAGTATGCATTCGGACCTCAGACTCAGTGCAGTCCTGACTAGCTTCTGGAATAGCATAGTATTTGATCCAAATTCTCTATCCTAAATAAATTGCTTTCAAATACATTTGCTTAATTTTTCTGGACCCGTCTCTGCCTTCGTATAATATTCAATGCTAATAGTATCTTTTAATGTTAATGGCGTTGAAGAAGGATTATCGTTACATAGATCGCGGTATCTCCTAGTAATTGATAGGAATCAGGCGCTTATCCTCGTCATGTTTGGAAAAATGAACTAGCCATCATCCTAGATTTTATCATATTTGTTTGATTCGGTCCCAAATCCCGTACCAACATGGAATGTATACTGACCAGCAAATTCAATAGAAAAGAATATCTAATGCATATGATCGAAGAGAGAAATTCTACCTCTGATAAAGGTGGCCTTTAGGATATCGATGTCTATCTAAATTTGTTTGATGAGGCTTTCCAAGGATCCGCAAATTCGACAGTCGAGTTGCAGCTATTTTTTATCATAAACTCAGCAGAAAGTTTCTGATGAGAACACATTGTGGTTACCTTGGATAGAGGCAGAAGTTATTGTACCTACGTGCCTTTGAATAGAATTGATAATAGATATGCATAGAAAGTCTAGCGATTAGTACAGGTGAATTTACATCTATAATCTCCTTCAAAATTGTACGTTAATTGTACAATTAATTACCTTCACGATTAATGTTAAGGAGATTAGCTACAAAGCGAAGATATACTTTTGTTTGTTTCTTTCATGATGTGAGCCATTGTTTTGAGGTTGATCTTGCATAATTCCGTGCACCACTTGGAGTCTTTACTGTCTAGAGCTGACTTTGATAATGGAAATTGTCCCACGTCATCACTCAAGCTCTTTGGAGAACCATTGATAGTTAGAAATGTAGACGTAACAAGAAAATTCATGACCGTTGATACTGTTTTGATACCTTCTAACCTTCCAAATACAATTGATCTAATAGCAACAAACTTTCCCTCTATAAAAGTAAAGGAATACGATGACACTTCTTTTATTGCCAATGAACTTGTTTCTAGTCGAAAATCTGCTTTACCATTTATTGATCAGAATCCAGTTATAGCTGGACTTTTTCAAAATTTTGAAGCCCCGATTAACTCATTTATATATCATACAATAGAACAAGGCCTACTGGTAGATAATGTGGTCTACCCCTGGGACTTTCTGAACATTGTCCAAAGAACGCTAAGGGCTGAAGTTACTCGTACTATCATTTCACCGAACGCATCGGTAGCAAGAACCACCGTCATAGAAGGTCCATGCATAATTGAGGATGACGTCACTATTGATGACTTTTGCAAGATAAAGGGTCCTACTTATATTAGCAAAGGCAGTCACGTAGGCATGAGCTCACTTATAAGGAATTGTATGTTTGGGAAAGAAACAAAAATAGGGTTTAACTGTGAAATTGCGAAATCCTATTTTGCAGGTAATGCCAAGATATCTCATCAAAATGTTATACTAGATAGTATAATAGGAGAGAACGCTTGGTTTGGCGGCTATTCTGGGACTGCAAATGTTCTCCTTAGCAGAAAGAATATCAAATATGAAATTATTAATGATGTTGGAGAGAAGTTATTATTGGATACCGGACTAGACCATTTCGGTGCGGTCGTTGGAGAAAATTGCGCGATCGGTGCGTCGGTTATAATCTTGCCTGGTAGACAGATCCCGCCAGGTACAGTTATTCAGGCAGGAACAATATACGGAATAAACCACGGTAGCTAATGATCGACGAGTTCATGCGGATATATTCCTTAGTACACGTTGTATTACTATTATGTGGTATAATCGACATTCCAAACCATGTCCTCATATATATCATGGATGAACGATGTTACAAATCCTACCTAGAGTGATACAACTGACGGAAGTGAAAACTCTAGAGTAGTGAATAATATTTCTCCGCTTTCAAGCATTGCAAGTCATGGACTCGTACTGCGACTGGATATTTGTACTACATTCCCGTATCCTTAACTATTACTTTAACAGTATCAACGTTAAGATCGAGCTGTTCAGCAATTAGCTCCTCGGACATACCTGAATCATGGAGATTTTTCACTGTTTCCCTTTTCTCCCGATTAACTACATTGGAAGGCGGGTACAACGATAACTGAGTCTCTACAGATCTTATGTAATCCAGTACACTTTTTGCTATTTCCTCTACGTCGACTGCCTCGCTATTCGTAGAAAATACCACTATATGATCTTTTACGGGTATGCTAAAGATTTTCACTTTGTTATGGACATACACAATATATTCTAGATTACCCAGATGTGGAGTAAACATCTTTCTCAGATCAACTATGTAGGCAGTCTGAGAAAAACTAATTTCAGAATCTCTATTCTTGAGATATTCTGTTACTCCACCTCTAGTACCCCCGGCGTAAAGATGCCCTGATTTTTCTAATACGCCTGCAAACCGTATATTAGAATCTAGTGAAAGTATGTTGTTAGAAAGCTGCTCTGCATCCATTAAATTACCAATTATATACACAAAATATATACGCTTTTTGGCCTTTTTCAATCAGTTGTCACCTCTCCAAAACCAGTGATTAAATATATTTATTAATTCCTTGCTAATTATGCACGTTTTAATAGCAAGACTGTCAGATAGTACTTGATTCTATTTATTTACAGCCCAAGTCTCAGGAATTAAGTTTCAACCAGGTGAATAGTAAATAGTAAATAGTAAATAGTAAATAGTAA
>Ga0164303_10000318_pt1 | contig 10736 bp, 9 predicted proteins | sample Whisoiple_207_MG_FD_109715 | JGI IMG/M metagenome (GOLD analysis project Ga0164303, IMG submission 109715) | Soil microbial communities amended with pyrogenic organic matter from upstate New York, USA - Whitman soil sample_207_MG | ecosystem: Environmental > Terrestrial > Soil > Agricultural...
AACTAAACACTGTACTAAGACCTCAGGGAATAGAAGGTGTACATCTTACAGGTGCTAGTCATTCTCCTGACTTATGGTATCCATATCTGTGGATGCTTGGCGGTGAGATATTGAAGATGAAGTCTGGACATCCAACAAAAGGCAGTTACTGGTTTCCTGCCTTTAATAATACTGAAGGTGTAAAAGCAATGAATTTTATCAAACAGCAAGTCAACGCTGGCATAAAACCACAAAAGAATCATTTTTTCGGATCAGAATTTCTTGATAGGAAGTTTGCAATAATGATTGAAGGCTCATGGCTACCTGTACCATTTCTTCAAAGCCAGCCCGAGAAGAACTTTGAAGATAGAATTGGTTTTATACCAACGCTACCTGTACCATATAAAAATAATCAAACTTCAACGTTAATGGGAGGTTGGGCATTAAGCATTCCTAAGACTTCAATCCACAAGGATCTTGCATGGAAACTGATGGAATTAATGCTAACACCAAAGCTACTTAATCCTTTTCTTGTACAAGGAGGCTATCTTCCGACTCAGATATCTATGGGGACAAGCGATTTAATAAATTCAACTATTTCGTCATCATATCCATATTATAGACAATTAGTCTCCCTGATCCCATCTGCAGGAACACGACCCTCAATTCCTGAATATCCTCAAATTGCTGATAATATTCGACAGGCGATCTACGAAGTTCAATTTAAAAATAAGGATCCAAAACAAGCGTTAGCAGATGCCGCCCTACGATCTGCAAAGGCATTAGGATGGTAGCAGCTGATCAAATGCAGCACTTAGGGAGATTGAAAGGGTGAGAAGCTCGTGATATTATCAATCAAAAGTTGATGCAGGAGACATTACCATCTAAAGAAAATCTTAAATCATCGAATTCTGATTGAATCGCAATGAACAAGAATACGCAGGTCTCATTTTTTGCTATTGGTCTTGTGGTCCTACTGTTACTAAGTATGGTGGTCAGTTCCGGGGTGGCTATTCAATTAGCACCACGGAAGAAACAAGTTACCCTTACAGCAGTAATGAGTGATTTAGGTGACCCGGGAAGATGGGCGCGTCTACTTCAACCAGCGCTCAAAGAATTAAGGATAAAACATCCGGACATGGATATCAAGCTAAAATATTTGGAGATTCCATCGTATTCTCAAACCAGGAATGAGACTTTATCATTACTGGCCAATCAAACTCCTGTAGATATAGTTAATCCGGATGTAATCTGGCTTGGAGAGTTTGCTCAAAAAGGATATCTGACAGACCTAACAAATCGTAGCATAAGTTGGGGAAGACTTTCTGATTTTTACCAAAATAACGTGGATGGAATGACATATAATCACAAAATTTACGCTATATGGGTATGGACTGACGTGAGGGGAATGTGGTATTGGAAGGACCTATTGAATGAGTCAGGTGTTAAGCCGGATTCATTAAAAACATGGGGCGGATATCTTGCATCTGCAAAGAAGCTTAATGCTGTTCTGAGACCCCAAGGAATAGAAGGAATACACCTTACTGGCGCTAGCCATTCTCCAGATTTGTGGTACCCTTATCTCTGGATGCTTGGAGGACAAATTCTCACCTATAAGAACGGACATCTGTTTCCAGCATATAACAGCTCAGCGGGAGTTAGAGCAGTGGAGTTTATCAAAGCTCAAATTGATGCAGGCATAAAACCACAAAAACAACATTTTTGGGGTGTGGAGTTCCTTAATAAGAAATTTGCGGTGATGTTAGAAGCAGTACAACATCATGCGCATTTAAACACGACTGCGGAGAAACAGGCTTTCGAACAAAAAATTGACGTCTTACCATTTCCTGTGCCAGATCCAAGTTATAACAGCTCGACATTAAGTGGTGGATGGTTGTTAAGTATTCCTAAAGCATCAAAAAACAAGGACTTGGCATGGGAGTTAATTACACTAACGGTGGAACCTAAAATACTTGCCCCTTGGTTAGCAAAATATGGATATCTTCCAACACAGATACCTATAGGAAACGGTCCATACTCAGATGTACTGAATCAATCGATACCCTATTTTGAAAAACTAATCTCTATGATTCCTACGGCAGGTGCAAGACCAAGCATACCACAATATCCACAGATAGCTGAACATATATGGCAAGCGTTAGACGAGGTTTATTATGGTATGAAAGGACCTAAACAAGCGTTAGACGAGGCTGCAGCAAAGTCTGCAAAGGTTCTGGGATGGTAGGTTACTATTAACCCTCTAGCCATATTTGACTTATCAGATTCGTGGACCTAAAGTTAAATCAACTATTCATGTTATTTTCTTGACTGATGGTTTCATATGACAAAATTGTTTCTGGTCTATCGAAAATTTTAACACATAAATTATAACGATATTCTTTAGCGTGTGTTAATTGATGACAGAATGAACTAATTTGTAGAGGCGTTGAAGTATGCAATCCAAAGTCAAACGCCAGAACATGATTTAAGCAGGCCCATGTGACAGCATCATAGCTAAAAAGCCAGCTTATTTTTACTCCAGGCTGCATCCTGAGATAAAGAACGTACGTCTGGAGTCAATAGAGCATCATATTAAGTACAAAGTTCCTGAGGAACATAAATCAGAGATACTAAAATTCGGCCTAGACCGCTCACAGATAGATGATTCTATCGACAAGTAACACTTCTGTTAAGTTAAAGTCAATAATGAGAGTGCTTCGATCATACACCTTTGGTCTTACCGTAAATTGCTAATATAGTATGCATTCTCATACACCATGATAAATGGTAAAGACCGACTTATTTGAAGGTAGACTTTGCAAGTATTGCGGCTTTAACATTGATACAAAACTAGTAGAAATACTGGCTGATGTTCATGGGACTTGCTGGCAGCAGTATAGAAAGAATAATGAGGTTTATTCGATACCAAAATATGCGCATTTACTTCACTCTAAACCGGACAAATCGTAATAGTACAGCCATGGGGGATCGTCAACAGTTAGCCAGAAGTTAGGATTTTGAGTATAGTCTGAAGGTATAAGTTAGGTACTTTAGCAGTGCATATTCTGGAGCATAAATGATGAGCAGTAAAGGTTAAGAAACTGTATGGCAGTGGATAAGAGGACCGTAGGCGGCCAAGAACTTAATCAAAGACGTTGCGCGATTTTAGAAAATGGCTCATCAATCAAAGACTCGAAAAGACAGATACGCTAACAAAGCGCACTCCCATACCACATACATCCTATGTTCTCCTTCGTGCTTCCGAATTTGTGGATAAACCGCCCAATTCCTCCATGAACTGGACTATGACGGAAAAATTCTTATTTATTGCCAACTTCCGATATTCCATTGCTGCCACATTTCTGCAAGTTTTCCATCTGCTGAAATCCTAAATAAATCAAAGCCAGTAACTGTGTATCAATAGAATGGGAAGCCGATTGGAATTAGGCTGTTGAGCATTTACTGAAAGAAATGAGCCACTGGCGACGGTAAGGCAGCAAATTGATGCTAGTGCAACTAGACTTATTCTTAACGTCTTTGTTTTCATGATCACATGACTCAGGGCCGTTGCTAATTAATTATTATAATTCCATTTTATGATTTGTCAGGAATTCCATGATGGATATTGGAATATAATATGCATGAATATGCCAGGATAAGCAGATAATGGTGCCGATCATCGATTACCTGTAGCAGTATGTTCATATCCACATCAGGATATTAGATATGGCTCTTGATAGAATATGTTCGCTAATAATCGTCCAATCCTAATAATCAATCTAATTGCAAGGGGGTAATTTTTCTTTCAGTCTAAATTGAGGCACCTTAGTTGAAAGAAATTTTCCCCCTTAGTCAGAAATTTAGTTCCAGTACTTCACACCTTATTATGTGAGAAGAATGAAAAGTACTGAGTACATAGAGCGATACGGATTTAATGATTGTGAGTACATAGCGTATAAAAATAAAATATGATCTTGAACTAGTCAAGACCAATATATGGTGTAGTGTTTGGGCCCAACAGATTCATATCAGACTGGTCATGATTTTTTTACCATCGGGAGAACCCCATCCTGTAGATGCATCCCATCCATTAGCTGCTGAATATCCTGCTATGTCTACCAATTGATCACTACCTATCACTTTGACATTGTTTATACCATTATTTCCATTAGTTATGTCACGAAGTACTCCATTTGGACCAATGCGTATGTAAAGTAGCGTATTTAGAAAGCCCACTCTTGTTCCTATTGCTTGATTGATTAACGCTATCAAACCAGCCCACAATGGAGCTACTGCACTGGTTCCCCCGATTGGAAAGTCTCGTCCGTCTACTCGAACTTGGTAGCCTGTAAGTGGTGACGCATCGCCTGACACATCTGGAAGGCCTCGTCCATCAAAGTTCACTCCATTAACGGAAGGAGGCAATACTAAATTTCGTTGATAGTCTGGCCGTTGAGTAAAAGCGCTGATTCCCCCACCACCTGCTCCGCCATCAGGGTCGTTCCAAACTATTTCATTACTAATTGAACCATTGAAAGCTGTCAAATGAGTACCACCACAGGCTAATGCGAAAGCAGAAGAGGCAGGAAAATCTACATGTGCATTGCCATCGGGAATACCTTGACCATCATTTGAAGGCCTCTCATCGGAAGAGCCATTATCACCGGAAGCACAACATACAGTTATTCCTAAAGCAGCAGCATCTTGCAACATACCGTCGAAAGCTTGTCGGTTAGGCGCTGTCCAAAATTCTTCTGGTTTGCCCCAGCTAATAGAGATCACAGATGGTTTATTTGAGGTATCGTGGATTGCCCTGTTAAGAGCTGCAAGAAAACCTCGATCATCTGGTTTGTCAAAATAAACTACTATTTTTGCCTTTGGCGCCACGGCTGCAGCTACCTCAATATCGAGCATAACTTCCCCATCTGGACCCTTTGGATTTCCTGTAGGATTATTATCTGCTCCACGGGTACCGGGTACACTTGATATGTCAGGTTTGGCAATTCCCAGCTTTGAAAAGTATGTGTCTAGATCAGAATCTCTATATCCTCCACCCAATTCTATTATCGCGATACACTGGCCAGTACCATCTAATTTTCTGCCGTTTCTATCTGTAGGAAAGTTATAAAGTTTAGCCAGCTCAACTGGAGTAAACGTTCTATTAGAAATTGCTAAAATTTCAGATGATTGCACTCTCTTGGAAGATTTGTGATGTCTGAAATGGGGCTCAGCTTGTGGTCTATCGTCAAGTCCAAACACCCCTTCTATTATAGAAGCAATTTCGGTTGGCACGTGTATGTGTCCAGTACGTCCTCGGTATGAGCCTTCAGAATATTGATACTGCTTTAATTCGACTCCGAAAGTTGAATTCATAGCACTTGCCGATCCCTTTAACACCACAGCACGTTTGGTATTATCAGTTCTCACTACTTGCAGACCATTATTCAAAGCGAATCGTTCTACTTTTGCTACATCATCTGGGTCAGCTCCATAATATGCTTCTAGCTCTTCAGCTGTGAGGTAGTGACGGTCAGAAGGTAACTGATTTGCCATTTCTTGTATTCTTGATTGGATATCATCTGATCCTGCACGACGAAGTCTTACAGTGACTTCAACTTGTTGATTAGGATCTATTGGTCCAACAACATGCGAGCCAACAAGTGGCTGACGTTCACTTCCCTGGATAGGAATTTTTGATCCATTTTTCTTTGATGACATGAGTACTGTTACAAGTCTGATAACATAAAATAAGCTAAAAACATATTATTACAAATAATAACTAGCTCTGATTTTAGAGATAGAAGATTAGTTTTCGAGTTAGAATTCTTGCTTTATTTAACTTGAAGGATTATACGAAATTGTCATCGATTGATTGAACTAGTATTTGTAATAATGGCTATGATACACTGATCGTAGGCATGATATGATGAGTATTAAGGGGGGGATTTTTCTTTCAGCTACGGTGCTTCCTAGTATCTGGACTGAAAGAAATATACCCCCTTAGTAATCAGAATTTTTAGTTCAGATGCAGGATGGAAGATAATATGAAAATGAATCAAATTAATATTAGTCATATGATCACATTAAAACACTGGTTCATCATAGTGCTATAAAAAATAACGATATACAAGGGTGTAATTTTTCTTTCACCCCTCGCAGAAAGAAATATACCCCCTTAGTAATCAGAAGTTTGATGGCGTAGAACAGAACCTAAATTTCACACATCACATTTCCAAGAGCCCTTTTCCCAAGGAATATCATGACTAAGGCAGTTGGATATCAGAAAGAGGTGTTCAATGTACAAGAAGTAGTTGAATATTTTAGAACATCGAACTATGAAGACTGCAGAATCAATGCTTATCCATCATTTACTAGATATAATGGCATTAATAGAACTTCACCAGGTTTTCTAATGATAGATATAGATCTTAAGGACTTTCCTTCGAAAGATAAACTTGATCTTTGAATCAAGTCATGAAGCGAATCGAAAGCAAAATGCGCGGCCTTCCTACAGTACTTTGGACTGGCAATGGCTATCATATTTACCAGCCTATGACAGGATTTATTTTAGAGGAAGAACAGATATTTGCAAAATTTATAGATCCTACTGTAAAAGATCTTACTACTAAATTCATGCAGTTTGCAGAGGAATTCCTTACGAATAAGAAAGAAGATCCTCAACATAGACCGTCTATAAATTCGTGTTTAGTTAGGATTCCAAGAACAATAAATTCGAAATGCGGGCAGATAGTCAAGGTTGTGCAGCGATGGGATGGTCAAAGATCTGCGGTACAATATCTATTGCGTGATTTCCGAAGATGGCTTATAGATGAACAGATGAAGCAGAGATTAATCGATAGTAAGAGGGCACGGACCCAGACAGCTAATCCGAAGACGATCGCATGGATCGAAAAACTATTGCAGACTCCAATAGACGACTATAGGAAATTTGTTGTTTGGCGTATCTTATCCCCATATCTTATTAATATTAGAAAATGCTCTGTAGAAGAAGCTACCAATATGATTAAAAATTGGCTTGATAAATGCGGCAAGCTAAGGCCACTAGATTTTAATCCCAATTATGCGATCAAAAATAATATCAAATCTGCTACGAGAAGCGGATATTTACCAATAAGTCTGAGGAAGTTGAAGGTAGATAACGCGTACTTGTATAATGTATTAGCTAGGTAAAAGACTCGTCCAAATCGGATAAGTATATCGGAAAAAGAATTATAATACGATATGAGAATAGCCATGTTATAAATATTATCAAAAATGTCTGGTCCTAGACGTATAAACTAACGTTACAATATAGTGATAAAATTTATAATGCTGATCATGAGGGCGCGCACCAAAATGCATTAATGGTCCCATTTGTGTATCCGCTGTCATCGATATCATTCATTGATACTTTACCCGCAGACAAACACGCATTACATGACATACGATTTCGGTTTAAGGTTGATAACATCTGGACTGTCATCTCAACTAACCATCCAGAATTAAAACCGAATGAGGTGAGTAAGGATATATCACTAGATCCTTTACTGACCCATGACCTCACCATTAAGACTACTATACATCATACAGATACTATTAGTGTCATAGTTGCCTGTTCTTTAATTCCTGTTGCTGCAGATCTCAAAGGCCTAGTACGACTCTCTAATGCATTAACTCGTGTAGAGGAACGAGTGCTACGATATATAGAATGCGCGCCCCCATCACCGTCACTGTCACCTATTCCAGATCATGAATCGTGGATTGTAACGATGTGGCACTTCGGTCATGATTCTCCTAATGAATACACGGGCGATGAATTTGAAGTTGCATGGGAAGATGGACAAAATGCCTTGTTTCGGATATACACAAAAGACCTGAATGGAGTAACTAGAATCAGAAAAGAGCGTCAGGAATATCCTAATAAAAGATTTGATGAGGCAATAGATGAAAAACTACCTACTATCATCAAGATACTAAGTTTTAAGTCAATCGTTACCGTCTTTTTCTTTTTGTTCATTTTGGGACATTTCCATTATCATCTTGAGTTTACAGTCTTTTTAACAGCAGAGCCGCAAAGGGAGAGGCCGAGGGATTGTATACTTTACTATTTTGTCATATGCCTTTACTTTTTCACTGTAATTGCGGATAAGAATTTGGTATGAATATCGAGTCCTAATGAAATAGCTAGGTCAGTCCTCATGAATTGGCGAGGACATTGTAGATATTGTAGATGCTGTAAGCTTGGCTGATTATTTGTTGAAAGCATAGCTGTAGCTGGGACTCACTACTTTGCCATCATGTACTATTAAATAGTCCCGTTCAATTGCTTGTCCATTTAGAAATTTTACAAGACAGTTTTTTATCCCATCCGCATATCTCTTCTGTGCCTCCAGAGTTGTACCCGAGTAATGGTGCACCATTCCGTGGTTTGGCATATTTCTCCATGGATGGTCTATTGGCGCTGGCTCGGGGAACCATACATCTCCCGCATATCCTGCTAGATGCCCCTTCTCTAAGGCTTCGACAAGAGCTTGGGTGTCAACAATCTTTCCTCGAGCAGTATTCACGAGGTGAGCACCCTTTTTCATTCTGAATAAAAGATCTCTATTAAACATTCCATCAGTTTCAGGAGTCAAAGGAGTATTGATTGTAATAACATCTGATCTTTCGATCAATTCCTCTAAAGGTGTATATTGGATGCCAAGGACAAATTCTTCAACAGTACTCAATCGAAAATTGTTATAGTAAAGTAAGTTAATATCAAATCCCTTGAGTCTCGTACATACCCTCTGTCCAATTCTACCCGTACCTATTACTCCAACCGTTTTGCCTTCCAAATCATGAGCGTTTGTAGCAATTTCAGCAATATCCCATTTTCCATCAAGTACCTGTTTGTATGCAGGTATGTAATTTCGAACTAGTGCTAAAATATGCATTACCACCTGTTCAGCCACACTTACTACGTTACTACCTGTGATCTCTGCTACTATTACACCACGCTCAGCAGCAGCTGCTAAATCTATATGATCGGATCCAACACCAGCGGTTAGAATTAGCCGTAGTTTAGGTGCTCTTGAAAGTCTTTCTTTTGTTATATAAGCTGGCCAGAACGGAGTGGTAATAATAACGTCCGTGTTAGAAAGATGTTTGTCAAGTTCAGATTCTTTATCGGTAAGAACTACGAGTTCATGCCCATTCTTTTCAAGGTAATCTTTAAGACCAAGGGCATTTTCTGCACATCCTAGTAAATTAGGATTATTCTTTGCTCTTTCTCCTCCTGGGTATAAGACAGCTACGATCTTCAAACAGCCAATTTGGCAGGTTATTTAATTTAAGGATTTCCCAAAAAAGCTCAGATTCAATTTTATATGACAGTTTACATGCTAAGAAAAATCTTTCAAACATAAATATAATTTTCAGTGATAGAACTAACTAATTGCCTTTGGTGTGATCCTGGCTATTCAATGTGCCAAATCCAGTATTTCTTACGTATGATTCTGCTAATGGTAATGTTTATGCAGTTTTATGCAGCAAATCATGATACACAAGTTGTCTCTGTTATAGACACTTCCACAAATAGCGTAATTAATACAATAACAGTAGGATCAGACCCAAGTGGTGTAGGCTATGATCCAGATAATGGTGACATCTATGTAGGTGTTCATGGTGAAAATTATGTCTCTGTAATTAATGGGTCTGACAATCAAGTCATAGGTACTATCAATGTGGGTTCAGGACCAGTTACTCCTGTATATGATCCTGTACATCATAATGTTTATGCGACCAATTATGCCATTCGACTGAACATGTTATACAGAGTTGCCTTTAGAAAGATCTCCTTTACCATATTAGGAAATTTCCTAGCCGTTACATGTTCTCCAAACATTCTTTTGATAGATGAAAAGGCAGTTTCTGCCATCCATCTATGTCCATAGCTCATGCTACGCTTCCATATTTTGAGGTTTGCTTGTTGTTTTACTACAGACATATTCCTAGCATGACAGTTATTAGATCTGACTTTGGAATTACTTCTTGTCTTTATACCAGATTTAATATGGTTCCTTGATAGGTATCTAAAGTTGTTATTACTATCATACATACCATCTGCTAATACGCCTTTTACATGATTACCTCCATCAGCAGCAGAAGAAGAAGAAGCATTGTCTACTAACTTGCTTAACATCTTACCATCATGTACCTCTTCACTTGTTACCTCCAAAGAAAGGATTCTTTTCTCGTGATGTCAACTGCTACATGTATCTTTAGATATCCTTTCCTAACATGCCATTTATGCCGCATCCATTCTCCACGATTAGCTACTTTAATGCCAGTGCTGTCTAAAGCAATGACAATATCATTGCCCAATTTTTCGTTGATTTTGATATCTAGTTTGTTTACACGTCTACTAATGGTACTATAATCTGGTATGCATGGTACTTTAGTACTTGCGTGAGCTATGACCACACCCTGTGTTTGTCTATATGGTAGATGAAAATAAGCTCTCATATAACCCAGGAGCAGAATAAATGAATCTGGGTAGGCGTATGGTTCACCAACCTTACCATGGTTCATTAGAGATAATTCATGATCCCAACCATCAAGTACATCATAATCCAAGAGTACTTGACCACGTCTTACTAGTGATTCATTGTACGAAGGCCAGTCAATCAAATTATCACATAATTACTGCTGGTAAGCTAAATGCAGATTGGTCAAATAAGCAATACCTACAACATAATAAATCATGCAACAAAGCA
>Ga0164303_10000319_pt1 | contig 10730 bp, 10 predicted proteins | sample Whisoiple_207_MG_FD_109715 | JGI IMG/M metagenome (GOLD analysis project Ga0164303, IMG submission 109715) | Soil microbial communities amended with pyrogenic organic matter from upstate New York, USA - Whitman soil sample_207_MG | ecosystem: Environmental > Terrestrial > Soil > Agricultural...
CCAGGCGGTGCGTCGGGCGGCGAGATCATGAGCAAAATCAACATGTTTCGCTTTGTGATCCTCCCGACGCCTGAGGAGGAGTTCGTGCCCTCTGCTGACAAATAACGCTCTCTTTGTCCTTGGACGAGTAACAATGGCCCAATTTCTGCGCTTTGGGCCTAAATATTTTTTCGTACTGCTACAACTTTAGGCTTGACAGAATCGCCGGCATTGGGCTAAAAATGGCGCCCGAAGTACTACGAAATACGTACTTAGAAAAAATAGAGGCAAAAGGAGGCAAGAATGGACAGAAAGTCTTGGGTGCTGGGCATTGCAACTTCGTTCCTTCTAGCTGCCGGTAGCGCACGAGCTCAGAGCGTCGATGATAAGATCAAATCGCTCGAGCAAGAGCTAACGCAGCTAAAAGAGCAACAGGTGGAGCTCAAAAAGGAGGCTACCGCGGCAGCAGCAGCGTTGCCGACGTTCGAGTATCGTCCGGGGAACGGCTTGAATATCGAGGCAGCGGATAAGGCTTGGGGTATTCGTTTCACCTTGGAGTCGCATTTTCGCTATGAGTTTGAAAGCGGACGCACTCAGCAGGGCCGGTCAACCGCGGAGATCATGGGCCGGCGGTTCAGGCCTGGGATTTTCTACTGCATCAATAACTGTCTGTGGGAAATCGAGGCGACCCTCGACCTAGACGGTTTCGGAACCGGCAACGGTAAAAATTCACTCAACAATGCGACTAGCTCGATTCTGCAGCGCGGCGCAGTGAACTTCCACGCCGAAAACCTCCATCCGTTCTTGCCGACGGTTCAGTTCGGCATGGAAGTTCAGAATGCCTTCGGGACGAGCTTGTCGCGGCAGGGTTCGGGTTCGGTCGGCGCACAGGCGGAATACGATCTCATCAGCCGCAACAACGGTTTTAACACGGGCCGTGCCGGACAAGGATTCGCCCTCAACTGGGATGACCGGTCCTTGAGTGGCATCGGCATTCCCGGCCGTATCGGCAAGTTCCAGATGAGCATGGCGAGCATCGGCGAAGGGGATGACGGTCTATCGAGCTTCAGGCAGGGCGGAAAGAACTTCAATCTCTACGGAAACATTCAGCCTTTCTCACAGATCAAGAACAAATGGATCAGCGGTCTTACGTTTGAAGCCGGCAACTGGTTCTGTAACGTCGATGGCCGTGCACAAGCACAAGTAGACAACGGCTGTGGGCTTTTCAGAATCCAAGACCATGGCGATGGCGGGCGGCAAACCCTGATCACGACGGGCGATCTGGGCAAAGGTTGGGTCTTTGCTCGTGGTGCGGGTATCGTTTACAACGTCGGCCCGCAGACCTTCCGGCTCGCTTATACGAAGGAAAGCGCGGCCGATGACGGAGGTACAAGGGGCAACAAGAAATCAAAAGGCTGGTTGATCGGCAGTGATACGTACCTCTGGAGTCCGAAAGGGTTCCTGACCGGTTCGTCCACGACGCCCGGTTCGATTTTGTTTGGCACGCACTTTGAGCGCGCCAACATCGACATTGGTTGTAGCAACACACCCGGCGGGGGCAACATTTTGTGCTCCCAGACAGGGATCGGCGGAACTATCACCCAATTCCATCGCAACACGGTTCTCTTGAGAGAGTGGGATCTGTGGTACTTCATCGCGCCACGCATGAGCGTTGGAACCAATATCCTGTGGTACAACGCGACTAACCTGGGTAACGGGGTGGGCCAGGCCGGTTATAACCTCGGACTCTGCGACAAAGTCAATGGCGGCGCGACGACGGATTGCCGTCCGGGCAAAGGCGGCGACTGGGTCGACGTGATGCTCAACTGGAGGTACACGTTCTAACCTGATCTCAGAGAGTTCACGCAAAAGGGGGAGCCTTTGCGCTCCCCTTTTTTTTTTGGCGGACCATCCCCATTGTCGTATCGTTGCTCAGACCCTAGCGCTGCACTTGCGGCAGTGTTCATGCCGGGATTGAACGTTGCCCAACCATCAAAGCTTCCAAGCTTGTGGATGGTTGTATGGCGCGGGTTTTTGTTGCCACATACGTACAAAATGTAAGGTAGTAAATTCCAGCGATCATGCTTGACAATTCGCAGAAGTTTAAAGTATACGACTCATGTCGTATTTAAAGACTTTAGTCGTACGGGAGGGAGCGATGAAGAATGGATTGCATTTGTCCGGCATAGCAGTGGTTTCGGCAGCACTGATGTTGTCTGCCTGTTCCAGTCAGGAAGAAATGGCGCCGAAGCCTGCGCCTGCCCCAGCACCCGCGCCTGCAGCAAAAGCTGAAGCCAAGGCACCGGCAGAGAAGACCGAGACGAAAGCGAAGGCGACAAAGATTGCTGGAGATATAGGACTGTTGGATACGGAAAAAAATTACCTGATCGTCGTGACGAAAGACGGCAAGCTCGTGACGGTCGATTTCGATCCTAAATTTCAAGCCACTGAGTTGAAGCCCGAACCAGCGAAAATCTCGGACATCGGCCTTGGGTCACAGGCGGTCGTGCAGTATACGAAGCAGGGTGACAAGAACGTGGCGACCAGCGTCGAGTACAAGCCGGCCAAAGGCGAGTAAGTAAGCAAGATGAAGGAGAAAAGCCCAATGAGAGAAAAGGCAAAAATTTTGAGCGCGCTAATTCTGTCGGTCGCAATGAGCTTGGCATCGTACGTGATCGCACAGGAGAAGGGTGGCGAGACGAAGAAGGCGGAGGAGCCAGCGAAGGCCAAGGCTGAGAAAGTCTCGGGTGATATCGGCTTGCTCGATACCGAGAAGCACTACCTGATCGTTGTCACGAAGGACGGAAAATTAATCACCCTTGACTATAATGACAAAACCAAGGCCCAAGAAGTCAAGGAAACGAAAGTCAAAATGTCTGACGTGGGATTGGGGTCATCTGCGAACGTCGAATACGTCACAAAAGGCGACAAGAACTTCTTGACGAAAATGGAGTTTAGGCCCGCCAAGGGCGAATAGTCAGCGATACAGCGCCGAATCGTTTGACTCTGGGTTACGGGGCACGGAGAAAACGTTTTTTGTCCCGCTTCCGGGGGAGGATCTTACAGAAAGTTCTGCCCCGATTTTTTTTACTCTTTGCGCCATGGCCGGCAAACCAAGGCCTGTGTCCTGCTGAACGACATTGAATCCTACACCATTGTCGATCAATGACCCGGCCAATTGACTATTTTTCTGGCTCAGTTGGATGTCGACCTTGGAAGCGTGAGAGTGGCGGATCACATTGGTAAGAGCTTCACGCAAGACGTAATAGACTTCTCTTTCAGTCTCCACTGATAAATCGAGATCCTCGGGTTCGCTCTCCAGGATAACATCCAGCCCCATGCCGTCCCGGAGAAAGCGCGCCTCTTCGCGCAGCTTCTCCACCAGTGTTCCCGCGATCAGCGGGTTTGTCGTTCGCCCGGCGAGGAACTGACGAATTTCCCGCATTGAAGCTCGAGTGAGATCTTCGAGCGAGCGCATCTCATCGATGAAATCTTTTTGTGAACCGGGGATGCGGGTGCGGCAACCTTCGAGCCGCAAAATCAAGGTTGCGAGGGACTGCAGGATCCCGTCGTGCAATTCGAACATGATTCGGCGGCGTTCCTGCAGAGTGGCGACTTCACCAGCGGTTTTAGAGAGCGCGTGCAGTTGGTGATTCTGCCGTCTCTCGAACTCGCTCACATAGCCAAATATTCCCGCAAGAAGAAGCAGATAGAGGCTTCGCACCAGGAGCGTGTCGATTCCTATCGGCGAGTCCATCGACTCTGCGGCTAGGGTCAGTCGGACGATTCCGTAAACAATGACTCCGACAAGGGCAACGGGAAGGCTTCCCTTAAGTCCCCAGCGGAGACTGGCCGTAATCACCGGAAAGGAATAATAGAAGAAAAACGGCGTACGGGTTCCGCCTGTCGAAAAGACGATGACCGCAATCCACACCACGTCGACCGAGTTGGTCAGAACGTCGATGGGCGGAGCCGTTAGCTTGTTTTTTTTTGCCAGGTAAAGAACCGCAAGGCTATAGAGTAAAAAGGAGCTGAGAGAAAAGAACGAGAGTAACGGAAATCGCGCGACTCTTTCGGGATTCAATTGAATGACAATGACCGCAAGAGCGGCGAAGCCAACCCGGAGCCATGCGACCGCGCGCTCGCGGTGCAAGAGCCAGTCATCTTCGAGAGTAAATTTTTCAACTACGGCCATGGCCGGTTTGTGAGTTCCGCAAGCCCATTACGCATCGGCCAGCAAAGCCACTGCGATTGGCCTTGCAGAATATCAGTTCGGCTGTCCCATGAGCATGAGCGCAGCCTTGAATCGGTTGTTCACCTTGAGCTTGTCGAAAATGTTGGTCAAATGGGTTTTCACTGTTTTTTCGCTGATAAATATTTTTTTGCCGATTTCTTCGTTGGTCAATCCTTCGGCAACGAGTCTCAGAATCTCCATTTCCCGCTTAGTGAGCGCCTTGATACTCTCGTCGAACTGGCGGGGCGCTTCGAGCGAACCCGACTGAGCTTGAACGATTTCCTCGAACGTTTCCCAGGACTGGATTTCTTTATCGATCCAGCATCCGCCGTTTTGCACGACTTTAGTTGCTTGCAGGAGAGTCGCGGACGGGACGCCTTTGGGAACGTAACCCCGGGCGCCTCCCTTGGCGGCATTCAAAACGTTTTCTTCTTCAGAGTAGGCAGTGAGCACGATCACGCGGGTGGCGGGACTTCTGGCGGCCACGTCGAGCAGGCTTTGTACTACATCACCTTTTGGCATTTTTACATCGAGCAGGAGAATGTCCGGCTTTGCTCGGTCGATGACCTTCGAGATTTCATCACCGTTCGCCGCCTCGCCGACAACAAGAATGTCTTTTTCCAGCGAGAGAATTTTCTTGAGCCCATCGCGAAACAGCGCATGATCATCAGCAATTACGACTTTGATCGGGGTCATTCTGCACCTTTTATCGTTTATTTGCGGCGAAATGCGCAAGGTGAAAATACATTAAATTTCCGCGACTGCAAACCACCGTTTTTGCCTCCGAATCGCCGGTACGACCAAAGTCCTATGAATTGATCCTAGGCCTGGCAACAGCGAGTAAAATCCTACCTAATGCGTATTGAGATGGCACATAGGTCACGATAAGTATCGTTCCAAATTCAAATAGTTTTTGCATTACGGAGGGACAATGAAGAATCCGTTTTCAATCACCGGAGTAGGAGCTGCATCCTTGATGCTGGTGTTGTCCGCATGCTCGAGCCAGGAGGAGATGGCGCCCAAACCGGCGCCGGCGCCAGCCCCCGCAGCGAAAGCGGAGGCCAAGGCCCCTTCCGAAAAGGGCGAGGCTAAAGCGCCAGAGGAAAAATCGGCTGAGAAGGCGAAGGCCACTAAGCTCGCCGGCGACGTGGGGCTTCTGGACACCGAAAAGAATTACCTGATCCTCGTGACTAAGGAAGGCAAGCTCGTAACACTCGATTTCGATCCAAAGTTTCAGCCGACCCAGAAAGAACCGGTAGAGAGTAAAGTCGCCGATATTGGTCTCGGCTCTTCAGCAGTTGTGCAGTACACGAAACAGGGCGAAAAGAGCGTTGCGACAAATATTGAATACCTGCCGGCAAAGGGCGAATAAGGATTCCGCTGGCGTCTAAACTTACGATTAGGAGGAAAACAGATGAGAGCGAACATTATGGCGGTGAGCGGACTGGCGATCCTGCTGGCATCGGCTTGGGTGCTGCCCGTTGTTGCCCAGGAGGAAAACAAAGCCGAGAAGGCTGAGAAAAAGTCCGAAGAGCCGGCAAAGGCAAAAGCCGAGAAGGTCTCCGGCGACATCGGTTTACTCGACACCGAAAAAAATTACATGATCGTTGTGACTAAGGAAGGCAAATTGATTACCCTCGATTTCAATTCAAAGACGAAGGCCCAAGAAATCAAGGAAACAAAGGTCAAGATGGGCGACGTCGGGCTGGGGTCTTCGGCGGTTGTGGAATACACAACCAAAGGTGACAAAAACGTTCTGACCAAGATGGAATTCACACCCGCCAAAGGCGAATAGTTAGTTGCGAGTAAAAAAAATGGGCACGGCGAGAGCCGCTGCCCATTTTTTTGTTCTCAAGCTAGCTAGATTTATAAGGCCACGGAGGAGAAGAGATTCAAATCCGAAAGGGGATTCGGTGGACCTAAAAACCCTCCTCTTCAGTATCCGCGAGGTCGAGCTTACGATAGCTCCGTTCGTTCTCAAGAGTTTTTTGCCGTTTGGCTTCCTTCTCGTTTTCTTCCTGACATTTGACGCAGAGCCGGGTGAAAGGAAGAATCTTTAGCCGGCCAAGCTGGATTTCGCCTTCGCAGCTTTCGCAGATTCCATACGTCTTATCGGCGATACGCTGTAGTGCGTCATCGATCGCAACGAGCTTTTCACGCTCTCGATCGTTCAGAATAAAATTGATTTCTCGGTCGCGCTCATCGCTGGCAAGGTCATAGGTGTCACGACCATCATCTTTGATGCCTTCGGTCTCACCTTTGACGCGGCCCTGCATTTCTTTCATGAGTTGCCGCTTCATCTCCTCGAGCATCTCCGCGGCTTGCTTCAGAAAATCTTTGCGCTGCTTCTTCTCTTTGTCAGGATCCGTTTTAGGCATTGATGGTCTCGCTTATCAGGTCGTAATCAAGAGCCCCGGTGATTGTGACATCAATCATATCGCCGGGTCGAACAGGTACACGCTTCTCTCGTGAATCGTCACTCTCCACAAACACCACACCGTCTACTTCCGGCGCGTGGCCCTGTGTGCGGCCTGTTACTCTTTCGGAATTAAGAGCAACGCCGTCAATCATAACGTGCTGTATAGTACCAATCAAGGCCTCGTTCTTTTTTCGCGAGATCAGCGACTGCAGATCCATGACTTCTTGCCAGCGGCGCTCTTTTACCTGTTCGGGAACCTCGGCTCCCATGCGCGCCGCCGCCGTGCCTTCTTCTGGAGAATACTTAAAAACCCCCAGCCGCTCGAATTGGGCCTCTTCGACGAAGTCTAACAGTTCGCTAAAATCAGCGTCGGTTTCACCGGGAAACCCGACAATTAATGATGTTCGAAGCGTCAATCCTGGAATGAATTGCCTGAGCTTTTCCAGCGCCTCCCGCACCGAGCTGCCGCTCTTCCCACGCCGCATACGCCGCAAAATCGATCGGCTGATATGCTGAAAGGGAATGTCGACATATTTGCAAATTTTTTCGCTATCCCGGATCACTTCCAGGAGCGTGTCGTCGAGAAAGTTGGGATAAGCATAAAGAAGCCGAAGCCAGTGAAGCTTCGGAACCTGCGCCAACTCGCGAAGCAAGGCTTCAAGCGTGGTACCATCTTTTCGGTCTCTGCCGTAAGCGGTGAGATCCTGAGCGATTAGGTTAATCTCCTTGACACCGTTCTCGGTGAGTTTGCAAGTTTCATTGACGATCGACTCGATCGATCGGCTGCGGTGCGGGCCGCGCATTTGCGGAATAATGCAAAAGGCGCATTTGTGATCGCACCCTTCCGAGACCTTGACAAAGGCCGTGTAAGAAGGGGTCGATAAGACGCGTGGGGTGTCGTGATCATAGAGATAACGGGGCAGGCCGACGTATTGCCGGCGGGCATGCGCCTCATGCTCCTTTAAGATCTGTGCGATTCGAGGTACTTCGCCGGTGCCGATGAACAAATCGACTTCGGGCAACTCCCTGGCCAGCTCGTCAGGATAGCGCTGTGACAGGCAGCCGGCGACGACCAGCTTCTTCACTTTACCTTGTTCCTTGAGACGGGCGACATCAAGAATCGTGTCGATGGATTCTTCTTTGGCGGCGGCGATAAAACCGCAGGTATTGATCAGGACGATATCGGCTGCTTCGGGGTCTGGCACCAGCTCGTAATTGTTTTGGTGCAGCACTCCCGCCATAACTTCCGAGTCGACGAGATTTCTCGCACAGCCTAAGCTGATGATGTTGAATGTCTGCTTTTGGTGCATTCACTTCCCCAATTCGACGATGTCGGCGCCGTTGGGAATCTGTACCTGAAACAGCGAGTCTTTGAGGCCGACGCCTTTGCGCATGTTGGCAAACCGCAGGGTAGTGACGTTGTTTGCAGCATCGTGCACGCTCACCCAGACAATATCAAAGGACCCTTTGTTGACCGCGAGCAAGATCTCGCTAAAACCGCCGGCTTCGCCCTTGGGTTCCAATCGTAAAACGTAAAGATTCTGATCGCTCGATTGGAGTGTCGCATTGAAATCTTTTTTCAAATTGCCGAGACCAAGAAGAAAAGACAGCGGAATATCACCGCGGAATGCGTTTTTCAGAGGGCTTTTGATCACTTGATTTTGATCCGGTTGATAAAAGTAAAGGTATTTTCCGTCGGCGATGACAAACTGCCCTTTGGGTTCATCATAACGCCAGAGCATTTTGCCCGGACGTTTGAAGGAGAGCTTTCCCGACGCCTTCAGAGTCCGGCTAATATTCTTAACTTCAGTTTCCTGCTGAAAATCAGCGGTGAAATCCGTCGTCGTATCATAGTTTTTTTGCAGGCTATCGACGATCGCTTCAGCGCTCCTCCCATCCGCGGCAACCGAGGCATTTGCGCTGAGGCTTACGGCAGCGACGAAAACGGAGCCCACGAGCCCGAGCACATGGCTAAGATTCGATCTTTCGCGCATAAACTTCCCGCGGCTTTGCGCCATCGGCGGGGCCAACGACGCGATCCCTTTCCATTTGCTCAATCATGCGAGCCGCACGGTTGTAGCCTACTCGCAATCGGCGCTGAATCATAGAGATTGATGCTTGCTGAGTTTCCGTGACGATCGCCACGGCCTGATCGTACATCTCGTCGTATTCGTCCTCAGCGGCCGCAGCAGCCTCGGTTTCGCGCTTGGCCTCGAGAACTTCAGGCCGGTAATTCGGTCGACCCTGTTGCCTGATGAATTTCATCACGCGGCGAACTTCCTGATCGGAAACGAAAGCACCATGCACGCGGATCAAACGAGCGGTGCCAGGGGGGAGAAAAAGCAAATCTCCGTTGCCCAAGAGCTTTTCGCCGCCCATGGAATCTAGAATTGTTCGTGAATCGACCCTTGAGGTGACCTGAAATGATATCCGGGCGGGAAAGTTTGCCTTGATTAATCCGGTAATGACGTCGACCGAGGGTCTTTGCGTCGCAAGGATCAAGTGAATTCCGGCGGCGCGCGCCTTTTGCGCCAATCGTGTTATATATTCCTCGATATCGCGTCCAACCGTCATCATTAGATCCGCAAGCTCGTCAATAATGATGACGATTCTTGGGAGCCTTTCGTGGACGATGGGGGCATCCTGAGACAGATTACCGCCGGGGTTCAGGTTTTCCGCAGCAGACTCCGGTTCGGTCAGGTCAATAACTGCCTTTTTTCCGGTTTCTCTTTCCAGGGTGCGATTGTAATTGTCTATGTTGCGCGCGCCCTTATCTCTCATCAGCCGATAGCGCCGATCCATCTCATCCATTGCCCAGAACAGCGCAGCGGCGGCTTTTTTTGGGTCGGTGACGACCGGCACCAAAAGGTGCGGAATTTCCTCATAAATCGTAAGTTCGAGCATCTTTGGATCGACCATGATGAATTTGACGTCCTGCGGGGTCGATTTGAAAAGAATGCTCAGGATCATGGCGTTTATGGAAACCGATTTGCCCGTTCCCGTCGCTCCCGCCACTAAGAGATGAGGCATCTTGGCAAGGTCAGTGGCAAATGGAGTACCGCCAATATCTTTGCCGAGAGCGAGGGCAATCTTGGAATCGGTGTTACGGTAGGCCTCGCTTTCAATGACTTCCCGGAGGTAAACGGTTTCGCGCCGCGGATTGGGAATTTCGATGCCCACCACCGACTCGCCGGGAATGGGCGCCAAAATGCGCACGCTCACGGCGCGCAGCGCCATTGCCAGATCATCAGCGAGCATGACGATACGGCGAACTTTGACGCCCGGCGCCGGCTTGAATTCATACATCGTAATGACCGGCCCCGGACGCACCGCGACAACTTCACCCTCGACGCCGAAATCTTCGAGTTTCTTTTGCAGAATAATTGAATTGGCGTGAAGCGTTTCTTTGTCAATCTTGAATTGCTCGCCTTCCGGTGGATCCAAGAGCTCGAGGGGCGGTAGCTTGTACCCCTCGCCAAGTTCCGGCAGTTTGAATTGCTCGGGAGGCAGCGTTGGCTTTTTCGAGGATTTTTTCGCGACCAATTCATCTTTGATTTCTTCTTTCAGAACAATCGGCGGCGGAACATAGTCCTTCCTTTCCTTCTTGGTATTTTCACCTTTGCGCTTGTCGGTTTTTTCCTTGAATTCCTTCAGTCGGTTGTTCACGGCGGGCACGAAAGACTTCTTGAACTCGCCGAGACTTTTCTTGGTATGTCCGAGAAGGTCCAGCAATGAGTTTTGCGTCAGGACCATGACGGACAAGAGCATCGTGAAACAGGCGATCAATATGGCGCTTAGCCTGCCGAAAAGAGGAACCAAAACTCGTTCATTGAGAAAACCGCCGATGATGCCGCCGGCATCGCGCGCGCTCTCCGTATCGATGGCCACGCTCAGAATGACTCCGAGGCTCAAAAGCAGGACGGCGTAAGCCAAGGCTTTGGTGAGTTGTATGCCTGTATAGTTGGTGCGAAACATTCGAATGGCCGCTAGACATAGCAAAACCGGAATCAGATAAGCGGTCATGCCGAGACTTTGTAACAGTAGATCGGCGAGAAATGCGCCGATGAAGCCGCCCCAGTTATGCGTATTGATGGCCCC
>Ga0164303_10000320_pt1 | contig 10711 bp, 8 predicted proteins | sample Whisoiple_207_MG_FD_109715 | JGI IMG/M metagenome (GOLD analysis project Ga0164303, IMG submission 109715) | Soil microbial communities amended with pyrogenic organic matter from upstate New York, USA - Whitman soil sample_207_MG | ecosystem: Environmental > Terrestrial > Soil > Agricultural...
CCCCGCGCTGAAGCTGACCGCCCGCCCGCGCGCCCAGGGCGGGCTCGGGTTCACCTACGAGATGACCGAGCCGGGGGTGCCCTACATCCAGGGATACGAGCTGAGCATGGGTATCGCCGTGCGCATCATCCACCTCCTCGGCGGACCGCAGGCCGGATTTGAAGCCGTCTCTTTCCTGCATGCCCAGCAGGGTTCCGACGCCGCTTACCGCGATGCGTTGGGCTGCCCGGTCCACTTCGAGCAGCCGTGGTGCGGGTTTGAGCTGTCGTCAAAGATGGCCGCGCGACGTATCGAGAACGCGGACCCGGAGACCCAGCGCATCGCGACGAAATACCTTGAGGCGACGTATCTTCCGGTCAGTGCGCCGCTGTCAGACCGGGTGGCCGAGCTGACCCGCCGGCTGCTGCCCACCGGCCAATGCAGCGCCGAGGCCATCGCCGACGAACTCGCGATGCATCCGCGGACGCTGCAACGGCGCCTGGCCACCGAGGGCGTGCGCTGCCAAGACGTCATCGACCGCGAACGCCGCGCCCAGGCCGCGCGTTACCTCGCCGAGCCAGGGCTGCACCTCAGCCAAATCGCAGGCCTGCTCGGCTACTCCGAACAAAGCGCGCTCAACCGGTCGTGCCGACGCTGGTTTGGAAAGACACCCCGCCAGTACCGGGCCGAGCCGACGGCGACCGTGCCGACATGACGCTTGAAAGGAAGGCCCGCGGCGGCGCCACCCTCATCGATCCGATGAGTACCCCCACAACCAATCCGTGTACTTGTAGCTCGACATATCCCTGGTCCGGAACAGCTCGTTGCGGCCGATGCGGCCCACCCCGTCAAGGTGCCAGAGTTCGCCCCACATCCGCCCGACCGACAGGATCCGGTTGCACCGCGGCGCCCGCTCGGCGTTGACCCGCTTGAGGATCAGCGGCCAGGCCTGGCGGTGTCCACCCTCGACGAAATCGTCCGCCGCATAGTCCGCCACGCACTTCGCGTCCTCCAGTGCCATCACGGCACCGGACGCCAAGTACTGCAGCGGTGGGTGGGCCGCGTCGCCGAGCAGCATCATCCGCCCGTCGATCCAGTTTTCGATCGGCTCACGGTCATACATCGGCCACCAGCGGTCCTTCCACAGGTAGTCGATTCCGCGCCGCACGTTGTCGTGGCAATGCGCGAACGCCGGGCCCAGCTCCTCCGGACCACCCCAGCCCTGGACACCCTGTTCGTATCCCGGCGACTTGAACACCGCCACCTGGTTGAGCAGCTCGCCACGCCGCAGCGGGTATTGGATGAAGTGGCAGTTCGGCCCGATGTAGCCGATGACGTCCTCGATCTCCTCATCCAGTTCCACCGCGCGATACGGGGCCGTCCCGCGGTAGGCGGCATATCCGGACGACACCGGTTCGTCATCCGAAATCTTCTGGCGCAGACGCGATTTCAGCCCGTCCATGGTCAGCGCCACATCTGCGACGTGGTCGTGGCCGTCGTCCGTCGACACCACGACGCCGTCGCCCTCGGTGACGATGTCGGTCACCGTCACCCCGGTGCGCAGATCCGCGCCGGCCGCGATCGCCGCGTTCACCAAGGTCGCGTGCAGATCGGATCGGTGAGTCACGAAGTACGGACCGCCATACCGCGCCCGAAACTCCGCGCCCAGATCCACCTTCGTCAGCGTCTCGGCCGTCACCGCGTCGCGGAACACGATGTTCTTCGGCTGGAACCCGTCAGCGAGCACCTGCTCGAGCAGCCCCCACGACTGGAGAATCCGTGCGCCGTGCGGTCCGATCTGCAGGCCCGCGCCCACTTCACCGAACTCGTTCGCGCGCTCGAACAGGCTGACCGCCGCGCCCTTGCGGGCCAGCGCGAGCGCGGTGGCCGCGCCGCCGATTCCGCCGCCGGCGATGATGACGTGCGTTCCGTCGAGTTTTGACATCGATATCTCCTTGATTCTTTGTGCGAGTGAGGGTTTAGTGCGCCAGCACGAGGGCGCGGGAAGTTTCGGCGGGCGCGCCGTGCCGGCGCCAGATGACAGTGAGCAACAGCGACGCGGTCAGCGCGGAGACGGCGAACAACACGAAGTTCGACCCGGCACCAAGGCCGGCGGCGAGCAGCCAGCCCCCGATCTGCGGCGCGGACACCGCGCCGATCCGACCGATGCCAAGCGCCCAACCGAGCGCCGTGCCGCGCAACTCGTCGGGGTAGTGCGACGCGACGGCGGCGATGATCAGGCACTGCGTCCCATGCGTGCCGACGCCGGCCAGCACGAAGATCACGTACACCAGCGCCACCGGCGGGCCGGCAAGCAATGCCAGCAAGGCGCCGCCGGCGATGGCCGCCGCGACGATGCTCATCGGAATCGTCCCGAACCGCACCGCGCCCCACGCCGTCACGAATGAGCCCGCCACCGCACCGAGGTTCAGTGCCAGCGCGAACGTCAACGCACTGCCCAGATCGGTCCCCCCGCCCTGCATCAGCTTGGGCAGCCAGGTGCCCAGCCCGTACCAGGCCAGCAGGGTGCACATCGTGGACAGCGCAAACAGAATGCTGATGTTTCGGAACTGCGGCCCCAGCAACGCGCCGAAACCTCTTGGCCGCGAACGGTTTACCTCACCAAACGTGCGGTCCGGCAGTGTGCGAATGGCCACGGGTACCAGCACGACCAGCGGCAGCAGGGCTAACAGGAACATCGGCTGCCACCCGAACCGCGGAATCACCGGGATGGCGAGCAGCGCCGCGATCGAGCCGCCGATCGGCACACCCGACATCATCATCGTCGCGACCGGGCCACGCCATTTCGGCCGAATCAGTTCCGCGGCAAGTGCATTGGCGGTCGGAACCAGTCCGCCGAGGCCGATGCCGGCGATCAGCCGCAGCACCCCGAATACCACCGGCCCAGTGGCGAACGCGCACAGCGCGGTGAACACCGACAGCACCACCGCGCACCCGATCACGGCGCGTTTGCGGCCGAGGGCGTCGGAGAGCCGGCCGGCCAGCACCGCGCCGATCATCATCCCGACGAATGCGAGGCTGCCCAGGGTGCCCGCGGTGACGGTGCCGATGCCCCACTCCCGTTGAAGGCTGGAGATCACGTTGCCGTAGACGATCAGGTCGTAGCCGTCGAAGACGACGAACGACCAGCAGACGAGGACGGCGACGAGCGTTTTGCGGTGCGTGTCGGTGGCCGGCGCGGATGTGGCTGAGTGCGTGAACATGTATCAAAGGTGATGGCGGCCACATCGCGGCTGCAATAAAGTTCTGCTGTGCGGAACAAGCCTCAAAAGACGATCGAGAAGCCGGTGTATCTGCTCGAGTCGGTCGACAACGCGCTCCGGCTGCTGCAGATGCTGCGTGACGTCGGCGCGGTGCGGCTCAAGCAGGCCGCCGCCGAGCTGGACATCGCGCCCAGCACCGCACACCGGCTGCTGGCGATGCTGGTGTACCGCGGGTTCGCCGTGCAGGACGAGAAACGGACGTATCACCCCGGTCCCGCGATGGGCGCCGGACCGGCCGAGCGGGGCTGGACACGCGAGTTCACCGACCGCTGCCGCCCACACCTCGAAGCGCTTGCGGCCGTGTGCGGGGAGACGGTGAACCTGGTGATCCGTACCGGCACGCAGGTGCGGTTCCTGGCGTCGGTGGAATCCGATGCGATGCTGCGCGTCGGCGACCGCCAGGGCCAGGTGCTACCCGCCGAACTCGTCTCGGGCGGACGGAGTCTGCTCGCCGAACTGCCCGATGGCATGCTGCGACGGCTCTACCTCAGAACCCCCCGCGACGACGAACTCGACGCGACCGATCGCTGGCTCAGCCCGGCCGAGTTCGACGAGTTCCTCCGCGAACTCAACGGTGTGCGCAGAGCCGGATTCGCGGTCAACGTCGAACAGACCGAGGAGGGCGTCGCCGCGTTCGCCGTCACCATCCACAACCACGCCGGGCGGCCGATCGGCGCGATCACGGTCGCGGTCCCCACCATCCGCTATCAGCGCCACACCCGCGGACCGCTGGTCGCGCAGATGAAGCGCGCGGTGCGGGAGATGGAAGTCGACGTCGCCGACATCGAGCCATAGTTCTGCAGAGGAGAATCTTCTGTCGATGTGAGCCGCGTCAAACCTAGCGTCGTTGGCAGCACACCTCACAGGGAGCCAGAACGATGACCATGACGCAGCAACCCACCGACGACCGGGAACTGACCCGGCTGTACCAAGACTTCGATGCCGAGCACCTCACGCCGCTGTGGACGCAGCTCGACGAATTGATGCCGATGACCCCGGCGCCGCGGGCGGTGCCGTTCGTGTGGAAGTGGTCGACGCTGTATCCGCTCGCCCAGCGGGCCGGTGACCTGGTGCCGGTCGGGCGCGGCGGAGAGCGCCGCGCCATCGCGCTGGCCAACCCCGGACTGGGCGGCGCGCCCTACGTGACACCCACGCTGTGGGCGGCCATCCAATACCTCGGCCCGCGCGAGACCGCGCCCGAACACCGCCACAGCCAGAACGCCTTTCGCTTCGTCGTCGAAGGCGAGGGCGTGTGGACCGTCGTCAACGGCGACCCGGTGGCCATGCGGCGCGGCGACTTCCTGCTGACGCCCGGCTGGCACTTCCACGGCCACCACAACGAGACCGATCAGCCGATGGCGTGGATCGACGGGCTGGACATCCCGTTCGTGCACTACACCGACACCGGCTTCTTCGAGTTCGGCAGCGACGGCGTCACCGACGAATCCACTCCGCATGTCTCGCGGTCGGAGCGGCTGTGGGCGCATCCCGGCCTCCGTCCGCTCGTCGGCCTGGACGCCATGAGCAGTTCACCCATCGCCGCCTACCGCTGGGAGCACACCGACGCCGCGCTGCGCGAGCAACTCGCGCTCGAAGACGAGGGATACGCGTCGACGACCGAACCCGGCCACGCCGCGGTCCGCTACACCAACCCGACCACCGGCGGTGACGTCATGCCGACCATCCGCGCCGAGTTCCACCGGCTGCGGCCCGGCGCGCACACCAAGGCCCGCCGCGACGTCGGGTCCCGCGTCTTTCAGGTGTTCGACGGTGCCGGCCGCGTCCGGCTCGGTGAGCACAGCCATGCCGTCGGCCGCGGCGACCTCGTCGTCGTCCCGTCCTGGGTGCCGTGGTCGCTGGAAGCCGATACCGAATTCGACCTGTTCATGTTCTCCGACGCGCCGATCGTCGAACGTCTGCACTTCCACCGCACCCTCACATCCAAAGGAGCCTGACCACAATGAAACTCGCCACTCTACGCATCGACGAAACTACCGCCGCTGTGCGCGTCGACGACACCAGCGCCACCCTCATCGACGGCTACCCAGACCTGTCCGCACTGCTCGCAGCGCCTGATTGGGAGTCGTTGGCGCAGAATGCGTCTGGACCCACGGTCAGCCTCGACGGTGCCGACTACGCACCCGTGGTACCCCGCCCCGGCAAGATCGTCTGCGTCGGGCTGAACTACGCCACGCACATCAAGGAGATGGGCCGCGACCTGCCCGAGTACCCGACGCTGTTCGCCAAGTTCGCGGACGCGCTCACCGGGCCGTACGACGACGTTGTCGTCCCGGAATATGCTGCGGCACAACTGGACTGGGAGGCAGAGCTGGCGTTCGTCATCGGCAAGCCGGCCTATCAGGTCAGCGAGGCCGATGCCGACGGATACATCGCCGGCTACTCGGTGATCAACGACTACACCATGCGCGACTACCAGTACCGCACCCCGCAGTGGGACCAGGGCAAGAACTTCGAGAAGACCAGCGGGTTCGGACCGGTCCTGGTCACCGAGTACACCCTGGGCAGCCGGATCGAGACGCGGCTCGACGGCGAACTGATGCAGAGCGCCACCACCGACGACCTCGTGTTCAGCCCGGCCAAGCTGGTCGAGTACATCTCACACATCGTCACGCTGAACCCCGGCGACGTGGTCATCACCGGCACCACCGGCGGCGTCGGCCATGCCCGCAAGCCCGCGCGCTACATCGGCGACGGCCAGACGGTCGAGGTCAGCATCGAGGGTCTCGGTACGGTGCGCAACACGACGATCGTCAAGTAGGCATGTGATGAGTTTTCACGACCTGGACCTGTCCGAGCGGCGACTGATCGCGCGGCGAGGCACCGCGTTATTCGCGCAGCGCCTCGCCGAACTGAGCGACGACGATCTGGAAGCCGGCTCGCTGCTCGACGGCTGGACCCGCAAGCACCTGGTCGCCCACGTCGGCTACAACGCCGCGGCGCTGTGCCGACTGATGGACTGGGCGGCGACCGGCGTCGAGACACCGATGTACCCGTCGGCCGACCACCGCGACCGCGAGATCAAGGAAGGTGCCACCCTGTCCGCCGCGGCATTGCGAAATCTGTTCGACCACACCGTGGCCCGGCTCGACGAGAAGTGGCGGCATCTGCCCGAGTCGCGCTGGGCCGCGCCGGTGCGCACGGCACAGGGCCGCACCGTGCCGGCGGCGGAGACCGTGTGGATGCGGACCCGCGAGGTGTGGATCCACGCCGTCGATCTCGACAACGGTGCACACTTCGGTGACTTTCCCGGCGTCGTGCTCGAGTCGCTGCTGGCCGACATCATCGAGGCGTGGAGACGCAAAGGTCTCGGCGCTGATCTTGTACTCGAGGTGACGGGGGCCGAGCCGGTCGCGGTGGGCGACGGCGGCGGATTACCGGTTCGCGGCCCGCTGCCTGCCCTCGTGCGATGGGCGGCAGGGCGGGGCGCCGTGGACGTTTCTTCGGACGGCGAAGTGCCGCTCGCGCCGCGCTGGCTCTGACGCACTGCGGTTCAGCTCAACCCGCGAATGAAGCCGAGGACCACCTCGGCCTCTCGGCGACCGGGTTCGCCCCCGGTTCCCGACGTTCCCGCGTGCGCGCTACCTGTTCGTGCGGCCGATGTCGACTATCGGGACGGTCGGGAAATCCCCTGCACGCCGACGCGTTCGCCGATTCCGTGCGGCAGGTGATCGGCGCCGGGGTCGTCGACTTGGTCGCACACGACACTGCCCTCACCCGATCCAGTGCCGCAGGCGATCCGCGGTGCCGCAAGTCATCCGATTAGATTGAGGGGCGACGTCAAAACCCGACCGCCTGCCCGTCGCGTCGCGGGTCGCTCGCCGCGACGTAGCCGTTGCCGAGTCGCCAGATCGCCTGGCAGCTACCGAACTGGTTGTAGTCCTCCACGGTGACGAGTTCGTGGCCACGCTCGCGCAACCCCTCCATGGCGGCCGGCGGGAAGCCGTCCTCGACGCTGACCTGCAGCCCGTCGACCCACCGGAACCGTGGCCCGTCGCAGGCTGCCTGCGGGTTCTGCCCGTAGTCGGCAATCCGGACCACCACTTGGACGTGACCCTGCGGCTGCATCATGCCGCCCATCACGCCGAAGCTCATCACCGGCGCGCCATCCTTCGACATGAAGCCGGGAATGATCGTGTGATACGGACGCTTGTTCGGGCCTACCTGATTCGGATGCCCCGGCGTCGACACGAAGTGCACGCCGCGGTTGTGCAGCGAGATCCCTGCGCCCGGCACCACCACGCCCGAGCCGAACCCCATGTAGTTCGACTGAATCATCGACACCATCATCCCGCTCGCGTCGGCAGCGGTCAGGTACACCGTGCCGCCGGTGGGTGCGCCCGCGGCCGCAGGCAGCGCACGCCTGAAGTCGATCAGCTTCGCGCGTTCCTCGAGGTACTCCTTGTCAAGGAGTTGCTCGGGGCGCAACTCCATGCAGTCGGGATCGGCGACGTAGGCCTGCGCGTCGGCGAAGGCCAGCTTCACCGCCTCGATCTGCAGGTGCAAGCTGTCAGCGGAATCGACCGAAAGCGCCGCCATGTCGAAGTTCTCGAGAATGCCGAGCGCGACAAGCGCGACGATGCCCTGGCCATTGGGCGGGAGCTCGTGCACGGTGTAGCCGCGATAGTCGCCGGCGATCGTGTCGACCCAGTCGGCGCGATGATTGGCAAGGTCGCTGGCGAGCATGGCGCCGCCGTTCGCTTGAGCGTGCGCCTCCATTGCCGCCGCGAGTTCTCCGCGGTAGAACGCCTCGCCGCTGGTCGCGGCGATCTTTTCCAGCGTCGCGGCGTGCTCGGGGAACGTGAAGAGTTCGCCGGGCATCGGCGCCCGCCCGTTGCGCAGGAACGCGTCGACGAAACCCGGCTGCGACCCGAACAGCGACACCTGTTGGGCCCACTGCGCGGCAATCGTCGGCGACACCAGAAAACCGTTGCGGCCGTAGTGAATCGCTGGCTCGAACAGCTTGCTGAACGGCAACCGGCCAAACTTGCTGTGCAGCGCCACCCACGCCGACACCGCGCCAGGCACCGTGACGGAGTTCCAGCCCAACGGCGGCACACCGTCGCCGGCGAAGTACTCCGGTGTCCACGCGGCCGGCGAGCGGCCCGACGCGTTCAGCCCGTGCAGCTGCCGTCCATCCCAGACGATGGCGAATGCGTCCGAGCCGATGCCGTTCGACACCGGCTCCACGAGCGTGAGCGTGACCGCCGTGGCGACGATCGCATCGACCGCATTGCCGCCGTCCGCCATCACCTGCAGCCCCGCTTGCGCCGCCAACGGCTGCGACGTGGCGACCACGTTGCGAGCCAGCACGGGCTTGCGCGGCCACGCATACGGTAGCTGCCAGGAGAACGGGGCGGTCACCCCTCGAATGTAAGCCGTCTTGCGCAGGTCAATTGGTTGGGGTGGTTTACGAACCCGTCGCCGTCGTGCCACGGTGGAACCGATCTAGGCCCGGGGCCTTGTTGGCGCTGATCGCCACGGCCAGTTCCCGTTCCACAAACGGCACCCTGCCGGGCGCGTCCTCTCAACCGACGACGATTATCGCTTTCGTGCCCGAAGCCCACACTTGACATGTACTACCACTAAGCCGGAACTCCGGCAGTTGCATTGTGCGACTCCGCGATTCGCCTGACCACCGAGTCCACAGCGGATCGCAGGCCGGGCACGAACGCCTCCGACTGCATTGTGCAGCCGGCGTGCCCCGCATCGACGGTCACGGTATGCGCGTCGGGAATCTGTTCGGCTACCCAACGCTGGTGCCGCGGCGGGATGACCCGGTCACGTAGCGGTATTAGGACTGAGGTCGGTACATCGATGTCAGCGATCCAGCGCGTGGAATCAAATCGGGCGATTTCGGCCAGCGCCCGCATCATCGCCCCATAGCTGGTCGCCCGGAATTGCCCGACCGCCCACAGGCGGTCATGCATCACGATGTCGTCGACGCGGGGAACCCGCGCCGCGGCGCCAAGCGCGGATTGCCGGCCGAAAGCCTCCAGTAGCGCGGCGAAGACACCCGTCGCGAGCCGCTCATGGGTGGCACTGCCGAATGTCGCTGCCGCGGCGCAGAGCACCAATGCATCGACCCTGTCTCGGTGGCGCCGCCACACCTGTTGCGCCACCAGTGATCCCATCGAAAAACCCACCGGGATGAACGTTTCTATGCCGAGCCCGTCGGCCAACGCAGCGACGTCGTCGGCGCAGTCCTCGAGCAGGAAACGTGGCGAGGCGATACCCGAGCCGTGCCAGCGCTGGTCGAAGACCACCACACGCCCGAAGCGACGCATCATCTCCAATGACGGATACCACGTCAACAGCCCGGTGCACGCCAGCGAGTGGAGCAATACAAACGTCGGACCGTCGGCAGTGGGGCCGGAGTCCACCACATAGGTGCTGCCGCGATTGCAAATCTCTACCATGCGGCCGTGCGGAAGGCGGCCAACGGGAGCGACTTCGGGCAGCTTGAACGACGGCAGCGGCAACGGCAGTCTCAGCGGACCGAGAAGCGCGTCGATCACACAGCATGGATTGGGGAAACCTGACGCGGTCGTCGCTGAGGGGCCGCAAATGGTCTCTTGGGAATCGAGGCGAGACACGCTGCCGGGCAACATGCTTGGTCGTGGAATGGCCGGGGCGGCCTGTCGCCGCGAAAATACTCGTGAGGCGAGCTGCCGAACGTTATCGCTCATCTTCGGTACCCCGCAGTCTGTAGGTCGTACGTTGCTTCAACGCGGCATGATTGCAGTCGATTGGCACGCCCTCGCAGACGAGGCGCGATGCTTTGACCCAACTTCTCTGGGCGCGAGGTCTTCCACTCCTCAGCGCGTGAACCGCCTGCGCGGCACCGTGGGTCAAGAACACTCGGGACATGAGGCTATGTTGATCGCGAGAGCAGCCGCGCACGAGAGTAGTCGGGTACTCGATTCTTCTGGATCCTCTACCCGAAACACCGAGGCACGGCCCGAGTTCCTGTGTCGGCGGACGTGTGACGCCATAACCTTGGTCTGGATCTCGATCGCCGTACTTCCCCGACGCCGGCCGACGGTAACAAGATGAACGCCACCAACGCGGCAGCACCGTGGAGCAAACCCAGCTCGAGACCTCCGCCCGTCAGGCGTGGAGGCTTGGTTGCGCGGTGGGCTGAGACATCCACCCAGCCAACAGGATTGGCGGTATCGCATAGCGCCGAAGCCCGAAGGGGAACAGCTGGCGGGCTACCCGCTCGGCGCGGGTAGCCGTCTTGGGCCGGGGGTGTCCATTGCGGGCGCCCGACGGTGTATCCGCGGATCAGGTGTCAGCAGGTGACGTCGACGTAGACGGTCTTGTTGGTCACCGAGGTGACAAGGTCGTCTTGGGCTCCGGGCACACCGGAGTCGGTCCGCGAGAATGTCTGGCCGGGGCGAACCGCGTTGAGCGTGCACTGGTTGGCC
>Ga0164303_10000322_pt1 | contig 10666 bp, 9 predicted proteins | sample Whisoiple_207_MG_FD_109715 | JGI IMG/M metagenome (GOLD analysis project Ga0164303, IMG submission 109715) | Soil microbial communities amended with pyrogenic organic matter from upstate New York, USA - Whitman soil sample_207_MG | ecosystem: Environmental > Terrestrial > Soil > Agricultural...
GCACCGACGAGTTGCTGCGCATCCGCATCATCGCCGCGACAGCCGACGAGTCGATGCCACCGGACAGAAACGCTCCGAGCGGCACGTCGGCCACGAGCCGACGCCCGACCGCGTCCCCAAGCAGCATTTCCAGCGTATCGGTGGCCTCGCGGTCGCTCACATGAAACTGCGCTCTCCTTCCGCGCTCAGCCGCCTTCTCCACACTCCAGAAGGCGGACGCGGCGACCTTCCCTTCGGCATCGATGGTGACGACGTGGCCAGGCTCGAGCTTGCCGATGCCCCGATAGATCGAATGAGGCGACGGCACGTAAGCGAGCCGCAAATAGGCAGCGAGCGCATCGCGGTTGAGCTCAGGCCGCCAGCCGGGCAGCACCTCGAGGGCCTTGAGCTCCGAGGCAAACACCACACGCCCGTTCTGCGGTCCATAGTAGAGCGGCTTGATGCCTACGCGGTCGCGAACAAGACTCAGCGTGCGGTCTCTGCGATCCCATACCGCGAAAGCGAACATGCCGATGAGGCGCTCGATCGTGGCGCGCACGCCCCATTCGGCGATGGCCTCGACCAGGACCTCGGTATCGGAATGCCCACTGAAGCGCCGCCCGCGCGCCTCGAGCTCTGGCCTCAAGTCTCGCGCATTGTAGATTTCGCCGTTGTAGCTGATGACGCAGGCGCCGCAGCTCGACACCATGGGTTGCGCGCCCGCCGGCGAGAGATCGACGATTGCGAGCCGCGTGTGGCCGAGCACAACGCCGGCCTCGGGGTCGGCCCAGACGCCATGGGCATCGGGGCCGCGATGGTTGAGCGTCGCCGCCATCGCTCGTCCGAGCGCTTCCAGCTCCCGAGAGCCGGAGCGGCGCTCGAGGTCCAGAAAGCCCGCGATGCCACACATGGCCTACACCCCTATTGCCATGCCATCATAGGCAACTTCCCACCCTGACGCCTCGACTGCTTTGCGCTCTGGTGAGTCTTCGCGCAGTACCGGATTGGAATTGTTGATATGGATGAATATCTTACGCTCGACTCCGAGGTCGGCAAAGGCCGCGATCGTCCCGCTCGGGCCTGAGATGTTCATGTGGCCGATGCGGTCGCCGGTCTTGTTCATCAGGCCTTGCACGATCATCTCGTCATTTGTGTAGAGCGTCCCGTCGAAGAAGAGGAGCGGCGCGCCGGTGAGCCGGGCGGCCGTCGCCGCATCGAGCTTGGCGCAGTTCGGCACGTAGAAGAAATGGTGGCCTGATCCAGCCTCCGTCACCCTCAGGCCGATCGTGTCGCCATCCTGCGTGCCGAGGCTTTCGCCGGCCTTCGCATCTTCAAGATAAAGCGCCACCTTGCCAGGCACGGGGAAGGCCTCGATGTCGATGCCGACCGGCCCCTCTGGGCCCTCGACGGCGAAGGACGTCCCAAGCGTCATGGGCTTGCGCGCCACGAGCGATGAATCGAGCACATCGAAAATGCTATTCGAGGCGAGCACATCGAGCACGCGCTTGCTGCCATAGATCGTGAGCGGCTGCGCCTCGCGCAGCGTGAGTAGCCCGGCAAGCGCATCGACATCGCCGTTGGTCAGGATCACCGCCTTGATCGGGCTGTTGCGCGGCTCCTTATCGGCCGCGGGCTGTAGCTCCGGCGTCTCGTTGATTTGTTGGCGCAGGTCCGGGCTTGCATTGAGCAGCACCCAATCGCGGCCATTGGCGCTCACCGCCATCGAGGCCTGAGTGCGGGCTCGCAGTCCAGCAACGCCTTTGCGCAGATCGGCAGAATTCCGCCCGTTGCAATTCCACTGCGGAAAGCCGCCGCCCGCCGCAGACCCAAGCACTTTGATCAGCATGATGGACGTTGAATGGCTGCCGGATGTCCCATCCGTCAAGCCAAAAGTAGTGCGCCTGCGGAACGAGGACCGCCGCTAGGATTGGCTCGGTTCCGAGAGGCGCTAGAACGACACTGAGCCCTGAAATTTCAGGGCGGTATCTGAGGTCGCGTCGGTCAAGCCGAACTGGACGCCGACATTCATCGAGAACGCCGTTGGCGCGGGTCCGTTCACCTTGCCTTTGTCGTCATCATCGCCGGCTTTGGCTTTGCCGCTATCTTCGTCGCCGCCTTTGGCTTCATCGTTGTCGCCGCCGAAATTAATGAACAGCGTCGGACCGATGCTGTGCACCTGGTCGTTGAACGAGCCGGCATTTGCCAGATCCTCGATTTCACCGAACATTTCGACTCCAAGACCCCAGCGCTTGGTGAAGTCGTATTCGCCGCGCCAGCCATATTCAAAGCCAAGGCCTTCCTGGTCAGCGAATGTGCCAATTTGTTTGGTAAACAGCGGGTTGAGGGTCAACAAGAACGGTCCCTTCGCTAGCTCTACGATGGGACCGAACCCGAACTCATTGGGGTTGCCGTCAACTTGAACACCGTGATTGATTGCCTGCTCATAACCAGCTTGGAAGGACAGAGCGATCCCGTCGCCTTCACGCTTTAGCAATGCGAACTCACTCTCAATCTCAACGTCGCTTGACTGCAAGTTCTCTCCGAGCGGCTGATCGAAACCGCCAGTCACCTGAATGAGCCACCAATCGCTGATACCCATTGAAAATTCGAGTTCGTGGCTTTGAAGCAGGTCGTTTGCGTTCGGATTGGTGTCGGTGACTTGCGGCACGCCCCAATGGTAGGCACCACGATATTCGAGCTCGACCTCGCCCTTCTCGATACCGGCTTCTTGGATCTGGAATTCGGCCAGGACCGGCTTGGTGCCGGCCAGCGTCACCCCCGCTGTCGCAATGGCGGAGATCGCCAAAGTACGCGCCAGGCGCCGCAGTTTTCGCTGTAACATCGGTGGCTTTCGCAAGTGCAACCCCCAAGTAAGCCTTGCTTATGATTCGGATCTAATCCTTAGGCCTCAAGCCTAGCAAAAGACCCCTTCCTATGTGTGGCAACAATAATTGCCAAGCCGTGCACCCTCATAATGCAAGATGAATTGCACATGAAACGAAGGTTAAGAAGGCAGGCGATAAGGCTGTAAGACACGCTCAGTGGTCACGCGAAAACCCAGTATAACGTAGGAAAATGCTATGTGGGCCTTTGGCCGATCGGGCGCGCTTGGCCCACCTAAAGATCAGCCGGGAATTGTTGCCCGTCCGCCACAGCGCCGGACTTGAAATGACGAGATTTGCAATGCGCTATCAGACCAAGCTCCTGATCACTGCGGGTCTGCTGCTGACCATGGCGCTCTCAGCAGCCGCGCTCGCTTATTGGGGCGTGACCAAATCCCACAGCTATCTCAGCCGCTCGCGCATCGCGCATCAGGAGCTGGAACGCCAGTTGCAGCTGTCCCGCCATAGCCAGCAGCTGTTCAAAGCGTGGACCGATACGCTTCTCACCGGCATCGGCGACCGTCCCCTCGGCGCGGCCTATCTACACCAGGTCATCGAATCCGACCTCGCCGAGCTTGAGCGGCTTACCCAAACCGAGCTCACCATGGTCGACCCCGATGAGCGCAGGATGGAATCCGCGGAGCTCGATCGGCTGAACAACATCAAGGCGGAGTTCCAGCACGCGCTCGATCAACTCGGCGAGGTCGAGCAATTGCGCAGCCGCGGACGTCCCGACGTCGCCTGGTCGACGCTGCTCGCCCTGCTCAAGGGCGGCATCGACAAGAAGCTGAACGAGCTTATCGAGGTCGCGGTCGCCGACGAGACAGCCGAGGTCGTGAGGATCGATGCCGACGCCGCGCGGCTGTTGACCCAGCTCGAGCGGATCAGTCAGATCCATGCGCTGATCGCGATTCTGGTCACGCTCGCCCTCGTCATGCTGCTGCTGCAGCGGCTCAGGACACCACTCGCCCAGCTTCTGCGTGGCACGCGCGCGCTCGCTCAAGGTGACCTCTCGCATCGCATCACGATCTCGGGCCGCGACGAGTTCGCCGATCTCGGCCAAAGCTTCAATCGCATGGCCGGCGATCTCCAGTCCCACCAGAGGGCCCTGGAAGACGCTCACGCCAATCTTGAAGCCCAGGTGGCCGAGCGCACTGAGGAGCTCCGCCAGGCAAACCAGTCCTTGCGCAAGGTGGACGAGACCCGCCGCGCCTTCTTCGCCGATATCAGTCACGAGCTGCGCACGCCGCTCACCGTCATCCGCGGCGAGGGCGAAATCGCGCTCCGCGGCAAGAACAAGCCGGTGCCCGAATATAAGAGCTCGATCTCGCGCATCGTGGAGCAGGCCAAACATCTGTCCGTGCTCGTGAACGACCTACTGTTCATCGCCCGCCAAGGCGCCGGCGCCGCGCGTCTTAATCTGCAAACCATCGATCTCGGCAATTTGCTTGAGAAGGTGTGCGGCGACGCCAAGGTCCTCGCTCACCCAAAGTCGGTGGCCATTACCTATGCCAACGGGTCGGCCCAGGATTTCGTGCATGGCGACCCGGCAAGGCTTCGGCAACTTTTCATGGTTCTCTTGGACAACGCCGTCCGCTATTCGAATTCGAAAGGCGAGGTGAAGGTCGATGTGGCAAGCACCGCGGGGGAAGTTCAGGTTCGCGTCTCCGATAGCGGCATCGGCATTGCTCCGGAAGAATTGGAAGGCATCTTTGAGCGCTTTCGCCGTGGCGGCAACGCCGCAGAATTGAATGAAGAGGGACTCGGCCTTGGCCTCCCCGTCGCCAAGGCCATCGTCGAGGCCCACAAGGGACGGATCGACATGGATAGCCGCTTGGGTGAAGGCACCACAGTTACGGTCGCGTTGCCGGCGTCTCCCACGGAGGCAGCGAAGTGAACGTCCTCCTCGTCGAAGATGAGCCGCGGGTCGCCGATTTCATCGACCGTGGGCTCCGCGCCGAAAATCATGGCGTCACCGTTGCTGCGACCGGCACCGAGGGGGTCGACCTTGCCAAGACCGGCGAGTTCGATGTGATCGTGCTCGATTTGATGCTTCCCGACATGCACGGCTACGACGTCTGCCAGCGGTTGCGCCTCGAAGGCGACCACACTCCAATTTTGATGCTGACCGCCATGGACACGCTCGAGGACAAGATCAAGGGATTGCGCGTGGGCGCCGACGACTATCTCGCCAAGCCTTTCGATTTCGACGAGCTCTTGGCGCGCATCGAGGCGCTGGTCCGCCGTTCACACAATTTCGCGCCAAGCTCCAATGTCTTGCGGGTGGGCGATCTCGTGCTCGACCGCGAGCTGGTCGAGGTGAAGCGCGCCGGCGAAGAGATCAAGCTCACGGCCAAAGAGCTCGCCATCCTCGAGCTGTTGATGGCCGCACCCGGACGGGTGTTCTCACGCACCCGCATCCTGAACCAGGTCTGGGGCTATAGCGAGGATCCGCTGACCAATGTGGTGGACGTCTATATAGCGCGGCTCCGCCGCAAGATCGACACGCCAGGCCGGGAGCCCATGCTTGAAACCGTGCGCGGCCACGGTTACCGCCTCAGGGCGCAGGCCTGATCGTGAGGCTTGTCGACCTTGGCAAAGACGGCTGGAAGAGTGGCAATGTTGCCAGGCAAATCTTGCTTAGTTCGGCGGGATCGGAGAGTATGCCCGCGCCACTCTCGCGGTTACGAGCCATACCAAATTCCGGGCCTCGCAAACTCGAGCGAAGGGCGTCTGCCGCTTCCGGTGGCATCGGAGCTGCCCGCTCATCTCGTGGCGAACCCCGGCACTTTGGACTGAACAAAAAACAACGCGGAAGGAGCGCCCGTTGCGTCGAGTTCTGTTAGCCCTCGTGATGTCCACCATTGCGGCGTTCACTGTCGACGCGCCGGCCGAGGCGGCGAATAAGGTCACAGTCGGTGTCCTCAAATTCGGGACCGTCAGTTGGGTGATTGACACCATTCAACGCAATGGCTTCGACAAAGCGGAGGGAATCGACCTCGACGTCGTGCCGCTCGCAAGCACCGAGGCGACCGCGGTAGGTCTGCAAGGCGGCTCGGTCGATATCATCGCCACCGACTGGCTGTGGGTGTCGCGCGAGCGGAGTGGCGGCGCCGATTTCACCTTCTCTCCCTTCACCACGGCCCTTGGCGCCATTATGGTTCCCCCCAATTCCCCGATCAAGACTCTGACCGATCTCAAGGGCATGAAGCTTGGGGTCGCCGGCGGGCCGCTCGACAAGAGCTGGCTCCTGATCGTGGCCTATACACTCAGGACCGCCAATCTCGACCTCAGGACCGACACCACGCAGGTCTTCGGCGCGCCGCCGCTGCTCGCCGAGAAGGCGAAGCAAGGCGAAGTCGACGCCGTGCTAAACTTCTGGCCGTACGCCGCGAGACTCGAGGCATCCGGCTTCACGCAGCTGATCGGCATTGAGGACGTGGTGAGCGAGCTCGGCGCCAAGGGCGAGGTCGCCATGGTCGGCTATGTGTTCAGCGAGGCCTGGGCCAAGCAGCATTTGACGGCGGCGGAAGGGTTCCTGCGCGCCGCCGCCAAGGCCGATGAGCTGCTCGCCACCTCCAATGAAGCGTGGGACGCGATCCGGCCGCTGATGCGGGCCGAGGACGACGCGACCTTCGATGCTCTCAGGCGGCGGTACCGCGAGGGCATCCCGGAGCGCTCCACCATCGAGAACGAGTCTGACGCCAAGGTGCTCTACCAGTTCCTGCGCGAGCTTGGCGGCGAGAAGCTCGTGGGACCAGGCGCCGAGCTCACCCCCGGCACGTTCTGGAAGGGCGGCAAGTCTTGAGCGTCAGCGCGGCACCTCCCGACACCTTGACCGGGACTCGCTCTTACCGCGGGCCCCTCGTTTCTCTGATTTCGGTCGCCGGGTTCTTGCTCGTTTGGTTTATCGCCGCTGAGATTGCGCAAAGCCGGCTCCTGCCCGGCCCCGTCGAAGTGCTCCGCTACGTCGTCGACGAGGCCATGCATGGCGATCTCCTTGCCGAGCTCGGCATCACGCTATGGCGGGTGACCGCATCTTTTGTGGTGGCGATGGCGATCGGCAGCGTCATCGGTATTGCCATGGGCCAGTCGCCGGCGTTGGACCGGGCGCTCGACCCCTGGCTCATCGTGCTGCTCAACCTACCGGCCCTCGTCATCATCATACTTGCCTATGTGTGGTTCGGGCTGAACGAGGCTGCGGCAATAGGCGCCGTGGCCTTGAACAAGATCCCAAACGCCATCGTCATGATGCGCGAGGGCGCCCGTTCGCTCGACCCCGGGCTCGAGGAGATGGCACGCGCTTATCGCCTTTCGGCTTGGAGCAAGTTGCGCAACGTCACCCTGCCGCAGCTTCAGCCTTATTTCGCGGCGACCTCGCGATCAGGTATCTCATTGATTTGGAAGATTGTTTTGGTGGTCGAGCTGCTCGGTCGGCCGAACGGTGTCGGCTTCGAGCTTCACCTCAACTTCCAGCTCTTCAACGTGACGGCCATCCTCGGCTACACCATCGCCTTTGTCACCGTCATGCTCTTAATCGAATATCTGCTGGTGCAGCCCCTTGAACGACGCACGACCCGCTGGCGCAACAAGCCAGTTTGACATCCGCATCGAGGAGAAGACCCATATCGGGGCGGACGGGACGAGGATCCCCGCCATTCGCGATCTGGTGCTCGAGGTGCAGCCGCAAAGCATGACGGTGCTGATGGGCCCGTCTGGCTGCGGCAAGACCACGCTGTTGCGCATCGTCGCCGGGCTCGACAATCGCTTCATCGGCGAGGTGCGCGTCCCTGAGAACGCACGCATCGGCATCATGTTTCAGGAGCCGCGGCTCTTACCATGGCGCACGGTCGAGCAGAATATCGAGATCGTCGCCGAGACCATATCGAGCGCGGAGCTGGAGCATCTCGCTTCTGCCGTCGGCATCGCCGACATGCTGCCGCGCTATCCGCAGGAGCTGTCGCTTGGGCTCGCCCGCCGCGTTGCTCTTGCGCGCGCCTTCGCCCCGCGTCCTGACCTGTTGCTGCTGGATGAGCCTTTCGTCTCGCTCGATGAGCGCACCGCCGACCGCTTGCGCCGTCTCCTGCTGGATGTGTGGTCGGCGCGGCCGACCACGGCGCTCCTCGTCACCCACAATCCGCGGGAAGCGATCCTACTTGCCGATCAACTGGTGCTGCTCGCGCCGCGCCCGACCCATGTCGTGGCGATGGTGCCGATCGCGATCCCGCAAGCAAAGCGCGATGCGCCCATGGTCGAGGAAATCTACGCCGACCTGCTTAAGCGCTATCCGGCAAATTTCGCCACCGGCTGAGCCTCAAGCCGCGGCGGCGGCGGCCTTTCGCTGCTGGATGCCGAAGGACGGATCGTACGCCCACACCGAAAGCCCAAGGAATACCAGTAGGCACCCCGTCACTACGGCGAGTGCCTCCCAGTTCACTTCGAGATAGAGGGCAAAGCGGATCAGCTCGACGGCATAGGTGAACGGGTTGTAGATGCAAATGTAATAGAGCCACAGGCTACCTTCGCGCATCTTCCATAACGGATAGAGCGCGGAGGAGGCGAAGAACATCGGGAAGATCACGAAGTTCATGATGCCGGCGAAGTTCTCGAGCTGCTTGATGGTCGAGGACACGAGCATGCCGAGCGCCCCGAACATCATGCCGGTCAGGATCAGTGCCGGGAGTGCCGTAAGGTAGCCCCAAGGCGGCAGCTCGACGCCGCAGAAATAAGCGACAAGCAGGAAGACATAGACCTGGAAGAGGGACACGACCACGCCGGCGAACAGACGCGACACCAGCAGGAACCAGCGCGGCAGCGGCGTGGTCAGCAGCACGCGCATGGAGCCCATCTCGCGGTCATAGACCATCGACAGCGAGGTCTGCATGCCATTGAACAGCTGGATCATGCCGAGCAGGCCAGGCGTGATGTAGACGTCATAGGTGATGTAGGTCTGATAGGGCGGGATGATCGAAATACCGAGGGCGGCGCGGAAGCCAGCAGCAAAAATAATGAGCCAGATCAATGGCCTGACCAGCGCGGCAAAAAAACGCTCACGCTGCTGGAGGAAGCGGAGCAATTCCCGCCAGACAATGCCGTTGAAGGCGCGGACATAGTGCATCGGCTTCATGCGGCAATGTCCTCCTCGGTATCGCCGCCGATCAAAAGCCGGAAGGCGCCGCCGAGATCGCCGGCACCAGTTTCCGCCACCACGTCCTTCGTGGTTCCGCGCGCCACGATGCGCCCGCGCGTCAGCACCAGCAAATCATCGTCAGGCTCGACTTCGTCGAAGAGATGCGTCGCCCACAACACGCCGATATGGTCGGCGCGGGCAAGCGCATGGATATGCTTGACGATGGCGGTGCGGGTCGGCACGTCGAGCCCGATGGTCGGCTCGTCCAAGAGCAAGAGTTTCGGGCTGTGCAATATGCCCCTGGCGATCTCCACCCGCCGCCGATGCCCGCCATTCAGGTCTCGCACGCGCTCGCCGATACGCTCCTTCATAGCCAAGGCATCCAACGCCCGCGCCATGCGCTCATCGGCGTCGTTACGCTTCAGCCCGCGCAGCGCTGCGAAGTAACGCAAATTCTGCTTTACCGTGAGGTCGAGGTCGAGGGTCGGCTGCTGGAACACCACACCAAGCGGCTCGAGCGCCCTGCTACCCCACTCCGCCGCAGACCGGCCGACGATCTCGATGCGCCCCGTGGGAGCGTCGAACAGACGGGTGATGAGGGAGAAGAGCGTCGTCTTGCCGGCCCCGTTCGGCCCAAGCAGCGCCGTCACCTTCCCGGGAAACACCTCGAAGCTCACATCGTCGAGGGCCAGCTTAGACCCGTAATAATACGAAATATTCTTGACGGTCAGAACCGGGGTGCGGGCCAACCCCTTGGGGGCTTCCTTCTGCATGGCGGTCTTTCTTGGGAGCCAGGCTTTCTTGGGCCACAGATAGCCCCGGATCTGGCCTTCCACAACCCTCCCGTCTCATGTTCCTTGTGATCGCCCGGGCTCGGGCTTCTCGACAAAAAAAAGCCGCCCGAAGGGGCGGCCTCAATTTGGAAGGTGGTTTTTGGGTTAGAAGAAGATCACGCCACCGGCCATGAACATATCCAGATCGTCGAAGCTCTGATTGACGCTCCTAAAGTTGTGGATATCGGTGTTGGAGGTGCCGATGCGATTGGCGACGATGCCCGTATCCAGCTCCAGGTGCTGCCAGTTAAACCAAAGGTGCATCGCAGCAGAGTCAATCTCCTGCATGATGCCTGCGCCCCAACGGTTGACCGTCGAGTCGGTAAGAAAAGCACTCTGATTATTGAAGCAGACGCCCCCACCGCCAAATGGCGTTGTGGCGTTCGGAGTGGTACCGGCAAACGCCCCTGCCCCGCAGAGATCGACCCCGGCTAGCGAAGAGAACTGGTTCATATACTGACCGCCCTCGCCCCATATCACGGTCGCACCCGCCGGCCACCAGGTCCGCTTGATACCAGCCTTAACGAACCAGACATTGCTCTCGTTGGCGTCATTGCCAAACTGAATACCGACGTTGCCTTGACCGGCGTGAATAAGGCTAACATCCGTCCCGTTGTTTTCCTCATGCTGGTACAAGCCATACGCCCACAGGCCAGACGGCACGTGCAGGATCGAGGCGCCAACCTGAGCAACGTTGCGGTCCATGCGGAAATCTTGGAACGGGGCGCCACCGCCACCAAGGATGACGCCAGCGCCATTACCGCTCGAGCTGAAGCAGTTTGCACGGTTTGCACGGCCTGGGTTGCCCGCAGTGGTACAACCCTCGTCCGTGGCTTGTGAAA
>Ga0164303_10000323_pt1 | contig 10652 bp, 10 predicted proteins | sample Whisoiple_207_MG_FD_109715 | JGI IMG/M metagenome (GOLD analysis project Ga0164303, IMG submission 109715) | Soil microbial communities amended with pyrogenic organic matter from upstate New York, USA - Whitman soil sample_207_MG | ecosystem: Environmental > Terrestrial > Soil > Agricultural...
AGGCTGCATCGCCCGAAACCTCTACAACCAAGACGAGCAGAGCTAAGGGACATAGCCTCGGACTTTACCCTTCCTTACGCAAAAGATCTAGGATGGTGCGGCTTGGGAACCCATCGACCGGCAAGCCATTGGAGCGTTGAAAGGACTTCACCGCTTCGAGCGTCGCCGGTCCGATGACGCCGTCGGCGTCGCCGGCGAGAAGGCCCTTGGCCATCAGCAACTTTTGCAGCTCGACGCGCTGGTCCAGCGCGAGATGATTCGCGTCCGTTGGCCAAGGATGCACGAAAGGCCCAGAGCCCTTCAGCCGGTCGGACAAGTGGCCAACCCCCAAAGCGTACGACGTGGACACATTGTAGTGGAGGATCGAGCGGAAATTATTGAGCACCAGAAAGGCCGGGCCGTTGGTGCCCGCCGGTGCCAACAGGCTTGCCTTGTCACCTGGACGCGGAAATGGCTCGCCGCCAACCCGCGTGAACCCTAGCTTCTGCCAATCGGCGAGACGCTTCAGCGTCTTGTCGCTGACCTTCTTTGGATTGAACCCCTTGGGCAGGGTCACTTCGTAGCCCCAGGTCTGGCCAGGCTGCCAATTCGCGTGCCTGAGATAGCTTGCCGTCGAGGCAAGCGCGTCGGGCACGTCGCTCCAGATGTTGCGCTTGCCGTCGCCGTCATAGTCCACGGCGAACATTTGATAGGTGGTAGGAATGAATTGCGTGTGGCCCATGGCGCCCGCCCACGACCCATTCATCTTGTCGACGGCAATGTCGCCATGTTGCACGATCTTGAGCGCCACGATGAGCTGCTGGCGAGCGAACGTCACCTTGGTGTTGTAATAAGCAAGCGTCGCCAGCGACCGGATTACATTCATGTCGCCGGGCTGCGTGCCGTAGTTCGACTCGACGCCCCAGATGGCGACGAGAATGGTGCGTTCGACGCCGTAGCGCTTCTCGAGGCGGTCGAGCAGGTCCTTGTTCTGCTCGAGCATCTGCTTGCCGGTAGTGATGCGCTTCTCGGAGACCACGCGGTCGATATACTCGCCGATCGGCTTCACATATTCAGGCTGGAAGTTCGCGGCCTCGATCACCTTTGGATCCGGCGTCAGGTCCTTGAATGCCTTGTCGTAGGTCGCCCGCGTGATGCCTGCGGCTTTCGCCGTCGGCCAGAATTTCTCGACCCATTGGGCGAAAGTCTGGGTGGCGGCCTCGGCGCGCTCGGGCAGGCTCGCGGCGGAGAACGCCGCAAGCCCGAGCAGGAAAAGCGTCAATGTGAGAGTCCGGGCGATTCGCATGGGCGGAACTTAGCAACCCCTACGGGCAAAACCTAGGCGCGGAAACCCCTTATTGCCGCGTGGCGCTGGCTTCTTTCATGACCGCGTCAACCAGTCGCTGGCTCGGATAGCAGGTGAGCGGCAGGCCAAGCCTCTTTTCGGTGACGCCGATGGCGGCGCGGGTCTTGAAGCCGGCGAGCCCGTCGACTTTGCCCACGTCATGGCCTTGCGCCACGAGCACCCCCTGGAAGCGCTGGATGCGGTCGCGCGGCAGCCGCTCGACCGGCTGCCAGATACCGTCGAACTTCGCCGGCGCGTTGGACACGATCATATCGGCAACGTGCCCGACGAAAATCGCGTAGACGTCGGAGTTGTTGTAGAGCTTCAGCACCGAGAAATTATCGGTGGCGAGGAAGGCCGGACCTTTGAGGCCCGCCGGCAGCACGAGGAAGGCAGAGTCGGCGAGCGCACCTTGTGGGAAGGCCTGGTTGCGAACGCGGGCCACGCCAAGCTTCATCCACTCGGAGATTGGCCGCGCCTTGTCTGGTCCTTGCAGCGTGCAATCGAACCCTTGCGGTAATTTCACCTCATAGCCCCAGCTCTTGGCGCCGTCCCAGCCTTGCGACTTCAGCGAGTTCGCGGTGGAGGCGAGAGAATCGGCGATCGAGTTCCAGATGTCGCGCTTGCCATCGCCATCGCCATCGACGGCGTAATTTTCGAAATCCTTAGGCATGAACTGAGTGTAGCCCATGGCGCCGGCCCACGAGCTTTTCATCTGAGCGCGCGTCGCGTGCCCCTCCTGCACGATCTTGAGTGCAACGATGAGCTGATCGCGAAACTCATCTGGCCGCTGCCCCATGAAGGCTTGGGTCGCAAGCGTGCTGATCGCGTCATAGGGGGCGTCGATCTTGCCGAACCCGGTCTCCCTCCCCCAGATCGCGACGACGACGCTTGCCGGCACGTCGTATTTTTTCTGGATGGCAGCGAGGGTCGGGCCCAATTCGCTGATCTTGGCGCGGCCCGTGGCCGAGAGTGCGGTGAGTGTGCCATCCTTGAAATAGAAGACCGGGGCGTCGAATTCTGCCTGGTGTTTCGGTGCCGTGGCTTGCGCCAGCGATTGCGGCAGGCGCGGACCGCCGGGCGCAGCGGGGTCCGGCAGAACGAGTTGCGGCAGCGACCAATTGAGCTTGAGCCCCTTGAGATTGGCCTCGAAGGTGGCGCGGCTGACGCCGGCAGCTTGTGCATCTGGCCAAACAGCCTCGAGCCAATGTGCGAAGCGATCCTCCACGGCGCGCTTATAGGTGGCAATCTCCGCGTCGTCTGCGGCCGGGGCCGGGAGCGGTGCAAGCGTCAGGACCGCCAGAAGGACGGTGAGCACCGTTGCCAAACCTAATGCTGCACGCGCCATCGACACCCTCCTAGCGGCCCTGCAATTTGGCGCAACCGGGGCAGATTGTGGGCAGGGCTTTTGGCGCTTAAAAGGCAGAAGTTGCCCTCCTCTGGCGAATTAACCTGACGAGATGCGGCAGTTGCAATTCGACGCTCGCTGTCGGAAAGAGGTCGGCGGCCTTGAGTCTGAGGCCCCCTAACTTTGCCAGAGGACCTGAATGGCTCTTCCAGTACGCAAGGCCGTGTTTCCCGTCGCGGGCCTCGGCACCCGTTTTCTACCCGCGAGCAAGGCCGTCCCCAAGGAGATGCTGACCGTGGTCGACCGGCCGCTGATCCAGCATGTGGTCGACGAGGCAAGGGCCGCGGGCATCGAGCACTTCATCTTCGTCACCGGGCGGAACAAGGGCGCGATCGAGGATCATTTCGACCGGCAGCCTGAGCTCGAGCAGGCGCTCGCCGCGCGCGGCAAGCAAGCAGAGCTCGAGGCGTTGATCCGCGATCTCCCCGCCCCGGGGGAGACGAGCTTTGTGCGCCAGCAAGAGCCGCTTGGCCTTGGCCACGCCGTGTGGTGCGCGCGCGAGCTGGTCGGCCGCGAGCCCTTCGCGCTTCTACTTCCCGACGTTCTGGTGCAGAGCACAGGCAAAGTGTGCCTCGCGCAGATGCTTGATGTGTATCGGACCCACGGCGGCAATATCATCGCGGTCGAGCCGGTGCCCGAAAGCCAGCTCCAGAATTATGGCGTGGTGAGCGTTGGCGAAGGGGTGGGCGGGGGCGACCGCGTGTTCCCCACTCACGGCATGGTGGAGAAGCCGAAGCCAGGGACCGCGCCCTCCAACTTCACCATTCTCGGCCGCTATATCTTGCAGCCTGAGATCTTCGACATGCTCGACGCCAAGGAGACCGGGGCTGGCGGCGAGATCCAGATCACGGACGCCATGATCAGGCTGATCGAGACGCAACCTTTCTTCGCATTCAGATATGAGGGCCGGAGCTTCGATTGTGGCTCCAAGCTCGGCTTCCTGCTCGCCAACGTGGCCTATGCGCTCAAGCGCCCCGAGCTCGGCAAGGCCCTCGCCACCGAGCTGAAAAAGCTGATTTGAAATCCACGGACCGAGCACCGTCCCTCCCCTGCAAGGAAAGGGTGCGGCGCGCGTTCAGCTTTGCGTTCCTCCGGAGGATGAATGAATGCCTTCCCAAGCCGAAGGCATTTGGTGAAGCGATTTCGCGGTTCTTTCATTGCTTTTAGTCAAGTCTGGTGCCTGTTCGCTCCCCTATAGAGTGGCACTATGGCGGCCCGGCTCAAGGCCCTGGGACGATCGCAAGACACCCGTGGTCAAGCTTGCAGGACGGATTCCTGCTGGCTATGGCCATGATAGTCACGATACTCCTCACGTTAGAGTGCGACCTCTTCAGTTTTGTCGCCGAGTTGTCTGAGGCACAGGGCAAGATATCGCTCGCAGAAGCGATATTTCTCACCGCTCTCCTAGCGCTTTGTATCGTCGCCTTCGTCATTCGTAGGTCGCGCGAGGAGCGACGTGACGTTGTGCGCCAGGTCACCGATAAAATCCGGCTGCAGGAGTTCAAGCGAGAGGCATCGCAGGATTCGTTGACGAGTCTGGCAAACCGTCGCTCGATACTGGACGCATTGAATGCAGCGACTGCTTCGCCATCTTCCGTTGTTGCCTTTCCCTTGATAGACCTCAACGATTTCACGATGGCGATAGATCCAAAAAAAATCCGCGAAATTGCTCGTGTATGCGCGACACTCGCCAAGCGCGCTCCGACCGCTGAAGAACAGACATCTCTGCCAATCTCGTTTTGAAGTGGATCAGCATTGCTCTCGATGGAGAGACGCGTCTCGCGATTGACCGCTTCGACGACGACGGCGGTGCACCTGATGTCAGCGTTGCCGCAGAAGGTCTTGTGGCACAAAGCGGAAATCCATGCCGCCCGCGAAAACCCCGATACCAGCATAGCTTCTGCTGCTGAAATCCGTAGTTCTCAACGCTTTGCCGCCGTTGATTGCAGGCGCTGCAAGGGACTAAAGTCAAACGAGTCGCCCGCCCTGCCCTGCTACGAATCGGCTCATCGCAAGAGCCCGCAGGGCAGCCGATCTGTGCTACTGTAGAGACACGGGACAGGCGGGGAACGAGGGTCATGGCTTTAGGCCTCAAACGCGACCGTTTTCCGGAGAGCGACGCACGCGAATCGATCGCGTCCGCTGCGCGCACCATTCAGCTCGAAATCGAAGGTCTGCGCGCCGTCGAGACGGCGCTCAATGTGGATCTCGTCGACGGTTTCGCCGAAGCGCTTGCCATCCTTCGCACCTGCCGCGGCCGCGTGATCGTCACCGGTATGGGCAAGAGCGGTCACATCGGCATGAAGGTTGCTGGCACGCTGTCCTCCACCGGCACACCGGCTTCATTCGTGCATCCGAGCGAGGCAAGCCACGGCGACCTCGGCATGATCACGCGCAACGACGTGATCCTCGCCTTCTCTTGGTCCGGCGAGACCGTCGAGCTCGGCAATCTCGTGTCCTATTCGCGCAGATTCGCGGTGCCGCTCATTGCTGTCACGTCGAACGCGGAAAGCACACTCGCCAAGGCAGCAGAAGTGGTGCTGACCCTTCCCAACAGCAAGGAAGCCTGCCCGCACGGTCTTGCCCCCACCACGTCCACCATGATGCAGCTTGCGGTCGGCGATTGCCTCGCCGTCGCACTGCTCGAGAGCAAGGGCTTCACGGCACGTGACTTCAAGGTCCTGCATCCCGGCGGCCAGCTCGGCGCCAGGCTCAAGGTCGTCGGCGATCTTATGCATAAGGGCGATCGCCTGCCGCTGACAGCGGGCGACATGCCGATGGCGGAAGCCATCGTGGTCATGACCGAGAAGGCGTTTGGCTGTCTCGGCGTGGTCGACCAGGATGGCCTGCTTGCCGGGATCATCACCGATGGCGATTTGCGGCGGCATATGGGCAACGGGCTGCTCGAGCGCCGCACCGGCGAAATCATGACCGCGGGGCCGAAGACGGTGTCGCCGGACCTTCTGGCGAGCGCCGCGCTCGAGATCGTCAATTCCTCGAGCATCACCGCCCTGTTCGTGGTTGAGGACGGCCGCCCGGTGGGCATCATCCACATCCACGACCTGCTCCGCGCGGGCGTCGCCTAACTTGCCGCAGCTTCAGCGGGAACAGACCGGCGCACGCGTGAGAATGAGCGCGGCGTCCGGCATTACGCCGCTCTCAGCGTCCACTTTTGCCAAGGCACTGGTGATCGCCGCGTAGTAATAATGCATGGCGACCTTGATGGCGTAGACGAACAGGATATGCGGCTCAAACCCCCGAGCGCGCACGATGCGAGCGAGCTGCCGCCGGTACTTGTGCTTAAGCGCCACGCTGTCCACCGCGCAACAGGCGCCAAGCGACGACGCTGAACTTGAGGTAGTTGCCGAGGGCGCGCGTCGCCCATGCGAAGCGGTGATGCTCCCAATAGGGCAGCTCGTGGACCGCGAAGTCAAACGTTCCGTCGATGAACAGCGCGTCAAGGCGCTCGAAATAGGCATCTGCCACGTAGATCGCCTGCGTCACACCGACAAATCCGTCACGCAGCTATTCGCGCGACATGCGGAGCGGCACGACGTTGGTGCCATAGCGATCACTCGCGTCGTCGTCGTTCAGCCGCCCTGCCTGCCTTAGCCGGTCATAGAGGGGCGTCGCCGGGATGGCGTGCAGTAGCCTGCCCAAGGCATTGGCGATGCGCGCGGATAAGCGCGCTGCTGACGCCAATCAATAATGTCGCGCAGGATCAGCTTGATCGCCCTTTTGTTGCCGATGAGATTGTCGTGAGACCGGCACGGGCGAATGCCTCGAGCTCAGCCGGAACTTGCGCGCTGGTCTTGAGCCCTGGGCGCCGCCCAAAGGGAGGGTCGCAGAACTCACAGGTGAACGGGCAGCCCCGCAAAATTTGCATGCTGCCGAACATGTAGCGATCGGTCTTCAACAGGTCGATGCGTGGAAGCGGCAAGTGCGTCAGATCGGTCTTGTCCTCCTGGACATACCGGCTCTTGTGGCAGCCCCTCTCTCAGTCGCGCAAGAATTGCGGCCAGGTCTCGTCCGCCTCGCCCACGATACCGAACGACCTGACCCTCTCAAGGATCTCGCGCATCCTGCGGCGCTGGATGCTCATCCCCGTGAGGCACACAAGGTCAGCCCGCGCTAACGCGCAAAATCGATATCCTCGACGTTTTCGTCGATCAGCGTAACCTCGTGATGGTCGGGAACAAGGGCGGCAAGCAAAGCGACGCAGGCGACCGGCAGGTTCGCGCGCTTCCCCAACAGGCCGATGCAGTGCTCCATGCCCCAAAAGGAGATGTCGAAACGGGGATTGATGATGACGATGTCGGCCATGATCGCCTACTGGCGAGAGCTTACCGCGAAAATATGGCCGCTTCGGCCCGCCTGGAACCACCTCGCTTCGATGCTTTTTATAGTTCTTCGCCCTTGGGAGGGATGAGATTTGACCGCGAAATCGGTTGACGTTCTCGTGATTGGCGGCGGCATTCATGGCGCCGCCGTCGCCCGTGACGCCGCCGGCCGTGGGCTGAAAGTGATGCTGGTCGAGAAGGGCGACTATGCCTCTGCCACCTCTTCCGCCTCGTCCAAGCTGATCCATGGTGGTTTGCGCTATCTCGAGCAACTTGAGCTTGCGCTGGTGTGTGAATCCCTGGTGGAACGGGCCGGCCTGCTCAAGACCGCGCCGCATCTCGTCGAGCCTGTCCGCTTCCTCCTGCCGATCTATGGCTGGCAGAAGCGTCCGGCCCTTCTGCTCTATGCTGGTCTTGCCCTGTACGATCTTCTGTCGATCGGCGATGGACTGCCGCCAAGCGGACGCCTGAAGACGCAAGAAATCGCCGAGCTTCCGAGGCTCCGTCGCGAGAACCTCGACGCCGTGCTGCACTATTATGACTGCCAGACCGATGATGCGCGTTTGGTTCTCGCCGTGCTGCTCGATGCGCGCGCCCGTGGCGCCGATATTCTGAACCGGCGTGCGGTCACCGCCATCGAGCCACTCGCCAACGGCTATGCGATCGAGCTTGACGAGCGCGGTGTGAAGCGCCGGGTCGATGCGCGCTTCATCGTCAATGCGGCCGGCCCCTTCGTCGCTGCGGTGGACGCCATGAGCAGCATCGCTCCGCCGCCCCGCGCGATACGGCTCATCCGCGGCAGTCATATCGTGCTGAAAATGCCTCAGCCCCCGCGGGCCGACGCCTATACCTTACAGGACACCGAAGATCGCGTGATCTTTGTGCTGCCTTGGCTCGAAGGGCGTTTCCTGATTGTCGGCACCACCGAAGTGACGCAACAAGGCGACCCGGGAGCCGCGGCATGTTCCGTGCAAGAGCAGGCCTATCTGCTCGATGCCTACAACCGCTACTTCACTGGCTCCGACGGCCCCGCCAGAGTCGCGGACGTGGTATGGAGCTTCGCGGGCGTGCGCGTATTGCGGGACCATGGCGAGCGGAAGCCGAGCCGCTTGACCAGGCGCCCGGCGCTTGCCAGCGTAGCCAACGGAACCGGCGGCTTCGTTACCCTGTATGGCGGTAAGCTTACCACGCATCGTGCCTTCGCCGAGGACGTGCTGAAGACGCTGCAAAAACTAGGTGTAAAAACGGGAGGTCCCTGGACCAAGGACGTTCCGCTTTATGGCGGTGGCGCATCGCGGGCGGCGCTTCTCTCGCTCGTCGCCCGAGGCCCACGAGCCCTTTCCCGTGAAACCTGCCATCGCTGGGCCTTCACCTATGGCGACCAGATCGAGAGGCTCTACGAGAAGGTGTTGCGCGATCCGAACCTTGCGCAGGAGATCGCTACTGGCGTGACACCGGCCGAGCTGATTCATGTCGCCGAGGTCGAGGACGCCATGACCGGAGAGGACTTTCTGCTCCGCCGAACCAAGCTTCATCTGCTGCTCGAAGAGGCTGAGCGCGAGGCGGTTCGCCACTGGTTCGACCGCGCCAACTGATCTTTGTACGTGTAAATATCTATTACAATTTTAAGGAGAGATACACGCCGGTCATGCGAAGGATGAAATTCACCTTGCACAAGGGCAAACGGCCGAAATCTTGCTGGGCTTGCTTGAGTCGCTGGGCGAGTAACGACATGGTCGTGCGACAGATGGCCGATGTAGGTTTCACCGAGGTCGAAGTGACGGGCGATGGCCGCAAGCGAGGCCAACGCGCTTTGGCCGCTCGAGGACGCGACCGCGAACATCCCGCAGATCAAGAGGATCGTCGAGATGGCCGCGCAGGATGCGAGCCGCAAATATCCGTCTAAGCGGCTGGCGCCACCTTCAGCAACGTCCCGTCACAGCCGAGCACCTTCACCCTCGTGCCCTTCGGCAGCTCGGGCCCTTCCACGCGCCAGATCGAGTCCCCAATCTTCACGCTGCCGCGGCCGTTCACGATCGGATCGACGAGATCGTAGGACTGGCCGATATGCTGGACGGCGCGCTCGTTGAGGAGCGGGCGCTCACTTTCGAGCGGATGCTTGCGCAGATATTTCAGGGCGAGCAGCACCGCTGCCAGCGACAAGAGGCAGAACCACACGAGCTGCCACTGCCAGCTGATGTCGAAGGCAAAGGCTAGGATGCCGGTGACGGTGGCAGCCATTCCGAACCACATCAGAAAAATACCGGGCGACATCACCTCGAGCGCGAACAGGATCGCGGCAAGGATCATCCAGCTCCAGGGTCCGAGCGTAAAGCTGCTCATGTAAGCGGCTCCCTACACCGAAGGGATAGCACCGCTCGGGCGAACGCGCGGCGTCGTGGGCGCAGGCTGCCGGTCCGCAGGAGGCGAGGCTGAATTGCCGCCACGGTCGCCGAAGGCCTCGCGCGCGATCTCGACGACGCCCGCGACCGCGCCGATCACCGAGGTGGCTTCGATCGGCAGGATCAGCACCTTCTGGTTCTTCGCTTCAGCCAGAGCCTTGAGCGCCCCGACATAGTTGTTGGCGACGAAATAGTTAATCGCCTGCACATTGCCTTTGCTGATCGCAGCGCTGACCACCTCGGTCGCCTTGGCTTCCGCTTCCGCCGAGCGCTCGCGCGCCTCGGCATCGCGATAGGCAGCCTCGCGGCGCCCCTCGGCGGCGAGAATCTGGGCCCGCTTGGCGCCTTCGGCCGTTAGAATCGCCGCTTGCCGCTCGCCCTCGGCAACCAGGATAGCAGCTCGCTTGTCGCGCTCCGCCTTCATCTGCCGCGCCATCGAATCGACCAGGTCACGCGGCGGCTCGATGTCCTTGATCTCGATGCGGGTGACCTTGACGCCCCAATTGTGCGTAGCGTCGTCAACCACCTTGAGCAAGCGGTGGTTGATCTCATCACGCTGGGAGAGAAGCTCGTCCAGATCCATGGAGCCCATCACCGTGCGGATATTAGTCATGGTGAGATTGAGGATGGCGGTCTCGAGATGCGTGACCTCGTAGCTTGCCTGCGCCGCGTCGAGCACCTGGTAAAATGCGATGCCGTCGACCTTCACCATGGCGTTGTCCTTGGTGATCACCTCCTGGCTCGGCACCTCGACCACCTGCTCCATCATATTGAGCTTCCGCCCGACGCGGTCGATGAAGGGAATGATCAGGGTGAGGCCGGGGCGGAGCGTGCGCGTGTAGCGGCCGAAACGCTCCACCGTATAGTTCCAGCCTTGGGGCACGACTTTGACGCCAGCCGCGAGTATGGCGATGAACAGAACGAGCAGGACAAGGACGAAGATATTGAAGCCGAGCATGGCACCCTCCTAGAGGTGTCGGCGAGCGTGTTGTGGCTGGCTACAGGAACTCGGCCTTCCATCGGCAGCCGATAGATGGGTGCGCGGTCCCGTGAATTTAAGGGTCCTTTGGCGCATTGGAGGGTACCGGCGAAAGCAGCTTCGCGATTTCATTGGCCGCGACGCGGGCGGCCGCATCGGCAGCGGCGCCCCATTTCGTGTCGAGAGAACCCTTGCGCAC
>Ga0164303_10000324_pt1 | contig 10615 bp, 12 predicted proteins | sample Whisoiple_207_MG_FD_109715 | JGI IMG/M metagenome (GOLD analysis project Ga0164303, IMG submission 109715) | Soil microbial communities amended with pyrogenic organic matter from upstate New York, USA - Whitman soil sample_207_MG | ecosystem: Environmental > Terrestrial > Soil > Agricultural...
GACGAACACCTCGTCGAGATGCCATTTGTCCCCGGGCCGGGGGCGACGCCTACGCAGCTCGGCGGCGTAGACCGGTCCGAACTTGGCGCACCAGCGCCGGATCGTCTCGTAGGACACCACCACGCCGCGGGCCAGCATCATCTCCTCGACCTCGCGGAAGCTGAGCGTGAACCGGAAGTACAACCAGACACAGTGGTCGATGATCTCGACCGGGTAGCGGTGGCGCTTGTACGAGGGGGCTGCACTTGTCACCCCCGGATCATCCCAGCACACCGGGTGCCGTCTTAAACGTGACAACGCCCCTAGCGGTTCGCAGTCCGCGAATAACACTATCCGATCTTGATCGAGCGAGCGGTGGGTTAATACTCGATGAAAGTCACCGTCTCATCGAGTGGTGCCCGCGCGTTACGGACGTAGCGCACTGTGGTGTCCTCGTACCCGATCGACATGCCACAGAATAGGATGAGCTCATCCGGCGGTGACACGATCTCCGCGACGGTCTTGCGAACCTGCGACCACGCCATCTGCGGGCAGCTGTGCAACCCTTCAGCGCGAAGCAGCAGCATGACGGTCTGCAGATACATGCCGAGGTCGGACCATTGGGGCAGACCAAGGTCGCGGTCGATGTAGCAGAACAGGGCGGCGGGCGCGCCGAAGCAGTCCCAGTTGGCGATGGCGGCTCTCTGGCGCGCCTCCCAGTCCTCACGCTCAATGCCGAGTGCGCTGTAACGGTCCTTGCCGAACGCGGCGCGGCGGTCGCCGTACGGGGACTTCAGTACGGGCGGGTACATCACGAACTCCCGCTCGTCCCACGGGTCGCCTGCGGCCACGCGCTCGGTGGCAAGGCACTTGAGTTGCGCCAGCGGTACGCCGGTCACCACATAGATGTTCCACGGCTGGAGGTTCGATCCGGACGGCGACCAGGCTGCGGCGGACAACACGCGCTCCAGCACCTCCCTGGAAACGGGCTCGTCGGTGAATCCACGTACCGCCCGTCGGCTCGTCACTGCCTCATAAGCGTCCACCATTGTCCACCTTCCTCTTGAGTAACCGTTCCGAACTCTTGAATTCAGTCTGGAGGTCGACGTTGGCGAGCGAACCCTTGGAAGTTCCTAGTCACTCGTGGACTACGTAGTGGGTCCAGGCTGGGCGTCGGGATGAGTTCGTGGTGATCGATCCGTTCTGGCCGTCAGGGCGGTGGCACAGATCCACAAGCCGCCCGGTCAGGCACGTGAGGAGTAGGACATGACCAAGGCTGAACAACAGATCGCAACCTCCGTCCTTGTCATCGGCACCGGGGGATCCGGGCTGCGCGCGGCGATCGAACTCGCTGAGCGAGGAATCGGCGTCCTCGTGGTTGGCAAGCGGCCCAAGACCGACGCGCACACCACGTTGGCTGCCGGTGGCATCAACGCAGCGTTGGCCACCATGGATGCGGAGGACACCTGGCAGCAGCACGCGGCCGACACGCTCACGGAGAGCTATCTGCTTGCCGACCCCGTGACGGTGCAGATGGTCACCGAGGGTGCGGCGGAATCTATCAGGGATCTGGAGCGCTACGGCATGGCGTTCGCCCGTGAAACGGACGGGCGCATCTCCCAACGCTTCTTCGGCGCACACACGTTCCGGCGCACCGCATTCGCCGGCGACTACACCGGCCTGGAACTGCAGCGCACACTTATCAGGAGGACAGCACAGCTCGCCATTCCCATTCTCGACTCGGTCTTCGTCACCAAACTGCTCGTCCGCGACAATGTCGTCTTCGGTGCGTACGGCTTTGACCTTCACAACGGCACCCGCTACACCATCCACTCGGATGCCGTCATCCTCGCCGCCGGTGGGCACACTCGGATTTGGCGACGCACGTCGTCTCGTCGCGACGAAAACACCGGTGATTCTTTTCGTTTGGCGGTCGAAGCGGGCGGGCGGATCCGCGATCCGGAGCTGGTCCAGTTCCACCCGTCGGGGCTGATCGAACCCGAAGACTCGGCGGGCACCCTGGTGTCTGAAGCCGCCCGCGGCGAGGGCGGAATCCTGCGCAACGACCTTGGTGAACGCTTCATGAAACGCTATGACCCCGAGCGAATGGAACTGTCGACCCGTGACCGCGTCGCGCTCGCCGCCTACACCGAGATCAAGGAGGGCCGCGGCACACCCCGTGGAGGGGTGTGGCTGGACGTCTCGCACCTGCCGCGGACACAGATCATGGAGCGCCTGCCGCGCGTCTATCAGACGCTGATGGACCTACAATTGCTCGACATCACCACCACACCAATCGAAATCGCTCCGACGGCGCACTACTCGATGGGCGGGGTATGGGTTCGCCCTGAAGATCACAGCACCGACGTGGAAGGCTTGTACGCAATCGGAGAAGCGTCGAGCGGACTGCACGGGGCCAACCGCCTCGGCGGAAACTCTCTGATCGAACTGCTCGTCTACGGCAGGATCGTCGGTAGAGCAGCCGCCGCGTACTCGGCTCATCTCGGTGCTCAACAACGTTCTCACGCAGCGCTTTCCGCTGCTAGGGACGAAGTCGACAAGGTCCTGGCCACCAACGGTCCGGAAAACGTCCGCTTCCTTCAACGGGCGCTTCGCAACGACATGACCGAGCACGCCGGCGTCGTGCGTGACGAGGCAGGTCTACTCGAGGGGCTGCGCAAGCTCGCCGAAATCGAGCTGCGGCTTACCGATGTCGGCGTCCACCCGGACATTGCCGGGTTCTACGACCTCGCACACGCATTCGACCTCAAAGCCAGCGTGATTGCGGCGCGGGCCACGCTCGAGGCGGCACTGGAACGTCGCGAAACGCGCGGCTGCCACAATCGCTCCGACTATCCGCAACTTGACGAACGGCTCAAGGTCAACCTGGTGTGGTCAGGTCCCGGCCGCATCGAACACGAAGCAATTCACGATATCCCGCAGGACATTTCGGCGCGGATGCGAGAAGTGTCCAGCCACGGCAAACTCGTCGAATAGGCTAGCTCGCCCTCAAAGACGCCATCGCCTCGGTTGACGCGGTGCTGTTCGTTACCCCCGAGTACAACCGCGGCATCCCCGGCAGCCTAAAGAATGCGATTGACTGGGCACGCCGCCCATACGGAACGAACTCATTGACTCGCAAGCCGTCGGCGGTGATCGGCGCCTCACCCGGCAAAATCGGAACCGCACTCGCCCAACAGCAGAATGTGCGCAGCGCGCTGAGCTTCTGCAACTCGCCACAGATGGGCGCGCCCGAGGCCTACATCCAATTCACTCCCGGGCTGATCACCGACGACGGTGAAGTCACCGATAAGTCGACCGAGCAATTCCTGCGCGACTCATCGAAGCGTTCGGCGTCTTCATCACCCCTGTCGTCACGGTACTGCCACGCGAGGGCTGATACCCGCAACAAGGGCTTCGCAGCTCAACTCTTCGAACACGCGAAAGACGGTGCGGGATCGCCCCTTTGGTTGCTCGGCCTTTATACGGGTTGTGCTATGAGAGTGCGGAAGACGACGTGCTAGGCGAATAGGGCATTCATTGCGTCGAAATCGCCGGATTCGATGCCGAACGGAATGGCCTACATCGGCTGTGCCACGGCCGCGACGGCGAAGGTGTCAGCACTACCACCGGCGACCGGCGGCGCCTAGCGTTATCGTATGGCCGCGGTCGGCGAGCTGGTTCGGTCGACGTCGGGGCAGCGCACGGTCTGGCCGTCGCCGCGCCGCCCCCGACAATCCTATTGCGGCTGTGGCAATCGTGGTGGGCAGCATCGGTCGGGATTGGCCCGCTGGTGCCGTCGGTACTCGCCGATATGCACCGTCGGCACGAGCTGCCCCGGCGCAGGCGAATAAGCGCGGCAGATCGGGCCTCGCGCAGCAATCTTGATACTGTTGGCGCCGTCGCAAGCTCGTCAACGGCGGCTCACCGTATCCGGGCAGGAATACGGAGGACTGATGACACATCAAGTGGCACAGCGGGATCGGCTCGCGCGTCTTAGCGGTGCGGGTGTGTCGATCTGGCTGGATGATTTGGGGCGCCGGCGGCTACGCGACGGGAAACCTGGGTCGGTTGGTGACCGAGCGGCACGTGGTGGGGGTGACCACCACCCCCACGATCTTCGCCAGGGCCATCACCGGCAGCGACGCCTGCGACGAGCAATTGCGCGATTTGGCGCTGCGCAAGGTCGGGGTCGAGGAGGCACTGCGGTCGCTGACCACCGCCGACGTGCGGGAGGCCTGCGACGGGCTGCGCCCGGTGTTCGAGGCCGGCATGGCACGCGCCCATCGGGCCGGCCGCGAACTCACCCGGATTGCGGCGGTCGCCTCGGTGTTCGTCTCGCGCATCGACACCGAAATCGATGCGCGCCTCGACACGATCGGCACCGCGCAAGCGGCGGCGCTGCGCGGTCGGGCCGCCCTGGCCAACCCGCGCCTGGCCTATCAGCGGTACGAACAGATGGCCGAGGATCCGCGCTGGCAGCCGCTGGCCGACACCGGTGCCCGCCCGCAACGCCCGCTGTGTGCCGAGACCGGGGTGAAAGACCCCGCCTACCCCGACACCCGTTACGTCACCGAGCTCGTCGCCCCCGGCGTGGTCAACACCATGCCACAGGCAACGCTCGACGCCGTGGCCGACCATGGCGAGATCCCCGACAACAGCATTACCGGCACCTTCGAGGACGCCCGTCGGGTGCTGAATGATCTTGCCGCCGTGGGCATCGACTACGACGAGGTCATGCAGACCCTCGAAGACCAGGGCGTGACCGCCTTCGACGCCAGCTGGGATCAGATGGCCGCCCCGCTGCGCGAGGCCCTCATCCGCTAATGGTTGGCGATGATGTCGAGCGATGACGGGTTCGCAGTCGACGCTTCAATGTCGCAGGGGTGCATCGGATTAGCTCGCAATCCGGGCGAAGTAGTCGGCGATGGCGTTGGTGTCGTCGAGGGGTGCTGATGGCGCCGACGTAGCCGTCGGGTCGGACAGCTAAGCGGCCGCCGTTGTTGAGGCCGAGACGGTCGGCGAGCACCCCGTCCGGGTCGGCGATGACGGGAACACCGAGCTCGCCTACAACCTCGAGCTGCACGAACGCGTTGTGGAGCCGATGGTTCAGCACTTCACAACGGTGATTCCGAGCCGCTGCGAAGAGGCCGTAAGTCGGTGGTCGACGTTCGTGACCCACCCAGACGTTCCCGACCTCATCGTTTCCCTGCGCGACGACCGCATCAGCAATGAGGAGAGGACCAGCCTTCACGAGGAATTGATCGTGGCGGCCGAGGAAGCGTTCGGCGCGCGTGTCCACTAGCAACCCGACAAATAGATCGTCTTAGTCTAGGGAACCCCGCCAATACCAGGATGCTGTCCAGGAGGGACATTTGGCGCAGGGGTCGCCTGAACTGGCGGAGTGAACAGATTGCCACCCGTGGGGTTGATGCTCTTCTCCGACGGCGACGGCGGTGCACCGGCCCCAGTCGTGGCGGGCGTTGTCGTAGTGGTGGTCGTCGTTGTCGTTTCGGGCGCTTTTTCTTCCTTGGCGCAAGCGGCCGTTATCGCGCCCATCGCGATGATCGCTGACAGGCCCGAAATGGCCACGAGGCGACGACCCAAGAGACGTGAATCCATGGTGCGGTCCTATCTATGTCCTAAGCCGGTTTATTTATTGCGATGCACTCCGGGCGGTTCTGTCGGCGCCGGGGGCGCATAAACCGGCGGCGTGAACAGGTTGCCCCCAGTGGGGTTGATGCTCTTCTCCGACGGCGACGCCGGCGGCGCGGCCGGCGAGGTCGTGGCGGGCGTTGTCGTAGTGGTGGTCGTCGTGGTCGTGGTTTCGGGCGCCTTTTCTTCCTTGGCGCAAGATGCGGTCAAACCGACCATCGCGACGATCGTTACACCTCCGGCAACAGCCGCAAGACGACGAGCCAAGCGAGATGACTCCATGTTGATTCCTATCTATATGCCCCGCGACTAGCCTATTCTTGACGAGCGGTCGTGTCCCCAACCTCGTCGTAATCATCATTGTCCGGCCACGACAGGTCCACCGATACGACCTCATCGTGTTCATCCGCCGAAATCTCTCCGGTTCCCACGTCGAGAATCCCGAGAACTATTCTCTCGTCTACCGATTCACTCATTCCCCTCGCTTGATGGAGAATCGCGACGACGGGCAATAGAATTTCGCCGGCTCCGACTTAATCGCAACCTCAATTCCTGGTGAAATCGCCGCCTTTAGCCTTTCTGTTTTGTTCTGGATTTGGGTTCCTACCCCGGTCGGCTGGCACGGCGTGGGGTGTTGATAGTTGTGGGTCGCGATTCGGGGATGTCGGAGCGCGCACGGCGGTTCCTTCGTACCTGGCGGCGTGAGGATCGTGAGCTATGAGCCGCACGTATTCGGGCGCACCTGTCGATCAGAAGGTAACGACGATCTTCTGCACGCCGGTGACCCGTGATCCGCGATGTCCGGACTGTGGTCGCCAGGGCCGCTATCGCGACGCCGTGACCCGGCCGCTGACGGATCCGCCGGTCGCCGGCTACCCGCTGGTGCTGCGGGTTGCTGTGCCCCGCTACCGCGTGTCACCGGCGATTGTGGACGGGTGGTGTTCTGTCAAGATCTGGGCAAGCTGGCGGCCCCGCGGTCGGCGACGACCGGCGATGTGCTCGGTATGTGTTGCGGCGGTTGATGAACCAGTACTTCCCCAAGGGCACCTACCTATCGGTGCACTCCGCCACCTACTTCGACCGACTATTCTCACACCCACCACAGGTCACTGTTGCAAGCGAACCTTGAATCCGCCCGGCGTGTTGTCGCAGAGAATTACGTGTCGCGGGTGGCGAGGGCGCGCACCATCGAGGCGGCGGTCGTGGAGAAGCCGGCCGAGGAGGACGACCACGGCCACGGCCATCATCATCACCGCTAAGAGCGAAGAACCGGCAAAGGCTCCCGTATCCGCTGGGGAATGGGGGCCTTCGCTTTGTCGTGCGGTGCGTTTCCATCTCGGTTCATCGGGAATAGTATCGATTAAAATCGTATTGAATAATACAGTTAGAGACGTAACGGATGACAAGGTAGGCGATCATGGACGTTTATGAGGCGGTCACAAGCCGACGGTCGGTGCGCGGATTCACCGACGAGCCTGTGCCGCAGGAGGTGCTGGAGCGGGTGCTGTCGGCCGCGGCGTGGTCGCCGTCCGGATCGAACATCCAGCCGTGGAACACCTACTTAGTGACCGGGGCGCGGCTGGCCGAGCTCAAGAAGCGCGCCGTCGAGCGCGTGGCCAACGGCGACCCATGGGACGAGCGGGAGTACGAGATGTACCCGCCCGCGATGAAGTCCCCGTACCGCGAGCGCCGATCCGCCTTCGGCAAGGAGCGCTACAGCGCACTCGGCGTTGCGCGCGAGGACACTGAGGCCCGCATGCGGGCGGCCATCGCCAACTGGGACTGCTTCGGCGCGCCCGCTGCGCTGTTCGTCTACATCGATCGTGACCTGGGCCCGGGCCAATGGGCCGACCTCGGGATGTATCTGCAAACCGTCATGCTGCTGCTGCGCGCCGAGGGGCTGCATAGCTGCCCGCAGATGGCGTGGTCGCAGGTTCGCGAGACGGTCGCGGAGGTCCTGTCACCTCCAGAAGGGCTGATCCTGTTCTGTGGCATGTCGATCGGGTACGAGGACCCCACGGTGAATTACGTCCGTACGGGCAGGGCACCGCTCGACGAGACGGTCACGTTCCTCGACGACGAGGTACTCGCTTCCAGCAAGGTCGCCTGATGATCGCCGAAGCTCCTCGGCGACCAATCGCCCCGCGCGCGACCGACCGCCCTGGGGATGCCTCGCCGTTCGCGCTCGGGTTGCTGCTGCGCCGGGCGCACTGGCGCGCAGCCGCGGTGATGACGGAGGCGCTTCGGCCGCTCGGCATCGAGTTGCGACATTTCGCCGTGCTGCTCGTCCTGGTCAACCGCGGGCCCACCGAGCAGCGGGACTTGGTCGAGGCAACGGGCTCGGACAAGGCGGGGATCATGCGGGTCGTAGACGACCTGGAGCGCAAAGGGCTGGCGGTGCGCAAGCCCGTTCCAGGGGATCGGCGGGTACGCGCGGTCGAGATCACCCCTAAGGGCCTGGACCTTTTCGACGCCGCTCACGAGCCCGCGGTGCCACTGGCTGAGCGCCTGATTTCCGTGATGGGGCCCGACGAGGCACAACAACTTAGGTATCTGCTCACCCGATTCACCTCTTCGGCCCAAGAGTAGGCGCCCCCGCATGGCGGATAAGCGGATCCAAGCGGCGCTACCGAACGATTTCCGCGCCGCGGTGTACTACATCGACGTCCAGGGATCTACCTACGCGGAAACCGCCGCGATGTTGAACATCCCACACGGCACAGTCATGTCGCGCCTGGCCCGCGGCCGGAAACGGCTGCGCGTCGCCCCGGCTCACGTCGCCGCCAATCGAGGCAACCTCGCCGTCGTCGAACGGCGCATCGCGTAGGCCGGGACCACCCTGCACGCCGACGGCGGCGGCCCCGCCAACTGAAAACACTAACGTGAGAAAGGAACGATCTATGTCGAAAAACAACGCCGGATGGGAGGACGCGTTCACAGTCCTGCAGGAAGTGCGGCCGCCGTTCATTCCGGAAAGCGCCGAAGTCAAGACCGTTGTCGCCGACCTTCCACCCGGCAGCGCGGGTTTTCCGCCGCACCGCCACTCGGGCCCGAGTTTCTATTACATGCTGGAAGGCGAGCTGCAGTTCGAGCTGGAAGGCGAGCCGCCGCGAGTCATCCGAGCCGGGGAAGCGTTCTGGGAACCCGGCGGCGACGTTACGCACTACACAAATGCCAACAACCGCGACGACATACCGTGCCGTTTCGTCGTGACGTTGGTGTCGCGGTCGAACAGCGCCATGCGTGAGTTAGTGCCATCCCGCACGTCGATGGTGATAGCGCCATCGGAAAACAATCCGATAAAGAAATCAGCGATATCGAAAAACTATGACGGATGGCAGAATGCGCTCACAGTCCTGCAGGAAGCGCGGCCGCCGTTCATCCCGGAAAGCGTACATGCCATGACGGTTGTCGTTGACTACCCGCCGGGCAGCGCGGGCTGCCCTCCACACCGCCACTCAGGCCCGGCTTTCGGTTACATGCTCGAAGGCGAGATGCTCTTCGAGATAGAAGGCGAGCCGCCGCGAGTCATCCGAGCCGGGGAAGCGTTCTGGGAACCCGGCGGCGACGTTATCCACCATTCGAACGCCAACAACCGTGACGACATGAGGTGCCGCTACACAGTCACGATGCTCGGCGCTCCGGGCCAGCCCATGCTGACCCTCGTCGACGCAGAGGAACTGGAAGCGCGCGAGCACCTGCGTGCGCCGGCCGAGTCCAATGCGCCCAGATCCTTTGTGAAGGAATGAATTCCGATGTCGAGAATCTTGCTGCAAACGACAATCCCCTAGCATCCCCACGACAGGCACATCAGCCGCTTTTCGCTGTTAGCCGACGAACTAAGGTCAGCCGACCACGAAGTGATTGCGCGAAACCGCACGAACCGAGGCGACGACGACCTAGTACTGAGTCATATCGACGAGCTCAACATCGACCAGCTGTGGCTGATGGCCGTCGACGTCGGTGACGGCCTCACCACCGCCGACGCGTACGCCATCCAGAGGTTCCGTGAGAACGGTGGTGGGGTGCTCACCGCCCGCGGTCATCATGACTTGGGTCGCTGCCTGAGCCGGCTCGGGTCGTTGGGCGTGGCCTATGAGTTCCACACCAAGACCGTCGACGCGTGGCCCAACTACCACTCCGGCGCTAGCGGCGACTATCAGCCAGTACTGGTAGAGGTACCGGTGCACGAGCTGGCGCGAACCAACCACACCGCCAGCGGACGCATCGAATGGTTCCCTGCCCACCCGCACGGGGGCTGGGTGTCGGCGAAAAGTCCGTCCGCGACCGCGATCGCGCGGGCCCGCAGCACTGCGACTGGCTCTTGCGGTCAAATGGGTTCGGTAAGGAATTGCGCCCCTTTGGATTTGGCGTCGGAGTAGAAAGCTACGATGTCGGCAACCCGCACGTTCAGAAATGACCAGATCGGATCACCAGGCTCCGGGACAGTCAGGGTGATATCGGGTTTGTCCGGGTCGGGCCGCCTGGGTTCATGATCATCCAGCCGTTGGCGACCCTAACGATGGCCGGGTTCTCCTCTAACACGACCCGACCGCCGAGGATTCCTGCGTAGAAATCGCGTGAACGAGCCACGTCGCGCACCGTCAGGAAATGCGTCAGGACCAGGCCCTGTTCGGCGGCGATGTCGATCGTCTAATACATCCCGACCGACGGCGACGAACTGCTGACATCTGCAAGTCCGTATCCGGGACCGCCCAGGCTATGCCGAGGGCGGTTGCGATAGCGTGCGGTCGCCGCTGTTAGGCGAATGCGCTGATGCCGGTGATGTCGCGCCCAACGATCAGCGGCTGGATGGTCTCGGTGCCCTCGAACGTGTGGATCGCCTCGAGGTCGACCATGTGCTTGATCACCTGGTAATCGAGCAGGATTCCGTTGCCTCCCAACAGGTCCCGCGCCTCGGCAAGCACAGCTCGGGCTCGGGTCGTGTTGTGGAACTTGCCAAGCCCGGCGAGGGTGTCGC
>Ga0164303_10000327_pt1 | contig 10597 bp, 10 predicted proteins | sample Whisoiple_207_MG_FD_109715 | JGI IMG/M metagenome (GOLD analysis project Ga0164303, IMG submission 109715) | Soil microbial communities amended with pyrogenic organic matter from upstate New York, USA - Whitman soil sample_207_MG | ecosystem: Environmental > Terrestrial > Soil > Agricultural...
CACTTCAATGATGTCTCCTTCGGGGTTGATGTGGCGCGATTCCCAGGCATCCAGACGAACGACGACTTTGTCGCCGACATTCGCGGCGCTCCCTGGCTGCTGATCGGGCTCCGGATGTACGTAGATGTCGTGCACAAACCGCGGATCATCGGGTACGACGTAATAAAAATTACGCGACCGCTGCAGCGTACCGACGATCGTATCGTGAGCGCGCTCCAGGATTCGAATCACACGCCCTTCGCGCCGGCCTTTGATGCGGTCAGAGGGCGTATCGCGCAATACACGCGCAACCACGCGGTCGCCATGCATGGCTGTTCCGATATTTTCCGCGGCGATAAAAACGTCCGGCTCGCCCGATTTTTCCGGCAAGAGAAAACCGTAGCCGGCCGGATGGATCGACAATTTTCCGGCTATAAGGTCCGCCTCGGCCGGAAGAACGTATCGGTTCTTGCGGATGCGTGCGATCTCGCCCGCGCGCTCGAGTTCGCGCAGCATTTTCCGCAACGCAACCCGCTCGCTTGCGGTCAGATCAAGTTTGCGACCGATGTCGATCTTGTTAAGAGGCCGGTAATCTTTTCGCGCCAGGAGCGCTAGCACTAGTTCTCGAATCTTACGTCCGTTTGCTGTCATCTCGGCGAAACAATATGGTCAGGTTTATCGAGTTAACGCGATTTCAACCGGAGGTCTAACTATGCGAAAGGCAATTATTGCCGGGGCATCGGCGATCTTACTGGCGGCGGTCGCTTCGTTCGCGGCAGGAGGAGCCAGGATGAAGATCACAAGTTCTGCTTTCCAGCAAGGCGCAAACATTCCATCAAAATTTTCATGCGACGGCCCGAACACCAGTCCGCCTTTGCAAATTTCCGATGTTCCTGGTGAAGCGAAAAGCGTCGTCTTGATCGTCGATGATCCGGACGCGCCGAGCGGACTGTTCACACATTGGGCGGTTTGGAACATCTCTCCGCAGACCAGCACCATCGCCGAAGGCAGCACGCCAAAAGGAGTGCACGGAACAAACGACTTCGGTAAATCGGGTTACGGCGGACCGTGTCCACCTTCAGGCGCGCATCGTTATTACTTCAAGATCTTCGCCCTCGATAGGGAACTCGATTTACCCGTCGGTGCGAAGCGGAGTCAGCTGGATGCGGCGATGAAGGATCATGTGATTGCACAGGGCGAATTGATGGGGCGCTACGCCAAGAAGAAATAGTCGAGCATGTGCTATCCCGAAATCCTCGAATGAGCGCGCGTGAATGACGAATGACGAAGGAATCACGAAGCCCGAATGCCAAGCACCTGCATCGGCATCCCTTCGTCATTTGATCATTTGGGCTTGATTCGTCATTCGTCATTCGAGCTTCGTCGTTCCTGGTCCCTCGCCTTCGAATAATCCGCGTCTCGTGATAGTCTCAATTGTGATGCGCGAGAGGATCTGGAAAATCGGGAAACGCGCCTTCAACGTTTCCCGGCGGGGATTAATCATGGGCGTGTTGAATGTCACTCCCGATTCGTTCTCAGACGGTGGCAAGTTTTTTGCGCCAGAGAAAGCAATAGAGCAGGGCCTGAGAATGGCAGCTGAGGGCGCTGACATCATTGACATCGGTGGGGAATCGACGCGACCAGGCGCTGAACCGATCGCCGCTGCCGAGGAATTGCGTCGCGTAATTCCTGTAATCGAAACATTACGAGCAAAGATCGATGTTCCGATTTCGATAGACACTTCGAAAAGTAGCATCGCGCGCGCGGCGATTCGGGCCGGCGCTTCGATTGTGAACGACGTCACCGGCGGACGGGGCGATGAAGCAATGTTTCCCCTAATTGCCGAAACAACCTCGGCTTTCATCATCATGCACATGCAAGGAACTCCGAGGACGATGCAGAATCAGCCACGATATTCGGATGTTGTTGCGGAAATTTCTGATTTTTTTCGACAACAATATGCGCTCGCCATAGGTTATAATATTGATCCCATGGCGATTGCGTTTGATCCGGGCATTGGTTTCGGAAAAACGTTCGATCACAACTTGGAGTTGATCGCGCAGCTTGAGCGACTTCGCGCGCATGATCGACCGCTCGTGATTGGCGTTTCCCGTAAATCGTTCCTGGGTAAGTTAATCGATTCGCCGGAGATCGGGGACAGGGTCGCGCCAGCAGTCGCGCTAACTTCGCTTTTGCGAGAGCGCGGCGCAGATGTGTTCCGCGTTCATGATGTCAAAGAAAATATGAGTGCCTTGCGGGTAACAGAAACAATCCTTGGGAGGGCAGATGATTCATCAACTGGTTGATCTCTGGTTCCGGGGCTGGCGCAGTCTGATCGAAATCATTCTGCTGAGCGTAGCGATTTATTATGGCTACCTCTATTTTCGCGGAACCCGAGGCGCGAAAGTACTGACCGGGCTGGCAATCGTCTTTTTGACGCTGACGCTAATTTCGACGCTGCTGAATTTAGTCGTGATCGGTTGGCTCGTGCGAAGCTTTTCGGTTTTCCTAGCCGTCGCGTTGGTGGTGATTTTTCAGCCGGAGCTGCGGCGTGGGCTGGCGGCGCTTGGCGGTCACCCGATTTTCTCGCTGACGAGCGAGAAACGTGAGACGGTCCACGATCTGGCGGAGGCGGTGACGCAATTGGCAAATAAACAATTTGGCGCGCTCATCGCGATCGAGCGCGACACGTCGATTCGCGTTTACGAGGAAACAGGGGTCGTTATAGACGGCGAGTTTTCTGTCGAGTTGATCCTGACAATCTTTCATCCAAAAGCCGCGTTGCACGATGGCGGGGTGATCCTTCGCAACGGACGAATTGCAGCTGCCGCCTGCATTTTTCCCGTGAGTCAGCGGGAAACGCTGGACCGCAGCCTGGGATTACGCCATCGCGCCGGGCTCGGAATAACTGAAGAATCGGATGCCGTCGCAGTAGTCGTCTCGGAGGAGACGGGTGCTATTTCCATTTGCCACCGGCGCCGAATCGAGCGCAATTTCACACCCGAAACGTTCCGTCAACGGATCGCGGAGATTTTGTTGCATAGCAAATATGAAGAGACTGATTCTGAACAACTGGCGCGCGAAGTTGATCTCGCTCCTGCTCGCGACGACGCTTTGGTACCTCATCAAAAAGAACGTAGCGACGACGCCGTTGCCGTTTGAAAGGCCTTCGCGGGCGCCAGTCACCGCGGTGCCCTAGATGCGATCTAGCGCAAGAAACGCGACAGATTTTCTTCTTCCCAGCGTCGCGCCCGCCGGTAATGAGGAAATTCGCGCTCGCGACGGTTGAATTCTTCGGTGTGAACTCGCCGCCGGTATGCCGATAGCGCTTGATCCGGCACCACCGAGTGTAGCATCTCGTGATAAAGCACGTAGCGTAAAAACCACGACGGCACGAACGGCTGGTCAAGCGCAGGATTGATCCGAATGACCCGGTCTTCCTCTTGTATTGTTCCAAAAATGAACTGTTCTCTTGGCCGGTGCTTGCGTCGGCGGCCCCAGATGACCTTATAGCCGCGAAGACGCCCACGAAAATAGCGATCATTCAAATCGTCAAAGATGGCGCGCAGATCGAAATGCGTTCCCTCATGCCGCAAATTTAACTGGCGCTGCATCGGCAGCTTTGGATGAGAAAGCTTTCGTTTGGTCTTTTTCTTCTTCTTCGCCATGAGGGATGCTCCAAAACCGACGAGGTGCAAGACTACTTTAGTGGCCTCCAAATATAGTGACAAGCAAAGCGGCGATCTTTGTCAAAGATTGTTCTAAGCTACTTATCTACAGCTAATTAGCTGCTAGCGAAAACACCGTACTTTCAGCGTGAGCACTGACGCGAAAAACCCTTGTGCCTCAAACATTTGCATAGCTGTCCTCTGGGAGTTGAACGATGCCCGCTGTGAGATTTTGCCAGAATCGCAACTTGCGTATAATCGTTCTAATTTCCCGGTGGACGCACCGAATGGAAATTCAACCGATTACGCAAACATGACACCTTTTCTGCGAAAGTTGCTCGGACAAAACTGGCTTCTGCTGATGACAATGCTCGCGCTCGCTGTCTTCGGCGTGATCGCGATCTACAGCGCAACTTCTACACGCAGTGATGCGTACGCGTCAGATTTCTGGCGAAAGCAGGCGAATTGGGTGGCTGTCGGGGTCTTCGCCTTTATGGTGACAAGTTTGATTCACTACCGGTGGATCCGCTGGGGCGCGTTGCCGATGTATCTGGCTGGCATCGTTTTTCTCATCCTGACGAAGTTTATCGGCACTAAAGTTTATGGGGCGCGTAGCTGGCTGCATTTGGGTCCAATTAATTTCCAACCCGCGCAGCTTGCCGTTGTCGCCGGGATTATGGTTTTGGCGATATTTCTGACTCAATTTCGCGAAATGCACCCGATGCTGCGGTTGCTGCTTTCGGGAGCGATCGCGGGGGCACCGTGCCTTCTCATTCTCATGCAACCGGATTTGGGCGAGGTCATCATTTGGGTCCCGGTGCTCCTGGCGCTGTGGTTCGTCGGGGGCCTGCCACTGCGCTACTTGATTTGTATCATTCTCATCGGGATCGCTTTTATCCCCATAGCAATCAACTTTGGGCTTAAGCCGTACCAGCAACAGCGGATCACCGCTTTCACACATCCTGATATCGACAAACAAGGTTCGGCCTGGGCCATCAATCAATCTCTCATTGCCATCGGTTCAGGCGGTTGGGCGGGAAAGGGGTTCAAAGCGCCAAACACCCAGATCGAGCTCGGCTTTCTTCCCGCTACTGCTGTGCATAATGACTACATTTTCTCCGCCATTGGAGAGCAATGGGGATTTGTTGGTGGCGTACTTCTTATCGGTGGATTCGCGTTGCTCCTGATGACGTGTCTCTTTGTGGCGTTTTTTGCCGGTGACCAATTGGGTCTGCTTCTGGTCGTGGGGATCACGGCTCTCATCTTCACGCACATTTTTCAAAATATGGGAATGACGATCGCGATGCTCCCAATCACCGGTGTGCCGCTGCCCTTGATCAGTTATAGCGGTTCGTTCGTGTTGATGATCATGTTCGGCCTCGGACTGGTGAACAGCGTTTGGATCCATCGAAAAATTCCCGCGTGACGAACGTGGCACGGGGCCACCGCGGAGCGCGCCTGGCTTCTGGCGAGTGGTTATTTCCGTGCGATTTACTTTGACCTGCGGCTGCCTAAAATCGGCAGCGACACATGGAAACCGATTATAAGGTCAAACTGGACATTTTCGAAGGGCCACTCGACCTGCTCCTGTACCTGATCAAACAGGATGAGATCGACATCTGCGACATTTCGCTTGAACGCATCACCAGTCAGTACCTCGAATATCTTCAGGCTTTCAAAGAACTGAACATTGAGTTAGCGGGCGAATTTGTCGTGATGGCGGCAAACCTGATTTACCTGAAAAGCCGCAGCCTTTTGCCCATCGACCAGCAGCCTCCCGAAGAAGATGCCGGGGAGGATGATCCCCGCTGGGAGCTAATCCGGCAACTCATCGAATATAAGAAGTTCAAAGAAGCCGCAGGCGAACTGCATCTGCGCGCACTGGAACAAGAGCGGATTTTCGCCCGAGACGCCGGCCCGGCCTCAACACTCCAGGAACCGCTGCGCCTGGGCGAAGTCGGAATTTTTCAACTCATCAATGCGTTCCAAACGGTCATCAGGAGGATCGAAGCGCGACAGGATGTGCAGGAAATTCTTGGCGAGCGTTTTAGCGTTTCGGAGAAGATCGATGCGATTTTGCAGCGAGTTGCGACCGGCAGGTTGCTTCGTTTTTCTGATCTGTTTGGAGCTGTGTCTTCGCGTCTCGAAGTAGTGGTAACTTTTCTCGCGCTTCTGGAGCTCATTCGTCTGAAACAAGTCCGCGCCGTTCAGAAAAACATGTTTGAAGAGATTGAAATCGCGGCCGCGGCGACGTGACCGTCTCGAGTCGTGCCGCGAATATTAATCGCCGGGTGTGGCTATGTCGGTCAGGCGGCAGCCGACGTTTACCATGCTGCCGGTTGGGCTGTGGAGGGGTGGATTCGTTCCGCGGAATCCGTAGCGACGCTCTCAGCGAAGCCCTATCCGATATGCCGAGTCGACATCTCACGACAGGCCAAGGTCGCTGAACGCACAGGAACATTTGATGCAGTGATCCACTGCGCCAGTTCGAGTGGCGGCGATGCCAAAATGTATCGTCAAGTTTATCTGGATGGCGCGCGCAATCTCCTTGACTTGCTTCCTGGCTCAAAACTGCTTTTTACAAGTAGCACCAGCGTTTACGCGCAAGGCGACGGCTCGTGGGTCACGGAAGAGAGCGAAACAAAACCAACGCGCGAGGCGAGCCAAATACTGCTCGAAACAGAAAGATTAGTGCTCGCCAACGGCGGCATCGTCGCGCGGCTCGCTGGGATCTACGGACCAGGAAGGTCTGCTTTGTTGACTAAATTCGTGGAGGGCACAGCGACCATCGATGCGGAAAATGATCGCTTCGTAAATCAAGTTCATCGGGACGACATCGCATTGGCTCTTTTCTTATTGCTGAATCGAAAAGCGCAGGGCGTTCAGATTTACAATGTGGTTGATGATCAGCCGATTCTGCGAAGCGAATGTTACCGCTGGTTGGCGCACAGGCTCAACCGACCACGGCCGCGGATCGGCAAATCAAAGCAGCAACGTAAACGCGGCGACAGCAACAAACGTGTGAGCAATGCGAAGCTGCGTGCTCTGGGCTGGACGGTGCGGTATCCAACATTTCCTGAGGGAATGGAAAACAGCGTCCTGTCGAGTTTTGCGGAGCTTATTCCAGACCTGTCATGTTGAGCGAAGCGAAACATCTCTGGCTGGTCTGTTCCTGCGGACGTAAGAAAAATAATCTGAGATTCTTCGCTTCGCTCAGAATGACAACCTGCGTGCGCCGTTATCTCGCCAGCTCAGCGGCGCGATAATCTTCGCGTCGCTCGCCGAACAGCTGACGGATCACTTCTTCTACAGGTACCTCCTGCACGTTGATGTCGCTCACATCGCAAGCTTCGAGGAGGCGCCGGCAAGTTTCAGTGACTTTTGCCCGCGGAACTTTGAGCTGCACCGAAACCGGCGTTTGTTCAGTTATTTCACCGAAGCGTGAAAGATCTCGTGTTGCCTCTTTTTCAAAGGTAAGACTCAGGATTTTATGTCCTGAAAATCGATCGACGATCGCTGACAGCGGTCCATCGAAAAAGATTTTGCCATGATCGATCACAAGGACTCGATGACACAGCTCCTCGATATCCTGCATGTAATGGCTGGTCAGCAATGTGACGATGTGATGCTCCTCATTGTAGATGCGCAGAAACTCGCGCACCCGTTTTTGACTGACCACATCCAGGCCGATTGTCGGTTCGTCGAGAAAAAGCACGCGCGGCTGATGAATAAGCGCGGCGATTAATTCCATTTTCATCCGTTCACCCAAAGAGAGTTCGCGCACCATGACGTTCATTTTGTCTCGCACTTCCAAAAGGTCGGATAAGCCATCCACGACCTTTTCGAACCGGCTGCGGTCGATTCCATAGATCGCACGGTTGAGCTCGAGCGATTCCTGTGCGGGCAGGTCCCACCAGAGCGCATTCTTTTGTCCCATGAGCAAACTGAACTGGCGTTTCATCTCGTTGCGCCTTTCCCACGGAACAAAGCCGAGCACACGTGCATCACCCGAAGTTGGGTTCAACAACCCGGAAAGCATTTTGAGCACAGTAGTCTTTCCGGCCCCGTTTGGACCAAGAAACCCGACGAATTCGCCTTCCTCGATTTGGAACGAGACCTGGTCCGCCGCCCGTGTCTCATCGTATCGCCGCCGTACCAGACCCTTGATCGAACCCCGGAGTCCGCGCTCTTTGCGGTAAGTGCGGTAGATCTTGGTTAATTTCGAAGCTTCGATCGCTGGCATACGCAGGGCCTTGCAGGGGAAGCTGTCAGCTTCCCCTACAGCACGTCATCGAGACACGCTAGTAAATGCGCGACAGTCTGTTCTGTTTCATCGCCCATATTCGAGAGGCGAAAAGTTTGCCCGCGAATCTTGCCGTACCCTGGATCAATCACCAAATGATGTTTCTCCCGCAGTTTCCTGGCGAACTCGAGCACGTCGATGCCCTTGTTGTTCTTCACGCAAGTGAGCGTTTTCGACCGGAATCCTTCCTCGGCAAAGAAATCGAACCCGGACCGGCGCACCCAGTCGTGAACGAGCGCATTGGTGCGCGCGTGCCGAACAAAACGCGCCTCGAGTCCTTCTTCGAAAATTTCGTCGAGCTTTGATTGCAGCGCGTGTATGTGCGCAATGCTCGGCGTGCTTGGCGTCATCCATTCTCCCTGCTCCTCCTTAAACTGCAGAAAATCGAAATAAAATCCGCGGTTCGGAACGTTCTCAGCGCGCGCGAATGCTTTTTCCGAAACGGAGAACAACGAAAAACCCGGCGGTAACGCCAGCGCTTTTTGCGCGCCGGTGAGCATCACGTCAATGCCGAGCACGTCCATTTCGATCTTCACAGCGGAGAATGACGAAACCGTGTCCAACACGAGCCTCACATCAGGGTACTTCGACAGAACGGAGCAGACGTCCTCGAGCGGATTCATCACGCCCGTTGAAGTTTCACTATGGGTGAGTGTGACAGTGTCGAATCTTCCGGTAGCCAATTGTCTGTCCACCGCCGCCGGATCGATATGTTTTCCCCAATCGACCTGGAGCGGCTCTGCCACTTTTCCGCAGCGCTGTGCAACATCGAACCATTTATCTGAGAACGCGCCGCACATGCAGCAAAGCACGCCGCGATTAGCCAGATTCCGGATTGAAGCCTCCATCACGCCCCAGGCAGAGGAGGTCGAAAGGAACACTGGCTGCTTTGTTCCGAACAATGTCTGAAGCCCCGGGTGAATCGCGCGGTAAAGATTCCTAAAATCCTCGCCGCGATGGCCGATCATCGGACGCGAAAACGCCGCCCATGTTTTTGCCGACACCTCAACCGGACCGGGAATAAAAAGCTTGTCGTGCGGAATCATACCCAACGTTCAACGTTCAACCCTCAACATTCAATGCTCAAAAGTTGCTGATAGCTTGATCGAGCTAGCATTGAGATGTACGCGTCCTTTGTGCAGCGCCTGTTTGTTCTTTGCGTCCTTCTAGCAGGCGCTGTTGTGGCGCGCGCGGAATCGCCTGGCTATTTGGTGTTTGTCAGTAATGAACGTTCAGGGGACATCACGGTGATTGATGGGACGACAGATCGCGTGGTTGCGAATTTTCCGGTAGGAAAGCGCCCGCGCGGGATTCACGCCACACCAGATGGAACGCGAGTTTTTGTCACCTTGAGTGGTTCCCCTCGAATGGCACCCGGTGTGGATGAAAATCGCGCGCCGGCAGACAAAAGCGCCGATGGACTTGGCGTGATCGATCCGGTAGCGCGTAAGCTGATCGATCGCTGGCATGCTGGATCGGACCCAGAGCAATTCGCAATAAGCAAAGATGGAAAATTTGCGTTCATCGCAAACGAAGACGATGCCAGCGCTTTGATCGTGGATCTCAGTTCCGGGCAATCTCGCGGCAAAATAAAAGTCTCGGCCGAGCCGGAAGGCGTAGCTGTTAACCCAGCTAACGGCGAAGTGTACGTGACCTGCGAAGAAAAGGGCGAGGTGTTTGCGATCGACCCCGATCAACAACGAGTGATCGCAACCATCGAAACCGGCGGTCGGCCGCGGTCCGTTGCATTTTCACGTGATGGCTCGCGCGCGTACGCCGCGTGCGAGAACGGCGGCTACGTCGCGATGATAGACGCGCGATCTCACAAACTACTGTCGAAGCTGCAACTCCCGACAGGCTCGCTGCCGATGGGTACCGCAGTCTCGACTGACGGAAAAGAACTTTACGTTTCAACTGGCCGCGGCAACGCCATCGCGATCATCGACACGGAAAAGAATGAAGTAGCGACAACAATTCCGGTCGGCAATCGCGTCTGGGGAATTGCGCTCGATCCCAGCGGAACAAAACTCTACACCGCCAACGGCGCGTCAAACGACGTCTCCGTTGTCGATCTAAAGTCGCGTAAAGAATTGCGCCGGATCAAAGTTGGCGACGGCCCTTGGGGTATCGCGGTCGTCAACGCCGCGAAATAAAATACCCGGCTAAGGGCGCGGGGGCGGCGTCGGGCGAGGTCTCGGCGTCGGTGCAACCCTTGGCGTCGGCGTAGGTCTCGGCGTCACAGTCGGCGTCGCCGTTGGAGTCGGGGTAAAAGTGGCTGTTGCCGTGGGCGTCGGTGTGTGAGTCGCCGTTGGTGTGGGAGGCGGCGTGTGAGTAGCTGTTGGAGTAGGCGTGGGCGTGAATGTAGGCGTTGGTGTCGGACTCGGTGCGCTGTAAACATCGAAGCCGGGGCTGCCGAAGATGTTGCCGTAATCGAGCACAAAATAACCATCAGCGAATGCGCCGGGGCTGTCGTAGGCCGTGTTCAGACTTCCCCGCGAACCCGGAAAGGCTCGCAGCAATTGCAGCGTGACTAGATCATAAGCGAACGTCTGGCTCTGGCCGATGATCCAAAGAACATTGTTCGTCAATGCCGGCGTGACACCATTTGCAAACGAACCCGAGATGAACCGAAGCGTTGCCCCGGTGG